>Ga0318566_10000475_pt1 | contig 10567 bp, 8 predicted proteins | sample GRESIP066b5f22_FD_203492 | JGI IMG/M metagenome (GOLD analysis project Ga0318566, IMG submission 203492) | Tropical soil microbial communities from Luquillo Experimental Forest, Puerto Rico - GRE.SIPMG.066b5f22 | ecosystem: Environmental > Terrestrial > Soil > Tropical forest > Bulk soil... | reverse complement strand
GTCATCTTGTGTGCCATGCGCGGCACCACCCTGGTCTCGATGCCGCAGCTCGATCCGTCGAAGATGTGGTCGCTGATCGTGGACGAACGGATTTCCATCGCTGGTGGCGTGCCGGCGATCCTGAACTTCATGCGCCAGGTGCCCGAGTTCGCCGAACTCGACGCGCCCGACTTCCGCTTTTTCATGACCGGCGGCGCGCCCATGCCCGAGGCCCTGATCAAGATGTATGCCGCCAAGAACATGCAGGTCATGCAGGGCTATGCGCTCACCGAATCGTGCGGTAGCGGCACCGTGCTGCTCGGTGAAGACGCCCTGCGCAAGGTCGGTTCGGCCGGACGCGCCTGCATGTTCGCGGACGTCCGAGTGCGCACCGACGACGGCGTGATCAGCGAGCGCGGGGAGGGCGAGGTCGTGATCAAGTCCGACTTCCTGCTCAAGGAATATTGGGAACCGCCCGGATGCCACGCGCGAAGCCTTCGATGACGGCTGGTTTCGCACCGGCGACATCGGCCAGATCGACGAAGAAGGTTATCTCTACATCAAGGATCGCCTGAAGGACATGATCATTTCCGGCGGCGAGAACATCTATCCGGCGGAGATCGAGAGCGTCGTGATCGGCATCCCCGGCGTGAGCGAGGTGGCGGTCATCGGCTTGTCCGACCAGAAGTGGGGCGAGATCGCGTGCGCCGTCGTCGTCGCCGACCAGAGCCAGGTCAACGAGCAACAAATCGTCGAGTTCTGTGGCACCCGGCTGGCGCGCTACAAGTTGCCCAAAAAGGTGATCTTCGCCGAGGCGATTCCGCGCAATCCGTCGGGCAAGATTCTCAAAAGGGTGCTCCGCGAACAGTACCGGTAGCGAAAAAGATCGCGGTTTTGGCGACATAATTGTTTGCATGGATTCCAGGCGCCAACTCATCGCCGCTATAGCCGTTGCCGGCAGCTGCATTTTCACCGCCGCTTGTCACAGCCAACCCGACCAAGGCACTAAAGCATCGACCAGCACGCGGACCACGACCACGAAAGCCCCGCCTCCTGTTGGGGAGAATGGGCTGAAGGGATTCCTGCTGACCCCCGAGCAGATCAACGCTGTCATGGGGACACCCGATATGAAGGTGACGAACACCCGCGATGCGATGTCTGATGACAGCGCCACGATGACGCCCAAGGAGTGCCTGGCCATCGACGGCTCGGCGCAAGCTCAGGTCTATGCCAACAGCGGTTTCATGGACGTGCGCGACCAGACACTCAATCGCCAGGAGGGCGATAACTTAACTCATTTCGCCGAGCAGGCCGTGGTGCTATTCCCCACCGCCAAACAAGCCGGCGACTTCTTCGCCGCCTCCGCCCAGCAGTGGCAGGCCTGCCACGGCTACACCCACATCCAGTCCAAGACGAAGTGGACCGTGGGGCCGATATCCAACGCCAGTGGTGTCATAAGCACCACCTCAACCCTGCAGGACCCTCCTTCCACGGGTTGGAAAGCTTGCGGACGGGCGCTCACCGTGAAAAACAACGTCGTAGTCGACGTCAACACGTGCAGCGTCGACCCGAAGAACTCGGCCGTCGACATCGCCAACCAGATCGCCGCCAAAGTGCCCGCGTAATGAGAAAACCCTCGCACTCGAGGTGAGAGCGCTCCTAGCATGAGAATGCTCGCCTCGCGTGCAGCCGAAGAGGGGTGGTGGATGCGATAGGCGAACCGCCGTCAGGGACCGTGACATTTCTGTTCGCGGACATCGAGGGTTCAACCCGGCTGTGGGAGCAGTATCCGGACGGGATGCCTGCGGCGTTGACCCAACACGACGAGCTCGTGCGGGCCGCGGTGGAATCTTGTGGCGGTCATGTTGTAAAGACCACGGGGGACGGACTTTTCGCGGTATTTTCCCGGGCTGACTCCGCCGTGGCGGCCGGGCTCACCGCGCAAAGATCGCTGACCGCCGCGACGTGGGGCGTGCCAGGGCGGCTTCGGGCCCGGATGGGTGTGCACACCGGCTACAGCGAGTTTCTCGGTGACGACTACCACGGCCCGGCGGTCAACCGGGCCGCTCGGTTGTGCGCCGCTGGGCACGGGGATCAGGTGCTGGTTTCGGGTGCGACCCAGGCCCTCATCGGTGAGGGCCTGCCAGAAGGTGCCGAGCTGGTCGATCTCGGAGAGCACCAGTTGCGCGACGTGGCCCGACCAATGCGTGTGTTCCAGCTCATGCACCCCACGCTTCCGGCCGAGTTCCCGCCTATTCGATCCCTTGACGAGATGCCGGGAAACCTGCCGCGTCAGCTGACATCGTTCGTCGGACGAGGTGACGAGGTCGCCCGCCTGAGCGCTCTGGTGGCCGAACGGTCGTTGGTGACACTGACGGGTGTGGGTGGGGTCGGAAAGACCCGTCTCGCCATCGAGGTGGCCGCTGCGACGGCACCCGCGTTTCCCGACGGAGTCTGGCTGTGCGAACTGGCTCCGGTCATGGATCCGTCGGCGGTTCTTGAGACGCTTGCCGCGACTCTTGATGTGCGGCCATTCCCGGGCCGAGCGTTGGGCGATGTGATGTTGGAGTATTTGGCGCCCAAGCGGCTGCTGATTGTGCTGGACAACTGCGAGCACCTGCTGGCGGCGGTCGCAGATCTGGTGGACACGATCGTTCAGCGCAGTCCTGGTGTCACGATGCTAACCACGAGCCGCGAGGGCCTGGCGCTGCCGGGAGAGCGGATCGTCGCGGTCCCCGGGCTGGGACTTCCCGAGGTCCACGCTGACCCCGAGGCGATCGGCCAGGCGGCGGCAGTGCGCCTGTTTTGCGACCGGGCTGCCGCCAACGCCGGCTTTGTACTGACCGCTCACAACAGCCAGGCTGTGGCTCAACTGTGCCGCCGTCTGGACGGGATTCCCCTGGCCATAGAGCTGGCCGCGGCGCGGGTCCGGTCCCTGCCGCCCGAAGAGTTGGTCTCACGCCTCGATCACCGGTTCAAACTGCTGGCCCGGGGCAGTCGCGCCAGATTGGAGCGGCACCAAACGCTGCGCAACGCGATCGACTGGTCCTACGACTTGCTGAGAGAGCCCGAGCGGGTTGCGTTGCGACGGATGTCGGTCTTCGCCGGAAGCTTTGACCTGGCCGCCGCTGAGGCGGTGGTGTCATCGGAAGACATCGACAGCGGCGACGTGGTGGACCTGCTGACCCAGCTGGTGGACAAGTCTCTGCTTGATGTCGATCCCGGCGCGGGCGGCGTTCGCTATCGGTTGTTGGAAACAATCCGCCAGTACGCCCAGGAGCGACTGGAGGCCAGCGATGAGGTGGCCGCCCTGCGCGGCCGTCATTTGACGCACTACGTCGCCCTGGCGGAAAAGGCCGGACCGCACCTGCGGAGCCACGAGCAGATCACCTGGGCGTCAGCGCTGGTATTGGAAACCGACAACTTCCGCGCCGCGCTCGACTGGGCCGTCGAGGCAACGCTTGCTGACCAAGGGCTGCGGCTGGTCATCCCGCTGATGGCGACTGGCATCCCCACCGGATGGAACCGCACCGACTGGGCCGACGTTGCGCGGTCGATCCGGGGTGCCTCAACACACGAACTCTTTCCCCTGGACGTCGCGTACGCCGCGATGGCGGCCGTCTTTCGCGGCGAACATGACCGGGCCGCCGAACTCGTCGCCACCGCGCAGACGGCGCAGACCGCTCTCGGGACCACACATCTGTGGGTGCACGCGGCCGCCGGAGTCTTGGCGTTCTTCCAGGGTGATCTGAAACGAGCCCGACAGCACGCGGAGGCGTCGCTTGAGCTCGCCCGGGCCGGTAACGATCCCTTCGAGCTCGCTCATGCGCTCGTCTTGCTGGCCACAGCCCTACTCGACGATCCTGCCCAGGCTGCAGCGGTCGCGGAGCAGGCTGTTCGTGCCGCCCGACAGGTCGGTGCCGCGGGTACGCTCCTGTACGCGTTGCTGGCCCAGGCCCTGGCACTGACTGAACAAGACCCCGAGCGGGCGCTCAAGTCCCTACAGGAAGCCGCCGACGTTGCCGCATCCCTGGGCGATCGCGCCGGGGCGGCCAGCGCCATCACGAATCAAGGGGCGATAGCGTTGCGGCGTCGCGACTGGCACACCGCCCTGCGCGCGTACGCAGACGGGGTCGAGCAGCATCTGCAACTGGGCCAGCCCGTCGCTGCGGAGCTACTTGGCCTGGCGACCGCGTTCGCCGGCATGGGGTGCTACGAACCCGCGGCCGTGATCTTCGGGCTGGCCCACGAAATTTTTGCGGCGCACCCGTCAACTGCGACAGCCCCGGACGACCTCGTGCAGGGCGCCGAAGACGCCACCTCCGCTGCATTTGACCCAGAGCACCTCGCTGAACTCAAAGCGCGCGGCGCGGCAATGGACTTGGCGACCGCTGCCGCGTACTTGCGCCGTGAGGTCGATCGAATTCTCACCGAGGGTGCGCGTCGCAGAGCTCTTGGCGAAGGAGGTTAGGCGGCGAGTGCGGCGCGGGCGGCGGCATGCGTCTGGCCCGCATACCCGCCTCCGAACAGCACGACATGCGCCAGCAGCGGGAAGAGCTGGTGCAGCCCGATGCGGTTGTGCCAGCCGGGCTTCAGAGGACGCACGCGCTGGTAGCCGGCGAGAACGGCGTCGTAGTGCGGGCAGCCGAACAGCGCGAGCATCGCCAGGTCGGTCTCGCGGTGACCAGCGTGCGCGGCCGGGTCGATCAACACCACCCCGTCGGGTGTCCACATCACGTTGCCGCTCCACAGATCGCCGTGCAGCCGGGCTGGTTGGTCATCTTCATCGAAGTCGCCCGCACGGCAACGTGCCACGACGGAGTCGATCATGGCACGGGTCGAAGCATCGAGCCGCGCCGCCGCGAGCTCGGCCATCGGGACCAGCCGCTCCCCGGCGTAGAAATCACCCCAGCGTCGGTGCCGCCGCAGCGACATCGGCAATGGCTGCGACAACGGCCCGAAGAACCCCGGCCCGTCCCATCCGTCGGGCCCAGCGCCGAACGCTACGGCTCCCGCATCGTGCGTGATGGCCAGTCGGCTGCCGAACACCTGCGCCGCTTCGGGGTTCGGAGTCACCGAATCAAGCCGCCGCAAAGTCAGGCTGGCCGCGTCGAAAGAAACAACCTGTGCGCAGGGCACACCGCCGTCAACGCTTGAAAGCCATCGCAACCCGGCGGCTTCCCAAGCGAAGAAGCCGGTGGGCGCGCCCGGATGGTGCTTGACGAAGTCTGCAGTCATCGCGCCTCGACCTTAGACGCGCGATAGCCCGCCACAAGCGAGGTAGCGACGGTCGCCGGGGCGAAGGAGTGCACATGGATTTAGGAATCCGCCCTCGGTTGCCCGAGTTGCGTTCGGGTTTGGTCGATTTGGTCGTATGCGTAAGTCACCATGGCGGCGGAGGTCATGGCCGCGCCCTTGCGCGCGAGCGATGCAGACGCCTGCTCGCCGAGCACGCGGCGAAGGTCGGCAATGGTGGTGGTGAACTCGGGAAAAGCCGCCGAGGTGATTGGCATTGACCTATGGCCGGTGATGATGGCCGCCTGCTCCGCACGTCCGACGCGATGCAACAATGCGGCGAGGATAGCCAGCGGAGAGGACAACGCCATGTTGTTGCCCGAGTGGTGGTAATTCCCAATGGAGAGTCTGAGGTAATCCAACGCGGCATCCTTGTCGCCGTGTTCAAACTCGAGTCGGGCAAGATTGACTGCCAAGTATGTCTCGGTGAATCGGATACCGTTGTCTTGCGCGATAACTAAGCCGCGGCGCAAGGCGTCGAGTGAGCCGAGTGGATCGGCGTCCCAGAAGGCGAAGCCATAGGCCAGCAGTGCGTAAGACAGCGCCCATGGATTGCCGGTGGCCTCCGCGGCGTCGACCAGACCATTCGCGGTGGTCCTGGCCTCGTCGCCGCAACCCGCCGTCACCAAGGCCATGACCAGGCTGGGCCAGGCGATGTGAGGGTCGCGGCCGGCTGCAATATGGGCTCGGCACAACTCGGCACACCGTCCGTAGTCGCCGGTCACCAGGTACACACCACCGAACAAGCCGTCGAGACCGAATGGCACGTCTTCGTGGCCACTGCGCATTGCCGATAGGCCGGCTTCGACGTATCCGACCGCCGCCTCGAGGAGTCCATGCATCCAGCAGAGCGCCGCCAGCACAAGTAATGCCGTAAGCCGGGGATGGTCGGCGGCGCGGGCGGGCTCGATCAGTTCTTCGGCCCAGGCGGCCGGCTCGTTGTTTTCGATAAGAAAGCCGAGGAGCGCCGCCGTAATCGCGATCGCGGCCGCTGTGTCGAGGTCGTCTTGGTCGGCCGCCCACCGAAACGCGGTGCGCAGGTTGGCGAGTTCTGCCGTCAACCATTCGTAGGCCGCGCGCTGCTGAGGGCTGTCCCATACGGCCAGGATTTCGGCTTCGCGCCCGGCGAAGTAGCGGGAATGCGCGGTCCGGACTTCGTTTGCTTTACCGCGCGCGACCAGTTGTTCCTCCGCGAATTGGCGGATCGTTTCCAACATGGAGAACCTGGTCCGCCCGGCTGGCCGATCGGCGACGAGCAGCGATTTGCGTACCAGGGCATCGAGCAGATCCAGCACTGCATACTCGTCAAATCCTGCTATCGCGCAGGCGCTTTCGAGGTCAAACCCGCCGGCGAACACCGAACATCGTTCCAGCAGCTCCTTTTCGTCGTCGCCGAGGAGGTCGTAAGACCACGCCACCGCGTGCCGTAGGGTCTGGTGGCGTTCCAGCCCTCGCCGGGAACCGACCAGCAGCCGGAAACGGTGATCGAGACGGTCGCGCACCTCGATCGGACTCATTGACGCCATCCGGGAGGCGGCCAGCTCAATCGCCAACGGGATGCCGTCCACGCGGTTGCAGATCTCCACCACCGCGGCGGCCTCGCTTGCATCAGTGAGCGAAAAGCGGGGGGCGACACTGCGAGTGCGTTCGACGAACAGGGCGACCGCCGCAGAATCGGTCCCTGCGCCGACGCCCAAAGAGGGCACCGGCCATAGCTGTTCGTCGGCCAGTCCAAGTCCCTCGCGGCTGGTCGCGACAATCTTTACTGTCGTCGAGCGCGCGAGGATGGCCTCCACCAGATCGGCGGTAGCGTCCCGCAGGTGCTCGCAATTGTCGAACACCAACAGCCGCATCCTGTCCTCCAGCGTGGCGGCCACGCTGTCGGCCATGGTTGTGTGCGGTTGTTGGGTCACGCCCAACACCGCCGCCACCGCGTCGGGCACCGCCGTCGGATCGGTGACCGCTGCCAGTTCGAAAAGCCATACACCTTCTGGGAATTCATCAGCCAGCCGCGCAACAGATTCCAGCGCCAATCGGGTCTTGCCGACCCCGCCCACCCCGATCAACGTCACCAACCGGTGCGCTCGGATCGCGGCTTGCACCTCTAGGATCTCGGTTTGGCGCCCAACGAAACTCGTCGTTGCGGGCCGCAAGTTCCCGGACTCGCGTCCAGCGCGCGCAACGGCGGAAATTCACTCCGCAGCCCGGGAGCGCGAACCTGAAAAACGCCAACCGCGGTCGGCAGATCCCGCAACCGCCGCCGTCCCAAATCCAGCAGATCAACTCCGCTGAGCAGACTCGCCGTCGACTCGGCCAGCAGGACCTGGCCGCCGTGCCCGGCCGCCATCACCCGCGCGGCCCGATTCAGCACCGGACCGAAGTAGTCCGCCTCCCGGATCTGCGCCTCGCCGGTGGCCAGGCCCATCCGGACCGGCAACTGAAGCTCCTGTTGCGCGGCAAGCGCGGCGTCGACGGCAGATCGAGCCGAGGCGAATGCTGCACAAACACCATCGCCGGTGTGCTTGAACGACCAGCCCCCGTGCGCTTCGATCGCGCTGCGCAACACCTCGTCATGGGCTGCCAGGGCGGCCCGCATGCCCTCCGGATCAGCCTCCCACCGACGGGTCGAACCCTCGATATCGGTGAACAAGAACGTCACGACGCCCGATGGCGCGTCCGCCGGGGACACCAGCAAAGGATCGCACAATTGGCGCGCTTCCAGCGCAGCATTGCGCGTACGGCCAGGCCTTAGCTGTTTGTGCTACGGATGGCCTCAAACGTGTCGGCCATGGTTTCCTGCGGATCCCGAAACGTGATGCCGAGTTCTCGTTCGCTGGGCGAATCATCGGACGCGGGCATCTGGGTGTAGTACTGCATCCCCGCCGAGGTGAAGGGCGTGTCGAAGGGCAGAAACCGGCCCGCCCGATCGAGTACGGCACCCGCAACCCGCAGCGCGGTGTCCGGAATCGGGACGGCGACCATCGGAGTCCCGGCGATGTGACCGAGCATGCTCGCGAGTTCGGACGCGGGCACCCGATGGCCACCCGCGGTGTAGCGCCGCGGCCCGCGCCCGGGCTCCAATAGCGCCGTGTGCAAAGCGGCCAAATCCCGGACGTCGACAACCAACCACGCCGCGCTCCGCCCGGGGATGGCATGCATCTGCAGGGCGGCCCTGACGCCCTCGCCGGCCTCACCGAATTGGTCGCCGACCGGCGGACCGAGAACCATGCCGGGATAGGTGATGTTCACCGGCGCGCCGGCGTCCTGCAGGCCGCGAGCATAGATTTCGACCTGGGCCTTGGACGTCCCGTATCCGTCCGCTCCACCGACGACCGGCAGATCCGCCGCCAGCACCTCCAGGCCCGGGTGAAACAGCGCGGTGAAGCTCGACACGTGGATGATCGGATCCAGGCCGAGCTCGACGGACTGCCCGAGGACGTTTTGCGCGCCCTGCATGTTCGTGGTCAGCATCTCGGCGGTCTGACGCGGGTCGGTCGCGACCAGAGCGGCACTGTGCACGACGGCGTCGCAACCGCGCAACGCGTCCCGCACCGAAACGCGATCGGTGATGTCCCCGACGGCGAAGTCCGACACGTCGACGCCCAATTTGGCGACGGAGGTCTGCAGCCGAGCGGGATTTCGCACCAGAAACCTGATGGAGTGCCCCGCGTCGGCGATGGCCTTGGCCGTCCACCCACCCACGAATCCCGTACCGCCCGTGACCAGAACGCGCATGGTGCGATTCTGCACGGCGGGGCGAACGGCCCTACAGGTGGCTGGCGGCGAAGCCGGCTGCTTGGTTCGTCATCCCGTTGAGCGAGTAGGTCACATGCGCAAAGGCATCGCTGCCGTTACCGCAGATTCCGTCGCCGGGGGCGCACAACTCGAGTGTCTTGGGCTGATACAGCGGGCCGATGACGATCGTCGGCGCTCCGTACTTCTCCATGAACTGATTCGACGGCGTCCCGAACAGCGTGACCGCGGCGACGTGGTTCGCGACCTCCGGCGGCATGGGCTGGGGCACCATCGCGGCCGGTACGCCCGGCGGTACGGCCGCCGAGGTGACGAAGCCAGCCACCGCCGCGCCCTGGGAGTATCCGCCGAGCACCTCCCTGGTCTTGGGACAGTTCGCCGCCATCGACTCGATGTGCGTTCCCGCGTCACGGATGCCGTCGATGACCCCTAGGGGGAAATCGGGACTGCTGAAGTCGGTACTCGCTTGGTAATTGACGGGGTAAACGTTGAGCGAGCGCCCGCCAATCTGGCCGCGTAACGCGTCGACGAATGCTCCGCCGACGCCGCCGACACCGGGCGGCTCGCCGCTGCCGCGGGCGAATACCACCTCGACGTCGGGGCACGGATCGGCGGACGCCGCGGGGGCGGGCGCGCTGAACAGCGCAAACGCGGCCACCACCGCCGTCACTCCGAATGCCGTCGCGAGCCGGCGCGCCCCGGCGAACCAGATCAACCTGAATGCTGTCATGTCCATCCACCCGCTTCGCATCATCGGTGTTTACCCATTATTCGATGTCAATTGCAACGTGGATGCCAGTAGCCGGGTTCAATCACTGCGGCGCCTCCCTCCTCCATTCGCCCTGTCATCATGGAATTCGTGAGCACCGCAATCGTGGTGGCAATCGTGGCGACGCTGTCGTTGCTGGGCATCGGGATGGTGGTCAATCAGCTTCTTCGGCTCAGGAAGTGGTTGAACACCCCGCCGCCCGACCGTGCGCCTGACGACGAAGCGACCTGACTACTTCCGGAAGGCGTCGCGCATCCTCTCGCGGTGATCTTTCGCGTTGGCCTTGGCCTGATCCAATACGCCCTCTCGTTGGGTGCGTCTGTTGCCGGTGAGCCTGCCAACGGTCTCCTTGGCCCTGCCGCTCCAGTACTGCGCCCTGTTGTTCAGTTTGTTCCCGGCGGTCATGCGCCTCGACTCCTTTATTTGGACTACGAGCGGATACCCGGCCGCGCGCAATGGTCAAACTGATAGCTTCTTCTCGTGATGGCAACGCGTCCGGGGTCAACGCTGCTGGTCACCGACGATGGTTTGCCACGCGATGTGTCCGGTGCGGCCGACCCCCATTTCGCAAACGCCATCAAGGTGTTCTCGCGGCTGTTCCCCGGCCGCCGGTTCGGCGGTGGAGCCCTGAGCGTCTACATCGACGGCGTGCCCGTCGTCGACGTCTGGACGGGCTGGTCGGACCGGGCGGGCACCGAGCCCTGGACCGCGGACACCGGCTCGATGGTGTTCTCGGCGACCAAGGGTGTCGCATCGACGGTGATCCATCGG
>Ga0318566_10000474_pt1 | contig 10569 bp, 12 predicted proteins | sample GRESIP066b5f22_FD_203492 | JGI IMG/M metagenome (GOLD analysis project Ga0318566, IMG submission 203492) | Tropical soil microbial communities from Luquillo Experimental Forest, Puerto Rico - GRE.SIPMG.066b5f22 | ecosystem: Environmental > Terrestrial > Soil > Tropical forest > Bulk soil... | reverse complement strand
GTGGGCGATACTCCTAGGCACGTCGTTCGTCGTGTCCGCCTATCTCCAGGTGGTACGGCATTACAACGCCATCCAGACCGGCGTGATCTTCACCGCCGCCACCGTGGGCATCCTGCTGTCCTCGCTGGCCGCTGGCCGGCTGGCCAAACGGTTCCAACAGCGGACGCTGATCCTGACCGGGTTCGTAGTCACCATCGCCGGGATCATCGTGCTGCTGGTCCTGGTGAAGGGCCACCCTGGCGCCTGGTACTTCGCCCCGGGACTGTTCCTCATCGGCGTGGGCGTCGGTGTCATGCTCACCCCGTCGGTCAACGTGGTGCAATCCGCCTTCCCAGAGAAGCTCCAGGGAGAGATATCGGGACTGTCCCGCAGCGTCTCCAACCTGGGATCATCGTTCGGCACCGCGATCGCCGGCACCATCCTGGTCGCCGGTCTGGCCGACCCCAAGCGGTCCTACGGGATCGCCATGGTCGTCCTGGCGTTCATCGGCCTGATCGGTCTCGGCGCGACGGTGATGCTTCCGGGCGGGGAGCCCTCACCAGGAGCCGACGCCGCCGGGTCCGCCGCCGAACAGCCCGGCTGAACAGACCCGGACCGGTCCCCGCTCGGTCAGTTCCGGGAAGCGGGGGCACCAAGCCCGGCTTCGGTGACCCGGACCGGCGAGACCGCGACATTTCCCCTGGTCTCCCGGTAGTGACCAGGCGATGAACCGAACTCGCGCTTGAACGCCTTGGACAGGGAGGCGTCGGTTCCGTATCCGGTGCGGCGGGCGATAGCTTCCACGCTGAGGCCGGTCGTGGTGAGGTAGCCGGCCGCCTGGCCGAGCCGGATCTTGGCCAGGTGCCGCATCGGGCTCTCGCCGACGGCGGCCCGGAACCGGGCCGCGAACAGTGTCCGCGACATGCCGGCCAGGCCGGCCAGGTCCGCCAGCGTCCAGCTCGCCGCCGGCCGATCGTGCAGCGCGGCCAGGGCCGGCCCGATCTGGGGGTCCGCGGCTTGCCGCGGTGCCAGCAAGCCCGCCTGCTCGGCACCGGCGAGGTAGGTACGCAGCGCCTGCGACAAGAAGACGTCGGCCAGCTTGGCGAAGATGGCCTGCGCGCCGGGTGCGTTGCTCTCTGCCTCGTGGCGCACCAGCGCGAAGACGGGTTCGAGCCAGGTTGTGATGTCGGCGGATCGCGAGTTCATCTGCAGCACTGGCGGGAGCAGATCGATCAGCGCCGCCGGTGCCGGGTCATCCAGGACGAACCCGCCGCACAACAGCCTGGTGAGGGCACCGGTGCCGCCGTAGGTCAGCCGCGCGTCCGGGTCCAGCGGATGACCGGCGACGATCAAGTCCAGGTTGGTCACCAGTGAGCCAGGGCGGTCGGTCATGACATGCCGCTCACCGCGGGAGATAATGATCAGATCACCGGCCTGAAGCTGAACAGGCTCATGCCCGGCGAGGTTCAGCCAGCACGAGCCGGAGAGCACCAGGTGGAATTTGGCTACGTTGGCCCCGTCGACCTCGAACCCCCATGGCTCGCGGAGTTCCGACAGGCAGTACACGGTGCTGCGCACCCGCAGCGTCCCCAGCAGTTCGGTGACCGCGTCGTGGGGGGCGGTGTTCAGTCGTTGCATGGACAAGCCTTTTCGGACGCCCGGACAAGCTTCCTGTCCTTTCGAACATAGCCAGCGGCATACGGCCGGCGCAATCATTCATACGGCACGACTGCGGGCTCTACGCCGCATGATGACGCGGAGCCTGGCTGATCAATCCAGAACCGGATGGCGGGCGGATGCCCTCGATCTTGGCTTCGCCGGCCCAGACAGATGGAGGTTCCATGCCTACGTACCTGATTACCTACCACGGTGGCGGCGGCCCGCCCGCGTCACCGGAGGCCCGGGACCAGATGATGGCCGCCTTTGGCGCCTGGGTCGCCAGCGTGGGCGACCACATGGTCGACCCGGGCGCGCCGCTCGGCGCTTCGAAGACCGTATCGGCGGAGGGCGTGAGTGACGGTGGGTCCGGGGCGGGCGTCGGCGGATACTCGCTGATCAAGGCCGCCGACTTGGACGAGGCAGTCGGCCTGGTCAAGAACCATCCGTTCGTCGCCCGGGGCGGTTCCTTGGCGGTCAGCGAAGCGGTGGCGCCATAGCCTGCCCCGGGCGCAATCTCAGGTGCGACCGGGCAACTTAGTCTGGTCTTGTCCCGTGACCTTCGCGGGCAGGTGGCCACCTCCGGCCAGCCGCGAGCGGTTTCGGCCGGTGGTGACCTGTTCGGTCACTTCCCTGCCATCTCCTCCTGGCGTTTCATCTCCTCACCGGGCTGCTCACCGGCCAGCTTCTCGGCGCTCGCAACGGTGGCGCGCTCGACCGCGGCCCGGATCACCGCGAAGATCGCGCCTTGCAGCGCGGCAGCGGTAAGGATCTCACCCCAGCTTCGCCGGGTATCAATGGCCTCCGGCGCCTCGTCATGGCCAGGCGTGAGCTTCCACACCTTCCCGACGATCGCTGAGGCCACCATCCCTCCGAGCATGCCGGCCAGCAAACCCAGCGCCTTGTACAGCATCTTGTTCATTTGCTGCGCGTACCCGGATACGGCCGCTCCTTAACGCGGGCTGCGGGCTGACTATGTACAGGGTGCACCTGTAATCGATGATCATGGCCGGGTCCCGGCCACACCCGCCGGGGCCCGCGTACTCGTCCGGGCGTTGCTTTTAGTTCCTTTCCGCGAGTATTGGGCCGGTGCCACCCGTCCAGCCGACCGCGGTGCACACCTGCGTTCCGGGGGTGCAGGACAGGGCGGTGAGATGATGGCCACCAGAGCCTGGGCTTGGCGTGGTGTCCTCGACCCATTTGCTGCCGTTCCACGTCTCGGCCAGCGTGTAGTTGTTGCTGGCGCTATCCCACTCACCGACCACGGTGCAGTTGCTGGCGCGGCCGCAGTGGACGGCGCTCCAGATGGTGTTGACCGCTTCCGTGACGTTCCCGCTTCCGACCGGCGACTGCAACGCCCAGCGTGCACCGTTCCACGTCTCGGCCAGCGTCTCGATGCCTCCGCCGGAGGAGGAGGTGCCGACCGAGGTGCACCCGGTGCGGTAGCAGGAGACTCCGTGGAGCTGCCCGCCGTTAACCGTGGGCAGCCCTTGCGGAGACCACTTGGTGCCGTTCCAGCCCGCGGCCAGCCCGCCGCCGACGGCCTCACACCTCGATGCGGACGCGCACGCGACGGCATCCAGCACGCCCGGAACCGGGCCTTTCGCGCCGTTGACCGGCTGTCCGGTCCAGGTGCTGCCGTTCCACACCTCGGCCAGCGCGTGCTGCCCGAAGCCCTCATACTTCGAATAGGACCCGACCGCTTCGCAATACGATGCGCTGACGCATTTGACCGCGTTGAGGGAATTCCATTTCGTAGCCGGATTGTAAGCAGTGAGGTTGGACCACGAGCTGCCGTTCCACAGCCAGGCCGCCGCCGTCGAGCCGTGGTAGAAGTTCCAGCCGACGGCCAGGCAGTACGTGGCCGACATGCAGGATATGCCGTTCAGGTTGCTTTCATCCTCCTGGCCGATCCTGGCCGACAGCGCCCAGGACGAGCCGTTCCACTGGAAAGACTCCGGTTCTGGCCCGTTGCTGCCAAGAGCCAGGCAGAACGACACCGACGGGCAGGACACGGCGCTGAGACCATCGGCCGTGGCGCTCTGGTCATCTGGCATGACGGTCCAGGTCGCGGTGGCCGCGTTGGCGGTTAGCGACATCAGCACCACGGTGCCGATGACCGCGGCGATCAGGCCGAGCCTTCTCAGTGGGCTCATGGATGTCCTCCTTCAGACTGCCGGGATGGCGTTGCGGGGAGGAGCACTGCACGATCCGCCTGGGGGCGACTAGCTACTGTGAAGACGCGTTAGCCCAACGCGCGGATGACACGGCTTGCCGAATGCGAGCCGCCGCACGTGGCCGTCGCGGGAGGTCCCGGTACCTGACGGGAGTCATGTGCGATCGTGTGCTACCCGCCTCATTCTCACCATCAGGGCCGCCGACGGCACGACCTTTCCCGACATGTAGGTCGACAGACGAGACCGGGACGTGCCTATCCAGTCAGCGAAGTCTTGCCGGGACAGACCGGAGCCACTGACAAGCCTTCGCACCTCGGCGGCCACCTCGCGGCGCTCTGCATCCGTGGCAAGCTTGCGGGCACGCCCGACCACTCCTTCCAGGAGCTCGGTGGTGCCATATGGCTCGGCAAGGTGGACCGCCTCGAGAACTTGCTGGGCCACCGGGCCCCACGGATCGGCCTGGATGGCCTTCGCCAAGCGGCGCCAGTCGGGCAGGGTGCCCCGCTCGACTGCAGCGAGGATTCCCTCGAATGGCCATGTCTCAACCGGGTCATCCGTTGAGGCGGTGAGGTTGCGGAACTTGAGGGTAGTCATAGCACCATCTCTACTGCTACCGACCGGCAAACATCGGTCACGCTGTTCCAGTCGGCCCAGCGGGCATCGAGGCCCTTGTACCGGTCAAGCTGCGCAATCGTCCGGGCATCCGCTGGCTTGGGAGCCGCCAGTTGGCGGGCAAGTTGGGTCGCCACACCTTCCGCCTCGGCACCTCGCTGGTCACCGTAATAGTCATCGATATGCCGGAGCACATCTGCGGCGTGAGGAATCCCGTAACGATCGGACAGAGCAGCCACGTCGAGGTAATCCCGCACCTGATTGCGCCGGACAATCAGGTAGCCCTTGATTCGCAGGATCTCATCCGAGGTTGGTACGCGGAGGGTCTGCCCGGACGGCAGCACTACTTCTGCCACCTCCAGAGGGGTCTTCCGGATGAGTTGACGCACGCCGGACTCGACATCGCCCAGCTCGCCCAGAATGATCTTTCCGGGCGTGACCTTGTTGGTGATCCACCCATCGGTCGCTTCGACCGCGTCCAGGACGGCTTCGAAACGCTCCTCCAGATCTGCCAGTACGTGATCGTGATCGTAGGAGGAGCGGTGATTAGCCCACAGCGCCGCGGCAGAGCCGCCCACCAGCACCGCATCCGGGATAATCTGCTGAAGCCTCGCCGCCGATTCGAGCACGCGAAGCAACTCGGGCCGGTTGAGCCCCGAAGGTTCCGCGCCGCTCCGACGGTCGTTTGATTGCTCTTCGTTCACATGCTGATTGTATCAGATATGATACGCCTACCCGGCGGAGTAGCGGGCCGCAGAGCCGGTCAGCGAACTCCGGCAACCCGCTACTCAGGTAGACAGGCTCAGAGAGCCTTAGCCGTCGGCGCGCACCACACCGACCGGCAGGACACGCCGGTCCCACGGTCGGGGCAGTACCCGTGGGCGTTCTTGTTATCCGACAGGTACTGCTGGTGCCAGCGGTACCTAGCTGAACTCAGGCTGGCTCCATCCCTGGTGAGACCGTGGCCAGGCCCGCATCGGTAGCTGCCTTGACCAGGCGGTCGTCGTAGGTGACCAGCGCCTCCAGTTCCGGCGCGAGGATGCGCGCGGTCGCGAGATGGATCGCGTCAAGGGACCGTAGTCCGCGATCTGGCTCGCTTATCGCGCCATCCACGATCTCGTCATCGATCGCGATGTAGGAGAAGGCGGTCAGCAGGTCTCGGGCCTCTGGCAGCAGTGCGGGCATGGCACGGGCGACGGCCCGGGTGAGTTCGATCCGAAGCAGTGCGGAACTGACCCATTCGGCGTCGGCGTGGCCGTCGTAGAACGCCGCGAAGGCCTTCGAGTGCGTCTCCTCGACCAGGAGCTTGATCACCGCAGAAGTGTTGGCGTAGTAGAGGCTCACCAGCTTTCCTCGTCCCGCATCCCTGCGAGAGTCTCGGAAAGCCGGTCCGAGCCGTCACCGGGCCGCATCCGAGGACGGTAGCCCGGCCTGCGGGCCAGGGTCGCCCGACCTGACGCGACTAGACGGGCAAGGATAGGCGTAGGCTCACGTTCGCCAACGGGGACGATGCGCGCGATCAGCCGTCCATGCTCCGTAACATCGACGGTCTCACCGTGCCGTACCCGCGCGAGTACCTCGCTTGTGTGATGGCGCAGGTCCCGTAGACCCACCGCATGCGGCCCCGCTGTCATGGAAGCAATGTATCACAATTTTGTGGCCACAAGCCCGCCTGGTGCTGGTAGGAACTTATTCGACGACGGGCGGTCTTCGCCGCGGCGCGGCACCTACGTCAGCCCAGACGCGAAGTAGCGGGCCGCAGAGTCATTAAGCGACTCCAGGGCCCGCCACAGCAAACGGAAGGTTCAGATAACCTCAGTCGTCGGCGCGCACCACACCGACCGGGCAGGACACGCCGGTCCCATGGTCGGGGCAGTACCCGTGGGGGTTCTTGTTATCCGACAGGTACTGCTGGTGGTAGTCCTCGGCGAAGTAGAACTCGGGGGCGGGCACGATCTCAGTGGTGATCTCGCCGTAGCCCGCCTCGCTGAGCTTCTTCTGGAAGGCCACCCGCGACTCTTCGGCGGCGGCACGCTGCTCATCGGAGTGGTAGAAGATCGCGGAGCGGTACTGGCTCCCGACGTCGTTACCCTGGCGCATGCCCTGCGTGGGGTCGTGCGACTCCCAGAACACCTTCAGCAGGTCCCGGTAGCTGACCTTGGCCGGATCGAACACCACCCGGACGGTCTCGGCGTGCCCGGTACGCCCGGAGCAGACTTCCTCGTACGTCGGGTTGGGGGTGAACCCGCCCTCGTAGCCGACCGCGGTCGTGACCACGCCCGGTACCTGCCAGAACGTGCGCTCTTCACCCCAGAAGCAGCCAAGCGCGAACTCGGCGATCTCGGTGCCGGGCGGGTACGGCGGCGCCAGCGGGGCGTCCAGGACCTCATGCCGCGCAGGCACGCGCATCGGGGTGGACCGTCCCGGCAGTGCCTCTTCCGCTGTGATCATCCGAGTCTTGCGCAGCCCGAACATCTTCACATGCCTCCTCGGATTCCGCGCGGCAGCCTCGCCGCGCGTACAGGTAAGCGCATACGCGGGCCAGAATCTTCCCGGGTCCCGCCCGGTGGGAGCCCGCGGCGGTCTCAGCCGCGCCGCGGCAGCGCGCGCGGGCCGCGCGGGCGCTCTTCGTCCAGCCGCAGGTAGTACCCGACCGGGAACAGCCGCACGTTCAAGTGTGTGTCCACCAGCCCCCACAGCCCGCGCCGCGCGAACAGGGTCACGACGATCGCCACCAGGCCAAGGATGATCAGGTACCACGCGTTGTACGAGGCCAGCGTCTGCTGCAGGATCATGTACACCGCGGTGCCAACAATCGGCCCCTCGATCGTGCCAAGCCCGCCGATGATGGTCACGAACGCCATCTCCGCGGTGAACTGCACGCTGAACACCGCGCCCGGCTGCACCTGGAGCTGGCTGATCGCCAGCAGCGCGCCCGCGGCGCCACACCCCGCCCCCGCGACCACGAACACCAGCATTCTGGCCAGGCCGACCCGCGCCCCCGAGCTGCGCGCGGCCGCCTCGTCGTCGCGGATGGCGGTGAGCACGAGGCCGAGCCTGCCGCGCAGCAGCAGGTAGATGCCCACCAGCGCCACCACCGTGACGGCCAGCCCGGCCCAGTAGGTGTACGCCGTAAGCAGCGTCGGGTCGAGCCCGGCGAACCCGGGCAGCGGCATGCCGGTCCCGCCACCGATCGAGGAGAACTTCTCGATGATGAGCATGGTGGTCGCGGCGAGCACCCAGGTGGCGATCGCGAAGTACCCGCTGCGTAGCCGGGAGACCAGCCACCACATTGGCAGTGCCGCGACGCCGCACCCGATGGCGGCCACGGGCAGCGCGGCGAACGGTGAGGTGCCATGGAGGGCGAGGATCAGCACGAAGTATGCGCCGAGGCCCACGAACGCCTGCTGCCCCACCGACACCAGGCCCGCGTAACCGGCCAGCAGGTTCCACATGCTCGCCATCGTGAGAACGATGAACGCCTGGACCAGGATGGCGGTGGTGCCCGAGTAGACGATGTACGGGAAGTACGCCAGCACGACGACGACGATCAGCGCGCCTACCCCGGTCCACGCGACGTTTCGGCGCGAACGGGTGACCCGGAATCGCTCCGCCGGAAGCGCGGTGGTCTCCGTGGCGAGGCTCACGACTGCGCCCCACGGGAGATCAGGCCCTGCGGGCGCAGCGCAAGTACGGCGAGGAACACGATGAACCCGGCCAGGGTCTCGTCGGAAATGCTGATCTGGGCGCCGATCTGCTGGGCGACGCCCAGCACCACCCCGCCGAGCAGGGTGCCCCACAAGGAGCCGAGCCCGCCGATCACGACGGCCGCGAACGCGAACAGCAGGATCGTGTCGGTGCCCGTGGTGGGCTGGAGCTGAGAGTACATGCCGTAAGCGATGCCGCCCAGCGCCACCGTGCCGAACGCGATCGCCGCGGCGATGCCGAACACGTGCCGGTAGTCGGCGCCGGCCAGTTGCGCCGCCTCCCGGTCGTCGGCCACGGCGCGGATCAGGCGGCCATACTTGGTCGCGGAAAGAAAGTACTGCAGTCCGAGCAGCACAATCACCGCGACCGCAAAGACGACCACGAGCAGGTAACCGATCTGGATCTGCGAGCCGATACTGAAGGAACCGCTGACCAAGGCCAGCCCGGTCCCGATCGCGCGGCTGTTGGCGGTGAAGAACTGGAGCAGGCCGTTCTCGATGACCACCGACAGGCCGAAGGTGACCATCAGCGTGGCGAGCACGCTACGGTCGAGCGCGCCCTGCAGGATGGTGCGCTGCAGCACGTAACCGAGCACCGCCATGAGCGGGACCACGACGAGGAAGGACCAGAGCACCGGGATGTGGGTGACGGTGATGACGCCGATCGCGAGGTAGCCCGCGACCACGGCTAGATCGCCGTGTGCGAGGTTCACGACCTTCATCACCCCGAACATCAGCGAGAGTCCGCAGGCGAACAGCGCGTAGAGCCCGCCGACCAGTACCCCCTGGATGATGGCGTTGACCCAGGCCATCACGCCTCACCCTCTTCTGGTGACGCGCCAGGCGCGGCGGCGCTGGCCAGCCCGAAGTAAGCGGCCTCGACCTGATCCGCGCTGATGCTGGCGGGCGTCCCGACCAGAGTGGTCCGGCCCTCCAGCAGGCAGTGGATGTGCGAAGCCACCCGCAGCGCCTGGCTCACGTCCTGCTCGACGAGCAGGACGGTAAGGCCCGTCGCCATGATCTGCGGCAGCATGCCATAGATGCGCTGGACCACGACGGGCGCCAGGCCAAGCGACAATTCGTCGAGGAGCAGCACGCGGGGGTTGGCGACGAGGGCGCGCCCGATGGCGACCGTCTGCTGCTCACCGCCGGAAAGCTGGGCGGTGGGCTGGCGGCGGCGTTCTCGCATCCAGCCGAACATCTCATAAACCCGCTCGATGGTCCACGGGCCCGGGCGCGAATATGTGGCCCCGACCTTGAGGTTTTCCTCAACGGAAAGCGATTCGAACAGCCGCCTGCCCTCCGGCACCATGACGATCCCCCGTGTGGCCCGCCGTTCGGGCCGCACCCTGGTCACGTCCGTGCCGTCGAAAAACACCGAGCCCGCGGTTGGGGAGTGCAAGCCGACAATCGTGCGCAGCAATGTCGACTTGCCCGCGCCATTAGCGCCGATGATCGCGTACACCTCGCCGGGCAACACCCGCAGCGAGATTCCGTCCAGGGCCCGGAGCTGGCCGTGGTGCACGACCAGGTCGCGCACCTCCAGCAGCGGCGCAGCGCCGTCTGGGCGCTCCCCGTTTGGTTCCGGGCTCACGGCTCGCTCCGCTCCCCGCCCCCCGCCCCGTCCGGCGAGGACGCCTCCAACGATCCGCCCGCCAGCGCCGCGGTGACCTCGGTACCGAGGAAAACCTCACGGACCGCGGGGTCCGCGAGCACCGTGACCGGGTCGCCGTCGCCGACGAACACGCCGCCAGCCAGGCACATCAGCCGGCTCACCAGGGCGGTGAGCGCGCGGACCACGTGCTCGATCCAGATCACCGACGTTCCCTCGGCGTTGATGCCGCGGACGATCTCGACCAGCTGGGCGACCTCGGGGTCGGTGAGACCGCCAGCCACCTCGTCCAGCAACAGCAATGAAGGCTGCGTGGCCAGCGCCCGCGCCAGTTCAAGCCGCTTGCGCTGCAGCAGGCCGAGCCGCTCGGCGGGCACGTTCGCCTGGCCGGGCATGCCCGTCCGCTCCAGTGCCGCGACGGCCGCCGCGTAGCTGGCCCGCCGGCGTAGCCCGCCGCCCTGCTGGGCCGCGACGAGCACGTTCTCGAATACGGTCATGTCCCCGAACGGCCGCGGTACCTGGTAGGTGCGGCCGATGCCCAGCCGGCATCGCGCGGCCGCGTCCAGCCTGGTGACCGTGCGGCCGGCGAAACGGATCTCGCCCGCGCCAGGGGCGAGATCCCCGGAGATGAGGCCGAACAGGCTCGTCTTGCCCGCACCGTTTGGCCCCACGATCCCGACCGTTTCCCCTGCCTCTACGGTCAGCGACAGGTCTTCCGCGATGACGACCCGGCCGAACCGCTTCGTCACGTGCTCAAGCTGAAGCAGCGGGCTCGCCATCAGCTCACTGGTTGGTCGGCTTCAGATCGGCCGTGATCTTCGCGTGC
>Ga0318566_10000466_pt1 | contig 10615 bp, 5 predicted proteins | sample GRESIP066b5f22_FD_203492 | JGI IMG/M metagenome (GOLD analysis project Ga0318566, IMG submission 203492) | Tropical soil microbial communities from Luquillo Experimental Forest, Puerto Rico - GRE.SIPMG.066b5f22 | ecosystem: Environmental > Terrestrial > Soil > Tropical forest > Bulk soil... | reverse complement strand
ATCTGGCCCTCGACGATCATCGGGTTGACGACGGTGCCGATGTCGTCGACGCCCCAGAAACCGACGATCTCGATGCGGCCGGTGTCGGGATCGATCTCGAGCTCGCAGACATGCGCCCCATTGCTGAACGCGAAGCTCGGCGGATCGTAGACCGCGGTCTCCTGCAGTCCGGGCTCGACGGTCTCGAGCGGAAAGTTGTGCGGCACGTAAGCCGCCTGCGCCACCGCCGCGAACGACACGTGCCGGTCGGTGCCGGCGATGACGAAGGCGCCATCGGCGAAATCGACGTCGCCCGCGGCCGCCTCGAGCAGATGGGCCGCGATCAGCTTGCCCTTGGCGATGACCTTGTCGGCGGCACGATCGAGCGCGCTGCCGCCGACCGCGATCGAGCGCGAGCCGAAGGTGCCGGTGCCGTGGGGCACCGCGTCGGTGTCGCCCTCGACCACCTCGATTTTTTCGACCGGCACGCCGAACCGTGACGACAGGATCTGGGCCAGCGTGGTGGCGTGTCCTTGGCCGTGATTGTGGGTTCCGAGCATGGCTCGCACCGCGCCATCGGGCTCGACCCGAATGGATGCGGCTTCATAGAAGCCGACGCGCGCGCCGAGCGCCCCTGCAAAGCGCGACGGCGCAACCCCGGAGGACTCGACGTAGCAGGCCATGCCGATGCCCCGCAGGCGGCCGCGCCGCGCCGCCTGCGCGCGGCGCTTTTCGAATCCGTCATAGTCGGCGAGCGCGAGCGTGCGCGCTAAGATTTTCGGAAAATCGCCGCAGTCATAGGTCGGGCCGATCGGCGTCTTGTAGGGCATCGCGCTCGGCGGGATGAGATTGCGCCGGCGGATCTCCGCGCGGTCGATGCCAAGCTTGTGGGCCGCTAGGTCCGCCAGGCGCTCCAACACGTAGCAGGCCTCGGGCCTGCCGGCGCCGCGAAAGGCGTCGGTCGGCGTGGTGTTGGTGAATACGCCGGTCACTTCCACGAAGATCGCGGGCGTGCGGTAGCCGCCGGCGAACAACGCGCTGTAGATCGCGCTCGGGATCGCGGCGCCGAAGGTCGACACATAGGCGCCGAGATTGGCAAACGTCTGAACGTGCAGCGCGAGGAAACGACCGTCGCCGTCGAGCGCGAGCTCCGCATGGGTGAGGTGATCGCGAGCCTGATTGTCCGCAACAAAACTTTCGGCCCGGCTCGCGACCCACCGCACCGGACGGCGCAGCCTGCGCGCCGCCCAGGCGATGATCCCCTCTTCCGGATAGAGCTTGCCCTTGTAGCCGAAACCGCCGCCTACGTCGGGCGAGATGACGCGCAGCGCGCTTTCGGGAATGCCGAGCTGCTCGGTCACCTGCCGGCGAATGTGATGCGGCGCCTGCGTCGAACTGTAGAGCGTGAGCTTCTCGCTTTGCGCATCGACGGCGCCGATGACGGCGCGCGGCTCGATCGCCGCCCCGACCAAGCGGTTGTTGACGAGATCGATCGCGACCACGTGGGCGGCGGAACGCAACGCCGCGCGTACGGCGGCTTCGTCGCCGCGCGCCCAGCGAAAGCACACGTTGTCTCGGGCGCAGGCATGCAGCTGCGGCGCGCCCTCAGCCTGCGCCGCGCGCGCGTCGGTGACGGCGGCGAGCGGCGCGTAGTCGACCTCGAGGCGCTCGGCCGCGTCGAGGGCCTGCGCAAGGGTTGCGGCGACGACGGCCGCCACCGGCTCGCCGACGTGGCGCACCGTTTCGCGTGCGAGCGCGAACCGCGCCGGCTCGGCCATGGGCGAGCCCTCGCGCGAACGGACCACCCAAAGCGGCCGCATCGGTGCCACGCCGTCCTCCGCCATATCGGCGCCGGTCAACACCGCGACGACGCCAGGCGCTGCGAGCGCGGCCGCTGCGTCGATCCGGCGAATGGCCGCGTGCGCGTGCGGGGAGCGAACGAGCGCGCAGGCGAGCGCGCCGGAGAGCTCGATGTCGGCCACGAAGCGCCCGCGCCCGGTGAGAAAGCGCTTATCCTCGACGCGCCGCAGCGGCGCGCCGATGCCTTGATAATTCCGCACGCTAGAACGCGTCATGTTGTTTCGTAGGGTGGGCATTGCGCGCTGTCGATTTTGTCATCCGCGCCCTCGCATAGGCGCAATGCCCACGCGCCTATCCGCGTGGGCAAAATCGCTCCCAGAGGCAGTGCGAATCATTTGTCTCAGCAAGCGATTTTGCCCACCCTACGTATCACGCGGCTCTACTCCATCTCCTCGCGCACGAGGTCGAGCCGCTCGAAGGCCGATTTGTCCGTCACCATGAAGAGGTCGGCATCGCCGCCGCGCGCCTCGTGGCGCGCGAAGGTCCAATGCGGGATCGTGAACACGTCATGCTGCGACCACTCGAAGGTCTCTTCGCCGATGTGCGAGCGGCCCTCGCCTGCGACCACGAGGCAGACCACGTTGTAGGTCGTGCGTTTCTTGCGCGTGGGCGTGCCGCGGCTCAGGCGCACGGCGTAGCAATCAAGCGTCGGCATGACGGCACCGCCGGTCGCAGGATTGACGTAGCGGATCGCGCGCATGCCGTCGGCGCCGGCGGGCGCCGCGGCGAGCAGCCGGCGCGTTGCGTCGCCCGGATAGCGGTACTTGGGCGAGTTCGCCGCGCTTGCGGTTGCGCCCTCCGCGCGCAGGCCCGCTTCCGTCCACAACGCCTCTTCGCCTTGGTCGACCTGCCAGAACTCGTTGTTGCGCGGGTCGCCCGGCTCGAAGAAATGGGCGTCGACCGCGCGGATCAGCGGCATATTGGCGGCATCGAACCAGATGATGCGGTGATCGCTTTCGTTGATGTGGCCGTGCCAGACCATCGGCGGCGTCAGGATCAAGTCGCCCGCCTTCATCTCGCAGCGCCGGCCGTTGACGATGGTGACCGCGCCGTCCGCGCGCGTGGCGAAGCGGATCGCCGCGCCGGTATGGCGGTGCGGGCGGGCGCGCTCGCCGGGGTCGAGCACGGTGAAGGCCGCGAGCAGCGTGCTCGTGGTCGTGGTTTCCGCTCCGAAGGCCGGATGCGCCATGATCAGCGCGCGGCGTTCGATGTCGTTGATCGACACTTCACCGACCGAGCGCTGCAGCAGCGGCTCGACGTCGCGCCAGCGCCAGATGAACGGCGCGTCCGGCGGCCGCGGCTTGATCGGGGTAATGCGCTGGTAGCGGTCCCACAGGGGGTGCAGATTTTTGGATTCGAGCTCGGACACGAAGGCGCTACCCTGTCTCGCCATGACTGTGTCGGCCATTTGATCCCTCCGCGCGAACGGTGCGCTCCCTCTCCCCGCTTGCGGGGAGAGGGTTGGGGTGAGGGGGATTTTCCGAGAGCTGAGTCTGCGGAAAGGGGGGGGGGGGGGGGGGGGCCCCCCGCGCGGGCCCGGGGCGTCGATATTTCCGCTGTCGATGATGACATGCTTGATGAACACGCGCGGCTCGACCTTGTCGCCCTTCAAGAACGCGGCGAGCACGTCGACGCCGAGGCGGCCCCACTCCACCGGGTTCAACTCGACCGTCATGGCCAGATTGTCCTCTTTCACCGCCCGCAACGCCGGCGGCACGCCGTTCATGCCGGTCACCAAGGTCTTGCCCTTGCGGTTGGCGGCGTTGACCGCCTGCATGGCGCCGAGCGCCACATCGTCGTTGGCGGTGTAGATCGCGGCAAGGTCGGGATGAGCAACCAGCACGTCTTCCGCCTGCTTGACGCCGCGCTCGCGCGTGAGCGGGCCATCGGCGCGGAACACGATCTCGATGCCGGGATATTTCGCCATCACCTCGCTGTAGCCGTCGCCGAGATTCTTAAACGTGGGCGCGCCGCTCGGTCCCATCAGCAGGGCGACCTTGCCCTTGCCGCCGAGCTTGCGCGCCGTCCACTCGGCGATGTCGCGGCCGATCTGCTTCTCGTCCATGGCAACGTGGATGGTCTGGTTGGGCGAAGCGGAACCGCGCGCGACGGAGACGATCGGGATCTTCGCCGCCGCCGCCGCGTCGTAGGCGGCGTTCACCCCGACCGCGTCGATCGGAGAAATCAGAATGCCTTGCACGCCGCGCGCGACCAGGTCCTGCACGCCGTTGATCTGCTTGAGCTTGTCCTCGTTGGCCGACACCGTGGCCACCTCCCAGCCGAGCTCCTGGGCGCGGGCGCGGATGCCGCGCAGCATGGCGATGTAGAACGGGTTGTCGTCCTGCGCGAGCGAGACGCCGATGGTGGTCTTGTGCTGGCCGGTTGCGGGCGCCGTCAGCGCGAGGGCGGCCGGAAGCATCAACGCAGCGGCGAACGCGGTCATGCGAAGCCTGAGCATGCGAAAACTCCTCGTTACCAGGGGTCAGTCATCGGTCGTCGGCAATCGTTCCGATCATTGGCTTGTGTGCGAGCGTAGCCTTTCGGCGGCCGCGGCGGCAATGATCACGGCGCCCACTGCCACGCGCTGCCAATAGGAGTCGACGTTGAGCAGGTTGAGCGCGTTGCCCAGCACGATCATGATGAAGACCCCGATGACGCTCTTATAAAGCGTGCCTTCGCCGCCCTGGAGCGACGCCCCGCCCAGAACCACCGCGGCGATGGCGGTCAATTCGTAGAATTCGCCCGCCGTCGGCTGGCCGGATTGCAGGCGGGCGGCGAGCATGACCCCGGCGACGCCGGCGAGCGCGCCGCACCAGACGTAGGTCGAGGCTATCACGCGGCGCACCGGTACGCCCGCGAGATAGGCCGCCTCCCGACCGCCGCCGGTGGCATAGACGCGCCGGCCGTAAGGGGTGGCGTGCAGGACGAAGGACAACACCGCCAGCAGCACGGCCGGGACCCAAACCAGATAATGAATGCCGAGGAAGCGCTCGGAGCCGAAGGCGATGAATTCGGCGGGCAGGCCGGTCTCGCCGCTCACCGGCGCGCCGCCGGTGATGAGAAAAACGACGCCGCGTACGAGGACCATGGTGCCCAGCGTGGTGATGAAGGGATTGACGTTGAGGAACGCGATGACGAGACCGTTGGCGAGCCCGACGGCGGCGCCGGCGATGATCCCAGCCATGACGCCAGCCGCGATCCCGGCTTCGAGCATGACCATGCTCGCAATGCAGCCCGACAGCGCCGCGGTCGAGCCCACCGAGAGGTCGAAGCCGCCGCCGACGATGACGAACGTCATGCCCATGGCGATCACCGCCATGATCGAGGATTGCACCAGGATATTGGTGAGGTTGAAGGGGGAGAGAAAGCGATTGGTCAGCAACGCGGTCGCCGCGCACAGAACGATGAGCGAGATCAGCGGCATCTGACCCGCGATATTCCATCGTCGCGGCGTGCGTTTCATCTCAACCGCCGATCGCATTGTTCAGCGTCGACTCGTCCAGGCTTGCGGGGCGATCGAGCGCAGCCGCAATTCGCCCCTGCCGCACGGCAAGAACGCGATCACACAAGCGCGCCAGCTCGCCGAGATCGCTGGAATGGATCAACGTACCACCGCCGCGCGCGACGACACCGCGGATGAGCGCGTGGATCTGCACCTTGGCCGCGACATCGATGCCTTGGGTCGGCTCATCGAGCAGGAGCACGGCGACCCGCCGCGCCAGCCATTTCGCCAGGATCACCTTCTGCTGATTGCCGCCGGAGAGCGCGCTTGCCTTGAGCTCGGGGCGCCGCGGCCGGATATCGACGAGCTCCATCACCTCGGCGACGAGGCGATCGCCGGCGTCGCGGTCGAGCCAGCCGATGCGCGCCAGCGCATCGAGGTTGGGCAGCAAAATGTTGTCGCGCACCGACTGATTCATGATGAGGCCGAGCGCGCGTTCGCCCGGCACCATGCCGATGCCGGCGGCGATGGCTTCGGCGGGACTTGCGAGCCGGCGCTTGTCGCCGCGCGTTTCGACCATCGTCGGTTCGCTCCCGGCGCCGAACAGGGCGCGGATCATCCGATCGGCACCGCTGCCGAGGAGGCCCGCCAAGCCGACGACCTCGTGCTCGCGCACGCGCACCGTCGCAGCCCCGTCGGGTTGCGCTTCGAGCAGCGGTTCGCCGGCGGGGAGCGTAGCGGTGACGGCCTCCTGCGCCAGCCGTCCGATCATGGCGCCGACGAGGTCGTTCACGGCGAAGGCGCCGCGGTGGGCGAGCGCCGCCACCCGCCCGTCGCGCAGCACGGTGCAGCGGTCGGCGATTGCCACCACCTCGTCGAGACGATGGGAAATGTAGATGACCGCGGTCCCTTGCCGCTTCATGCGCGCCAGCACCGAAAACAGACGCGCGATCTCGCGCTTTTCGAGCGCCGCCGTCGGCTCGTCGAGGATGAAGACGCGGCACCGCCGGCGCAACGCCTTGGCGATCGCAACGAGCTGACGCTCCGCAAAGCCGAGCGAAGCGACGCGCGCCCGCGGGTCCGGGTAAAAGTCGAGCTGCGCCAACACGTCGCGCGCCTCGTCACGCATGCGGGCGCGATCAACCATGACGAGCGGGCCGAACCGCCGCACCGGAAGATCGCCGAGCGCGATGTTCTCCGCAATCGACAGCGCCGGCACGAGGCGCAGGTCCTGCGGGATGGTCACGATGCCGGCGCCGATGGCGTCGTGAGGGCTCGCAAAGTGGCATTCCCGCCCCTCGAGGCGGACGACGCCGCGGTCGGGGCGATGGACGCCACCCAGGATGCGGATCAGCGTGGATTTGCCCGCGCCATTCTCCCCGACGACGGCGTGGATTTCGCCAAACGCCACGTCGAAGTCGACGCCGTCGAGCGCGACCGTCGCCCCGAACCGTTTGCTGACGCCCTCAGCGCTGACGGCCGGACCGGTCATCGCATCAACGCGGAACGAATGCCACCTGCATCTTCGCGTCGGTGAGCTTGCCGCGCTCGATGATGACGTCGTTGTCGAGCGCGACCGTGCAGTCGCGCATGGGCACGTCGTAATGCCCCTTGGTCGTGCGCTTGCCGCCACCCTGGGAGTTGGGGCCGGTCGAGAACAGAAAATTTCCGGCAAAGCAGCGCGCGCCGGCGTGGTGGCGCTTCGGGTCGGCGCCGTGAAGCGCGATCGCGTCCCAGCGCCCCTGCGGATTGAGCCCCCAGCCGAGATGCGAGATGGCGTGGCCGTCGAGGTCGTCCGCGCGCGCCTTGTTGCCCTCGAGCCAGTCGCTCATGAGCTTGGCGTCGAGCCCGCCCTCGATCTTGCGGATGAAACCGTCGCGGATGTCGAGCCGCACCTCGTCCTGCACGTAACGGCAATAGGGCAGCACGATGATGTCGCCGGGGGTAAACACCACGGTGCCGTTAGCCGAGCCCTCGTTCGGAAAGGTATGCACGTGGCCGGCGCCCCAGTGGTCGAAGCGGCCGGGTTTCTCCGCATATCCGTATTGAATCATGGTCGGATATTCGCCGAGCTTGACCGTGAGATCGGTGCCGCCGGTGCGGGCGATGCGCATGGTCTTGGCCCGTTGCAGCCGCTCACCGGCGTATTCCACCGCCTCCTTGAGGCCGGGGGGCGCCATCAGCGTCTCGAGCTCGTCGGGACCGTCGATGACCATGAGCACGCGCGTGCCGGCGTCGCGCGCCTCCTTGAGCCAGCGCGTGAACAAGGGGATGTGGAGACAGACGAGCATGTCGGCCGCCTTGATGGCCTCGAGCGTGCCCTTGCAGCGTCCCACGGTCTCAACCCCGACCTTGGTCCACGACGGCATGGCATTGACGCACATCTCGTAGGCGTCGGCGCCGAACTCCTCGGCCGCGGCGAACGCGGCCGCGACGTAATCGCGCCGCGCCCCGAGATCGCTCAGCAGCACGATGGTCTCGCCCTTGCGCACGTTGCACAGCTCGAATTCCTTGCGGAAGAGCATCGCCAGTCTGGCGTGGTTCAACGCTTCGTGCATGGGACGTCTCCTGTAGCCTCACGCTAATCGGCATGAACCGCCGATCGGTCATGCCCGGGCTTGACCCGGGCATCCATCTTCTTTGCAAGACAATCTTACGAAGAAGGATGGATTGCCGGGTCAAGCCCGGCAATGACGTTTTTGAATTCCGGCGCCGCGCAACGTTCTCACGCGCGGCTCGAAATCTCAATACCAGCCCTACTCCGCCGCCTCCTTCCAGGTGTCGCGGTGCCCCTTGGGCTTGGCCTTGCGGCGCAAGTCTCGCCACTCCTCGCGGTCGCGCGCGCTGTTGCGGAAAATCTGCTCCTTGCCGGCGAGGTATTGCGGCGGGCAATGGATGCCCGGGGCGCCGTACCAAGCCGCCGCCTTCATGCTGAAATACGGGTCGACGAGGTGCGGGCGCGCCAGCGCGACGAGATCGGCGCGCCCGGCGGCGATGATGGTGTTCACCTGGTCCGCCGTCGTGATCGCGCCGACGCACATGGTCGCGAGCGATGCCTCGTTACGGATCTGATCGGAGAACGGCGTCTGGAACATGCGGCCGAAGACCGGCTGCGCGTCGGCGACGGTTTGTCCGGTCGACACGTCGATGAGATCGCAACCGGCGTCGGCGAACGCGCGCGCGACCTCGACCGCATCGTCGCCGGTGAGTCCGCCATCCACCCAGTCCGTCGCCGAAATGCGCACCGACATCGGCTTCTCGTCGGGCCAGACCGCGCGCATGGCGCGAAAGACTTCGAGCGGGAAGCGCAGGCGGTTTTCGAGGCTGCCGCCGTATTCGTCACGGCGGGCATTGATGAGCGGCGAGATGAAACTCGCGAGCAGATAACCGTGCGCTGCGTGCATCTCCACCATGTCGAACCCGGCGCGATGGCCGCGCTTGGTCGCGGCGACATAATCGGCGATCACTTCGTCCATGTCGGCGCGCGTCATCTCGCGCGGAACCGCGCTGTAGGGGAAATAGGGCAACGGCGACGCCGAGATGATCGGCCATGCGCCCTCGGGGAGCGGCTCGTCGATGCCCTCCCACATCAGCTTGGTCGCGCCCTTGCGGCCGGCATGGCCGAGCTGCAGGCAGAACTTGGTGTGCGACTGCGCATGCACGAAATCGACGATGCGCTTCCACGCCGCTTCGTGCGCGTCGCTGTACATGCCGGCGCAACCCAGCGAGATGCGCGCCTCCCGCGACACGTCGGTCATCTCGGTGAACATCAGGCCCGCGCCGCCGATCGCGCGCGAACCGTAGTGGACGAGGTGCCAATCGTTGGGCATGCCGTCTTGCGAGGAGTATTGGCACATGGGCGACACCACGACGCGGTTCTCGAGCGCAAGGGAGCGCAGACGGAACGGCTGAAACATGGGAGGGAGCCACTGCGCGCTGTCGGCGTTAAAACCGAGCGCCCGCGCGTCGCGGGCGACCACCCGGTCCGCCTGTTTGACGAATTCGGGCGCGCGGAGCGCGAGGTTGTCGTAGGTGATGGCCTTGGAGCGCGTCATCAGGCCGAAGGCGAAGCGGGTCGGGTCCATGTTCCAAAACCGATCGACGTGCTCGAACCAGACAAGCGAAACGTCGGCCGAATGCTGGGTCTTCTCCACCTCCTCGCGCCGCTGGCTCTCGAACTGTGCGAGCGCGGCCGCGACATCGCGCCCGCCGGTCGATCGAAACGCCTCGTAAAGCGCAATCCCGTCCTCCATCGCGAGCTTGGTGCCGGAGCCGATGGAGAAATGCGCGGTCGCCTTGGCATCGCCGATCAGCACCATGTTGTCGGCGACCCAGCGCTCGCAGCGGATGGTGGGGAAATTGCGCCAGATCGAGCGGTTGGTGATCAGCCGATGCCCTTGCAGCTCCTTTGCGAACAAGCCTTCGACGAACCGCGCCGACGCGGCCTCGTCGAGCTTGTCGAGGCCAGCGCGCGCGAAGGTCTGCGGATCGGTCTCGGTGATCCAGGTCGAACGCTGCGGCTCGTATTGGTAGCAATGGCCGATGAAGATGCCGTGCTCGGTCTCGCGGAAGAAGAAGGTGAAGGCGTCGAACGGCCGCGTCGAGCCCATCCAGGAGAAGAAGTTGGGCCGCAGGTCCACGCTCGGCTTGAATTTCCCGGCGAAGGCCTCGCGCATGCGGGAATTGATGCCGTCGGCGACCACCACGAGATCGGCGTCACGGGTGATGGGATCGAGCGGCGAGATTTCGGACTGATATTTGATCTCGACGCCGAGGGAGCGCGCGCGCCGGCCCAAAATCTTCAACAGCGTGCCGCGCGAGCACCCACAGAACCCGTTGCCCCCGATGCGGTGCGTCGTCCCGCGGAAATGGATCTCGATGTCGTCCCAATAGGCGAAATGGCCGACGATGGCGCGGTAGCTCTCGCGGTCGTACACCTCGAAGGTGTCGAGCGTCTCGTCGGAGAACACGACGCCGAAGCCGAAGGTGTCGTCGGGGCGGTTGCGCTCGAACACGGTGATGCGCGTCTGCGGCCAGGCCTTCTTCGCGAGGATCGCGAAGTAGAGGCCGGCCGGGCCGCCGCCGATGACGTGAACCTTCATTCCACGCCTCCGCCGCGCACGCCGCGAATCGATGCACGGCGGGCGGCAGGATTTATTTTAGGCTTAAAATATCTCGACTGCAAGCTTGAAGCTTAAAAATTTTAAGCTTAAAGTATGCTGTCCGGCGGCGATTCCCCGGCCGCCCGGAGACCACGCCATGGCGCTTGCGGGCAAGCATGCTTTCGTGACCGGCGGCGGGCGCGGCATCGGCCGCGCGGTCGCCGCCGCGCGC
>Ga0318566_10000459_pt1 | contig 10665 bp, 9 predicted proteins | sample GRESIP066b5f22_FD_203492 | JGI IMG/M metagenome (GOLD analysis project Ga0318566, IMG submission 203492) | Tropical soil microbial communities from Luquillo Experimental Forest, Puerto Rico - GRE.SIPMG.066b5f22 | ecosystem: Environmental > Terrestrial > Soil > Tropical forest > Bulk soil... | reverse complement strand
CGGCGCCTGGCAGCACAGCGCGCACCGCCTTCAGAAGACGGCCCCGGCCGCACGGCACGTCAAGGACACGGCGGTCGCCTGGATCGAGGGCCGCGAGCGCGTAGGGAATGTCGGCCGTCATGTCCGGCACCCCCGACCAGGCGCGCCAGTAGTCGCTGTCTCGGAAGAACCGCTCAGCGACCATCGTCATGCCCGGGGCCCTCCGCCTTTCCCCTCTCCCCGCACCCTGTCGGAGATCTCGTCGACGCGTCCGGCCGCGCGCGCCCATCGGAGCTCGCGCATGTGTGTCTGGCCGACAGAGGAGGTCTCGAGGTCGAAGCCGGAGTGGCGGGTGCAGACGCTCATCGCCGTCTCGCCTCCACGACTTCCTCCGCGAGCCTCCCCGCCATCTTTGCTCAACGGTCAGGCAGGCCGAAGGTGTCCTGATCTTCACGCGAGCCGTGCTCGAGCAAGTTCCGGGAACATGAGCAATGGGTGGAGACTGGCGTCCCGCTCATCGGTCCGTTCCCACGAGGGACGACGCAAGGTCGAGCAGGCGTTCGGAGCTCTGGCTGTCATCGAAGCCGAGGAGGCGCTCGACGTACTCGGCGCGGGCCCCCGGGTCGAGAGGAAAGTCGTCGAGGCTCCAGCGAGCGAGGCCATCGAAGGCCTCCCGGAGCGGGACTCCATAGGCGACACCCGGCCAGTTGAAGATCCAGCCAGGCTTGAGGTTGTGCACGAGCTCGGAGGCGAAGGCGGGACGGTCCATGGCGGCGTCCGTTGGCGCCAAGCAGAGACTCGGCACGCCGCAGTAGGCCGCCTCGAGCGCTGTCGTGCTGTAGGCGTGGATGCAGAGGGAGGCAACGCTCAGGAGCTCGAGGATGGTTGGCGGGTAGTGGCACAGGTCGTACAAGGCGAGATCCGCCCGCCTCCGCGCATAGCGCGGGATCGGATCCTTTCGCCGTGACTTTATGACGAGGGCTGCCCCCGCTCGGTCGCAGAAGCCGCGCACCGCCCCTACGAGGCGGCGATCGTTCTGGCTCTGGCGCACGTCGGGCCAGTATTCCGTGCGCCCGCCGAGGAGCACGCGTGCGGCCATCCCGAGCCGCGTCCGCGGCGTGAAGACCCCGCGCAGCCAGAACGTGGGCGGGTTCGAAGCAAGCGGAAACGACAGGTAGAGAACGATCGGGCGGTCGCGGGGCAGCCCGAGGCGATGGCGGACCTCCTCGGGGTCGATCCGACGCATCGCGTCCAACTCGGGCATCCCGACGGGATGCATCTTGGCCCTGATCTCGCTAGCGGCCCCGGTGTCTCGGTAGCGCTCTTCGAGGCGCTCCCTCCAGCACTCGCTGTACGCCCCCACGGCGTCGGCGTCGAAGAAGCCCCGCGGCGTCGGCTCGAACAGGATGTCGGCTCCATACTGGAGCCAGAGCCAGCGCGCCCCGCTCGCCGCACGTACCCGGGGATCGGGCGGATCTTGCGTGACCACGAGGTCGGGAGGGTCCTCGCGGAATCTCGCGGCGAGGTCTTCGGATCCCCGGAAGACGTGCACCGAGGGAACGCCCGCGACCATGGTGGGAGTCAGGTTCGGAAACTCCGAACCCTTGGGACCTCCCTTTGGCTGGCTCCAATCGTGCCAACATTCGACCCGCCAGCCGCGACGAAGCGCTTCGTCGACTGCGGGGCCGAGCAGGCGGTAGTAGTTCTTTCGGAGGATGATGAAGGCGATCCGCATCACGAGCGCTTGAAGACCTCGCCGTAGGGCCGCCCCTCGAGCCGCTCTGCCACGCGGCCGTCCGCGAGCGCGTCGGCCACGATCCGGAGCGCCGCCTCGCAGGCTTCGAGCGTCTCGTCCACGTCGGCATCCGCGTGTGAGTAGGACATGTTGAAGCCGGCGAAGTGGAAGATGACGCCCCGCCGTCCCGTCTCCTGAAGGAAGAGACTCATGAGCAGGCGATTGGTCTCGTCCTTCGGATGGCGGAAAACGATCTTCGGATGCACGGGAAAGCCGATGCAGTCGGCGGGCACATCAATCCTTGCCACCGCGCGCCGGAATCCTTCCTGAAGACGGCGGCCCGCGGCCCACAGGCGCTGCACGACGGGCTCGCCCTGGAACGTGTCGATGGTGGCGCGCGCGGCGGCGAGAGCGAGAGTATCGCCGCCGAAGGTGCTCGACACGAACACCTCCTCGAACTGCCGCGCGAGCTCGGCGCGACCGACGACCGCCGCCAGAGGGAGTCCGTTGGCCATGCCCTTGCCGAACGTGGCGAGGTCAGGGATGACACCGAAGTACGCCTGCGCGCCGCCCGTCGCCCAGCGGAAGCCCGTGATGATCTCATCGAAGATCAGGAGGGCGCCGTGGGCGTGGGCGGCGGTTCGAACCCCTTCGAGGAAGCCGGGCGCCGGCTCGTCGATGAGCACCGCCTCCATGAGGACAGCGGCGACCTGGCCGTGGTGCTCGTCGAGGGCCCTCTCGAGCGACGGCAGGTCGTTGTAGTTGAACGGGGCCGCGAAGCGCGCGAAGTCTTTGGGGATGCCCTTCCCGCGCGGGGTCGTGATCGCGAACTGCTCCGTCCAGCCGTGATAGCCGCAAAAGAGGATGACGTCGCGTCCCGTATGGGCGCGCGCCACGCGGATGGCCGCCGAGTTCGCCTCTGAGCCCGTCTTGAGGAAGCGCACCCACTCCCCGCAGGGTATGATCTCGACGAGTCGCTCCGCGACCTCGACCTCGAGGGGGTGCGGCAGCGAGAAGATGCTCCCCTCGCCCACCTGCCGCGCCACGGCCTCGGTCACGGCGGGATACGCATAGCCGAGCGTGATCGAGGCCAAACCCAGGATGTAGTCGATATACTCGCCGCCGTCCACGTCCCAGACGCGGCAGCCGCGGCCACGCTGGAGGAAAGTCGGGTAGGCGCCCTCGACGAACATGTCGGCACCCTTCGAGAGCGTCTGCGAGGCGCCCGGGATGGAGCGTCGCGCCCGCGCTAGCATGGCCATCGAACGGTCGAAACGGCGGCGAGAGGTGGTCATCGTGTGGTCCTCTGCGGGCTCGTCGCGGCGCCGCCCTCCGCGGCCAGGGATCGCTCGAAGCCTTCGTTCCGGCGGATGCCGGCGTTGAGAGCACGGAGCTCGGGATGCTCTGTCACGACTTTCAGCACCTCGGCGAGGCCGGCGCGGTCCGCCTCGCGCCCGAGAGCTTCGAAGACCGCGCGGACGAAGCTGAGGTCGGCCTCCGTGTCCACCGTCCAGCGATGCCCTGAGAGATTCTCGTCATGCTCGACGTTGGCGAGACGGAAGCGTTCCGGCTGGCGCCACAGGTAAGGCGTCACGTGCTCGCGGTCCGACGGCAACCGCGCCTCGCGAGCCGCGGTCTCGAGCGCCTCGACGGAAACAACCTCCGTGTCGAGGCCGTCGGGATAGGTTGGTTCGTGCACATTGCTCACGTAGTCGATCGACGGGCGGCGACGCAGGTACTCGGCGAGCACGCGCCCGGAGACCGCAGGATCGAGCAGCGGGCAGTCGGCGGTGACGCGCACCACGGCATCGGCCTTCGTCTCATGCGCGGCGAGGCGGAACCGGTCGAGGACGTCGGCCTCGCTGCCGCGGATGCAGTCGAGCCCGGCCTCCCGCGCACGCGCCACGAGCTCGTCGTCCGCGGCATTCACCGTCGTCGCAACAACGACTCCCGCGATCCCGGGGATCGCCGCCGCCCGCCCGGCCACATGGGCCAGCATCGGGCGCCCGCCGATCTCGGCGAGGGCCTTGCGGGGCAAGCGCGTCGAGCCGAGACGGACCTGGACGACGACGATGGCCCGCTCGGTCATCAGAGGCTCACCCAGCGCCGCTCGGCGGCGGCGATCTTCGCGGCCTCGACCATCCGCAGGGAGCGAAGGGCATCCCAGCCGTCGACCACGGGCTCCTCGCAGCCTTCGAGGCAGCGGATGAAGTGGCGCATCTCCTCCACGTACATGGCCTCGTTCGGGGCATCCGAGGCGCCGCCGAGCCGCTCGACGCGGTCGGGCTCTGGCCCCAGCACCTGCACGGCACGCGAGGTATAGTCCCACGTGATCACGCCCCCCGCCCCGACGATCTCGAGGTCGCGACGGTAGGCACAGCGGAGATAGTCGAGATGAACCTGGGCGATCGCGCCAGAGGCGAAGCGCACGGTCAGCTCGGCGAGGTCCTCCGTATCGCCGGCCAGCGCGCTCACGTGACCGGTGGCACAGCAAAGGTCCACCGCCTCGCCGAGAAGCCATCCCAGATAGTCGAGCTCGTGAACGAGGTCGAGGAGGACGCCTCCTCCCAGTGCCGCGTTCACCGAGTAGGTGTCCGTATAATCCCGCCCAGCGCGCCACCACGGCAGGTAGAAGCCGAAGCTGGCGCGCGCCGAGTAGACGCGTCCGATGCGCTCCTCCTCCAGCAGCGTCCTCACGCGGCGGAGACTCGGGAGAAAGCGCAGGTTGAGCCCGACGGCGAGGATCCGGCTGGCACGCTTGGCGGCGTCGAGGAGCGCCGGGACCTCGACTGAGGTGTGCGCCATCGGCTTCTCCACGAACACGTGACAGCCGGCCTCGACCGCCTGTCTCGCGATGGCCACGTGCGTCGCGGGCGGCGTGCACACAAGCACGGCGTCGGGCCGACAGGCCAGGCCCGCCTCGAGCCCCGCGGCCCCGACGAAGCCGGGTATCTCCGCCCGCGCCCGCTCGATCCGGTGCGGGCTCGCGTCCCAACCCGCTACCTCGTGACCGAGGGCGAGGAGGTTCCGCGCATGGCGCGTGCCGATCGAGCCGGCGCCGACCACGAGGAAGCGCATCAGCGTTCCCTCTCGGCGAGGAGGGCGCGGGCCACCCGCTGGGCGCCCCGGCCGTCGACGAGACGCCGCGCCCGGCTCCCGAGCGACTCGCGCAGAGCCCCGTCCCCGGCGAGCCGCTTCAACTGAAGCGCCACGGTCGCGCCAAGATCGGGCGCGTGGGACGAGCCCGCCGCGAGGGCCGCGCCGGCACGCTCGAAGACCGAAGAGTTCGACTCGTTGGGCGCCAGCATGAGGTACACGGTGGGCGTCGCCGTCGCCGCCAGCTCGAGGAGCGTCATGCCGGCGCCGGAAACGGCCACGTCGGCGGCCAGCATGAGCGGCCGCAGCGGTGATACACCGCGATGGACGACGACACGGGCGTCCGCAGTCTCGTCCGCCTCACCGGGCTCCGTGAGGGGACCTGCCACCACGTCGACGGTGACGCCATCCAGCGTCAGGACCGCCCGGCAGACCGTGCCCAGCGTCACCCGGTGAGAACCGCCGCCGAGCGTGACGAGGACCCGTTCCACGGAGGGTCGAGGGTGCCGCGCCGGCTCCTCGGCGTAGGCAGGGTCGAGGAGCGCATAACGTGGCCCCAGCAGATACTCCGTGCCGGGGAGACCGCCGCGATAGTCGAGATTCCCGGCGCCCGCGGCGCCGTTGATCACCGTGTGAGCCGGCAGGGGACGGTCGGCGATGTCGTCGATGGCGACGAGTCGACCCACCAGCGGGTGGAGCGTGTCGAGCATAGCGCCGGTGACCGCGTAGGAATCCACCACGAGGATCCCGGGACGGTGCGCGACCACGAGCTCACGCGTGGCCGTCGGGCTCTCCTCCCAGTTGCCCTCCATGACGTCGAAGCCCGCGGCGTCGATCATCGTCGCCACCCGGGCGTCGCGCCCCGCGAAGAACCCGACGGACGCGCCGGCGGCGGCGAGCGCTCGCGCGAGCGACAGGCACCGCACGACGTGACCGAGGCCGATGGCCGGCCCGCCGTGGGTGAGGAAGGCGACGCGGGGTGGGGCGCTCATCGCGCGAAGTAGTGCAGGACCTTGGTGAGTGCCGTCACCACATCCTCGATGTCGGAGTCGGTCATGCGGGGGAAGAGCGGCAGGGTCACGAGCCGCTCGTAGGCAGCCTCGGCCCGTGGGCAGAGGCCCCGGCGGTATCCGAGTCGCTCGTAGTACGGGTGCCAGTACGTGGGCACGTAGTGCACGGTCGCGCCGATCCCCTCGGCGCGGAGGGCGGCCAGGACCGTATTTCGGTCGGTGGCGAGCTGCTCGAGCTGGAGGAGAACGGGGAAGATGTGCCACGCATGCCGGCCATGCGGAAGGAGGGTCGGCACCGTCACCGCCTCGATGCGATCGAGGGCAGCCGTGTAGCGCTCGGCGATGGCTGCGCGGCGCTTGAGGAAGGTCTCGAGCTTGGCGAGCTGCGAGAGACCAAGCGCGCACTGGAGATCCGGCAGCCGGTAGTTGAAGCCCAGGTCGACCATCGGCGAATAGGGCGCCCCTCGCGCGCTCCGCTCGCGGAAGTCGGTTTCGAGGCCGTGATTGCGAAAGCGGCGAAGCCGCCCGGCGAGATCCTCGCTGGCGGTGGTGACGAGACCACCCTCCCCCGTCGTGACGAGCTTGGCGGGATGGAAGCTGAAGGTGGTGAGGTCCGCAATCGCGCCCACCGGTCGTCCCTTGTGGCTTGCCCCGAGCGCGTGGGCAGCGTCTTCAATGGTGACGAGCCGGTGTATGCGCGCAATCTCCATGAGCGCGTCGAGGTCGCACGGCTGCCCGGCGAAGTCCACGGGCGCGATGCCCCGCGTCCTCGGGGTGATGCGGGCCTCGACCTCGGCGGGATCGACGTTGAGCGTGTCCGGGCGGATGTCGGCGAACACCGGAGTGCCGCCGAGGTAGAGCACGGCGTTGGCGGAGGCGGCGAACGTCAGCGGGGAGGTGATGACCTCGTCGCCGGGGCCGATGCCGGCGGCGAAGACGGCGGCGTGGAGGGCGGCCGTCCCCGAGCTGACGGCCACCGCATGACGCGCCTCCACGGTGGCTGCCACTGCCCGCTCGAAGGCCTCGACGGCGGGCCCAGTGGTGAGCCAGTCCGAGCGGAGCGCGGCCACCACCGCCCGGACGTCGTCCTCCTCGATGGTCTGGCGCGCGTAGGGCAGTGGCGTCCTCCGGACCGGCGCGCCGCCGTGGAGGGCCAGCGGCTCAGGCATCGGCCAGTGCCTCCATCTCGGCGCGCGTGAACCAGATCTGGTTCGTGTCGGAGGAGTAGCGGAAGCCTGCCTCGAGCCCCTTCCCACCCTCGCGCCGGGTGAAGGCCCAGGAGGGATAGAGCGGCTCCAGCACGAACATCTCGTCGTACTCGACGGCCTGCCGGCTCTCGTCCTCCGAGAGCAGGATCTCGTGGAGCTTCTCGCCTGGCCGGATACCGATGAGCTCCACCTCGCAGCCCGGGGCCATGGTCTCGGCGAGGTCCATCATGCGCATGCTCGGGATCTTGGGCACGAAGATCTCACCACCCTGGGCGAGGCCAGCGCAACGGATGGCGAACTCGACCCCCTGCTCGAGACGGATCCAGAAGCGCGTCATGGCGCGGTCGGTCACCGTCACCTTGCCCGTGGCACGCTGGGAGCGGAAGAGCGGGATCACGCTACCACGGCTGCCGATGACGTTGCCGTAGCGCACGACGGCACACACGGTGCCGCGGGGGTGGCCGTAGACATTGGCCTGCACCACCAGCTTCTCCGCGCAAAGCTTGGTCGCGCCATACAGGTTGATGGGGTTCACGGCCTTGTCCGTGCTGATGGCGATCACCCGCTTGACCCCCTGGTCGATGGCAGCATCGATGACGTTCTTCGTCCCGTTGATGTTGGTCTGGATCGCCTCGAAGGGGTTGTATTCGCAGGAGGGGATCTGCTTGAGGGCGGCCGCGTGCATGACCACGTCGATGCCGTGCATGGCACGCTCGAGCCGATCCCGGTCGCGCACGTCGCCGATGAAGAAGCGGAGCTTGGGGTGATCGTCGAACCGTGCGACCATTTCCGACTGCTTGAGCTCGTCCCTGCTGAAGACGACGAGCCGCTTCGGATCGTATTTCTGCAGCATGATCTCGACGAATTTGTTGCCGAAGGAACCCGTGCCTCCGGTCACCAGCACTGAGGTCTCATGCCAGTCCAGCATCGGTTCCATGCGTCTCCCGCGTGGTTACGTGGTGACCGGCCGGAGCACGGTCAGGAGGTAGAGGTAGAACTTGCCCGTGAGCCGGTGCAGATAGCGCGCGTCTCGGAACGCGACCTTGAAGTGCTCTTCCATGAGACCGGCCTCGATGAGATGGCCGCCCGCACGCCCGAGCTCGGCCCGCAGGGCGTCGATGTAGGTCGCTTCGCTGAGGCGGCGGGTCGGCGCGCGGGCGACGAGACTGCGCAGCGCCCCGAGCGGTCCCTGCCGCGGCGGACGGTTCACATGCCCGATGAAGGCGCCGAACTCGTGCGGGAACTCGGCGAGGGCCGCCGGGTCCGCGTACGTGGTGCGGAACCGGACCATGCGGTCTCCGTACTGGTGCGCGCCGGGCAGGTCCAGCACGGGCGCGTGGGCCGCACCGTGCACCCAGTCCACGATCATGATGCCGCCCGGCCTCAGGAGTCGCCGGGCTCCCGCCAAGAAAGCGCGCGGGTCCTCGATCATGTAGGAGGCGCGCGTCATCATGATCACATCGCAGGCCTCGGCGGGCAGCTCACCCAGCGCGTTGAAGTCCGCCCGCATCACGTCCGGCTCGGCGCTGAAGCGGTCGAGAAAGCGCACGGTCGCCCACGGGCCGAGCGCGCCGGACACGAAATCGGTGGCGGGATTCGGCGCCGCGCCGGCCAGCACCCAGAACACGGGCCGGTCAACCTGGTGCCGGATGCTGTCGAGCAGACGCGAGCTCGCCTCGAAACGCGAGAGGCTCCCTCGCAGCCACTCGAAGTAGTGACGGTCAGAGACGCCCAAGGGACTCCGCCTCGGCGAACTGAAGCCGGTAGAGCCGCGCGTAGGTCTCGTTGGCGGCGAGCAATTCCGCGTGGCGCCCCACCGCCTCGATGCCGCCCCGTCCCAGGACAACGATCTTGTCGGCATGGAGCACCGTCGACAGTCGGTGGGCGATCACGATCGAGGTGGTGCCCTGGATCGCCCGGTCGATCGCCTGCTGGACCAGCCGCTCCGACTCGCTATCGAGCGAGCTGGTCGCCTCGTCGAGCACGAGGATGGGCGGGTGGCCCACGATGGCGCGCGCGATGGCGATGCGTTGCCGCTGGCCGCCCGAGAGCCGGATGCCGCGATCGCCAACCACGGTATCGTAGCCCTCCGGGAACTCCATCACGAAGTCGTGCGCGTTGGCGATGCGCGCGGCCTGGACGATCTGCGCGTCCGAGATCCCCTCGCGGCCGTACGCGACGTTTTCCCGAATCGTGGCGTTGAAGAGGAGCGCTTCCTGCGACACCACCCCGAAGAGCTTCCGGTAGCTCTCCTGCCGGAGCGTGCGAAGGTCACGGCCGTCTACGGTGATCACGCCGCTGACCGGATCGTAGAGCCGGAGGAGGAGATCGGCGAGGGTGGACTTACCTACGCCGCTTGGTCCCACGAGCGCCACCACCTCGCCCTTCGCGATCTCCAGGCTGACGTGCTCGAGAACGGGCTCGCCGTCATAGCTGAACCCAACGTCCCGGACAGCAATGCGATCCTCGAACGAGTCGATGGTCCAGGCACCGTCCTTGACCTCGGGCGCCAGATCCAAGAGCTGGCTGACCCGGCTCGAGGCGGCCAGCGTCGCCTGAATCCGCGAGTAGGCGCCCGCCAGCAGACCGATCTGCACCATCACCGATCGGCCGACGTAGAGAAAGAGGAAGAAGGCGGGCGCGGTGAGCCGGCCGGCCAGGAGCTCCCAGGCGGCCAGCAAGAGGATCGTGGCCTCGACGAGGTAGTTGACGACCGTGCGCGCGGGCTCCTCGATGTGCTTGTAGATGCCGAATTTCACGTTGACCCGCACGACCTCGTGGATCGCGCGATGAACCCGCGCGAGCTCGAAGACCTCCGCTCCGAACGACTTCACGACGCGGATGCTCAGGATCGACTCCTGCAGGCGCGCCGCCAACGCCGCGAACGCCGAGAACTGGTCCGTAAGCAGCCTGCGGATGGGCCCCCGCATGAGGCGGACGACGCCGAAGTGGAGCACGGCCGCGCCGAGCGCGGCCCCGATCAGCCTCGGGCTCGTGCGCACCATGAGCCAGGCAAAAAACGCGATAAGCACCGGCGCGGTGAGGACGGTTCCCACGATCGTCTCGAGCCCGTCGGTGGCCGATCGTGTATCCGTCTCGACCCGGGAGACGAGCTCACCCGTGCGATGAGCGGTGAAGAAGCGCATAGAAAGCCCAAGGAGGTGCCGAAAGAGATCGAGCTGTAGGGCGGCCGCCGCGCGCACCCGGATCCAGAGGGCAAGCAGGTAGTTTCCAAAGTCAAGCCAGCCCTTGAGGAAGCCAGCAATCACATACGCTGCGCAGAGCCAGAGGATCGCGTGGAAGCGATCCTCCACGGCGTGGACGCCGATCCAGCGGAAGAAGGTCGCCCCAAGGTTGCTGAGGCTGAGCGTCCCCCCTCCCGCCGGGGAGCTCGCGACCGGAGTGCCGAGGGCCAGGTCGAGGATGGGGGCGAGCAGAATCGGGAAGAGCGCGGCCAGCGCGGTGGCGAGGTAGCTCGTGACGAGCAGGAGGATGACGGCAGGCCAGTGCGGCGCCACGTACGTTCTGAGGAGCCAGAGGAACCGGCGGAGGTCCTGGACGCGGCTCACGAGCCGGCGGCCTCGTCGCCGCTGTGCGCCGGCGTTGTCCGGCGAAGCGTCAAGAGCTTCTGCGCCGA
>Ga0318566_10000458_pt1 | contig 10673 bp, 8 predicted proteins | sample GRESIP066b5f22_FD_203492 | JGI IMG/M metagenome (GOLD analysis project Ga0318566, IMG submission 203492) | Tropical soil microbial communities from Luquillo Experimental Forest, Puerto Rico - GRE.SIPMG.066b5f22 | ecosystem: Environmental > Terrestrial > Soil > Tropical forest > Bulk soil... | reverse complement strand
CGGGCGCGACGGGTGGTAGCGACGCCACACGAACAGGCCCGGCATATCCAGGCAGTGGTCGGCGTGCAGGTGAGACAACAGCACCTGCACGGAGGCGGGATCGGCGTACCGCTGCAGCGCGCCGAGCACACCCCCGCCGAAGTCGAGGACCAGCGGCGGGGTGTCCGGCGCCCGAAGCAGATAACCCGATGCAGGCGAATCCGGACCCACTACGCTGCCAGAGCAGCCGAGCACGGTTACTCGCACGGACACCACTTTGCCATGCCCAGTACCACGATGGAGAAAACATCGCCGCTTTTGATGTGATCAGAATCTCTCGGGCTAGTGGACGCGGGAACGTTGGACTGGCTGAACGCCAGTCACCGCGGGGCCGAGGAACCGCGCCGCCAGTTTGGTGAACGCTTCCGGCTCGCCGGTGGCTTCGAACACCCTGGTGGCGCGCGGCGCGTCATGCGGCCGCAGCAGATCCTGCTCGGTGAACACCCGAAGCACTTCCTTGGCGGTTTCCTCAGCGCTTGAAACCAGCGCCACGTTGTCGCCCATCGCCAGCTGAATCAGCCCGGACAGCAGTGGATAGTGCGTGCACCCCAGCACGAGCGTATCGACCTGCGCGCGCTGCAGCGGCTCCAGATAGCCCTCCGCCAGTCCGAGCACCTGACGCCCGCTCGTCACGCCCCGCTCGACGAAGTCGACGAACCGCGGGCAGGCCACCGCGGTGATTTCCGTGTCCCGGGCGGCGGCGAACGCGTCCTGATAGGCATGCGAGCTGATGGTCGCCCGCGTGCCGATGACACCGATGCGGCCATTGCGCGTGGTGGCGACCGCGCGGCGCACGGCCGGCAAGATCACCTCGACGACGGGCACGTCGTAGCGCTCGCGGGCATCCCGCAGGCACGCCGCGGACGCCGTGTTGCACGCGATCACCAGCGCCTTGACGCCGCGGTCGACCAGGTCGTCACCGAGCGCCAGCGCGTGCGCGCGGACCTCGGAAATGGTGAGCGGACCGTAGGGACCGTTGGCGGTGTCGCCGACGTAGATGATGTCCTCGTCCGGCAGTTGGTCGATGATTGCCCGCGCGACGGTCAGGCCCCCGACGCCGGAGTCGAAGACCCCGACGGGCGCTAGTGGCGAGCTCATGTCTTGGCGCGCCGTGGGCCGGCTTTCCCCGCCGCGCGGGCCTTGCGTTCCGGCGCGGACAACATGTACGCCGCCACGACGCCGGCAATCGCGCCACACAGATGGCCCTGCCAGGACACGCCACCGCATTGGTGGAGCACCGGCATGGCTTCGAGCAGGACTCCGCCGTAAACGACCAACACGACCAGCCCGATCACGATGTCCCAAAACTTGCGCACGAATATCCCGAACACCAGTAGAAAGGCCAGCCAGCCGAAGATCAGGCCGGAGGCCCCGATGTGGTCGGTAGGGCCGCAGCTGCTGCCCACGTTGCCGATGAGCCAGGTGCCGAAGCCGCCCAGGATCCACACGATCGCGGTGGCCCAGACGAACCGGGACAATCCGGACAAAGTCATCAGAAACCCCAGCACCAGCAGCGGGATCGTGTTGGCCATCAGGTGCTGCCAGTTGGCATGCAGAACCGGCGCAAAGATGATCCCCCACAGGCCGTCGGTTGTGTCCGGCCTGATCCCGTTGGCGTCCAGCTTGCCGCCCATCAGCTGATCAATGAGCTCGACGAGGTAAAGCAGCGCCACGAAGGTGAGGATCGTGGCCCCGCCCACCATCCACGTCGGCCGCTTTTTCGTTTGTTTTGTCGGCTGCTGGCCCTGATATCTCATCGGCCTGGTCATGCCCATAGCTGCCCTTCTAAAGCGTTTTCCGCATCCTCCAGGCTACCGGCATAGGCGCCGGTCGACAGATACGTCCAGCCGGCTCCCGGGGCGGCGCGCAGCGCGGCGCTATCTAGGAGCCGAATGCTCCGGGCAACATGTCGCGGTAGGTCGGGATTCCGGCGACCGATTCAGCCGCGAGCACCCCAACCAGCACCGCACGGGCCAGGCAATCGGCCGCGGCTACACCCACCTCGGTGACCAGCCCCGTCTCGGGCGAGAACGCGGCGGGCACCGTGTTGGAACCGGCGCCCGGGGCCACCTCGACCGCCCCGGTGGCCAGCGCGAAGACTGTGTCGCCGTCCAGCGGGGTGTGTGCGGGCCGGATGGTGCGGGCCAGGCCGTCGTGGGCGGCGATCGCGATACGGCGGCACGCGGCCGGGCTCAGCGCGGCGTCGGTCGCCACCACCGCGATCGTCGTATTCAGGGGGCTCAGCGGGGACCGTAGTTGCGCGAACGCGTCGATCTGCTCGGCCGGCGGCGGCGTCAGCGCGAACTCTTTGGTCAAGTCCGCCGCCCAGGGCAGACCGGTGGCCCGGTCAACGACGTCACCCACGGAGTTCACCACGACGATCGCGCCGACGGTGACGCCCGACGGCAGCGCTGTCGACGCCGTGCCGACGCCGCCCTTGAGCACCCCGGCCCGGGCCCCCACTCCCGCGCCGACGGTCCCAACGGCCATGACTCCGCCTCCGCCGTCGACGCCGGCTTCGCAGGCCGCACGGCCGAATTCAGCAGTCGGCCGGCAGCTCCAGCCACCGACCGGCAAGTCGAAGATCACCGCGCCCGGCACGATGGGCACCACGCCGCCATCCATGCCCACGCCACGCTCGTGCTCCTCCAGCCAGCGCATGACGCCGTCCGCGGCCGCCAGACCATAGGCGCTGCCGCCGGCGAGCAGCACCGCGTCGACGAACCGCACGGTGTTGGCCGGGTCCAGCAGATCGGTCTCCCGGGTGCCAGGCGCGCCACCGCGGCAATCGACGCCGCAGACGGTGCCGGGCGGGCTCAGCACCACCGTCACGCCGCAGGCCCAACCGGCGCCTAACGACGCGTCGGGGTCCAGTCGGTGATGGTGGCCGACGCGGATACCCCCGACGTCGGTGATGGAGTTCATCCGCCCGCCATCAAGATCGGTCACCGACCCATCAACGCGAGGACCAGGTATTCCTGTAACACAGTCAGCCACTGGTAAACGTCAAAGTGCACGGCCAGCGGGTCGTCTGCCGGCAGGCGCTCCGGCCCCTCCGGACCGATTTCGAGCATCACTCCCAGTGTCAACCGGACGTCGTTGACGGCCGCGATCCAGGCGTTCGCTTCTTGTTCGGTCAGCTCGAAGCGGCCGCCGTCTTCCGGAATCGTATCCAATAAATGTTGTGCCGCAACGCGTTTGGCGTTGATGATCTCGGGCTCGTGCAGGCTGCGCAGCGCGGCGTTGAGGCTGTCGGGGGTGTCGTTGGCCGACGGATCCTCGCCATCCGGCTTGTGGAAATCCGGCAACAGTCGGCGCAGCGTTGCATCCCGCGGGGGTTCTGCGTTCCCGGTCTTTATGCCGGTGATCTCCTCCAGTTCGTCTGGCGGCGCAGAAGATTCGCGCTCGTCGAGCAAACCGATCATCGCGCTGACCAGGTTCTTGAGCAGAGCAGCCTCATGGGAGGCCAAGGCAGACCGAAAATGCGGCCCGTTAGCGGTGTCGACGCGCTTCCACTTGCGCACAAGGAGTCCCGGGCGCCCCGAATCTCACCGGTCCTGCTGCATGGTCGCCCACAAACCTGCGGCGTGCAGCTTGGACACGTCGACTTCCATGGATTCCCGGCTGCCCGCCGACACCACCGCCTTACCCTCGTTGTGCACCTGCAGCATCAGCTTGGTGGCGTGCGGCTCGCTGTAACCGAACAACTTCTGGAAGACATACGTCACGTAGGTCATCAGGTTGACGGGGTCGTCCCACACGATGGTCACCCATGGACTCGCCGCGACCTCTACCGGCGCGGATTCGCGTTGCCAAGTAGTACCCGGCCGGGTGGGTGCCGACGCAACGGACATGACCTACAGGATAGCCAGACACGGGGCGGCCGCCATCAGCCGTTACCTTGCTGCCGTCAGCCGTTACCGTTGCGGGATGAACGAACCGGCCTCGGCTGGGCTGCTGACCGACAAATACGAGTTGACTATGTTGGCGGCGGCGCTGCGCGACGGCACCGCGGATCGCCGGACCACGTTCGAACTGTTCGCGCGCCGACTCCCCGACGGCCGCCGTTACGGAGTGGTCGGCGGAACCGGACGGCTATTGGAAGCGTTGCCGCAGTTCAGGTTCGACGAAGACGCCTGCCAATCATTGGAGCAATTCCTCGACCCGGACACGTTGGGTTACTTGCGCGATTTTCGGTTTGCCGGCGATATCGACGGCTACGCGGAGGGCGAGCTGTACTTTCCCGGGTCGCCCATACTGTCCGTCAGTGGCAGCTTCGCCGAATGCGTGCTGCTGGAAACCCTGGCGTTGTCCATCTTCAATCACGACACCGCTGTCGCGTCGGCGGCCGCACGAATGGTCAGCGCCGCCGGGGAACGCCCACTGATCGAGATGGGCTCGCGCCGAACCCACGAACGTGCGGCGGTCGCAGCGGCTCGCGCCGCCTATATCGCCGGCTTCGCCGCGTCCTCCAACCTGGAGGCCCAGCGGCGATACGGAATACCAGCGGAAGGCACCGCCGCACACGCCTTCACCATGCTGCACACCCAGCGAGACAGTCCAAGCGAAATGACCGAGCTCGCGGCGTTTCGTTCCCAGGTCGACGCGCTGGGTGTCGGCACCACGCTGCTGGTGGACACCTATGACGTGAGGACCGGCGTAGCCAACGCGGTGGCCGCCGCGGGGACAGCGCTTGGCGGGGTCCGCATCGACTCCGGCGAGCTTGCAGTGCTGGCCCGCCAGGTGCGCGAGCAGCTTGACCGGCTTGGGGCCACCCAGACCCGCATCGTGGTGTCCGGCGATCTCGATGAGTTCTTCATTGCGGCGCTGCGCGCCGAGCCGGTGGATGTTTACGGCCTTGGCACCTCGCTGGTGACCGGCTCGGGTGCCCCGACCGCGAACATGGTCTACAAACTGGTCGAAGTGGACGGCATACCGGTACAGAAGCGCAGCAGCCACAAAGAATCGAACGGCGGCCATAAAGAGGCGCTGCGGCTGTCCCGAGCGACCGGCACCATCACCGAGGAGGTGGTGTATCCGGCGGGCCGTCCCCCCGCAACCACGGAACCGTCGCGGGTGTTGACCGTCCCGCTGGTGCGCGACGGCCGAGCCGTGGCCGGTGACTGCGACCTGGCGGCAGCGCGGAAGCTGGTCGCGTCCGGGCTGCGCAGCCTGCCGTGGGAGGGTCTGAACCTGTCGCACGGGGAGCCCGCGATCCCGACCCAGCACATCCGGGCCTGAGCAATGCCCGATGTGTCCGTGCGTGAGCTCCTGGCGCTCGCCGTGGCCGCGATTGGCGGCCACGAGCGCGGCGGCCAGCAGGAGATGGCCGACGCGGTCGCGCAGGCCTTCGAAACCGGAGAGCACCTCATCGTGCAGGCCGGCACCGGCACCGGCAAGTCGCTCGCGTACCTGGTTCCGGCGGTTGTCCGCGCGCTCGACGACGACTCGCCTGTCGTCGTGTCGACCGCCACGATCGCACTGCAGCGCCAACTCGTCGATCGCGATCTGCCGCGGCTGGCCGATTCGCTCGCCGAGGCGCTGCCCCGCTCCCCGCAGTTCGCGCTGCTGAAGGGGCGACGAAACTATCTGTGTCTGAACAAGATCCACAACGGCGGTGCCGCCGATGCCGATGACGAAGACGGCGAAGCGCCGCAGGAAGAACTCTTCGACGCCATGGCGGTTACCGCCTTGGGCCGCGACGTGCAACGGCTCACCACCTGGGCGTCGACGACCGATTCCGGTGACCGCGACGACCTGAAGCCTGGTGTGGCAGACCGATCCTGGTCGCAGGTCAGCGTTTCCGCGCGGGAATGCCTCGGTGTGGCGCGCTGCCCGTTCGGCTCCGAGTGCTTTTCCGAACGGGCGCGCAGCCGGGCCGGCCAGGCCGATATCGTCGTCACCAATCACGCGCTGCTGGCCATCGACGCCGTGTCCGAATCGGCGGTGCTGCCAGAACACGCGCTGCTGGTGGTCGACGAGGCGCACGAGTTGGTTGACCGGGTGACGTCGGTGGCCACCGCGGAGCTGACGTCGGCCGCCCTCGGGGTTGTGTCGCGGCGGATCACCCGATTGGTGGATCCGGAACTGACCCAACGGCTGGAGGCGACGACAGCCAACTTCGCCGCGGCGATCCACGACGGCACGCCGGGCCGCATCGATCACCTCGACGACGAGTTGGCGACATACCTGACGGCGCTGCGCGACGTGGCCACCGCGGCACGGTCGGCGATCGACACCACGAGCGACGCCAAAGCCGCGTCGGCACGCGCCGAAGCGGTTGCGGCACTGAGCGAGATATCCGAGACGGCGTCGCGGATCCTGACGTCGTTCACCCCCGCGATCCCCGATCGCACCGACGTGGTCTGGCTCGAACACGAGGACAACCGGGGTTCGCCGCGCCCCGTGTTGCGGGTCGCGCCGCTATCGGTCGCCGGCTTGCTGCGCCATCAGGTGTTCGCGCGTTCGACCACGGTGTTGACGTCGGCGACGCTGGCGATCGGCGGGTCCTTCGACGCGATGGCCGCGGCGTGGGGCCTGACCGGATCGGAGGCGGGTGACGATCCGCCGTGGCGCGGTGTCGACGTCGGGTCGCCGTTTAAGCACGCCAAGGCGGGCATCCTCTACGTGGCCGCCCATCTGCCTCCGCCGGGCCGCGACGGCACCGGCTCGGCCGAGCAGCTGTCCGAAATCGCCGAGCTCATCACCGCTGCCGGAGGGCGCACCCTGGGACTGTTTTCATCGATGCGGGCCGCGCGGGCTGCCGCCGACGCCATGCGAGAACGGCTGTCAACACCGGTGTTGTGTCAGGGCGACGACAGCACCTCCGCGCTGGTCGAGCAATTCAGCGCCGACCCGGAAACCTCGCTGTTCGGCACGTTGTCGCTGTGGCAGGGCGTCGACGTCCCGGGGCCGTCACTGTCACTGGTGCTGATCGACCGCATCCCGTTCCCCCGGCCCGACGACCCATTGCTGGGCGCGCGGCAGCGCGCTGTGGCCGCACGCGGCGGAAACGGCTTCATGGCGGTCGCCGCCAGCCATGCAGCACTGCTGTTGGCCCAGGGGTCGGGCCGGCTGTTGCGCCGCGTCACCGACCGCGGGGTCGTCGCGGTGCTCGACTCCAGAATGGTCACCGCCGGCTATGGCCGTTACCTGCAGGCCTCGCTCCCGCCGTTTTGGCAGACCACCAACGCGGCGCAGGTCCGCGGGGCGTTGGAACGTCTGCGCACCGCCCCAGAGATCAAGCCAGAGTGACGAGACCGAGCTCGTTGCCGGCGGCGAGCATGGGATTGTCGGGCAGCACGCGCACCGTGTAGCCGACCGCCCCCGCCAGCGGTAGCGACAGTGTCGTCGAGAACACCTGGTTGCCGCCTTCGGCGGTACCGGTATACGACATCTCGACGGTGACCGGGTCCAACAGCTCATCGCCGGCGTCGACCCTGCCGACCACGGCTTGCACCGTTACCTCCTCGGGGCCGAGACCTGCCAGCTGGACGGTCGCGGTCAACGTCAGCTTCGAGCCGAGCACCGGAGTATCCGGGAGGCCGGTGCTGTCGACGTCGGTGATCTCGATCTTCGGCCACGCTTCCTCGACGCGCCGACGGTAGGCGGCGAGCTCACGGGCAGCGCCGAACTCGCCGGCCTCCTCGTCGTCCTCCGGGGGCGTGATGGTCCTGCGCAGCGATTGCGCGGCCGGCGCGTAGTACTGCTCGACGTAGTCACGCACCATGCGGGAAGCCAGGACCTTCGGGCCGAGGGTCTGCAAGGTGTGGCGCACCATTTCGATCCACCGGGGCGGGACCCCGTCTTCGTCGCGCTCGTAAAACTTGGGTGCCACCGCCGTTTCCAGCAGGTTGTAGAGCGCGCTGGACTCGAGGTCGTCGCGACGGGCTTCGTCGGCCACGCCGTCGGCAGATGGTATCTCCCAACCGTTTTCGCCGTCGTACCATTCGTCCCACCAGCCGTCGCGGATGGACAGGTTCAGCCCACCGTTGAGCGCGCTCTTCATCCCCGAGGTGCCGCAGGCCTCCAGGGGCCGCAGCGGGTTGTTCAGCCAGACGTCGCAGCCCCAATACAGCAGCCGGGCCATTGACATGTCGTAGTCGGGCAAGAAGGCGATGCGGTGGCGCACCTCCGGCCGGTCGGCAAAACGCACCACCTGCTGGATCAGCGCTTTGCCGCCGTCGTCGGCCGGGTGCGATTTTCCGGCAACGATCAACTGGATGGGCCTTTCTTCATCGAGCAGCAGCTGTTCAAGCCGGTCCGGATCACGCAGCATCAGTGTCAGCCGCTTGTACGTCGGCACTCGTCGGGCAAACCCGATGGTTAGTACGTTCGGGTCGAAGGCCGTTGATATCCAACTCAGTTCGGCGTCCGAAGCACCGCGTTCCAACCACGAACGGCGCAACCGCAGCCGAACATCCTCGACCAGCAATGACCGGAGTTGCGAGCGGATCCACCACAGGTGACCCCGGTCGACCTCCTGCAGTCGCAGCCACACGCCCGGGTCGCTGAACGAGCCCGATCCGGCCAGCTCGCGGCCCAGCTGCAACCACTGCGGGGCCGCCCAGGTTCGCGCGTGAACGCCGTTGGTGATCGACCCGATCGGCACCTCGCCGGGGTCGAATCCGGCCCAGAGCTCGTTGAACATGGCCCGACTCACCCGGCCGTGCAGCAACGAGACACCGTTGGCGCGTTGGGCCAGCCGCAGACCCATGTGTGCCATGTTGAACTTTTCCGGATCATCCTCGGCACCCAGCGCGACGATCCGGGCGGTCGGTACGCCCGGCAGCAAGGCGGGCACATCCTTGCCATCCTTGCCAGCCTTGCCATCCTCGTCGGAATCGCCGTCTTGATGGTCATCGAAGTAGAGCCGAATCATGTCGACCGGGAACCGGTCAATGCCGGCGGCGACCGGAGTGTGGGTGGTGAACACGGTGCTGGACCGCACGACCGTCAGCGCGGTGTCGAAGTCCAATCCCGCATCGGTGATCAGCTCGCGAATGCGTTCCAATCCGAGGAACCCGGCGTGCCCCTCGTTCATGTGGAATACCTCGGGCGCGGGCAGCCCTTCGCTGGCGGTGAACGCGCGGATCGCACGGACCCCGCCAATGCCGGCCAGGATCTCCTGCCGCATCCGGTGCTCCTGATCGCCGCCGTACAGGCGGTCCGTGACGCCGCGCAGCTCGTGCTCGTTTTCCGGGACATCGGAGTCCAGCAGGAGCAGCGGCACACGACCCACCTGCGCGACCCAGATCCGGGCGCGCAGCTGGGCGGAGTCGGGAAGCGTGAGCTCGACCAGCGCGGGATCGCCGTTGGCATCGGCAAGCAGCCGCAACGGCAGCCCTTGGGGGTCCAGCGACGGGTAGGTTTCGTTCTGCCAGCCCTCCGCGGTCAGCGACTGCCGGAAGTACCCGGAGCGGTAGTAGAGCCCCACCGCGACCAGTGGAACCCCCAGATCGGACGCGGACTTCAGGTGGTCACCGGCGAGAATCCCCAAGCCGCCCGAGTAATTGGGCAGCACCTCGGCGACGCCGAACTCCATCGAGAAGTACGCGATGGCCGTCGGCAGTGCCTGGGTGTCGTCGCCTTCGTGCTGCCGCTGCTGATACCAGAGCGGACGGCTCAGGTAATCGTTCAGGTCGGCCGCCAACTCGTCGAGCCGGCCCAGAAATCCTTCGTCGAGCGCTAACTCATCGAGCCGCGCCGGGTTTACCGCGCCGAGCAACGCGAACGGATCGCACCCGCACCGCGTCCACAGCGTCGGGTCGATGGTCGCAAACAAGTCCTGTGTCGGCCTGTCCCATGACCACCGCAGATTCGTCGACAGCTGGTCCAGCGCGGCCAGACGCTCGGGCAAATGAGCGCGCACGGTAAAGCGACGAAGAGCTTTCACACATGACTACCTTACTGAGGATTTCGGCGCTCGCAGGGCGACGAACTGACCGTTTGCCTCCAGGGGTGTGACCGGACACTAGGGTGGGTATCGGGTACTTATTGGGGCCGCAACGACGCTTCCCCAGTACACCCCATGAGACGAAGCCCCCCGACGACAGAAAGTTTCGCCAGACGAGAGGCATTCCGCGACAGAGCGCACCGCGGTTTGGCCGCACACAGTCGGAACGGAGTGGTTGTGCCCGGTCGCGTCGAGATCGATAACGTCCAGCCCGTCGTCTCCTGCGGCGCGTACCCCGCCAAGGCCGTGGTGGGTGAGATCGTCCCGGTCAGCGCAGCGGTATGGCGAGAAGGCCACGAGGCCGTCGCTGCAACTCTGGTCGTGCGCTACCTGGGGCCGCGCTATCCGCAGGTGACGGAAATCCGCCAGATCAAAGCGGTCGAGGCTCCGGAACGGCCGGCATCGACAGTTGCCGCCAAGGCCGCCGAGCAGCAACGGGTCAAGCCCCTTCTGCTTCCCATGACGGAGGGCCAGGAGCCCTACGTCTTCCACGGCCAGTTCACCCCGGACCGCGTCGGGCTATGGACCTTCCGGGTCGACGGCTGGGGTGACCCCATCCACTCCTGGCGACATGGGCTGGTCGCCAAGCTCGACGCCGGCCAGGGTGAGACGGAACTGTCCAACGATCTACTGGTCGGCGCCAAACTGTTTGAACGTGCTGCCACCGGTGTGCCGCGGG
>Ga0318566_10000446_pt1 | contig 10744 bp, 9 predicted proteins | sample GRESIP066b5f22_FD_203492 | JGI IMG/M metagenome (GOLD analysis project Ga0318566, IMG submission 203492) | Tropical soil microbial communities from Luquillo Experimental Forest, Puerto Rico - GRE.SIPMG.066b5f22 | ecosystem: Environmental > Terrestrial > Soil > Tropical forest > Bulk soil... | reverse complement strand
GTGGAGTAGGAATCGGGGTCTCTAAACCAATAGCCTGTCGAGGTCCCCGGAAAATAAATCCCGTCGATTACGGTCGCGGCCGCCGGCGCACTGATATACCTAGACGGAACGTCGAATGAATATCCCAGCGGAATGGTGTTGTAGTAAAACTGTGCGACGGTACGGGCGCCCCCGCCAAGGCCCGGCGCCGTTATTGCCGTGAGCCGGCAGTTTGGCGTTTTTGCCGTGACTTGGCAGTTTGGAGGATCGTAATCGAAGTTCACGACGCGACCCAGAGTGTCGGTCACTGATTTAATCGCCGGGCCCAATGTAAGAACGGGTACGTTTCGGATCTTGACCGACCCCTTCACGTACTGGATGACGATGAAATTGCCATTCGCGTCCGTAATTTGGGTCGGATAAAGAGCGGTTAGGCTGCCGGCCCCGTAGAAGACTGTAGTGCCGTTCGGGTACTTGACCGTTGCTTCGCTTAATCCATCTACACCGCTGATGGTTGTGTAATCTATGAGGGACCCGTCGGTCGTATACGTCGTACATTGAAAACGCTCGTTCCCAAGGTTTACTACTGGGCACGGGGCATACTTATGAGGCGTTCCATCAGCGTCTACGAGTACGCCTTCAAAACCCCCGACCTGGATCACCTTTCCGAACCCAATTGACCAACCAGGTGCTGGCCAATCCTGGTCGTGATCAAAGACAAAGTAATCGGGGCCCTGGTTCGTCCACACCTGCGAGTTGTAGTAGAGGTTCAAGGTGACATTCAGGCCCCGGCCGGGCAGGGTCAAAATCGGCACGGTCAAGAGATAGTTCGAGTTGCCGCCGTTCATGTCGGCGCTCTGGAATTGGCGCCGGCTTGGTTTGCGGAACGGGTCCCGACCGCGCCGGTTGCCGATCTGAAAAGCTTGCCCGATGTTCCCGTCTTGATATCCGGGACCGGTTATAGGCGGCACGGGCAAGTTGGGAAGCGCAGCCGTCGGCGGTGGGCTTACGGGCTGATTTACTGCCTGGGATACGCCGTTGCTACTGGTAGAGACAATAAGAGCAACTGCAAACGGCACGCTGAGAAGAACACCCCCGCGAACGTTTCTACCGGCCATCGGTCCCCTCCCTCCGCCGCGTAAATAACTACTATAAGCGGGGTGGGCAGCGGGATGTGTGGCCTACTTCACATTCAAAGAAATGATGGGTCAGAGTGCTTGCGGGGTCGTGTCATGCCCTCTTCGCGACTTTCGGTTCGACCAGGGACACGGCAGGCTTGGGCGGCGTTGTTGCCGCCTCAGGCGGGGCGGCGCGGGCGATTTTGGCGAGGGCTTGCGCGAGCCTGGCGGCGCCGGTCAAGCGGGTCTTGGCGTCGTGCCAATCGCGCAGATAGACGATTTTCTGGTCGGGCCGTAGCTTCAATGTGCCGGCGTGGCGCTGGATCAGGTCGACGAGGCCGGCGGGGTTCGCGAAACGGTTGTCGCGCAGTGAGAGGACCGCGCCCTTGGGGCCGGCTTCGAGCTTTTCGATGCCGGCGTCGCGGCAAGAGCGTTTGATCGCGATGATCTCGAGCAGGTTCTCGACCTCGGGCGGCAAGGTGCCGAAGCGGTCGATCAGCTCCGCCGCGAAGCCGTCGATCTCGCCGCGGTCGGCGAGCCCGGCAATGCGGCGGTAGAGACCGAGCCGCACCCCGAGGTCGGGCACATAATTTTCCGGGATCAGCACCGGCGTGCCGAGCGTGATCTGCGGGCTCCATTCGTCGCGGGCGGCCTCTTGACCGCCATCGGTACGGGCGGCGGCGACCGCCTCTTCGAGCATGTGCTGGTAGAGCTCGATGCCGACTTCGCGGATGTGCCCCGATTGCTCCTCGCCCAACAGATTGCCGGCGCCGCGGATGTCCAGGTCGTGGCTCGCGAGCTGGAACCCGGCGCCCAATGTATCCAGTGTCTGCATGACTTCGAGCCGGCGTAGCGCGGTCGGCGCCAGCTTCTTTTTCTCCGGCAAGGTCAGATAGGCATAGGCGCGCAGCTTGCTGCGCCCGATGCGGCCGCGCAGCTGATAGAGCTGCGCCAGACCGAACATGTCGGCGCGGTGGATGATCAAGGTGTTGGCCGACGGGATGTCGAGCCCGGACTCGATGATGTTGGTCGACAGCAGGAGATCGCAGGCGCGCTCGTCGAACGCCGTCATCACGTCTTCGAGCGCCGACGGCGCCATCTGCCCGTGCGCGACGGCGTATTTGATCTCGGGTGCGATCTCGCGCAGCCGCTCGCGCACCTCGTCGAGATCGGCGATGCGCGGCACGACATAAAAGATCTGCCCGCCGCGGTCGCGCTCGCGCATGATCGCCTCGCGCAGCGTCACCGGGTCGTACGGCATTACAAAGGTGCGCACCGCCAGCCGGTCGATCGGCGGCGTTGCGATGATGCTCATCTCGCGGACCCCCGACAGCGCCAATTGCAACGTGCGTGGGATCGGTGTCGCGGTCAGTGTCAGGACATGCACATCGGCCTTGAGCTGCTTCAGCTTCTCTTTCTGCGAGACGCCGAAATGCTGCTCCTCGTCGATGATCAACATCCCTAAGTGCGAGAACCGCACATCCTTGGCGAGCAGAGCGTGGGTGCCGATCACAATATCGACCCGGCCGTCGGCCAGTTCCTTTTTGACCTCGCGCGCCACTTTGGCGGGGACGAGCCGGGAGAGCTGCGCGATCCGTATCGGCAGCCCCGCGAAACGCTCGGTAAAGCTGCGGAAATGCTGACGCGACAATAATGTGGTCGGCACTACCATCGCGACCTGGGAGCCGGCCATCGCCGCGATAAAGGCGGCGCGCAACGCCACCTCGGTTTTACCAAAGCCGACATCGCCGCAGATCAGCCGGTCCATCGGCTTGCCCGAGGCCATATCGGCGAGCGTGTCGGCGATCGCGTTCAGCTGATCGTCGGTTTCGGGGTATGGGAAGCGGGCGGCGAATTCCTCGTAGATCCCTTCGGGCGGCGGCAACACCTCGCCCGGGCGCAACTGGCGCTCGGCAGCGACGCGGATCAGCTGGCCGGCGATATCGCGGATGCGTTGTTTGACGCGGGCCTTGCGCGATTGCCACGCGACGCCGCCGAGCCGGTCAAGCTGCACGCCGGCGTCTTCGGAGCCGAAGCGCGATAAGACTTCGATGTTCTCGACCGGTATGTAGAGCTTGTCGTCGCCGGCATAAAGCACGCGCACGCAATCATGCGGCGCGCCGGCGACTGCGATCGCCTCGAGCGCCTCGTAGCGGCCGATCCCATGATCGACATGGACGACGAGATCGCCCGGCGTCAGCGCTGCGGCCTCGCTGATGAACTGGTCGAGATTGCGACGGCGCCGGACGCGGCGGGCGAGCCGGTCGCCGAGGATGTCCTGCTCGCCGAGCAGGACGAGAGCGTCGGTCGCGAAACCCTGCTCGACCGGCAATATCGCGAGCCCGACGGCCGAACTCGGCAGCGCCGCGAGCGCGTCGCCATCGGCGATGCGGCGAAGGTCGGAAACCCCGCGCTCGCGCAACACGGTCAGCAGGCGGTCGGCGGAGCCTTCGCTGAAAGCGGCGACGGCGGTTTTGCGTCCGCTCTGGCGCTCGGCTTCGAGATAGTCGCGCACCGCCTCGAACAGAACGATGTTCGGATCGGCGCGCTCGGGCGCGAAATTACGCGCCGGACGCGCACCGGCATCGAACGCGTCGGCGTCGCCCGCGTCCGCTGCAAACGGCGAGAGCTGAACGACCGGCCGACCCCCCAATGCTGCCGCCCATTCCTTGTTGTCGAGGTAGAGCTGCGCGGGCGGCAGCGGGCGGTAGATCGGCGAGCCCGCGCGTGCGGCTGGAGTGATATTGCCGCGCGCCGCGTAGGAATCGGCGATCGCCTCGAGCCGGTGCGAGTGAACCTGGTCGGCCTGGTAGTCGAGCGAGACCCCGGCCCCGGGCAGATAATCGAACAAGGTCTCCAGCTGCTCGTAATAGAGCGGCAGCCAGTGCTCCATACCGACGTAGCGCCGGCCGGCGCTGACCGATTCGTAGAGCGGGTCGTCAGTGCCGGTAGCCCCGAACTCCTCGCGGTAGCGCGAGCGGAAGCGCCGCACCGTCTCGTCGTCCAGCAGCACCTCGCTGACCGGGCGCAGGACCGCCTCCTCAAGGTTGCATGTCGAGCGCTGGCTCAGCGGGTCGAAAGCGCGGACCGACTCGAGCGTGTCGCCAAAGAAATCGAGCCGGACGGGTTCGGCGGCACCCGCCGGGTAGAGGTCGACGATGCCGCCGCGGATCGCGAATTCACCCGGCTCGCGCACCGTGTCGGTGCGGATGTAGCCATTGTTCCGGAAGAAGCTCTGCAGCCGGTCGAGCCCGATACGGCCGCCCGACCGCAATATCAGAACGCGGCCGTCGAACAGCCGTCGCGGCGGGACGCGTTGAACGAGCGCGTTGACCGTGGTCAGCACCACCAGTTGATCGGGCGGCGCCGTCGCCAGCCGCGTCAATGTATCGATCCGCCGGCTGACGATCTCGCCGTTGGGCGAAACCCTGTCGTAGGGCAGACAGTCCCACGCCGGGAAGGTCAGGACCTCGAGTCGCGGGTGAAAAAACGCGACTGCAGCGGCAAAGTGCGCCATCCTGCCGTCATCACGGCAGACATGCAGCCAGCGCCGGGCAACGAGGCCACCGATCGCCGCCGCATCGTGCCCTTCCGGCGCGCCGAACAGCGTGACCTCGCGCGGCCGCTGCGCGAGGGAGCCGGCGAGTTCCTGCAATCCGCTCATCGCGCGTTGGTAAAAGACAGGAGCAGGCGAGTCACGTCGTGGTCGTGTTCGGGCGGCGGCACGGCGCGGCCAGAAACCCAGGCGAAGATGTCCGGGTCGGCGCAGTCGAGCAAGGCCTCGTAGCGCTCGAGCTGCGCTTCGTCAAACCGGGCCAGGTGCTGATCGGCAAAGCGGCCGAGGATCAGGTCGGCCTCGCGCGTACCGCGATGCCAGGATCGGAACAACAGCCTCTTGCGGCGAATCTCGGATGACGCGGTCACGTCGTGTGCCCCTTGGCGCTATCCCTCGCGGGGATATAGAGATGCGCTGTGCGTCCCGCCATCCTCGACAAGCTGTTTGCGCCGGTGACCGCGCTCCCAGGCATTGGCGCGCAGTCGGCCAAGCTGTTCGAGCGCCTTGCCGGACCGCTCATCGTCGATCTGTTGTGGCACCTGCCGAGCGGTATCGTCGACCGGCGGGCCTCGCCAAGAATCCGGGCGCTCGAACCCGACCGTATTGCAACGCTCGCCGTACGCGTCGAAGCGCACCAGCCCGGTTTCGGGCGACGCCCTTACCGGGTGGTCTGCACCGACGACACCGGGACCTTGACCCTCGTTTATTTCAATGTGAAGGGCGACCAGCTCACCAGGCTGCTGCCGGTCGGCGCCGAGCGCGTCGTCAGCGGGAGGGTCGAGTTCTACGGCGGCATGCCGCAGATGGCGCATCCGGACCTCGTCTTGCGGCCGGACGAGCTCGATCGGCTCAAGCCGATCGAGCCGGTCTATCCCCTGACCGCCGGGCTTTCGCCACGCCTTGTGCAGCGGGCGATCGAGGCGGCGCTCGAGCGTTTGCCGGTAGCGCCGGAATGGATCGATCCAGCGCTGCGTGCGCGCCGCGGCTGGCCTGCCTGGGCCGACGCGGTCCATCAAGCGCACGTCCCGGAGGGCGAAGCCGATCTTTCGCCGACCACTCCGGCGCGCGAGCGGCTCGCCTATGACGAGATCTTCGCCAGCCAGCTCGCCGTGGCGCTCGCCCGCGCCCGCCGCCACCGCCAAAAGGGACGGGCAATCGTCGGGACGGGCGCGATGGCGAGCCGGGTCGAAGCGGCGCTCGGCTTCGCGCTGACCGGCGCACAGCGCCTCGCGATCGCCGAAATCGCCGCGGAGATGGCGGAGCCGCGGCGCATGATGCGGCTTCTGCAGGGCGATGTCGGCAGCGGCAAGACCGTCGTCGCGCTGATGGCGATGCTGACCGCGATCGAGGGCGGCGGGCAGGCCGCACTGATGGCGCCGACCGAAATATTGGCGCGCCAGCATCACGCAACCCTGCAGCGCCATGCCGCTGCAGCGCATGTCGAGATCGGGTTTTTGACCGGGCGTGAAAAAGGCCGCGCCCGCGCCTCGATGCTGGCGAGCCTTGCCTCGGGTCTGACACCGGCCGTCGTCGGCACCCATGCCCTGTTGCAGCCGGATGTCGAATTCCGCGACCTCGCGCTCGTGGTCATCGACGAGCAGCACCGCTTCGGGGTCGAGCAGCGCATGGGCCTCTATGCCAAAGGCCGCGACGCCGACACGTTGCTGATGAGCGCGACGCCGATCCCGCGAACCTTGATGATGACCGCGTATGGCGATCTAGACGTCTCGCGGCTGACCGAAAAGCCGCCGGGCCGTCACCCGGTCGACACCCGCACCGTCGCGCTCGAACGCATCGAGGACGTCGTGGCCGCGGTCGGTCGCGCTTTGGCGCGGCAGGCCAAGGTTATTGGATCTGCCCGATGGTCGAAGAGAGCGAGACCGCCGACCTCGCGGCGGTCGAGGAGCGGTACAAAGCACTGACGCCTCTCTTTCCCGGCCGGGTTGGCCTCGTGCACGGCCGCATGAAGCCGGCCGACAAGGACCGGGCAATGGCCGGATTTGCCGCCGGTGAACTGGACCTGCTGGTCGCGACGACGGTGATCGAAGTCGGGGTCGACGTGCCCGAGGCCACGGTCATGGTGGTCGAGCATGCCGAGCGCTTCGGCCTCGCGCAATTGCACCAGCTGCGCGGCCGCATCGGGCGCGGCGACAAACCGTCCACCTGCCTGTTGCTCTACGCCTCGCCGCTTGGCGACCTGGCGAAGCGGCGGCTCAGCATCCTGCGCGAGACCGAGGACGGGTTCCGCATCGCCGAGGAGGATCTGCGCCTGCGCGGTGCCGGGGAGGTCCTCGGCACCCGGCAGAGCGGCCTGCCGACCCTGCGTCTCGCCGACCTCGCGATCCACGAAGAACTTGTCGCGGTCGCGCATGACGACGCTCGCCTCGTGCTCGAACGCGACCCGCACCTCGAAAGCGAGCGCGGGCGGGCGTTGCGCGTGCTGCTCTATCTGTTCCGCCGCGACGAGGCCGTGCAATACCTGCGCGCGGGGTGACTGCTACAGCGTCGGCCCGGGGCTGCCGAGCGCGTTTTCGGTCAAGCCCTTTGTGATGATCGCATAAGCTTCGTCCACCGAATCGGTGCGGTGGAAAAGATCGAGGTCGCCGGGCTCGATCGTGCCGTGACGCACCAGCGCGTCGAAATTGATCACCTCGTCCCAATACTTCGTGCCGAAGAGGACGATCGGCATGCGCTTGCGCGTCTTGCGCGTCTGCACCAAGGTCAGGATCTCAAACAGCTCGTCGAGCGTGCCATAGCCGCCCGGGAACAGCACCACCGCTTTTGCCAAGTAGACAAACCAGAACTTGCGCATGAAGAAGTAGTGAAAGTAAAAATGTAGCTCGCGGCTGATATAGGGGTTGTTGAATTCCTCGTCCGGGATCGAGATCGTCAGCCCGACATTGAGCCCTTTCGCCTCGGAGGCGCCACGGTTGGCGGCCTCCATGATGCCTGGCCCGCCACCGGTGCAGACGACGAACCGCCGCTCCTCGCGATCGAGCTGCTTCGACCAATCCGTCAGGCGTGAGGCAAGCTCGCGCGCCGCCTCGTAATAGACCGAGAGCCGCATGGCGGTCTGCGCGGCTTCGATCCCCTGCCCCGTTTGCTCCGCCTTGGCCAGCGCCGCCTTTGCCGCTTCGTTCGAGCGCAGGCGGGCCGACCCCATGAATACGATCGTGTCTTGGATGTTGTGGCGCTGAAAGCGATAGAGCGGCTCCATATACTCCGCGAGGATGCGCAGGGCGCGCGCATCCTTGCTCTGTAGAAAGCGGGTGTCCTGATAGGCCTTTGGCTGCCGATGGGCGGGCCGGCCGGTTTTAGGCACGGCCGAAACCCGCCCGCCGGTTCAATTGATCGCCTGCAGCTCTTCGACACGCAGGCCGGCACGGACGCGCTCGACCAGCTTCTCGGGGTCGAAGACGATGCCGACCGGGTTCTTGTCGCTGGTGGAACGCTGCCGCATGTAGTCCTTGCCCGCAGCCGCCGTGACGAAGTTGTCGACCAGCAGCTCGACCTGGTTGTGGTCGGGATCGTGGTAGTACATCGACGTCGTCACGCCGTGGTTGACACAGCGATGCGGGCGGATGCCGATCTCTTTCAGCCGCTGGTAATTGTCGATCAGATCGTCGACATCGCCAAACGTGAACGCGACGTGATTGAGGCCAGCCGCATCCGGCTGCCGCTCGGTCAGCGGTCCCGGGTCGAGGAAAGCGACCCGGTGGTGCTCGTCGTCATAGCTGATGAACGAGATGCGCTCGGCCTCGTAAAGGATCTCGGCGCCGAGAACGGTGCAGTACCAATCGATCATTTCGCGCCGGCGATTGGTCTGCAGCACGATGTGAGACAGCTTCTTGGGTGACGCCATGCTCTCCTCCCTGGCGTAGGATTTCAGGTGGATCGGTGCCTCAGAAACGCTGCCTAGTCAACACCAGAGCGAGACGTTTGAAATTCGCACCGCTCCGGACGCCCCGCGCTCGGCGCTAAGGCCTCCCGAACGTGGCGATGCGGTCGATACGGCAGACGAACAAAACCCGCTTCTCGTCGATCTTCGGATCGCGCAGCCCGTAGGGGGGCGAATTGCCGGTGTATTTCGTCCAGATCCGATCGAGCTGACGGGTGACGTACCCGCCGTCCGGCTCCCATTCCCGAAGCTCCTTCTCGACTGTGTGCTTGATCTGCACCCAGTGATAGGGGTTGCCGGGGTTGACCAGGAGGCTGGTCATGCGCGGGTTCTTGCGGATCCACTCGCATTTCGGGCGATGCGAAGCGGTATTGACGAGGATCTTGTCGTCCTCGTAGTCGAACCACATCGGCGTCAGGCTCGGCCGGCCATCGGGCCCGATGATGCCGAGCGTTTGAGTGATCGGCCGGTCGAGCAGCTGCCGGTAGGTCGGATCGAGACCATCGAGACTCGCCACCCGCTTGCGCTCGCTCACCGCGAACTGACCCTCCTGCAGGCCGTCGGCGACATGCCGGAAATTGGCGACGATAAAGCCGTCACGCATGCCTGCCTCCCATTTGCCCGGAGCGGGCACATTGTGGGCGGCCTCCGGCCGGCGCGCAACGGCGACAACGGCACCCCGACCGCCGCCATGCGGGGGCCGCTCATGCCCCCGGCGCCGGAATCGTGAACTTGAAGCCATATGATCTGTCGGGCTCGGCAATCGTGTCATACTGGGCCGACCGGTCGGCCTATTGAGGAGACGAAGATGCTGAACCCGACGAGCCTTCTCGCTGATGCGCTGGGTCGGAACCTGGCAGAGACCTACCGCAGAAACTATGGCGACCAAGAGCCGCTCTTTGCTGCCGCCCTGGACGAAGCCGCCCAGCTCATCATCGAGCGCATTGCCAGCAGCGATGCGCTCTACCACGATTGCCAGCACACTGCCCTGGTTACTCTGTGCGTCCAGGACATTTTACATGGCTGTCGCCTGGAGCGGATGATCACCCCCAGCGATTGGCTCCATACCATTTTTGCGGCACTGAACCATGACATCGGATATGTGCGCGGCATCTGCGCCGGCGACACGGCCGAGCGTTTTGTGATCGATGCCGCCGGTAACACGGTGACGCCGCCGCGCGGGGCCTCCGACGCCTTCCTGATGCCCTATCACGTGGAACGGGGGAAGATTTTTGTCCGCGAGCGCTTTGCGCCCGTTCCCTACATCGATGAGGAGCGCATTGCGCGCGCGATCGAACTCACCCGCTTCCCGGTGCCCGACGACGAAGACCATGCCGCGACCGACACGGAAGCGGGTTTGGTCAGGGCCGGCGATCTGATCGGTCAATTGGGCGACCCGCTCTACCCGCGCAAGCTCAATGCGCTCTTCCACGAATTCGCCGAAACCGGGGTTCACGAGAAGCTCGGGTATACCAGCCCCGCCGACCTGGTCGACCATTATCCGCAATTCTATTGGAGCAAGATCGAGCGCTATATCGGCGGTGCTCTGCGTTATCTCGAGATGACAATGGAGGGCAAGCTGTGGATTGCGACCCTCTACAGCCACATCTTCGCGATCGAGCATAACCGCCGACGAGTGGGTCCGCAGCCGGGCCCCGCGCAGCACCTGAGCGAGTGGCGGACCTAGGCGGCGGGCATCCACTTCTCTCCAGTACGCAGCAACGGCGCCACCTCGCGCGCAAACTCGTCGTCGACGGTGTACTCGTAGCAGCGGATACGGTCGGCATCGGGATAGGCCGCGGTGATCGCGGCAAGCGCCTCCGCCAGCGTCTCGAAATCGCCGGTGTATTGCAGCCGGCTGTTCCATACCCCGCGCGACGCGCGACTCAACCGCCCGATCGTCGCCTCGTTGGTTTCGGGCATGCGATCGATATAGGCGGTAATCTCGATGCCGACCGGCCCGTCGTCACGCGTCTCGTCGCGGGTGATCTCGACTCGAAAAGTCTGATACGCCATCGCCTCAGCCTATGCCGTGTCAGGGTTCATCCGACATGCTGCAAAAAGTGGCTCAACAGTAGCGCTAGAGGGCCGGCCCCGGGCTGCTCAAGGCGTTTTCGGTAAGGCCCTTAGTAATGATGTCGTAGGCCTCGTCGAGCGAGTCGGTACGATGGAAGAGATCGAGGTCGCGTGTGC
>Ga0318566_10000431_pt1 | contig 10890 bp, 8 predicted proteins | sample GRESIP066b5f22_FD_203492 | JGI IMG/M metagenome (GOLD analysis project Ga0318566, IMG submission 203492) | Tropical soil microbial communities from Luquillo Experimental Forest, Puerto Rico - GRE.SIPMG.066b5f22 | ecosystem: Environmental > Terrestrial > Soil > Tropical forest > Bulk soil... | reverse complement strand
CGAAGTCGAGGGGCTCTCGGGGCGCCTCGAGGGGGCGAGCCGGCCGGGGCACTTCCGGGGCGTCGCCACCGTCGTCGCGAAGCTGCTCGGCATCGTCCACCCGCACGTCGCGGCGTTCGGCCAGAAGGACGCGCAGCAGACGATCGTGGTGAAGCGGATGGTCCGCGACCTCATGCTCGACGTCGAGATCGTCGTCGTCCCGACCCTGCGCGACGCCGACGGGGTCGCGCTGTCGAGCCGCAACGCGTACCTCTCGCCCGGCGAGCGGGCCGCGGCATCGGCGATCCCGCGCGCCCTCGAGGCCGCCCGCGCCGCGGCGGCCGGCGGCGAGCGCCGGGCCACGGCACTTCTCGAGATCGGCCGCGAGGTCCTGGCGGCGGAGCCGCTCCTGAAGCTCGATTACATCGCCCTCGTCGATACCGATCGGCTCGAGCCGATCGAGAGGCTCGAGGCAGAATCGTTGCTGGCGGTGGCTGTTTTTGCCGGGAAGACCCGGCTGATCGACAACGTCGTCCTGAGGTCTTAGAGTACTGGCCCGCCCGAAGCGTCCACTCGGCGAACCCGAGGGGCGACCGAGGGGGAAGGAGAGGCGTCATGACCCGCGAGATGCTGCGCGCCAAGGTCCACAGGATCACGGTGACGGAATGCGACGTCGCGTACGAGGGCTCGCTGACCCTCGATCGCGACCTCATGCAGGCCTGCGGCATGGTGCCGTTCGAGCGCATCGACGTCTACGACGTCGACAACGCCGCGCGGTTCTCCACGTACCTGATCGAAGGCGCTCCCGGCAGCGGCGTGTGCTGCATCAACGGCGCCGCCGCCCGCCTGGTCGAGGTCGGGCACAAGGTGATCATCGCCGCCTACGGAGCCGTGGACGAGCAGGACGTCCCTCGCCACGTGCCGAAGATCGTGCTCGTCGACGACCGGAACCGCATGACGGTGGTGAAGGATCACGAAGGGGCGGGCGTGAAGCTCACGGCCTGATGAGGAGACCGGCCATGAACGATCCGACGATCATCCGGACGTTTTCCGACCGCGGCGAGGCCGAGATCGCGCGCGGGCTCCTGGAAGCCGAGGGGATCCCGGCCGAGCTGGCCGCCGACGACATGGCGCAGACCGGCCCCGCGCTCGACATCGCCGCGGGGATCCAGCTGGTTGTCGAGGCCGAGGACGCCGACCGGGCGATCGAGCTGCTCGACCAGCCCACTCCCGAGGACGAGCTCGACGCGGCGGAGCGGGAGACCGAGGGACCGCCGAAGAGCTAGCCCCGGCTCTCGGCAAGCAATCGGTCCCAGACGTCGCGCGTCCGCCTGTCGGTGTCCGCGAGCGTCCCGTCGGTGTCGATGACGTAATCCGCGAGCGCGAGTTTCGCGTCGAGCGGAGCCTGCGCCGCGACGCGCGCGCGCGCCTCCGATTCCGTCATGCCGCCGCGCGCGACCGCGCGCGCGATCTGCGTCTCCGGGCGGCACGCGACGACGATCAGCGCGTCCAGGTCGCGGTGCATGCCGGCCTCGACGAGGAGCGGAGCGTCGACGATCGCGACGGGCGGCGGGGCGGGAGCCGCGGCGGCGGCCGCGATGCGCCGCGCGATCTCGGCGCGGACGAGCGGGTGGACGATCGCGTTCAGCGCCGACAGCTCGGCGGGATCGGCGAACACCCGGGCGGCGAGCGCGTTCCGGTCGATCGTGCCGTCGGGCCGCACGATCGCGGGGCCGAAGCGGGCGACGACCGGAGCATGAGCCGCGCCTCCCGGCGCGAGCGTCTCGTGGACGATCGCGTCGGCGTCGAGGTGGAACGCCCCGAGCGCGCGCAGGATCGCCGCGACCGTGCTCTTTCCCGAGGCGAGGCCCCCGGTCAGGCCGGCGCGGACGACGCGCGGAGCCCCCGTCACGGGGCGAGGCCGGCGGACTGCCGGGCCGCCCGGAGCGTGTTCGAAAGGAGCATCGCGATCGTCAGCGGGCCGACGCCGCCGGGCACCGGCGAGACCCAGCCGGCGCGCGCGCGGACCTCCAGGGGATGGACGTCCCCGCACAGGACGGCGCCGCGCTCGCGCAGCGTCGCCAGGCGAGCGGGGTCGTCCCCGTAGAGCGCGCGCACGGCGGCCTCCGTCGTCAGCGAGTTCATCCCGACGTCGACGACCGCAGCGCCCGGCTTGACGAACGAGCCGCGGACGAAGCCCGCTTTGCCGATCGCGGCGACGAGGAGGTCGGCCCCGGCGCAGACCTCCTCGAGGCGGTCGGTCTTCGAGTGCGCGATCGTCACCGTGCAGTCGCGGCGGAGGAGGAGAAGCGCCATCGGCTTTCCCACGATGTTGCTCCGCCCGAGCACGACCGCGTTCTTTCCGGACAGCTCGATCCCGTGGCGCACCAGAAGCTCGATCACGCCCGCCGGGGTGCAGGGGACGAAACCCGGAAGGCCGATGAGCAGCCGGCCGGCGTTCACGGGGTGGAAGCCGTCGACGTCCTTCGCGGGGTCGATCGCCTCGATCACCCGGTGGGCGTCGATGCCGCGCGGGAGCGGAAGCTGGACCAGGATGCCGTGGACCGACGGGTCGGCGTTGAGACGGGCGACGGCGGCGAGCACGTCCGCCTCGGACGCCCGCGCGTCGAGCCTCTCGACCGTCGATCTCATCCCGGCCTCCCGCGCGGCTTTCTCCTTGCCGCGAACGTAGACGTGCGAGGCCGCGTCGTCGCCGACGAGGAGGACGGTCAGCCCGGGAACGGTCCCCGTGGCCGCGGCGAGGTCGCGAACGCCCCGGGAGACCTCTTCGCGGATCGCCCGGGCGGTGGCCGTTCCGTCGAGCCGCCGGGCCTCCGCCACGCTCATGCCTTCCTCTTCTTGAAGTGGGCCGAGAAGCCGAAGCGCGAGCCGTCGGTGAGCGTGGCGTTCACCTCGACGTGATAGCGCTTGGCGTGGGGATCGAGCGTGCGGTAGACGAGGAGCCCGTCGCGCTTCTCGCCGGCGGAGAGGACGATCTCGCCGTCGAGGATCGCGGCGCGCACGCGCTCGAGCTGGGGCGGGGCCGGGCGGTCGCCCATCGCGAAGGCGGTCACGATCGTCGGGTAGTCGATCGGCCCCTCCGAGTCGCGGTAGCTCGTCTCCATCCGGCAGGTCCCCGGTTGAAACACCATGCGCTTCTCGGTCCGATTCTCGACGAGGACGTGAAAAGTGATGAAGTGATTTGCGTTCCCCGGCGCGGTGGCGAACGGGTCGTACTCGAGGCCGCTGCGGCGGCGGACGTACGCGATCCGGGTCGCCTCGTCGATGCGGGTGAGCGCGATCGCCGCCGCGGGCGTCTCCTTGATCCACGTCTCCCCGTCGAGCCGCCCAGCGTCGGCCTGCGTCGGGTCGGGTTCGTAGACGGGCAGGGGCTCCACCGCGAATGCCGACGCGGCGAGGCAGGCAAGCGCGAGACCGGCGAGTCCCCGAGGGAAAGTCATGGCGCGATTATGGGGACATTCTGCTATTTCCTTCAATCCCTCCGGATACTCCCATTTTTCGCAGCGCGGCGGTATCCGGGGAGCCGCGCAAGAAAAAGGGAGTATCCGGAGGGTCTTGAACTGAAAAAGTAGAATGTCCCCATGCAGACCGAGATCGTGATCCGGGGCGCGGCGGAGCACAACCTCAAACGGATCGATCTGACGATCCCGCGCAACAAGCTCGTCGTGATCACCGGCGTCTCGGGGTCGGGGAAGTCGTCCCTGGCGTTCGACACGCTCTACGCCGAGGGGCAGCGGCGCTACGTCGAGTCCCTGTCGGCCTACGCCCGCCAGTTCCTCGAGATGATGGAGAAGCCCGACGTCGAGTCGATCGAGGGGCTCTCCCCGGCGATCTCGATCGAGCAGAAGACGACCTCGCGCAACCCGCGCTCCACCGTGGGGACGGTCACCGAGATCTACGACTACCTCCGGCTGCTCTTCGCGCGGATCGGAGCCCCCCACTGCCCGAATTGCGGGAAGCCGATCCGCTCGCAGACGGTCCAGCAGATCGTCGACGCGGTGGCCGCGCTTCCGGAAGGAAGCAAGATCCAGGTCCTCGCCCCGATCGTCCGGGGGCGCAAGGGCACTTACAAGAAGGAGATGCGCGAGGCCGCGCGCAAGGGGTTCGTGCGCGCCCGCATCGACGGGACGATCCGCGACCTCGCCGACGAGATCGACCTCGACAAGCAGAAGAAGCACACGATCGAGATCGTGGTCGACCGCCTCGTGATCAAGCCCGACCTCAAGGGGCGGCTGACCGACTCGGTCGAGACCGCGCTCGACGCCGCCGAGGGGCTCGTGGTCGTCGACGTCGACGGGAAGAGGGACCTGCTGTTCTCGCGGAACCTCGCCTGCGCCGACTGCGGCATCTCGATCGGCGACCTGGCCCCCCGGATGTTCTCGTTCAACTCCCCGTACGGCGCCTGTCCGGAGTGCGACGGCCTCGGCGTGCGCAAGACGTTCGACCGCGACAAGATCCTGAGGGACCCGTCGGTGTCGCTGCGTGACGGCGCGATCGCCTGGGGGGACGGCAACGCGTACCAGGTGCTCGAATCGAGCCTCTACCGCGCCTTCAGGGTCTCGCCGGCCACCACGTACGCGAGGCTCCCGCGGCGTTCCGGAAGGTCCTCTGGGAGGGCTCGGGCGATCGGGAGTTCACCTACCGCTGGGAGGGCAAGCGGAGCACCTACGAGTGGAAGCGGACGTGGGAAGGGATCCTCCCGTCCCTCGAGCGCAAGTACCGCGAGACGGAATCCGAGAGCCGGCGCGAGGAGCTCGAGAAGCTGATGTCGGTCCACCCGTGCCCCGCCTGCCACGGCGCGCGCCTGAAGCCCGAGACGCTGGCGGTTAAGGTGGACGGGAAGACGATCGCGCAGCACACGGCGCTGTCGGTCGCGCGGGCCGCGCGCCTGTACGAGGGGCTCGCGCTCGCCGAGAAGGATGCGCAGATCGCGGCGCCGATCCTCAAGGAGATCCGGGAGCGTCTCGGGTTCCTCGAGAACGTCGGGCTCGGGTATCTCACCCTCGATCGCGGGGCGGCGACGCTCTCGGGGGGCGAGGGGCAGCGGATCCGCCTGGCCACGCAGATCGGCTCCCGGCTCACCGGCGTGCTCTACATCCTCGACGAGCCGTCGATCGGGCTGCACCAGAGGGATAACCGGAAGCTGCTTTCCACGCTGATCCGTATGCGGGATCTCGGCAACACGGTGATCGTCGTCGAGCACGACGAGGAGACGATCCTCGAGGCCGACCACGTCGTCGACCTCGGTCCGGGGGCGGGGGAGCTCGGCGGCGAGGTGGTCGCCCAGGGCCTTCCCGCCGAGATCGCCGCGCACCCGCGCTCGCTGACCGGGGCGTTCCTGTCCGGCCGGGAGTCGATCCCGGTCCCGAAGACGCGCCGGCGCGGCAGCAACAAGGCGATCACCATCCACGGCGCGACCGAGCACAACCTCAAGGACCTGACCGTCGCCTTCCCGCTCGGACGGTTCACCTGCGTGACCGGCGTGTCGGGGTCGGGGAAGAGCACGCTGGTCAACGAGATCCTGCACAAGGCGCTGGCCCGAAAGCTCCACGGCGCCGAGGATCTTCCCGGCGCGCACGCGAATATCGCCGGTGTCGACCAGATCGACAAGGTCATCGACATCGACCAGTCGCCGATCGGACGCACGCCGCGCTCGAATCCGGCGACGTACGTCGGCCTCTTCGGCCCGATCCGCGACCTGTTCGCGCTCGTGCCCGAATCGCGCGCCCGCGGCTACCAGCCGGGGCGGTTCTCTTTCAACGTCAAGGGGGGACGCTGCGAGGCGTGCGAGGGGGACGGCGTGATCCGGATCGAGATGCACTTCCTGCCGGATGTCTACGTCACGTGCGACGTTTGCCGGGGGCGCCGGTACAACCGGGAGACGCTCGAGATCCTCTACAAGGGAAAGTCGATCGCGGACGTCCTCGAGATGACCGTGCACCAGGCGCTGGCCTTCTACGAGGCGGTCCCCGCGGTCCGGGACAAGCTGCAGACTCTCCAGGACGTCGGCCTCGGGTACATCCGCCTCGGGCAGGCGGCGACGACGCTGTCCGGGGGAGAGGCGCAGCGCATCAAGCTCGCGAAGGAGCTCTCCAAGCGCGCCACCGGCCGCACGCTCTACTTGCTTGACGAGCCGACGACGGGGCTCCACTTCGACGACGTGCGCAAGCTCCTCGGGGTCCTCGAGCGGCTGGTGGACGCGGGGAACACGGTGATCGTCATCGAGCACAACCTCGACGTCATCAAGACCGCGGACTGGGTGATCGACCTGGGACCGGAGGGGGGAGACGCCGGCGGGAAGGTCGTCGCGGAAGGGACTCCGGAGCAAGTGAGTCGTGTTCGCGGCTCTCACACGGGCGCATTCCTGGCCCGAGCGTTGACAGGAGATTCCCCCGCCTCTAACCTGCTCTCGCGCTCCTCGCACGCGTCCGCCGCACCGCTCGCATGAGCTTCACGGAGCTTCGACGATGGCCTCCCTCCTGAAGAACAAGATCGCCTCCAAGTCCGCGGCCCTGAAGAAGGAGATCGAGTCCCTCCTCGCCGCCCACGGCGGGAAATCGCTGGGGGAGGTCACCCTTTCGCAGGCGTACGGCGGGATGCGGGACATCAAGTGCATGGTGACCGAGACCTCGTCGGTCGACCCGCAGGAAGGCATCCGGTATCGGGGGCTGTCGATCCCCGAGTTGCAGGCGAAGCTCCCGAAGGCCGAGGGCGGCTCGCAGCCCCTTCCCGAGGCGGTCTTCTACCTGCTCCTCACCGGCGACGTGCCGACGGCCGCGGAGACGGTGGAGATCACACGTGCCTGGCGCGAGCGCGAGGACCTGCCGGCCCACGTGGCCCGCGCGATCGACGCGCTCCCGGCGGGGACGCATCCGATGACCCAGCTGTCGATCGGCATCCTCGCCCTGCAGACCGAGTCGATCTTCGCCCGCCGCTACCGCGAGGGGATCCCGAAGTCGGCGCACTGGGAGGCGATGTACGACGACGTCATCCTGCTCCTCGGGCGCCTCCCGGTCCTGGCCGCGTACATCTACCGGCGCTCCTACAAAGGCGGGAAGGTCGTCGGCCCGGCGGCCCAGGCGGGGATCGACTGGTCCGCCAACCTCGCCCACATGCTCGGGTTCGAGGGGGAGGAGTTCCGCGAGCTGATGCGGCTCTACCTCTCGATCCATGCCGATCACGAGGGGGGAAACGTCAGCGCCCACGCGACGCACCTGGTCGGCTCGGCCCTCTCCGACCCGTACCTGTGCCTCGCCGCCGGGATGAACGGGCTCGCCGGTCCGCTCCACGGGCTCGCCAACCAGGAGGTCATGCGCTGGCTGGTCGGCGTCAAGCAGAAGCTCGGCGGCGGCGTCCCGACCAAGGAGCAGCTCTCGAAGTTCGTGTGGGACACGCTGAATTCCGGACAGGTCGTCCCGGGGTACGGGCACGGCGTGCTGCGCGTGACCGACCCCCGCTACCTGGCGCAGCGTGAGTTCGCGCTCCGCTACATGCCGCAGGACGAGAATTTCCAGATCGTGAAGATGCTCTACGAGGTCGTCCCCGACATCCTCACCAAGCAGGGGAAGGCGAAGGACCCGTGGCCGAACGTGGACGCGCACTCCGGCGTCCTGCTCGTGCACTACGGCCTCGTCGAGTACGACTTCTACACGGTGCTGTTCGGCGTGTCGCGCGCGATCGGCGTGCTCGCGTCGCTGATCCTCGACCGCGCGCTCGGGCTCCCGCTCGAGCGCCCGAAGAGCGTCACGACGGAGTGGGTGAAGCAGAAGTTCGCCTGATTCCGGCCCCCTTGCACCCGCTCGCGATCGGCGTACCCTCTCGGTAATCCCCCGGGGAGGGCAGCGCCATGACCGCCTCCTTGCTCCTCGCGACCGTCGTGTCGTCGAAGGCCGCATCGATCGGAGCCCGGCCGTCGATCCAGGGGCCTCCGCTTCTCGAGGTCAATCGCATCGAGTTCCAACCGTCCTTCGTGCCGTCGCCCTGGGAGCCGGCGCCGATCGTCGTGTCGCGCCGCGCTCCGGTCGGGTACGCGGTCTCGTATCAGGACCTCTTCGTCGTCGACCTGACGGATGGCCACGTCCAGGAGGTCATCGATCTGGGCGCGTACGGTCCTCCCTACTCCGGCAGCCAATTCGACGTGACCCTGAACGAGGACGGCACGACGCCGCGCCTGTTCGCGTGGAACTCCGCGACGTCCACGCCCCTCGTCATCTTCGACCTGAGCGACCCGAGACACCCGGCGGCGCCGGCCGCGATCGACTTCGCCCACAGGAGCACCTCCACGACGCCGATCCCGGGCGGGTCGCGCGTTCTCGTCGGCACGCTCCTGTACGATCCGGACCTCCTGACCGTCGACGCCGAGTTCTTCCCGAAGACCGGTCCACCCTACTCGTCGCAGATCAGCGCGATGGGCGTCGGCGGCCGCGCCGGGCTGCAGCTCGTCGGGGTGGCGGATTGGAACCGCAGCCTGAGCACGTACGCCTTCACGGTGTACGACGTGACGACGGGCTCACCCGCGGAGATCGCGAGTCTCGCGCCGCCGACCTATGTGGAGAGGGTCCTTCTCGATCGCGACGGCAGGTTTGCGGTCCTGGGATGGCGCGATTACAGCAGCGGCTCGCCCACCTCCACCTTTCACGTCGTCGACCTCGCGACGGGTGCGATCGTTTCGGATTTCGTGACACCGGGAAACGGCTTCGTCGCGACCCTCGTGCAGGGCGGCGGCGCCAGCGCGCTGGTCACGATCGATATCGCGGGGGCCGACGTCGTCGATCTGACGGATCCCACGGCACCTCGCGCCGTGGGGCGGATTCCGGCGGCGATCGCTCCGGGCGGGTACGACGCTCCCTATCGTGGCGCTCTGGTTTCGTCCTCGACGGGTCCCTATGCGTTCATCTCCGCGCTGGGGGATCGCGCGGTCCTGATCGTCGACGTCCGGACCGCGACGGTCGCCGGACGTTTCGACACCGGGGCAACGCCGCCCGGGGCGATCGCGATCGGTGAAGGGACAAACGGCGCCCGCTCGCTTCTCGTGGTCGGCCAGCGCATCATCGGTCTCGACACTCCGCTTCCCGGCGGGACGGCCGAGCTGGTCGCCGCCGACGCGTCGAACCCCGCGTCGCCCCGGGAGACGGGGCGCATGCTTCGAAACCAGCCGCGCGTGCTCGACGGCTTCGCCGCCGCGCTCGGGTCGCTGGGGGTGGCGGTCGATTACGCGTCGAACTCGATCGCCCTCGTTCGTCTGAAGGACGGCAATGTTCTCGACGTTTCCGGCTTCTCGGGACTGAACGGCCCCTCGCAGTTTTCCTTCGACCGGCCCAGCGTCCTGACGCGGGGGCCATGGGTGCTGGCCTGGGGCGAGGAAGGGTTCGACGTCTTCCGCATCGTCGACGATCGGCTGATACGGGTGACGTCGTTGAACGACTACTGGACGTCGCTCGTCTCGGCCGCCATCCGTTCCGACGGGACGGTGGTCGACTTCGAATGGAACTACCTAGCGCAAGAGATGCGCGTCGCCACGTACCCTCCCGGGGGCGGGGGAGGGCGGCTCCATGTCGACAATCCGCCGTATTACACGAACTTCGCCCTTTCACCGGATGACCGCCGGGCGATCCTGGGTCTCCCGTATTCCTACGACGAGCCGGGGCGGGCGAGATCGATCGACCTGACCGACGTCTCCCACCCGGCCTGGGGATGGGAGGTGCTGCCGTCGTTCTGGTCGGCGCAATTCACGCCGGACGGGCGTGATCTCTTCGCGACGTTCGCCGACAACAGGGACTACTCGTTCGAGACCGGGCTCTTCGACTCCGGCACCGGCCAGGAGATCGGTGATCGTAGCGCGCGCATCGACAAGTTCTTCTACGAGGACATCGGCGTCCTCCTCGGAAACCACGGCGCCGGCCGCGCCGTCCTCTGGAGGTGGACCTACCTCGGCTGGGCGACGCTGCTGTTCGACACGTCGTCCGGAACTCCGGTCCTGTCCAAGAGCCTTCCCGAATACTACGTGTCGCCGGAGTACGCTCCGCGGGACGACGCCGGATGGTACGAGTGTCACGGGTGGGACGATGGCTCGATCTTCGTGTCGGATGCCGACGGCAATCAGGTGTTCGGCGCAAGGAGTCCGAAGCCCGAGCTCCGATATCCGTCGGAAGTGCGCCGCGGCTACCTGGCGACGACGTTCGGCACGTCCATCGGCGGAGCCGGCATCTCCCTGTGGCGCGACGTCGCGCTCGACCGGCCGCCGGTCGCGGCGGCCGGGGGAGACCGCACCGTGGAGTGCTCGTCGCCGTCCGGGACGGTCGTTCATCTCGACGGGTCCGGATCGACCGATCCCGACTCGACGCCGGGGACGAGCGACGACATCGCGTCCTATTCCTGGGCCATCGACGGAATCGGTACTGTCGAACAGGTCGCTGCGGACGTGACGCTGCCGATCGGCCCCACGCACGCCAGCCTGACGGTCACGGACACGCTCGGCTTCGCGGATTCGAACGATGCGACGCTCACCGTCCAGGACACGCTCGCTCCCGACGTGAGCCTCGATCTGACGCCGGTCCTGGAGAACAACGTGTGGGCGCAGCTCTGGAAGCCGGTCGGGACGGCGGTGGACCGATGCGAGGGGGACCTCGGCCCTCCCGCGGAGCGGCTGCGTCTTCCCTCCGGGGCGGCTTCGGCTCCGACCGCGTTCGTCTACAGCCCGGAACGATCGATCGAGCTGCGCGGATCGGGCGACGGCCTGGGGGTGCGGCTGATCGGCCCGTCCGCGGCCGAGATGACCGGGCTCTGGGGCGCGGCGGTCGCGCGTGGAGGCTTCGCGCTCTTCGATGGCGCGCCCGTCGGGCTTCCGTTCGCCGAGGCGGAGAAAGGGAAGGACGTGGATCTGCTCGAGAG
>Ga0318566_10000388_pt1 | contig 11233 bp, 10 predicted proteins | sample GRESIP066b5f22_FD_203492 | JGI IMG/M metagenome (GOLD analysis project Ga0318566, IMG submission 203492) | Tropical soil microbial communities from Luquillo Experimental Forest, Puerto Rico - GRE.SIPMG.066b5f22 | ecosystem: Environmental > Terrestrial > Soil > Tropical forest > Bulk soil... | reverse complement strand
GCTTGAGAACCGCGGCCAGGCGCTCCTCACCCGGAGCGCGGACATGCCGGAGGCGCTGGCCGCGTTCAAGGAGAAGCGGCCCGCGGTCTTCACCGGAGCCTGACCGCGATGACGTCGACCATGACCGCAACCCCGGGCTTCCCCGAGCTGCAGACGCTGGCCTTCGGGGTGGCCGCGGCGGGCATCGGCGTGCTCCGGGTCAACCGCCCAGAGCGGATGAACTCCCAGACCGTGCGGATGTTCACCGAGTACGGCCTGGCCGCGCGAGCGCTGCGCGATAGCCGGCTGCGTGCGCTCATCCTCACCGGGGCTGGCGAGCGCGCGTTCTGCGCCGGCTTCGACCTCGACGAGATTGACGTGATCACCCGGATGGGGGTTCGCGAGTTCCTCGAGTTCCTCGAGACCGCGACCGGTGGCATCCAAGCGATCCGCCACCTGCCCTTCCCGGTCATCGCCGCCGTCCACGGGGCGGCCACCGGTGGCGGCCTGGCCCTCGCGCTGGCGGCCGACATCCGCCTGGTCTCGCCCACGGCAAAGTTCAGTGCGGCGTTCCTGAAGGTCGGGCTGTCGCTCGGCGAGCTGGGCACGTCGTACAACCTCAGCCGGCTGATCGGCCCCGGCAGGGCGGCCGAGATCGGCTACACCGCGCGCATCGTGGGCGCGGAGGAGGCCGTCGCGATCGGGCTGGCCAACAGCGTTCTTCCTGCCGACCGCCTGTACGACGAGGCTGTGGCGCTGGCGAGGCTGATCGCCGCGAATTCGCCCGGTGGCGTGCAGATGTCTAAGCGCGCGATCCAGCGCAACCAGGAGATCACGTCGTATGCCGCGGCGCTGGAGCTGGAGAACCGTGGTCAGGCGCTGCTCAGCCGTACCGCGGACATGCCCGAGGCGCTGGCCGCGTTCAAAGAGAGGCGCGCGCCCCGCTTCACCGGGGGGTGAGCACGCATCGATGCGCTGGGACGGGACGCCGGAGACGAGGGCAAAGATGGCCACGACGATGACCCGGCGCTGGTGCAGTCCGCTCCTCAAGGCCGTCCACCGTGTCGCCGGACTGCTGCCTCCGCACGGACAACGCCCGGAGGGCTGATGGAGAGCTTCCACGACGAGCTGGTGGGACCGGGCGTCACGGATCTTCCGGAGCGGTTCTTCGACCGGTTCGTCTTCAACCTGCACCGGACGGATGCGACCACGCCATCGATCATCTTCGGCCTCGGGATCCAGCCGGCGCGCGACACCATCGACGGGTTCGCAATCCTCACCACCGGGACCGAGCAGCGCAACGTCCGTTTCGCCACCGTGCTGAGCGCCACCGACTGGTCGAGCTGCGGTCCGCTCTCCTGGCAGGTCGTCGAGCCGATGACGACCTGGCACGTGGCCCTCGGCCCGAACCCGACCCGCCTGCAGTTCGACCTCACCTGGCGGGCCCGCGCGCCCGCCTGGCACGGCGACGTGACCGTCACCAACCGGGACGGCGGGACCACGTCGTTCGAGCATCTCTTCCAGTCCGGGTGGTATGACGGGACACTCGCCATCGACGGGGTCGAGGAGCGGATCGCCGACTGGTACGGCCAGCGCGACCGATCCCGCGGCGTACGCACGATGAGCGGCGGGCAGGGCCTGCACATCTGGTACCAGGCGCAGTTCCCGGACCGCTCGGTCGGCTTCCTGCTCGTCGAGAACCGCGCGGGCGGCCGGCTGCTGCTCGAGGGCGCGGTGATGCACACCGACGGCGGCCTGGATCCGGTCGTCGACGTACGCCATCACCTGGAGTTCGACCAGCTCGACCTGACGACCGGCACAGTCGAGGTGACCACCGAGGCCGGCAGGGTATACACGATCGAGACCGAGGCGTCCGCCCGCGGTGCGCTGATGGCCGGCGGCGGGTATGGCGGGCGCCACGGCAAGGCCCTCGGACGTGACCACCTCGAGTCGGACGTCTACCCGCTCGACGGCACGGTCACGCAGCTCACGCTGGACTCGTCGCTGACCGACCGGCTGGCGACGTTCGACTGGGACGGCACGCCCGGGATCGGGATCTTCGAGTTCGCGCTGACGCGGAGCAGGTCGTACTCCTACCGGCGGACGCTCGCCGGGTGAGCGGCCTCAGACCGAGCGCTGGGCCTTGCTCGCGGCCGTGGCAGCCAGGCTCTTCTCCTTGATCTGCTGCCAGTCCGCATCCGTCAGCGAGGTGAGTCCTGCGAAGGTGCCAGGACCGGCGAGCATCTGGCCGCCGTCCATCACGATCGTCTGACCGGTCAGGTAGTCGCACGCGTCCGACAGCAGGAACATCATCAGGTTGGCCAGTTCCTCGATCGTGCCCGCCCGGCCGACTGGCACCTGGTCGACCTGCGTGGCGCCGACGGAGCTGATCTCTGTCGGGTTGAGCATCTCCCAGGCGTAGTCGGTAGGGATCGGTCCCGGCGCCACCGCGTTCACCCGGATGCCGTACTTCGCCCACTCGACCGCCAGCGACATCGTCATCGAGTGCACCGCCGCCTTCGCCATCGCGGAGGGCACCACGTACGCCGACCCGGTCCACACCCAGGTGGTGAGCGTGGACAGCACGCTTCCGGGGAGTCCGTCGCGGATCCACCGCTTGCCCGCGGCCAGCGTCGTGTGGAACGACCCGTTCATGACGGTGCCCGTGATGGCCTCGAAAGCGCGCGGGCTGAGCCCTTGGGTCTGGGCGATGAAGTTCGCCGCGGCGTTGTTCACGACGCCGGTAAGCGGGCCGTGTTCGGACCAGATCGACTCCATCGTTGCGTCGACCTGGTCGAACCGGCGCACGTCGACGGTGTGCACATGCACACTGCCGGGACGGGCTGCTGATACTTCCTCCGCAGCCTCCTTCAGCACGGCCGCCCGGCGGCCCCACAGGTGTACGACGGCACCGTGGCCGACCAGATGGCGGGCGACCCCACGGCCCAGGCCGGAGCCGCCGCCTGTGATCAGAATGCGCTTGCCGTCGAGCAGCACACTGGAGAATGCCTGCATGTCAGTTCCCGCGGTAGGCGGAGAAGTCGGGACTGCGCTTCTCGTTGAACGCGGTGATCCCTTCCCTGGCCTCGGCGGTCTCGCCGAACATCTTGAGGCTGGAGTAGGCCATCTGGCCGATGCCGGCGAAGTGCTCGGTGTCGGTGTTGAACGACTGCTTGAGCACCTTGAGCGCGGTCGGGGAAAGCTTGAGGATCTCGTCCGCCCAAGCCCGAACTTCCTTGTGAAGCTGGTCCGCCGGCACCACCTTGTTGGCCAGGCCCCATTCGACGGCCTGCTGAGCCGAGTACTTGCGACAGAGGAACCAGATCTCGCGAGCCCGCTTCTCACCCACGGCCCGGGCCATCAGGCCTGTGCCGAAACCGGCATCGAACGAGCCGACCCGCGGGCCGTTCTGGCCGAACGTCGCGTTCTCGGCGGCGATGGTCAGGTCACACAACAGGTGCAGGATGTGTCCCCCGCCGATGGCGAACCCGTTGACCGCCGCGATCACCGGCTTCGGTACGTCGCGGATCACGCGGTGCAGCGAGTCCACCTCGAACAGCCCGCTCTCCGAAGGACCGTAGTCGCCCGTCGCCATCCGCTGCTTCTGGTCGCCGCCGGTGCAGAACGCCTTATCGCCCGCGCCAGTGAGGGCAATGACGCCGACCTCATCGCTGACCCAGGCCCGCTTGAACGCCCACACGAGTTCGTCGACGGTGCGCGCGCGGAAGGAGTTGTAGCGCTCCGACCGGTTGATCGTGATCCAGGCGAGGCCATCCTCGGCCTCGTACGTCACGTCGGTGAAGTCGTCCATCGCCCTCGTCCCTCCTCGTTGGCTGGCGTCGGCTCGGGCGCCTCTGTGCGGCGAGACTGCATGACGGCAGCAGATTCGGCCTGACCATTTGCAATTCTAGTGGCGCAAACAAGCGTTATCAAGGGAGCGCCCCGGTGACGTGTCGTCTCCTCTCGTTTGACATCGGCGATTTGGCCTGACCATAATACCGTGAACTGCGACGCCCCGACGCATGCCGGGTGACCGATGCGCGCTGTCGTGCAGGGGCGTTTTGGTGGCCTGGAGGGTAACGGGAGATGCGCTAGCAAGAGGGTGGGAGGCCCCATGAAGATCGTCGTCTGCGCGAAGTTCGTCCCGGATGCCACCGCAGGCCGTCGTTTCTGCCCCGAGGACAACACGGTGGACCGGGCCAGTGTCGTCGGGCTGTTGTCTGAGCTGGACGAGAACGCCATCGAGGCCGCGCTGGCCATCAAGGAGGCGCGGTCCGGTGATGGCTCTGACGTAGAGGTGACTGTGCTCACGGTCGGGCCAGAGCAGGCCGCGGACGCGGTGAAGAAAGCGCTGCAGATGGGCGCCGACACTGGGGTGCACGTGGTGGACAACGCGATACGCGGTTCGGACGCGGCGGCGACCTCGCTGGTGCTGGCGAAGGCGCTGGGCAAGCTGGAGCACGACCTGGTGGTGTTCGGAATGGAGTCCACCGACGGCGCGATGGGCGTGGTTCCCGCGATGGTCGCCGAGCGGCTCGGCCTGCCGGCGGTCACGCTGGGCTCGGAGGTGAGCGTGCACGGCTCGACGGTACGGATCCGCCGGGATGGTGACGCCTCAAGCGACACGATCGAGGGCACGTTGCCGCTGGTGCTGAGCGTTACCGATGCGGCGAACGAGCCGCGGTACCCGTCGTTCAAGGGGATCATGGCGGCGAAGAAGAAGCCGGTGCAGACCTGGGCGCTGTCCGACCTCGGCGTGTCGGCCGATGAGGTCGGCGGTTCGGTGGCGTGGTCACAGGTGACCGGGGTGACCGCGCGGCCGCCGCGGACCGCGGGCACGATCGTCACGGACTCCGACGGCACGGGTGCCGCGCAGCTCGTCGAGTTCCTGTCCGTCAACAAGTTCCTCTGAGGAGCAGCAGAGTCATGTCGAACATTCTGGTTCTCGCCGACCACGTCGGTGGCACGGTCCGCAAGACTACGGCGGAACTGCTCACCATCGCCCGCCGCCTCGGCGAGCCGGTGGTGGTCTATATCGGGGACGGTGTCGAGTCGGCTCTGCCGGCGCTGGCTCGCCGCGGCGCGGCGAAGGTGATCGCGCTGACCAACCCGGAACTGTCGCAGTACCTGGTCGCACCGAAGGCCGAGGCGCTGCAGCAGGTAGCGCAGAAGGTGCAGCCGACGGCGATCCTGATCTCGTCGAGCTCGGAGGGCAAGGAGATCGCCGCCCGGCTCGCGGTGAAGCTGGAGTCCGGCTTGATCACCGACGCCGTTGACGTGCAGTCCGGTGACGGTGGCCCGGTAACCACGCAGTCGGTGTTCGCCGGAAACTACACGGTTCAGGCCAAGGTGACCAAGGGCACGCCGATCATCACGGTTAAGCCGAACGCCGCCACCCCCGAGGCCGCGCAGACTGCCGGTACACAGCCAGACGTGGAGGAGTTCGACGTGTCGATCTCGGACGCGGCAAAGACCGCGCGGATCACGGCGTCGAGGCCGCGGGAGGCGACGGGTCGTCCGGAGCTGACCGAGGCCGCGATCGTGGTGTCCGGTGGCCGTGGCACCAGTGGGGACTTCGGCCCCATTGAGGCGTTCGCCGACGCCCTCGGTGCGGCGGTGGGTGCATCCCGGGCCGCGGTGGACTCCGGCTGGTACCCGCACGCCTACCAGGTCGGCCAGACCGGCAAGACCGTCGCGCCGCAACTGTACGTTGCGGCTGGCATCTCCGGCGCGATCCAGCACCGGGCCGGCATGCAGACCTCGAAGACGATCGTCGCGATCAACACGGACGCCGAGGCCCCGATCTTCGAACTCGCCGACCTCGGCGTGGTCGGTGACCTGCACAAGGTCCTCCCGGCTGCCACCGACGGTGTCAAAGCCGCAAGGGCTGACCCTCAGGCATGATCGTGGCCTACATCCCTTGCCGATTTGGTCATACCATTTTACCATCGGCATGTGAGGTTGGTTGAAGGAAAGACGGCCGCCATGGGTGCACCGATCAAGGCTGTCCGCGGCCGGTACACCGAGGAGCGGGTCGACAGGTTCTACGCCGCGGGCTACTGGCAGCCGACCAGCTTCACCATGCTGCTCGCCGGGCAGGCCGCACGGCGCGCCGAGCAGACGTTCGTCTTCGGCAGCACGACGAGCCTGAAGTCGGATCCAGGAGGTGAGTGACGGATGGATCTCTCGGATGCGCCGGACGAGGCGCGGTTCCGGCAGGACCTGCGCGGCTGGCTGGAGAAGAGCCTGCCCGAACTGCCCTGGCCTGAGCCCGCGGACCTGGCGGCAAAGGCGCCCTTCTGGCGGAAGTGGCAGTCCATGCTCTTTGAGGCGGGATATGCGGGACTGACCTGGCCGCGCGAGTATGCCGGGCAGGGGCTGGATGAGCGGCTGCGGGCGATCTTCGGCGAGGAGTGCGACCGGGCCGGCGCGCCGGAGCGGCTCAACACCATCGGGGAGGACTTCGCCGGGCCGACCATCGCGCGCTTCGGGTCGGAGGCCCAGAAGCAGCGCTTCCTGCGGCCAATTCTCACCGGCGAGGAGATCTGGTGCCAGCTCTTCTCCGAGCCCGAGTCGGGATCCGACCTCGCCTCGCTGCGTACGAAGGCTACGAAGGTCGAGGGCGGCTGGCGGATCCAGGGGCAGAAGATCTGGACCAGCCGTGCGCAGCTGGCCGCTCACGCCATCCTCCTCGCGCGCACCGGCGGTGGGCCCCGTCACAAGGGGATCACCTACTTCCTGCTGGGGATGGACAGCGAAGGCGTTACGGCGCGGCCGCTCGCCCACATGCTCGGCGAGGCGGAGTTCAACGAGGTCTTCCTCGACGACGTCTTCCTGCCTGACGACGCGGTGGTCGGCGAGGTCGACGGGGGGTGGGCGGTGGCCATGGGCACCCTGGCCTTCGAGCGGGTCGCCATCGCGACCGGCCGGGTCAATACGACCAGGGCGGTCGACGACCTCGTCGCCGAGATCCGGCTCATGACGGACGACGCGGGCCACCCGCTCGGCACCGACCCGCACGTCCGACAGAAGGTGGCCGACCTGTGGGCGCGGGCGCTGGTGCACCACACCATCAGCCAGCGGGTGATCTCCGGCGCGGCCGCCGGCGAACCCCCCGGCCCGGTCACCTCGATCGGCAAGCTCTATTTCTGCCCGCTGGTCGAGGACCTTGCCGACTTCCGCCTCTCGCTCGAACCGCTCGCGGGCCAGTTCGGACTCGACGACACCTCCCGGGAGGCTGCCCGCGCCCGCCGGTGGATTCGCCTCGCCAACCAGGCACGCGGTACGGCGATCGCCGGCGGCTCGACGTTCATCCAGCGCAACATCGTCGCCGAGCGTGTTCTCGGCATGCCGAGGGGATGACATGACCTACACCTGGCATCCGTCTCGGGACTACCTGAACCACTCCAACGTGGCCCGGCTGATGCGCACGCTCGGCGTCACCACCGCAGACGAGTTGCGCGCCCGGTCGGTGGCGGACATCGGCGCGTTCTGGGACACCGTCGTGCATGATCTCGGCATCGAGTTCCGCACGCCGTACTCGCAGGTGGTGGACCTCACCCGCGGCATGGAGTACCCCGAGTGGTTCTCCGGCGGCACCATCAACATCGTCGACGCCGCCCTGGGACGCTGGAAGGACGCTACGCCCGGCGCCACCGCGATCGTCCACGAGGCCGAGGACGAGACCGTGCGGCGGCTGACGTTCGCCGAGCTCGACGACCAGGTCGCCCGGGTCCGGACGGGACTGCGCGCCCGGGGCATCGGCAAGGGCGATGCGGTGGCGATCTACTTGCCGATGGCGCCGGAGGCGGTGGTCGCGACGTACGCCGTGGCAAGCATCGGGGCGATAGTAGTCCCGCTCTTCTCCGGCTTCGCCCCGGCCGCGATCGCCTCGCGGATCCAAGACGCGGACGCCAAGGCGGTCATCACCGCGGACGGTACAACGCGGCGGCGCCGTACCGTGATGCTGAAGCCGCAACTGGACGAGGCGCTGAAGGCATGCCCCGGCGTGGAGCTCGTCGCCGTGGTGGACAACGCCGGCGAGGCCGTCACGCTCGAGCCCGGCCGCGACGTCCGGTGGGCAGAGCTGCTGACAGCGGACCCGGACCCGGCGGTCGAGCCCACCTCGGCGTCGGATTTGCTGCTGCTCGCCTACACGTCCGGGACGACCGGCCGACCCAAGGGCGCGGTGCACACGCATGCCGGCTTCCTCGTCAAGGTGGCCAGCGAGGTGGCGTACGGCTTCGAGATGGCGCCCGGCCGGACGTTCTGCTGGATCACCGACATGGGCTGGATCATGGGGCCGCTGTCCATTTTCGGCGCGCATGCCTGCGGCGGCACCCTGCTGCTCTACGAAGGCTCCCCGGACGTCCCGGACACCCGCCGGCTCTGGGACCTCGTCGAACGGCACCGCGTGTCGATGCTCGGCGTCTCGCCGACGCTGGTCCGGACGTTGCGGGCCGCCGGCACCCGCCCGGCCGGCGACCTGTCGTCAGTCCGGGTCCTGGGATCGACGGGCGAGCCCTGGGACTCGGAGTCCTACGAGTGGCTGGCCCGGGACGTCTTCGGCGGAAGGGTCCCGGTGGTCAACTTCTCCGGCGGCACCGAGGTGGGCGGCTCGTTCCTGTGTCCCTACCCGGTGGAGGAGATCCACAGCTGCTCCCTGGGCGGCCCGGCGCTGGGCATGGACGTCGACGTGGTCGACGACGACGGCCGTTCGCTGCGCGGCAGCGTCGGTGAGCTCGTGTGCCGGCAGCCCTGGCCGTCGATGACACGCGGGGTCTGGAAGGACGACGAGCGGTACCGCGAGGCCTACTGGTCGACGTACCCCGGCCTGTGGCGGCACGGGGACTACGCTCTGGCCGACGATGCCGGCTGGTTCATCCTCGGCCGCTCCGATGACGTGATGAACGTGGCCGGCAAACGCGTCGCCCCGGCGGAGATCGAGTCGGTGCTCGCCACCGACGCCGCCGTCGCCGAATCCGCGGTCGTCGGGATCCCGGACGCGACGAAGGGCGAGGCGGTCTGGGCCTTCTGGGTACGACGGCCCGGCGCGGCGGATGCCGAGAGCGACGGGGTGGTGTCGGCGCGGCTCACGGCGCTGGTTGCCGCCCAGGTGGGCAAGCCGTTCGCACCGGCGCACGTGGTCCGCGTCGGGCAACTGCCGAAAACCAGGTCGGCCAAGATCTTGCGCCGGGCGGTCCGGGCGGCCGTGCTTGGCACCGATCCCGGCGATCTGTCCGGGGCCGAGAACCCAGAGGCGGTCGAGGACGTCCGGTCCCGGGTCAAGGAGTTGCGCTGATGCGGTGGCAGCTGTCTGATGAGCAGGAAGCCTATAGGGAGTCATTCGGCGCCTGGCTAGCCGACGTGGCCCCCCGCGAGGCCGTGCGCCGGTGGCTCGATGGCGGCGACGCGGCGGAGTTTGCCGGGCGGCTGGCCCGTGACGGATGGGCCGGGGTCGGCGTGCCGGAAGCCCTCGGCGGTCAGGGCGGCGGGCTCGTCGAACTGGCACTTACGGCCGAGGTGCTCGCCGGCGCGGCTGTTCCGTCCGCGACCTGGCTGGCGACCGCGCTCGCCGCACCCGCGCTCGGCTCCGCGACGGACGTCAACGCCTTCGAGGGTGAGCACGCGGCGTTGCTGTCCCCGGCCGACGCGATCCCGGGTGCGGGGCCCCACGTCGCGATCGACGAGGAGGGGCGCCTGCACGGGACGGTCCCGCGCGTGCTCGCCGGTGACCTGACGGCATGGTTCGTGGCGGTGGCCGACGGCCCGGACGGCTTGCCGTGCCTTCGTCTTGTGCAGGCGGATGCCGGGGTGCGGGCCCAGACCCGCCAGCTGCTCGACCGGAGCCGGGCGGTGGCCGACGTCGTGATCGAGGGCGCGCCGTCCCGGCCACTCGACGTCGGTGCCCGGGAGTTCCTGGCGGGCTGCGCCGCGCGCGCCGCTGTACTGGTGGCCGCGGACTCGCTGGGAGCGATGGCGCGGATGCTCGACCTGGCCGTCGAGTACAGCAAGCAACGTCACCAGTTCGGCGTGCCGATCGGCTCGTTCCAGGCCGTCAAGCACGCCGCCGCGACGATCGAGGTGGAGGTCGAGGCGGCCCGGTCGGCGGTGTACTTCGCCGCGGCGTCGGTCGACGGCGACGGCCCGCAGTCGGCGCTGCACGCGGCTGCCGTGAAGGCGCAGGTCACCGCGGCTGGCGCGCATGTGGCCGACAGTGCGCTGACCTTGCACGGCGCGATCGGTTACACCTGGGAGCACGACCTGCAGCTGTTTTACAAGCGGGCCAAGCTCGACGAGTACCTCTACGGCGGCCCAGGGGTGTGGAACGAGCGCATCGCCGACGGGCTCAACCTGGTGCCCGCCTAGGTTTTGGTCAGTCCATTTGCTATTGTCGAACTAATGAGGCAAGAGAGGAGTGCTCCCGGTGGACTTTGAGCTCTCCGATGACCAGGCGACGATCCGCCGGGCGGTTGCCGAGCTGGCCGCCAAGTTCGACGACCAGTACTGGCTGGAGAAGGACGCGGCGCACGAGTTCCCCTCCGAGTTCTACCAGGCCTTTGCCGATGGCGGCTGGCTCGGGATCACCATTCCGGAAGAGTACGGCGGGCACGGTTTCGGCATCACCGAGGCAGCCCTGCTGCTGGAAGAGGTGTCGGCCTCCGGCGCCGGGATGAACGGCGCGAGCTCGATGCACCTGTCGATCTTCGGCATGCACCCGGTGATCGTGCACGGGTCGGAGGAGATGAAACGGGAGAACCTCCCCCGCATCGTCAACGGCGACCTGCACGTGTGCTTCGGCGTCACCGAGCCCGGCGCGGGACTGGACACCACGCGGATCACGACGTTCGCCAGGCGGGAAGGCTCGGATTACGTCGTGACCGGCCGCAAGGTATGGATCTCCAAGGCGATGGAGTCGGAGAAGGTCCTGCTCCTCACGCGGACGACCCGGTTCGAAGACGTCGCGAAGAAGACGGACGGGCTGACCCTGTTCCTCACCGACCTCGACCGGGATCACGTCGACATCCGGCCGATCAGGAAGATGGGCCGCAACGCGGTCAGCTCGAATGAGCTGTTCATCGACGACCTGCGCATCCCCGCCGAACACCGAGTCGGTGAGGAGGGACAGGGCTTCAGGTACATTCTGGACGGCCTCAACCCGGAACGGATGCTGGTCGCGGCCGAAGCCCTGGGCCTGGGCCGGGCCGCGCTGCGCCGGGCGGTTCGCTACGGCAACGAACGAGTGGTCTTCGGC
>Ga0318566_10000374_pt1 | contig 11320 bp, 9 predicted proteins | sample GRESIP066b5f22_FD_203492 | JGI IMG/M metagenome (GOLD analysis project Ga0318566, IMG submission 203492) | Tropical soil microbial communities from Luquillo Experimental Forest, Puerto Rico - GRE.SIPMG.066b5f22 | ecosystem: Environmental > Terrestrial > Soil > Tropical forest > Bulk soil... | reverse complement strand
GTTCGCCGACGAGAAGGCCTATTACAAGGGTCAGCTCGGCAAGGTGGTGGGCACGGCTGAGAAGAAGAGCACCGCGCGCGACTGGACCGCGGGGCTCGCAGTCTATGACATTTCCGGGCCGCAGACCCCGAGGCGCATCGGCTTCATGCCGGTTGACGGCGGCGGGATTCACCGCATCTGGTACACGGGCGGACGATGGGCCTACGTCTCGGCGCTGCTCGACGGCTTCACCGATTACATCTTCATGACCGTGGATATGGGCGACCCGGCGAATCCGCGCGCGGCCGGGCGTTACTGGATCCCCGGCATGCACCAGGCCGGCGGCGAGACGCCATCATGGCCGGCGACCAGCCGCTATGGATTGCACCATGCGATCGTGCACGGCGATACCGCTTATGCCGCGTGGCGCGATGCCGGCATGGTGGTGATCGACGTCGCCGACCGCACGCAACCCAAGCTGATCACGCGTCGGAACTGGTCGCCGCCGTTCGGTGGAGGGACGCACAATTGCCTGCCGCTGCCCGACCGCGATCTGCTTGTCGTGCTCGATGAAGCCGTGCTCGATCATCAGGAGGATGGCCTCAAGCTCATCTGGGTGTTCGACAACCGGGTGAAGGGAAATCCCGTGAGCGTTTCCACCTTCCCGACGCCGGCGGAGGCCGACTACGTGCATAAGGGCGGCCACTTCGGCCCGCACAATATCCACGAGAACCGGCCGGGCAGTTTCGTAAGCTCGGAATTGATCTTTGCGACCTATCAGAATGCGGGAGTGCGCGCGTTCGACATCCGCGACCAATACCGGCCCAAGGAACTTGGCGCGCTGGTGCCGCCCGCGCCCGCGCGCATGATCGACCACCGGCCGAATCGCGCGCAGGTGATCCAATCCGCCGATGTATTCGTCGAAGCCGGCGGCCTGATCTACAGCACGGACTACAACGGCGGGCTCTACATCCTTGAATTCAACGGCTGAGCAAGCATCGGCCCGACGATGCCTCCGGGTGCGCACGCAAATGGGCTGATCCGAGACGTCCGGCTCTGTGCGTTCATCTCAAGCAGCGGCGCCGGATCCGGACGCGTCGACAAGACGCGTCAAAATGCCTTGCCATTGGGGAGATTTGCGGAGAAGTTTGTTGCACGGGCCGTGAGGGGCGGCCCCATGAATTGCGGCGCTTCGGCCGGGCTCCCCCCGCACTGCGAGCGGGGCGCCGAGATCGTCGATTTTGAAACTGCGTCCCGGGCCTAGCGCACCGGAAGAACCGTGCGACGGCAACCGGGGCGAATAGGGAGGATGGGCAATGCGTCTGGCATTGAGACTGGTGGTGGCGGGTTTGCTGCTGATCGCCGCCGTTTCCTTCACGGCGGCCGTCGCCGACGAGCCCAAGCACGGCGGCATACTGAAGATCTATCACCGGGATAGTCCGCCGAGCGCGTCGATCCACGAGGAGGCGACGTACTCGACGGTGATCCCGTTCATGCCGATCTTCAACAATCTCGTCATGTACAAACAGGACGTCGCCCAGAACAGCTTCCAATCGATCGTACCCGACCTGGCAAGCAGCTGGTCGTGGAATGAGGGCAACACCGAGCTGACGTTCAAGCTGCGGCAGGGCGTGAAGTGGCACGACGGCAAGCCGTTCACGGCCAACGACGTCAAGTGCACCTTCGATCTGCTGATGGGCAAGTCGAAGGATTCGCTGCGCAAGAATCCGCGCCAGGACTGGTACAAGAACGTCACCGAGGTCAAGGTCAACGGTGACGATGAGGTGGCCTTTCACCTGCAGCGCCCGCAGCCGGCGCTGCTTGCCCTGCTTGCCTCCGGGTATTCGCCGATCTATCCGTGCCATGTCTCGGCGCGCGACATGCGCATCAAGCCGATCGGTACTGGTCCGTTCAAGTTCGTGGAGTTCAAGCAGAACGAGTCGATCAAGATCACGCGAAACGAAGATTACTGGAAGAAGGACCACCCCTATCTCGACGGCATCGAGTTCACCATCATCCCCAATCGGTCGACTGCGATTCTTGCCTTCGTTGCCGGCAAGTTCGAAATGACCTTCCCAACTGAGGTGACCATTCCGCTGCTCAAGGACGTAAAATCACAAGCGCCGCAAGCCCTGTGTTCTCTCGTTCCGATCAACGTCAGCACCAACCTCATCGTCAACCGCGACAAGCCTCCGTTCGACAATGCCGATCTACGCCGCGCCATGGCGCTCGCGCTCGACCGCAAGGCATTCGTCGACATCCTGTCCGAAGGCAAAGACGACATCGGGGGCTCCATGCTGCCACCGCCAGCAGGCGTGTGGGGGATGCCACCGGAGATGCTCAAGACGATTCCGGGTTACGGCCCCGACATCCAGGCGAACCGCGCGCAAGCGCGCAAGCTGATGGAGAAGCTCGGCTACGGTCCTGACAAACGGCTTTCCATAAAGGTTTCGACGCGAAACATTAACGTCTATCGCGATCCCGCGGTCATCCTGATCGATCAGCTCAAGGACATCTATATCGACGGCGAGCTCGAAGTGGTGGAAACGAGCAACTGGCACAGCAAGGTCACGCGCAAGGACTACGCGGTAGGGCTCAACCTCACCGGTAGCTCGGTCGACGATCCGGACCAGAACTTCTACGAGAATTACGGCTGCGGATCGGAGCGCAATTACACCGACTATTGCAACAAAGAGCTCGAGAAGCTGTTCGACCAGCAGTCGGGGGAAACGGATCTGGAAAAGCGCAAGAAGCTGGTTTGGGAGATCGACAAGAAGCTGCAGGAGGACGTAGCGCGACCGATCATCCTGCATTCGCGCCGGGCGACCTGCTGGTCGCCGCGGGTGAAGGGGATCACGATCATGACGAACAGCTCGTACAACGGCTGGCGTTTCGAGGACGTCTGGCTCGAGCATTGATTCGAACGACGCGCGCGCATGCTTAACTCGACCGGCTTGCGGCCCGGCGCGCCTCGGCAGCGGCAACCGTTCCGGTCAAGCTCGCCATGATGGTTTGCGGCGCATGATGGGGGTGCGGCACGAGACCTCGGCCTGGACTTGCTTGCGAGCCGTCCGTCACGCGCGGCAAATTCGATCGGCCGCGGCCGAGATGAAAGGATAGAGCCCGTGGGTGCTTACCTGGTGCGGCGCTTCTTCCTGATGCTGCTCACCCTGTTCGGGATATCGGTGATCATCTTCGCGCTGCTGCGGGTGATGCCCGGCAATATCGTCGATATCCTGTATGACGCGGCCGGCTACGTTAATCCGCGGGAAAAGGCGAAGATCGAGGCGGAGCTCGGCCTCGATAAGCCGATCGTCATCCAATACGCCGCTTGGATCGGCGGGCTCGCGCACGGCGACCTCGGCTATTCCTACGTATCCGAGCGGCCGGCGCTCGAGGAGATTGCGCCGCGCATTCCGATCACCGCCAAGCTGGCGGGACTAGCGCTCTGCTTTGCCGTCGTGATCGGAGTCCCGCTCGGCGTCATCAGCGCGGTGCATCAGAATTCCAGCCTGGATTACCTGCTGCGGGTGCTCAGCCTGAGCGGCCTCTCCATGCCGTCATTTTGGCTCGGGCTGCTGATCCTGATGGCGTTCGTCGCCTATTTCGGCGCGATTCCGATCTATACGGCGCCGCCCAAAACGCTGTGGGACGAGCTGTTGCTGCTGAGCGTGCCGGCCGCGGCGGTCGGGTTTCGCAGCTCTGCGTTGATGCTGCGCCTCACGCGCTCCTCCATGCTGGAGGTGCTGCGCCAGGATTATATTCGCACCGCCCGCGCCAAGGGCGCATCGGAGCGCAGCGTCAACTATCATCACGCGCTGCCGAACGCCATTCTGCCGGTCGTCACCGTGATCGGCATTGAGGCGGCATTTCTTATGGGCGGTTTGATCGTCACCGAGACCGTTTTCAATGTGCCCGGGGTCGCGCGCTACCTCGTGACGGCGCTCACCCAGCGCGACTATCCGATCGTCCAGAATCTCGTGATGTTCGTGGCCACGATCGTCGTGCTCATCAATTTCGTGGTCGACATGCTTTATGCCGTCCTCGACCCGCGCATCAAATACGCGGAGAGCTGAGGCCTCGGCCGGGAGCGCACGATGAGTACCCTCGACTTCGATGCGGAACTCGTCAAGGCTGGCGCCGGCGCGCACGGACGATTGGCGCGGCTGCGCTATCTTGTTTGGCGCAATCCGCTGGGGGCGGCCGGCGCGGCGATCATGGGACTGTTCGTGTTCGCCGCGGTGTTTGCCAACGTCCTCACCAGCTACGACCCCTTGTCGACCAATGCGGCGCTCTCGCTCGCGCCGCCGAGCAGCGCTCACTGGTTGGGCACCGACCCATTCGGTCGCGACGTCTACGCGCGGATCATCTACGGCGCGCGCATTTCGCTCGCGGTCGGAATCGGCTCGACGATGCTCGGGAGCGGGTTCGGCATCGTCTTCGGCCTCGCGTCCGGTTATCTCGGCGGCTGGGTCGACCTCATCGTCCAACGCGTGATGGATATCCTGCAGGCGCTGCCGCTGCTGGTGCTGGCGTTGGTGATGGCGGCGGCGCTCGGCCCCTCGCTGCAGAACACCATCATCGCCATCTCGATCCCGCTCATCCCCTATGTGGCGCGCGTCATCCGCTCCAATACGCTCGCGTTGCGCGAGCTGCCCTTCGTCGAGGCCGCGAAGGCCGTCGGCATGAGCGAGCTGCGCATCGCGGCGCGGCACATCCTGCCCAACACCCTTGCACCGCTGATCGTGCTTGCAACCGCTCAGCTCGGCTCGACGATTCTCACCGAAGCCGCGCTGTCGTTTCTTGGCCTCGGGGTACCCGAGCCGTTTCCCTCCTGGGGCCGCATGTTGTCGCAATCCGCCGCCGAATACGTCCGCACGGCGCCGTGGCTCGTCATCTTTCCCGGCATCGCCATCAGCCTCGCGGTGTTCGGAACGAATCTTCTCGGCGATGCGCTGCGCGACATTCTCGATCCGAGGCAGCGCAGCTGATGGATAGGTCGAGCGTCGACAAAGCGGCAGCCGGGCAAAGGGCGCGTCCCAAGCAACGCGCGGGACGGCCCATCCTCGACGTCGCTGGGCTGCGGACGTACTTCTTTACCCGGCTCGGAATCATCAAGGCGGTCGACGACCTCTCGTTCACGTTGCGCCCGCGTGAGACGCTGGCGATCGTCGGCGAATCCGGCTGCGGCAAGAGCATGACAGCGCTCTCCGTGATGCGGCTCATCCCCGATCCGCCCGGCCGGATCGTCGGCGGCTCGATCGAGCTCGATGGCCGGGATCTGCTCAAGCTCGACGAAGCGCAAATGCGCGCAGTGCGCGGCAACGACATCTCGATGATCTTCCAGGAGCCGATGACCTCCCTCAACCCGGTGCTGACCATCGGCGCGCAGATCAGCGAGACGGCACGCCTGCATCAAGACCTGACGACATCCGCGGCGTGGGAAAAGGCCGTGGAGATGCTGCGCCGTGTCCGCATTCCTGAACCGGCGCAGCGAGCCGACGAGTATCCCCATCAGCTCTCCGGCGGCATGCGCCAGCGCGCGATGATCGCCATGGCGCTCGCGTGCAATCCCAAGGTCCTCATCGCCGACGAGCCGACGACCGCGCTCGATGTCACCATCCAAGCGCAGATCCTCGATCTCATGCTCGCCCTGCAGCAAGAGTTCGGGACCGCCATCATCCTGATCACGCACGACCTCGCGGTCGTAGCCGAGACCTCCCAATGGGTCATCGTGATGTATGCGGGCAAGAAGGTCGAAGAGGCGGATGTCGATGCACTGTTCGAGACGCCGTTGCATCCCTATACGCTCGGACTTCTGACGTCGATTCCGCGTCTGACCAGCATGGGGGGCAGGCCCGCCGGCACCGCCGCGCGCCTCAAGGAGATTCCGGGCGTCGTGCCGCCGCTCTACCGGCTCCCCGAGGGCTGCGCCTTCGCGCCCCGCTGCCCATTCGCCGACGACAAATGCCGCACGATGTATCCGCCGCTTGAGCAAAAGCGGCCAAGACACTGGGCCGCCTGCTGGCACTCGGATCGCCTCGCCGGAGGTGCCCCGTGAGTGCCGCCGTGCTCGAGGTCGCCGACCTCAAAAAACATTTTCCCGTCAAGCGCGGCATCATCCGTCGCGCCGTCGGGCAGGTCTACGCGGTCGACGGGGTCAGCTTCGAGGTCCGCGAAGGCGAGACCCTGGGGCTGGTCGGCGAGAGCGGCTGCGGCAAGTCGACGGTGGCGCGCACCGTGCTGCGGCTGCTCGAGCCGACGAGCGGCACCATCAAGCTCGGCGGCCATGACATCACGCATCTGAGCAAGGCGGAGTTGCGCCCGCATCGGCGCGGCATGCAGATGATCTTTCAGGATCCGTATTCATCGCTCAATCCCCGGATGACGGCAGGAGACATCGTGGGGGAGCCGCTCGAGGTGCATGACTTTGCCCGCCGAAAGCAAAGGACCGAGCACGTCGCGGCGCTGTTCGAGCAAGTCGGCCTCTCCGCCGCGCAGATGAGGAGCTTCCCCCACGAATTCTCCGGCGGTCAGCGCCAACGGATTTCGATTGCGCGCGCGCTCGCGCTGAACCCCAAGCTGATCGTCGCCGACGAGCCCGTCTCCGCGCTCGACGTGTCGATCCAGGCGCAGGTCATCAATCTGATGATGGACCTGCAGCGAGAGAAAAAACTCTCGTATCTGTTCATCGCGCATGGACTTGCGGTGGTCGAGCATATCAGCCACCGCGTCGCGGTGATGTATCTCGGCAAGATTGTCGAGCATGCGGAGAAAGCGACGCTCTTTCTCAATCCATTGCATCCCTACACGGAGGCCTTGCTTGCCGCGGTGCCGATTCCAAATCCCAAGCTCAGGCGGGCGAAGCGCCCGCTTGGCGGCGATGTGCCAAGTCCTGTGAACCCGCCGCCCGGCTGCGCGTTCCACACCCGCTGCGGCTACGCCCAGGAGCGGTGCCGTCGGGAGATCCCGCAGTTGCGTGAAGTCGCGCCGGGACACTGGGTTTCATGTCATCTGCGCTAGCTCCGGCACAGACCGTACGGGCGCTACATCAGGAGGAGGTCGGCAGTGATGACAAATGAAGGCTTGCGCTACGACGTTTCCGACCAGATCGCGGAAATCGGCCTCGCGCACCCGCCCGTGAATGCGTTGAGCCTTGCGCTGCTCGAGCAGCTCATAGCGGCGTTGCGGCGGGCCGCGGCCGACGAGAACGTTCGCGCCGTCGTGCTGACGAGCGCGCTGCCGCGTCGATTCAGCGCCGGGTTGGACTTGCGTCTGATGCTCGGCAAGCCGGCAACCGACGTGCGGCGATTGCTGGACAAGCTGTACGTGGAATTGGCCGACGTACAATACGATCTCGGCAAGCCGTCGATCGCCGCCGTCGGCGGCTCTGCGCGAGGTGGTGGCATGACGCTGGCCATCTCCTGCGACGTGCTCCTGGCCGGGGAAAGCGCGACATTTGGTTATCCCGAGATCGACCTCGGCCTCGTTCCGGCAATTCATTTTGTGCACCTGCCGCGCATTGTCGGCCGTCATCGCGCCTTCGAGCTGCTGTTCAGCGGCCGCACCTTTGGCGCCGAAGAAGCCTTTTCCCTCGGCCTCGTCAGCCGGATCGCGCCGGACGAGCGGGTGCGGGATGAAGCACGGGCAATGGCGCGCGTTTTTGCGACGAAGTCACGAGCAACCATGCGGCTGGGGCGCGCTGCTTTCGTGCGGGTCAACGATCTCGATTACCGGCGCGGCATTGGCGAGGCGGTGGAGAATTTCTGCAACGTCGCTGCAACCGCCGACGCTCAGGAAGGACTGCGGGCGTTCGTCGAAAAGCGCCCGCCGAATTGGTAGCTGGGGGAAAATAGCCGTTGAGCGTGCACGCGCGCTGATCAGCGAGCCTGGCGGTCCGCGCGATTTCCGGCGGATGCCGAAGCGCGGAAGGACCTGAAACGCAGGTGTGGGCGCTGTGGGGCGATTTGTGCGGCTGTTAGCAGCCGCAATTTTTGCTATAGACGACAGGTTCACCAACGGGAGGAAGTCCCATGAAGGGAATTGTCTTCGCTGCCCTGATTGCGGCCTTGGCGATCGGCCCGGCCATGGCGCAAGAAACGTGCGCGAGCAAAGCAATCGGCAAGAATGGCAAGCCGCTGGCCGGCGCTGCTCTCAACAGCTTCCTGAAAAAATGTAAACGGGAAGCATGCGCGCCAAAGGCGGTGAGCTCGGAGGGCAAGAAACTCTCCGGCGCCGCCAAGAACAGTTTCATGAAGAAATGCGAGAGGGACGCCTGAGTGGTTGGGACGGCGTCCCTTCCGCACGCGTGCGTCACTTCGTCGCCGAGGTGATCGAATGAAGCGTCAGGATTTCATCAGTCTTCTCGGCGCCGCGGTGGCTTGGCCGCCCGGGGTGAGCGCGCAGCAGCCGGCGGTGTGCGAACGGCCGCCGACGTTCCGCCAGGGCCGCAAGGCAACCCGTCGTATCCAAGGCGAATGGGGGCGCGCAGTGCTTCGGATTTTGTTCGGCTGCTTGCTCGCGAGCGGGGCCATGGCGATGTCGGCGGCCGCGCAGAACGCGCCGGGAGTGACCGATAGCGAGATCAAGATCGGCCAGACCATGCCTTATACTGGTCCGGGCGCCTGGCTCTCGTCTCTCGGTTTGGCCGAGAAGGCCTACATGCGAATGATCAACGATCAGGGCGGCATCCATGGTCGCAAGATCAACCTGATCAGTGCCGACGACGGCTTCCTGCCGTGGCGAACCGGGAACGAGACGCGCAAGCTGATCGAAGTGGAGCACGTCGCCTTTACCTACGGTTCGATTGGGACGCCCACTCAGCTCGCGGTCGCGAACTATCTCAACGAGCGAAAAATTCCGCAGCTGTTCATCGCGAGCGGCGCTTACCGCTGGGGCAATTACAAGGCGACGCCCTATACGATCGCGGGCACGCTTCCGAGCTATCGACTGGCTGCGCGTCTTTACGCGCGATACATTCTCAAGCAGGAGCCAAATCCAAAAATCTGTATCCTCCATGAGGACACTGAGTTCGGTCACGACTATACGGACGGCTTGCGCGACGTGCTGGGCGACAAATACGCCGCGACCGTCAAAGAAGCGACCTACGAGTTCACGGACGCCTCGATCGATCGGCAGATCGTCGGATTCCAGGTGAGCGGCTGCAATGCGCTGATCGCCGTCACCCTCCCGCCGTTCGCCGTGCAGGCGATCCGTAAGGTCCGCGATCTCGGCTGGAAGCCGATTTTTTTCGTGAGCAATATCTCAGCCTCGGTGCCCGTTGTCCTTCAGCCGGCCGGGCTCGAGAGCAGCATCGGTTTGTTGTCCTCGACCTGGACCAAGGACCCGCTCGATCCTGAGTTTGAGAATGACCCGGGGATGAAGGATTGGCGCGCCTGGATGAGCAAGTATCTACCGGGTGAGGATTTGCGCCGGCCGAGTTTTGGCTACGGCTACAACTCTGCGGCCGCCTTGATACAGGTGCTCAAACAGGCGGGCAACGATCTCTCGCGCGAGAACGTCATGCGCCAGGCGACCAACCTGCGCGACCTCGAGCTCCCGATGCTGCTCCCGGGAATCAAGGTCAACACCAGTCCGACCGACTATTGGGCCGTCCAGCAGTTGCAGCTGACGCGGTTCGATGGCAAACGCTGGGTGCGGTTCGGGGATTTGGTCTACGACGAGTGAGGCGCAAGTCCGTCCGATTTCTCGTGGGCGCCCACCGGCAAATTATGCCACCACCCTACGGATTGCGCGCGATCTGCTCCAGCACAGGTTTCTACATCTGCTGCTCGGCGTGGATGAAGGCCAGGAGTTCGGCCGGCGTCATCGGATGCGGATAGTTGCCGGTCGTTTCGAGCTTGGTCTTGGTCGCGGGATCGGTGACCGCGGCGCTCAAATCGTCGCTCAGCTTGCGCACGATGGCGTCGGGCGTGCCGACCGGCGCGACCAGCGCGAGCCAGCCGCGGGCGTTGAAGCCGGGAAGCGTTTCCGCGGCGCTGGGCAAATCCGGGAACTCGGGCAGGCGCGCCGTCGAGCCGACGGCGAGCGCCCTGATGGCTCCGGCCTGCAACGCGCCTGCGAGTGGAGGATAGCCATCGATGACCATCGGCACGCGCCCCACGATCACATCGTTGAGCGCTTGCGCGGTGCCGCCCAGATAAGGAACCATGAGCAGCTTGATGTCTGCGCGTTGTTGCAGCGCTTCGCCAGCGAGGTGGGACAGCGTCCCGCGTCCGGTTGCGGCATACGAGATTTCGCCCGGGCGTGATTTCGCGAGCGCGATGAAGTCCGGCAGCGTCGTCACGCCGAGCGAGGACGCCACCGACAGGAAAAACGGCTGCTCGCCGACGAAGCCGACCGGGACAAAGTCGCGCGGCACTTCGAGCGGCAGGTTGGCTTGGAGCCCCGGCAGCGTGACGAAGGCCGACGAGGCGGGCATGTAGAGGGTATAGCCGTCGGGCGCGGCGGCAGCGGCGGTGCGCGCCGCCACGGCGCCGCCGGCACCCGGATGGTTGAGCGCGAGGACCTGTCGCCCCCACATCTGCGAGAGGCGGTCGGCAACAATCCGCAACAGCGCATCCGGCGAGCCGCCCGGCGCCGAATGGGTGATGATCCGCACCGGCCTGGCAGGAAAATCCTGCGCTTGCGCCCGCGCGAGTCGTGAGAGTGCCGGCAGCGCGGCAGCACCCGCTGCCAAATGCAGGAATTGTCTACGACAAAGTTTCATGGTGTCCCGTCTCGCTGCGCGCGTGCCGACGGCATACCGCTCAAGACGGCGTCGGTATGTCCCGCTGACAGCTTGGGGATGATGTTACACCGTTTGGTTGCGCACGGAAGAACTGCAGCGGTCCTGGAAGGGGCCGCAAAAACTCGCTTTGAGTCCTACTGCGCGCTGCGCACGAAGGCGGCAAGCTCGGCGTTGAAGCGCGGTGTGGCCTCGAAGAAAGGCGAGTGGCCGACGCCTTGGTAGATCGAAAGCTTGGCGCCGGGGATCATCTTCGCCGTGTATTCGGCGGCGATCAGGTTCGAGTTCTTGTCCTCCGCTCCGTGCGTCACCAGCACCGGAAGCCTGAGGCTGCGCAGCATGTCATCGACATTGAGCGGCCGCCCGCTCAGACCGAGACGTACCTTGGGCGGCACCATCATATTGAAGGCGAGCATGGTTTCATATTCCTCCTGGCTCGGCTGGATGGAGAAGCAGTCGTGCAGGAATGCCCGCGTCGCCGCGATATTGACGGCAAGGTCTTCCGACGCCATCAGGGGGAGATTGCGCAGATTCGGTCCGAAGAAGGTCGGATCGCCTTTCTGACCTGCGTCGACATAATTGAGGCCTGCGAGC
>Ga0318566_10000365_pt1 | contig 11364 bp, 14 predicted proteins | sample GRESIP066b5f22_FD_203492 | JGI IMG/M metagenome (GOLD analysis project Ga0318566, IMG submission 203492) | Tropical soil microbial communities from Luquillo Experimental Forest, Puerto Rico - GRE.SIPMG.066b5f22 | ecosystem: Environmental > Terrestrial > Soil > Tropical forest > Bulk soil... | reverse complement strand
CCGCCTCGTTGAGCGCGACCTCGTCGCGCGCCGCGGAAATGTCGGGCGAGATCGCGCCGCCGAGCACGATGATGCCGTCGGGCGCGCCGCGCGTCGCGTCCCAGCGGGGGAAACGCTCCTCCAGCGGGATGATCAGCGCATTGCCGGCCGGGGAGAGGCCGAGGATCGCGAGCACGATGAGGCTTGCGAAGGCGAGCGCGCGCCCGGCGCGCGCAAAGCGCGTCGGCAGCAGCAACAGGCCGAGGATGCCGATCGAAACGACGAGATTGGACGGGATGGCGAAGAAGCCCAGGATCTTTGAGAGGGGGAAGAACATCCACCAATCACTTCTTCTTCCACGCCTCGTAGCGCGCCTTGGTGTCCGCGTTCATGGGATAGAGGCCGGGAAGCTTCGCTCCGCGCTCGACCTCGCCGACGATGAAGCTCTCCATCCGCTCGTGCTCGGCGCCCTCCTCGGCGACGAAGGCGAGGAGGTCTTGCGGGATCACCACCGCCCCGTCGTCGTCGCAGACGATGACGTCGCCGGGAAAGACGGCGCAGCCGCCGCAGCCGATCGGCTCCTGCCAGCCGACGAAGGTGAGCCCGTTGACCGAAGCAGGCGCGGCGGTGCCCGCGCACCAGACCGGCAGCTTGGAGGCGAGCACGCCGGCCTTGTCGCGCACGACCCCGTCGGTCACCAGCGCCGCGACGTTGCGCTTCATCATGCGCATGGTGAGGATGTCGCCGAAGATGCCGGCCGAGGTCACGCCCATCGCATCGGCGACCGCGATGCAACCGGCCGGCATCTCCTCGATGGCGCCCCGCGTCGAGATCGGTTTTGCCCAGCTCTCCGGCGTCGCGAGGTCCTCGCGCACCGGCACGAAGCGCAGCGTGAACGCCGGGCCCACGCGGCGTCCGCCGCCGGGAACGAGCGGCTGCGGCCCGTTCATCCAGCAGCGCCGGATGCCCTTCTTCAACAGCATGGTGGTGATGGTCGCGGTGGTGATCGCGCGCAGCGTGTCGTAAAGGGCCGCACTCATCGCACACCTCTTTTGGCACACCTTTTTGGCAAGTCTCCTTGGCGTCCGCCTCAGACCGGCGCGATGCCGAGACGCGCGTCGCGCCGCCGCAGCCAAGTCACGAACGGAATCGACAGCAGCACCATCCACGCCTTGCCGACGATCTGGCCGAGCAGGAACTCGAGCGAGCCGAAGGCGAGCCACAAAAACACGACGGAATCCACGACCAGTCCGACCATGCCCGACGCGACGACGGCAATGACCAGCCCGCGCCGAGCGAGCGGGGTATAGACCGCGAGATCGGCGAATTCCGAGAGCAGGAACGCGGCCGCCGAAGCGATCACGAGCGCGGGCGGCGCCAGCGCGGCCGAAAGCACGGCACCGGCGAGAATGGCAAGCGATGCCGCCGCGACGCCGAGCCGGCGCTGAACCAGGTCGCGCAGCACCAGCGCAACGCCGGCCATGGTCACGCCGGAGGGCGCCATCAGCCCCGGCGCCACCGGAACGAGGCAAGGTCCCTGCGGCTGGCACACCGTGCCGGCGTGCCCGATCAGCCAATTCGCCGCCGGAATGGTGAGCGCGAACAGCGCGAGAAACACGACCCCCTCATCCCGACGTCTCGTCTCCATCATCGTGTGGACATCCATTTGGCAAACCCGTCGGCCCGCAACCGGCAGGCCGGGCATGTCCCGCAGCCGTAGCCCCAGTCGTGCCGCCGCGAGCGGTCGCCGAGATAGCAGGTGTGGGTGTCCTCGACCAGCACCTCAAGCAACGCGTCGCCGCCGATCTCGTGCGCCAGCGCGAAGGTCGCGGCCTTGTCGATCCACATCAGCGGCGTATGGATCACGAAGCGGCGCTCCATCCCGAGGTTGAGCGCCAACTGCATGGCCTTGATGGTGTCGTCGCGGCAGTCGGGATAGCCGGAGAAATCGGTCTCGCACATGCCGGCGACGAGATGCTTTGCTCCGCGCCGATAGCCCAGCGCGCCCGCAAACGCGAAGAAAACGAGATTGCGGCCGGGCACGAACGTCGTCGGCAGCCCGCTCTCGCCGATCTCGATGGCGACTGCACGCGTGAGCGCGGTGTCGGAGATGGTGGCGAGCGCGCCGAGGTGAAGCAGGTGATCCTCGCCCAGCCTTTGCGCCCACGCCGGGTCGAGGGCACGCATGCGCTCACGCACGCGCGGGCGTGCATCGAGCTCGGCGCGATGGCGCTGGTCGTAATCGAAGCCCACGGTCTCGACGCGGACGAAACGCTCGAGCGCCCACGCCAAGCATACCGTCGAATCCTGTCCGCCGGAGAACAGGACGAGCGCGCTGTTGGGATCGATTGAGCTCACGATTATGACTTCGGAGGTGCGAGTAGCGAATAGCCAGTAGCGAGTTGCGCGCCGCTCGAACGCATCATGCGCTATCGTCACTCACCATTCGCCACTCGCCCGCTTCTTCGCTATTCGCCGCCGGCTCGCTTCCCCGGCTGGTAGGCAAGCTTGCGCGCCAGCGTCGCCAGCTCGCAGCCCTCGCAGTAGCGGCGATCCTTAAAGTCGATCCAATTGTGGGCATAGATGTTCTCGGTTGGAATGCCGTAGCGCTCCTGCAAGAACCGCACCAGCACCAGCCAGGCTTGCCTCTGCGCGCGCGTCGCCGGCTTGGCAACGTCCGGGTAGTTGCCCACGAATTCCACTCCGATCGAGTTGGTCTTGATCACGTTGCGATAGGTCTTGGAGTTATCGACGTATTTATTGTCGTTTCGATTGGCGCCGTCGCCGTGGGTGGGGATCGCGGTCTCCGCCGTCGCCCAATAGACGGTGCCGTCCGTTTCCACCCATACCATCACGCCGCGCTTGGTCGGATTTTTCGCTTGCTCCAGCGCCATGCTTTTCGCCGAGCCGGCGGGCCCTTCGGTCTGGTGCACGATGATGTTGCGCCAGTTGTTGGCGTCGGCTGGCAAGCCAAGCGGATGGAGGTAGACGATGGTGAGACCCGGAATCTGCGGCTCGCCGGCCCCTCTGGCAAGCTCGCGAAAGCTTTCGGGGAGCGCGGGCGGCTCCGCGTCGTCACCAGCCTCTGCTTCGTGCACACCGACCGCGGCGGGCCGCGGGCGCGGCAGCGTGGTCTGCTCGCGTGCCGCCCGCGATGAGCGACCCGCCGCGCGCGCCGCTTCGGCCCAGGCAGAATCGATCAGCTCCAAATGTCCGATGGGGGGGCCGACCGCGATGACCGCAAGCGCCGCCAGGCGCACCAACCGGCGAGGACGCATCAATTCCATTTCAATCCCATTGCGGCGATCCCGAATAGGCGTAATCGACGATCCGTCCGTCGCGGTGGGCGAGACGCGCGATCTCGACCATCTCGGCTCGCGCGAGCTCGAAGTCGAAGATCGCGAGATTTTCCGACAGCCGTTCGAGGCGGCTGGTCCGCGGGATGACGACGATGCCCGACTGTACCAGGAAGCGCAGGCTCACCTGCGCCGCGGTCTTGCCGTGCGCCTTGCCGATGCGCGCCAGCACTTTGTCCCTGGTTACGCCGCCGCGGGCCACCGGGCTATAGGCCACGACCGCCACGCCGTGGCGCCGGCAGGCTGCGATCACCTTCGACTGGTCGATGAACGGATGCACCTCGATCTGATTGCAAACCAGCGGCTCGTCTGCAAGCTTCACGGCCTCTTCGATCAGCGCGACGGTGAAGTTCGACACCCCGATATGGCGGGTAAGCCCCATGCGCTTGACCTTGCAGAGCGCACCGAGCGTGTCGCGCAGCGGGATCTGCAGATTCGGCCAGTGCAGCAGGAGCAGATCGACGTGCGAGAGCTCTAACCGCGCCAGGCTCGCTTGCGCCGAACGCTCGAGCTCGCGAGGAGCAAAGTGCGACGGCCACACTTTCGTGGTGATGAACACCTCATCGCGTTTGATGCCGGCGGTGCGCAGCCCCTCCCCCACCTCGCGTTCGTTGTCGTAAAGCTCGGCGGTGTCGACGTGGCGGTAGCCGCGCTCGAGCGCCTGCTCGACGACCCGCGCGCAGGTCCGCCCGCGCAGCTCCCAGGTGCCGAGGCCGATGAGAGGGATGCGGGCGCCGTGCGCTTCGACGACGTGGGTTGCAACCGACATCACCACTCACCTCCGCTCGGCATCACTCGTTCGCGACCGGCTTCAATTGTCCCAGCGCGGCGCGTGCGGCGGATTGACCACCCGCATGCCGGCCTGCTTGAGCTTGCCGATCTCGGCCATTTCGGCATCGCTCAGCTTGAAGTCGAAGACCGCCAGATTGGCGGCGAGGTGGTCGGGATTGGGCGTGCGCGGGATCGGGATGATGCCCTGCTGCGCGAGATAACGTAGCGCGATTTGCGCCGAGCTCTTGTCGTGGCTCTTGCCGATGCGCTCGAGCACCTCGTTGCCGGGCACCTTGCCGCGGGCGAGCGGGCAATAGGCCGTGACGGCGAGCCCGTGGCCGCGGCAGGCGGCAAGCACCTTGCCCTGGTCGATGAACGGATGGACCTCGATCTGGTTCGTCACCAGCGGTTCGCTCGCAAGCTTCACCGCGTCTTGCAGCAACGGGATGGTAAAATTCGCGACCCCGATATGCTTGGCACGCCCGTCGCGCTTGGCCTTGCACAGAACGCCGAGCGTCTCTTTAAGGGGCACCTTCGGGTTCGGCCAGTGGATGAGCAGGAGATCGACCCAAGAAAGCTTCAGCTTCTTCAGGCTTTGATCGAACGAGCGCTCGAAGTCGGCGGCGGCAAGCCGGTCGTGAAAAACCTTGGTGGTCACGAAAACATGCTCGCGCTCGAGGCCGGCGGCGCGCAGCCCGCGACGCAGTCCCTCACCGACCTCGCTCTCGTTGCGGTAGCGCTCGGCGGTGTCGATGTGGCGATAACCGATACAGAGCGCGGTCTCGACCGTGTCGACGCACACCGCGTCCATGAGCGTCATGGTGCCGAGCCCGATCGCGGGAATCTTTGCGCCGTTGGCTTCGACGAAATTCATGGCATGCTTCCCCCACTGCGAGGCGCCAGCTCGAGCCGGCAAGTCCACAGGCCAGACGGCGCAGTCCCGATCGCGTCACAAACGCGGGCGGCTACTGGATGCCCCGCTTTCGCGGGGTATGGCAACCGTATTTTCGTCGGCAGCAGGTTCTTCGGCACCCGCCACCGCTAAAGATTAGAATAATTCAATAATACAACACTTGCGTCGCGGCCGGCGAAGCCTTTCATATCATCCGAGTGTTCATTGAACGGCGGACGTGATGCGCGGATTTGCATTGGCGATCGTGCTGGCGGCACTCGGCATGCCGGGCGCGGGAGCCCTCGCGCAGGAGTTCAACCTCGTCATCCGCAATCACAAGTTCGAGCCGCAGGAGATCCGCGTGCCTGCGGGCAAGCGCGTTTCGATCTACGTCACCAACGAGGATCCAACCCCCGAGGAATTCGAGAGTACCGCGCTCAAGGTCGAGAAGGTCATTCCCGCCAAGTCCAAAGGCCTGGTGCGCATCGGACCGCTCGCCCCCGGCCGCTACGAGTTCATCGGCGACTTCCACGCCGACACCGCCAAAGGCGTCGTGATCGCGGAATAGCAACATGTTCGGCGCGCTCGTCATCGTTTTCCGCGAAGTGATCGAAGCCGGCCTGATCATCGGCATCGTGCTGGCGGCGACCCGCGGCATCAGCGGCCGCGGGCACTGGGTCGCGGCCGGCGTGCTCCTCGGCACGCTCGGCGCCGGCATCGTCGCCCTGTTCGCCGAAGCCATCGCCAACGCGTTCGAAGGGTCGGGCCAGGAACTGCTCAATGCCAGCGTGCTCGGCGCCGCGGTGGTGATGCTGATGTGGCACACCGTGTGGATGGCGCGCCACGGCCGCGAGATGGCGGCCGAGATGGCCGCGGTCGGCGCGGCGGTAACCGCGGGTAAGCGGCCGATGACCGCGCTCGTCGTGGTGGTGGGACTTGCCGTGCTGCGCGAGGGCTCGGAAGTCGTGCTGTTCCTCTACGGCATCCTCGCCGGCGGCGCGTCGGGGTCTTCGCTTTTCGTCGGCGGCACGCTCGGGCTCGCGGTTGGCGCCGCGTTCACCGCGTTGACCTACTATGGGCTCGTCAGCATCCCCGCGCGGCATATTTTCGCCGTGACGACCGTGCTCATCGCATTGCTGGCGGCGGGGATGGCGGCGCAGGCGGTGCAATATCTCGACGCCGCCGGCATAATCAACGTGCTCAGCCGCCAATTGTGGGACAGTTCGCCCTGGCTGCCGCAGGACGGCATCATCGGCCGCATGCTGCACACGCTCATCGGCTACACCGACCGCCCGACCGAACTGCAGCTCATCGCTTATCTCGCGACGCTCACGGCGATGGCGGCGCTGACGTGGCTCGCGGCGCCGACCCGCGCGCGGCGCGCACCGGCCTAGTCTAGCTGCGGTATCCGGTCAGCAACGCCCGGGGACGCACAGGCGTCAGGGCTGCGGCTTTGCGACACTGAGAACCGCGAAAGCAACCTCGGGCACCTCGTCGATCACCTTGAGCAGCGCGCGGGCGGGCCCGCGGGGCGAGCGCTTGCCCTGTTCCCAGTTGCGCACGGTCTCGATCGGCACCCCGATGCGGGCGGCGAACTGCGCCTGGGTGAGCTTGGTGCGCGCGCGCACGCCGCGGGCATAGGCGGCGTCGGCCGACGCTCCCCGCGCGGCCCGCGCCGCCGCAACCCAGCCACCGGCCGGCCGCCCGTGGCGCATGTGCTGCGCGATCTCAGCGAGCGGTGACGGAAGTGCCGCCTCGCTACCGTCGGGAAGAATCTCGACGATCCGGCCGTCGGCTTTCAGTCTGACCCGCATCATGGTGGCCACAGGCCTACGTGATTCCCTCTGATCGGCCAAGAGGTTACGTACTGCTGTGGTTGTTCATTGGCTGACGGGCTGTAGGCCTAGTCGGCCGACGGATACTCAGCCATTGGCCTATGACGACCGCTCCGCCGTGCTGAGGAGCCCAGATCATCACGGCCGGCGCGCGATGGGCATCCCCGTCATTTGAGCCCAAACCACAGCGTGGCGATACCGAGGAACGAAAAGAACCCGACGACGTCCGTCACCGTGGTTACGAACACGCCCGACGAGATCGCCGGATCGGCGTGGAAGCGATGGAGCACGAGCGGCACCAAAATCCCGCCGAGCGCCCCTGCCAGGAGATTGCAGATCATGGCGAGCCCGATCACGAGGCCGAGATCGGGCACCTTGAACCACGCCGCCGCTGCAACGCCGGTGATGACCGCGAAGGCCAAACCGTTGACCAACCCCACGAGCACCTCGCGCAGAACGATGCGCGCGGCGTTGGCACTCGACAATTCGTGCGTCGCGAGCGCACGGACCGCCACCGTCATGGTCTGGGTGGCAGCATTGCCCCCCTGGCTCGCCACGATCGGCGCCAATACCGCCAGCGCCACCATTTTTTGCAGTTCCCCCTCGAACAGGCCAAGCACCGATGAAGCAAGAAAGGCCGTCGCAAGATTGACCAGCAACCAGTTGAAGCGCCCACGCGCCACGAACCACACCGGATCCGACAGTTCCTCCTCGCGCCGACGCCGCCGAGGGCGCGAATGTCCTCCTCGGCCTCCTGCTCGATCACGTCGACGATGTCGTCGAAGGTGATGACCCCAACGAGCCTATCCGCCTCGTCCACCACCGGCGTGGCGACGAGATCGTAATGCTCGAACAAACGCGCCACGTCTTCCTGGTCATCGGTGACGCGGACCGGATGCATCTCCTCATCGACCAGTTCCGCGATCGGCACCGGCCGTTTGGTGCGCAACAGCCGGTCGAGCGCAACCGTGCCCTGCAGCCGGCCGGCGGTATCGACCACGTAGATCTCCCAGAAGCGGTCGGGCAGATCGGGGGTCTCGCGCAGATAGTCGATGGTGCGCCCAACGGTCCATACCGGCGACACGGCCGTGAACTCAGCTTGCATGCGGCGGCCGGCGGAGTTTTCCGGATAGAGCAGGCTGCGCGCCAGCGCGACGCGCTCGGGCGGCGCAAGCTGCTCAAGAATCTCGGTCTGCTCGTCCTTCGGCAGGTCCGCGAGGATGGCCACCGCGTCGTCGGAATCGAGTTCGCGCACGCCTTCGGCCACCGCCTCGGCGGGCAGCTCTTCGAGAATTTCCTCGCGGACGGTGTCGTCGACCTCGGTCAGCGCCGAAAAATCGAAGTCGTGCCCCATCAGCTTGACCAGCCGGGAACGCAGCTCCGGGTCGAGCGCCTCGATCAGATCGCCGACGTCAGCCTGGTGCAGATCCCCAACGAGTTCGCGCAGCGCCGCGGAATCGCCCGCCGTAATCGCCTGCACAACGCGCTCGACAAAATCCGCGCGCACCGCCCCCTCATCGTCGCGCAGCACGGCCGAGGGCCCAGCCGCAGTCACTTCTTTTTCCTCGAGCATTTGCGGCCTGCCGCATTGAATGGGACGAATGCATTGGGCTTCTACGCTCGGTGTCTTAAGCTGACAATCGCAAAGGAATTTGACACGGGCACTAATGGATCATCCTCTCGAGCGTTACACGCTGCGGCCGGCGCGATCGCCGCAGGAGTGGAGCGCCTATCACGCCATTCGCCGGGACGCGATCTTCGCCGCTTTGCTGCCGGGCCAAGCCTATGACGAGCACGACCCGGATGAATTCGAGCGCGGCCATCGTCCCCACGTGCTCGTCCGCGACGGCGAGGTCATAGGCACGGTGCGCATCGACCTCATCGGCGACACCCAAGCAGGCCTTCGCCTCATCGCCATCCGCCGCGATCTCCAGCGCCAAGGCCACGGCCGCGTTCTGCTCCGGCTCGCGGAACAAGCCGCGCTCGCCTTCGGCAGGACCGAGATCGTCATCAACGCCCACCCGACGTCGCTGACCTTCTACCTCGCCAATGGCTATCGCGAGGGTGAATGGCGCGACGCCGCGCCGGTGCCGGCAACCCTCATTCGGGTCGGGAAGCGGTTGCCGTAGCGCGCCCCGCGTGTCCCACGCGCAGCGCGGCGGCGGGTTTGCGCCTCACACGCACCCCACCAAGCGCAATACTGGCGGGGTTTCGAGACTGATATGAGCTGAGAAATCCGCCAACCGCTGCAAATGCGCCACACCTCGTCGGCATGCGGTTTGGTATGGTCGAGGCGTGCCGTTGCGTTGCGTGCTCCCGTGCAGCCGATCGGATACCCTGCGCATGCGCGCGCCAATGACCTTGCTATGGCTTAGTCTTCTCACCGCGACCGCCGCGGGGGAGACGGCGCCGGCCTGCTGGATGCCCGGCGATCTCGCCTACCACAAGGGCGATGAGCGGGTGCAGAAGGCCGCGGCGCGTATCGCCCCGCCGCAACGCATGCTCGCCGCGTATTCCCCCACCGCGCAGCGCGGGGTCATTCGCCGCGTCAAGCTGACCGGCGACAAGAAGCTCGTCGCCCTCACGTTCGATCTTTGCGAGCAGCCGTCCGAAATCTCCGGCTATCAGGGCGGCATCGTCGATTTTCTGCGCACGAACGGCATCAAGGCCACGTTCTTCATGGGCGGCAAGTGGATGCTCTCGCACCGCGAGCGCACGCAGCAGCTGATGTCCGATCCGCTGTTCGAAGTCGCAAACCACACGTGGGAACACCGGAACCTGCGAGTGGTGTCGGGACAGGCGCTCGTCGACGAAATCAAGAATGCGCAGGTCGCCTACGAGCAGGTGCGCGAGGAGCTCGAAGCCAAGCAGTGCACGGGACCGCGCGGCAACAGGCTCGCGCACGAGCAGGCGCCGCGGCGGCTCAGCCTCCTTCGCTTTCCGTATGGCGCTTGCAGCGCGGCGGCGTTGGACGAAGCCGCGCACCAGGGCTTGCTGCCGATCCAGTGGGACGTTTCATCCGGCGATCCGGCCTTCGCCCAGTCGGCGCGAGCGATCGAGCACCAGGTGCTCGCCAACGTTCAGCCGGGCTCGATCGTTCTATTCCACGCTAACGGCCGCGGGTGGCACACCGATGGCGCGCTCCCCGGTATCGTCGCCGCGCTCAAGGCGCGCGGCTACGAATTCACCACGGTTTCGGAGTTGCTGGCGGCGGGTGAGCCGGTGGTGTCCGCGACGTGCTACGACTCGCGGCCCGGCGACACCGACCGGCCTCGGCATCCGCTGCCCGTCGCCACCAGTCCATTCGGCTTCGGCTGGCTGTGGCACGGTGTCGCGTCGCCTGCAGCGACATCGGCCCACACCAGGTGACGGCGGCCTCGTTGTGGCCGCGGCCTTCGGCTCGGATCCACCCAATGACCGACCGAATGAAGGTGCGGGCCGCGCTCGCGCTGCTTGCGCTCGCGCTCGCGGCAACCGCAGCTCGCGGCGAATCAACCCCTGAACCAGCGGCCTGCTCCGCTGAAGCGCTCGGCACCGCGCGCGTTTTGCCGGTCGAGGCCGCAACGACGCCGCGCGTCGGCCGCAAGCATTTTCACGACACCCTCCCGCTCGCTCCCAAGGAGGTCGTGCTCACCTTCGACGACGGGCCCGCGCCCGGCACCACCGCCCGCGTTCTCGAGGCGCTCAAGCGCGAATGCGCGCGGGCATCGTTCTTCTTGCTGGGGCGCAATGCGCTCGCGCATCCGCAGCTCGCCCGCCGCGCGTTGAGCGAGGGCCATACTGTCGCGCACCACACGTTTTCGCATCCGCTGCTCAGCCGCATGCCGTTCGCGGCCGCGGAGGCCGAGATCGATCGCGGTTTTGCCGCGGTCGACACCGCGCTCTATGGCCGTTTCGAGCGTATGCCGAGGACGCCGTTCTTTCGTTTTCCCGGCTTTGCCTCCTCGCAAGCCCTGCTCGATCGATTGGAACGGCGCGGAATCGTGGTTTTCGGCGCCGATCTATGGGCAAGCGACTGGACCCCGATGTCGCCGCCGGTCGAGCTCAGCCTTGTCCTTGCCCGCGTGGAGGCCAATCGGGGCGGAATCGTCCTGTTTCACGATACCAGGGCGCAGACCGCCGCCATGCTCGCCGCCTTTCTGCGCGCGCTGAAAAGCCGCGGCTACCGTCTCGTGCACGTCGTTCCGGCGGCGGAGCGCTAAGTCCGGCCGAGCGCAGGTTCCTGGGCGCCCGTGTCGCGCCGTCACAGGCGTCATAAATCGGCCCCAACAGCGGCCCTTAAGGGGTCATTAAATTGCCGCCCCCTAGTGTTTGGATAGCGTGAGGGGCGAGACTCACCATCGGGCCCGGCGTTCTTTCACAGTTGGTCCAAATCGGGGTAGAACGGGGGCATGCGCAGCACCGTTGCCGCATCTGTTTTGCTGGCGTCCCTGCTCGGCATCGCCACCGCAGGCGCCGCCGAATGCCCCGCGGACGCGCTTGGCGTCAGCCGCACCATCACGGTCGACCCGAGCGAGCACCGGCTCGTCGG
>Ga0318566_10000364_pt1 | contig 11376 bp, 8 predicted proteins | sample GRESIP066b5f22_FD_203492 | JGI IMG/M metagenome (GOLD analysis project Ga0318566, IMG submission 203492) | Tropical soil microbial communities from Luquillo Experimental Forest, Puerto Rico - GRE.SIPMG.066b5f22 | ecosystem: Environmental > Terrestrial > Soil > Tropical forest > Bulk soil... | reverse complement strand
CAGCTGCTGGCACGGGCCGCCACGTTCGTCGGCGCTGGCAACGGCCCGGCGCCGGCTGACGACGCGTTCCGGCAGCGGTATACGGCCGAGAACCAGCGGCTGGGCGAGCAGGGCCTGCGGGTGATGGCCACCGCGCGCAAGGACTTCGACCCGGCGGCCTTCGATCCCGGCGCCGACCTGCTCCCGCTGATCACCGGGCTGGAGCTGCTCGCCCTGGTCGGCATGGTCGACCCGCCCCGCCCCACGGCCAGGGCATCGATCGCGACGGCGAAGAAGGCCGGCATCCGGGTCCGGATGATCACCGGCGACTACGCGGTTACCGCGGCCGCGGTCGCCGGCCAGCTGGGCATCGACGGCACCGCGCTCACCGGCGCCGAGTTCGCCGCCATGAGCGACGAGGAGGCACTGGCCAAGGTGGACGGCATCGGCGTGATCGCCCGCGTCAGCCCCGAGCACAAGGTCCGCCTGGTCGACGTCCTGAGGAAGAAGGGCCAGATCGTCGCGATGACCGGGGACGGCGTCAACGACGCGCCCGCGGTCAAGAGGGCCGACATCGGGATCGCGATGGGCACCGGCACCGAGGTGACCAAGGAAGCCGCGGTGATGATCCTGACCGACGACAACTTCTCCACCATCGTCAAGGCCATCGAACTGGGCCGCGGGCTGTACGACAACCTCGCCCGGTACATCCGGTTCCAGATCGGCGGCCTGTTCGGCTACATCTTCACGTTCCTCGGTGCCAGCATCTTCAACGTCGCCGAGGGCATACCGCTGCTCCCGCTGCAGACGTTGTGGGTGAGCTTCACCATGCTGTCCATCCAGTCGGTCGGGCTCGGGTACAGCAAGCCGGCCGCCGGGCTGATGGACCGCCCGCCGCTGCCGCCCAGCCGGCCGATCCTGACCCGCGCGCTCATCGCCTGGCTCGCCTTCGTCGGCCTGCTCATGGCGACCGGCACCCTCGGCGTGGTCAGCTGGGCGCAGCAGGCGCACGGGCTCACCGTCGCCCGGACCATGGGCATGGTCACGTTCGCGCTGTTCATCCTGTTCTTCTCGATCGAGTCCAAAGACGAACAGGACTCGGCGTTCTCCCTCGACACGTTCTCCGACAAGACGTTCGTCATCACGACCAGCGGCTCCTTCATCCTGCTGGTCCTGTCCACCGTCCTGACCATCTTCCAGGTCGTGATGAAGACCGTCAGGCTCGACGTCCAGCAGTGGCTGATCTGCACCGCCGTGGCCCTGTCCATCGTGGTGGTCATCGAGATCCGCAAAGTGGTGCTGCGGCACACCGCCGCGAAGGCCGTCCACCCCGCCGGCGCTCACCCGGCCGGCGCCTGAGGCCGGCGTCAGGCCGGGTCGTGCGGCCACAGTCCGGCCAGCTGGCCGGGGCTGATGTTGCCGCCGCTGCAGATGATCGCCACCGTGCGGCCCGCGAACCGCCCGGGTGTGCCCAGTACTGCCGCCAGGGCGGCCGCGCCGGCCGGCTCGACGAGGTTGCGCGTCTTCTCGATCATCAGCCGCGTCGCGGCCTTCAGCGCATCCTCCGGGACCAGCACGAAGTCATCCAGCAGCGCACGCAAGATCCGCTGCGGCAGCTCGAACGCGGTCCTGGTGGCCAGGCCCTCCGCGAACGTGCTGGTGGTGTCCTCGACGAGGGTGCCCGCCTGCCAGGAGCGGAATGCGGCCGGTGCCGCCTCGGACTGCACGCCGATCACCTCGACCGACGAGCGCACGGCCTTGGCCACCACGCAGGCCCCCGCCGCCCCGCTACCGCCGCCGACCGGGACCACGATCACCTCGGCATCTGGCCAGTCCTGGAGGATCTCCAGGGTATAGGTGGCCACCCCGGCGATGAGGGCCGGCTCGTTCCCGGAGTGGATGTACCGGTATCCGTGCCGGGCGGCCTGCTGCTCGCAGTACTCACGGGCCTCATCGAAGTCACGGCCGTGAAAGACCACCTCGGCGCCCAGCGCCCGCATCGACTCCACCTTCACCGGGTTGGCCTGCGCGGGCATGCAGATCACCGCCCGCACGCCGAACAGGTCCGCCGCGTAAGCCACCGACTGGCCGTGATTGCCGGTCGAGGCGGCGATGACACCCCAGCGCCGCTCATCCGCGCTCAGCTGGCTGACCAGGTTCACGCCGCCGCGGACCTTGAACGCGCCCACCGGCTGATGGTTCTCGTGCTTGACCCGCACCTGCGCCCCGGTCATGGCATCCAGCGCGGGATAGCGGTACAGCGGCGTCGGCCGCAGGTAAGGCGCGATACGCTGACGCGCCCGCAGGACGTCAGCCAGGTCCGGCACCGGGGAGTCAGTCATGCCACTGTTATGCCCCGTCCGCGATCAGTTCTGGCATGTCGCTCAAAGGCCCGTGAATGGACACGTTCGGGATCATTATGCGGACTTTTCTGTTGTTCTGGGATGAAATCAGATCGCCGGAATCGACGCGTCGTAGTGCGACTAGTCAGTTGTCCCCGGTCTGCGGATGATGTCCGTCAATTCTGTATGCTGCTATACCTACAGGTCGCTCGGTCGCATTGGCATCGGGCTATCAATGGGGGTGCAAATGGCTGGTCTTGACTCGATTGACCACGTGGTGCTCGTAATGCTGGAGAACCGCTCCTTCGACCACATGCTTGGGTTCCTGTATCCGAAGTCCGGCGACTTCGAGGGCCTAGACGGCACGGAGTCGAACCTCGCAGCCGACGGGAGCGAGGTGCGGGTGTCCCAGATCACTCCGGGTATTCAGAACGCCTACTATTTCCCGCTCGCCAACCCGACCGAGGGGTACACGGCAACCAATGAGCAGCTCTTTAGCTCGGACACCCCGCCGGCCTCGGGCGAGGCCGCGAATGACGGATTCGTGACGAGCTTCGCAAGGGAACTCCAGCATCCCGCACACCCGCTCGACCCCAAGCTCGTCGGGGCGGTACCAGCCTCGATCATGGGCATGTACGCTGCCGAGACCCTGCCCGTCCTCGCAGGACTGGCGAAGGGGTTCGCCGTGTGCGACGGATGGTTCGCCTCGGTGCCGACCCAGACTTTCCCGAACCGGGCCTTCGCGGTCGCGGGCACCTCGCTGGGGTACGTCGACAATTCCGCGCGCAGCGTACCTGCCTTCGACACTCCCTCGGTGTTCGGGAAGCTCGCCGATGCGGGACAGACGTGGAAGATCTACGGGTACTCGGGAGAGCCGCTGACGGCCCACGACTTCCCGGACACGGTCAAGCCGGGTCCGAACGGGGAAGTGGTCTCGGGCTTCACGAGGTTCCAGTCCGACGCGGCCAACGGGACGCTCGCCGCCTTCTCCTACATCGAGCCGGAGTGGGCGACGCATCGCCGGCCAACGCATCATCCTGGCGATGACCACAATTTCCAGATTGAGAATGACCAGCACCCGGTCTCGAACCTGGCCGTCGGCGAGAAACTGCTCTACGACATCTACCAGGCGCTGCGCAGCAACGGCCCGGCCTGGGGAAAGACCCTGCTCATCATCACCTACGACGAGCACGGCGGAAACTACGACCACGTGCACCCGCCGACGGGCGCGATCGCACCGGACGACGTGATCGGGCCCTCGGGGTTTGACTTCACACGCTTCGGGGTCCGGGTGCCCGCGGTCCTGGTCTCTGCGCTTATCCCGGAAGGCACGATCCTGCGCGCGCCCGCCGGCGGTCAGCCACCCTTCGACCACACGTCGATCATCGCGACCCTCCGCGCTCGTTTCGGCATCGGGGCGCTGGGAAGACGCGACGCCGCTGCTCCGGACCTGGGTTCCATCCTGACCCTGCAAACGCCCCGGACCGACGATCCCCTCGCCGGCATTGAGCCCCCGACTGCAGCGGACCCGGTCCTCATAGCCGGCTCGCCGCCTGTCGGTGCGGCCCCGAGCTCCTTCCTTGAAGCAAACGCCCTGGCTGCTGCGGCCCTCCCCGTCCCGACGGACCCGATCGCAGACCCGGAAGCCAAGGTGCAGACGCTCAGGACCGCGGCCGACCAGTACAACTTCATACAGGAGCGCCGCGCGGCATGGCGTGCGGCCGGGCGGCCGTCGGAGCAAACCAGCACTTCAGCTTCGAGGGAGGTCTGAGCAAGCCACGCCACCCCGTCATCAGCGACGAGAGGTTGATGTGGCCGCTCAGGCGCGGTCCGGCCTGGGCTGGGTTTCCTGGGTCTTGAGGACGGTCGTGAATGCCTGGACCTTGGGCTGGCTTGTTGCGCCACGCCGTACGGTCGTGAAGATCTGCCGTCGCGGCCGACCGGGGAGCCGGTGGGCGATCACGTCGTGCCGGTCCCGGGCACCTGCCAAGTCAGGGAGAAGAGCGGCTGCGAGGCCACGCTCGACGAGACGCAGGTGGATCTGCAGGTCGGTGGAGGTGTAGCGGTCGTCGGGCTCGAACCCGGTTTGCCGGCACACCGCCGTGGCCCATTCCCGGGCGGTGGTGCCGACGGGTTCCATCACGAATGGACGCGACGCCAGCTCGGGTAGTGATCGCTCGCTCCAGCCGGCTGGGGTGACGAGGCGAAGTTCGTCGGTGAGCAGGTCGTATCGCTCGGTCTCGCGAGGGCGCGGCAGGGGATGCCCGGGGTACTCCTCGCCGAGGACGATGTCGAATTCGCCCGCTATGAGGGCGGGCAGGGCCGCCTCGGGCTCGAGCTCGATGACCTCGATGCGGAGCCTGGGGTGTTGGTGCTCGAGCTGAGTGAGGGCGGGTGGCACGAGAGTGAGGACCGCGGTCTGCAAGGCGGCGACGCGCAGCGTGCCGGCGGTCTCGTTCAGGGACTGGGCGAGGGCGGCTTCGGCTCGTTCCATCGCTTCCAGCAGCACCTCGGTGTGCGCGACGAGGAGGTCGGCTTGAGCGGTCAGCCGGACCCGGCGTCCGGCTGGCTCGAGCAGGCGCACGCCGGTCTCCTTCTCCAGCGCGGTGAGCTGCTGGGACACCGCGGACGGGCTGTAGGACAGCGCCTCGGCCACGGCGGCGATGGTGCCTCGGCGGGCGAGCTCGCGGAGCAGCCGCAGGCGCCGGAGGTCGAGCATCACGCCTCCTCAAAGCATCAGTTTTGCTTCACATTATCGTGCTTGTTTTCGCGCTGGACCTGATGAGTGATGGTGGGGATGATGAGCGGCATGATGTCGTGGTATTCCTCACCGGCCGCCCGGGACTGGACCGGCCCGCCCGCGCGGGGTGACGCCTACGCGTTCCACCGGTCGCTGCCGGGGTATGCGCCCACGCCGCTGGTTCCCGTCCCCGCGATCGCCGCCGAGCTCGGGGCCGGCCGAATACTGGTGAAGGACGAGTCGTCGCGGCTGGGCCTGCCGGCGTTCAAGATTCTCGGCGCCTCGTGGGCCTGCCGCCAGGTGCTGGAACGGCGCCCCGGCGCCACGCTGGTGACCGCGACGGACGGAAACCACGGCCGTGCGGTTGCCCGCATGGCGGCTCAGTTCAGTGTCGCGGCGACCGTGTTCGTGCCCGCGGTGATGCTCCCGGAGGCCGCCGCCCGCATCACCGAAGAGGGCGCGCAGGTCGTATGGGTGGACGGCGACTACGACGCCGCGGTGCGCCGGGCCGCAGAGTTCGCCGGCGGCCAGCCCGGCCGGGCGCTGGTGCAGGACACCGGCTGGGACGGCTACGAGGAAGTGCCGGCCTGGATCGTGGAGGGTTACCAGACCTTGCTGAAGGAGGTCGACGCCCAGCTCGGCGGCCCACCGGACCTGGTAGCGGTCCCGGTGGGGGTGGGGTCACTGGCTGAGGCGGTGGTGCGGCACTACCGGCGCCCCGGCGCCGCGCACCCACGTGTGCTGTCGGTCGAGCCCGACACCGCTGCCTGTGTGCTGGCGAGCCTGGCCGCGGGCCGGCCCGTGACGGTGCCCACCGCGGCGACGGTGATGGCCGGCCTGAACTGCGGCACTGTCTCCGGCTCGGCCTGGCCGGTGCTGCGCGCAGGATGCGATGCGGCCGTCGCCGTCAGCGACGACGAAGCGCTGCGCGCCGTCGATGACCTCGGCCGGCTCGGCGTCTCCTCGGGCCCGAGCGGCGCGGCCGCCCTGGCCGGCGTCCGCGCTGCCCTCACCGATCCCGAGCGGCGGGCCGCCCTCGACCTCGCCGACGACGCCGTCATCGTCCTGCTCAGCACGGAAGGACGCACTCGATGACCCGCACCGTACGGATCAACCGCGACCGGCTCTGGGACTCCCTGATGGAGCTGAAGGAGATCGGCGCCTACGACGACGAGGCGACCGGGCTGCGCGGAGTCCGGCGCCTGGCGCTGACCGACGCCGACGCCGAAGCCCGCCGCCGCTGCGTGCAGTGGATGCTCGAGGCCGGACTCGAGGTGCGGGTCGACCGCATCGGCAACGTCTACGCCACCCGCCCGGGCCGCAACCGCTCCCTGCCGGGCGTGCTGATGGGCTCCCACATCGACACCGTCGCCGCCGGCGGAGCCTTCGACGGCACCCTCGGCGTGCTCGGCGGCATCGAGGTCATGCGCACCCTCAACGACGCCGGCATCGAGACCCTGCGCGACATCGAGGTCGGGTTCTTCACTGAGGAAGAAGGCGTCCGGTTCGGCACCGACATGCTCGGCTCGGCCGTGACTGCCGGGCGCATCCCGCTCGACCACGCCCACAAGCTCACCGACGAAGCCGGCAAGACCGTCAAGGACGAGCTCATCCGCATCGGCTTCGACGGCCAGGCCCACGAGCGGCGCCCCGTCCCGCACGCCTACATCGAGTGCCACATCGAACAGGGCCCCATCCTCGCCGACGCCGGCGTCGACATCGGCATCGTCGAGGGCGTGCAGTCGATCTCCTGGCAGCGGCTCACCATCCGGGGCGAGGCCGCGCACGCCGGCACCACCCCCATCGCGTCCCGGCACGACGCCGGCCTGGCCGCCGCATCCATCGTGGTCGAGGCCCGCCGGATGTGCGACAGCGGCGACTTCGGACGGCTCCGCGCCACCGTCGGGAACTTCCGCATCGGCGCGGGCCAGACCAACGTCATCCCGCACGAAGCCATTCTGACCATCGACCTGCGCAACCCCGCCGACGATCATATGACGGCCGCCGAGCAGCATCTCGCCGGCTACGTCGGCGAGCTCGCCGCCCACCACGGCGTCCAGGTCGCCTGGGAACGGATGGCCAAGACCGCGGTGGTGCCCTTCCACCCCGGCATCCGGCAGCTGCTCGCCGCCACCGCCGACGTCCTCGGCCTGCCCTACGTCCGGGCCACGTCCGGCGCCGGACATGACGCCCAGGAGATCGCCGCCATCTGTCCCACCGCGATGGTGTTCGTCGCCGGCGAGAACGGCGGCATCAGCCACACCCCGCGCGAATACTCCACCCCCGGTGCCTGCGCCAACGGCACCGACGTGCTCGCCAACGCCGTCCTGCGACTGGCGGACCAGCCGTGACAGCCAACGACCTGACGGTCCTGGACCTGCTCGACGCCCTGCTTCGCATCGAGTCGGTCAATCCGGGCCTCGACCCGGGCGGCGTCGGCGAGGCGCCGATCGCCGCGTTCGTGGCCGGGTGGGGACGAGCCACCGGACTACGCACCCAGGTGCTTGAGGGCAGGCCCGGCCGGCCCAGCGTTATCCTGCGCGGCGGACGGAACACCGGCGGCCGCCGGCTGCTGCTCTGCGGCCACCTCGACACGGTTGGCCTGGCCGATACACGCGACGCCCTCATGCCCCGCATCGACGGCGACCGGCTCTACGCCCGCGGCGCCTACGACATGAAGGCCGGCCTCGCCGCCGCCCTGATCGCCTGCCGGGACGCCGCCCTCGCCGGTATCGACGGAGAGGTCATCGTGGCCGCCGTCGCCGACGAGGAGCTCGCCAGCCTGGGTATCCAAGAAGTCCTCACCCACCTCGACCCGGCCGGCATCGACGGCGCCGTGGTCACCGAGCCCACCGAGCGTCAGGCCGGCACCGCCCACCGCGGGTTCGTCTGGACCGAGGTCACCATCACCGGCGTCGCCGCCCACGGGTCACGACCCCACCTCGGCGCCGACGCCATCCTCGCCGCCGGCCACCACCTCGTCGCGTTCGACCACCTCGACCGCCAGCTCCGCGGCCGGCCGCACCCCTTCCTCGGCACCGGCAACCTGCACGCCTCCCTGATCACCGGCGGCACCGAAGAGTCCACCATCCCCGACCGATGCGTGTTCACGATCGAACGCCGCACCCTGCCCGGAGAGACCCTCGAACGCGTCGAGGCCGACATCGCCGACCTGCTCGAACGGTGCCGGCCCGCCGACCCGCGTCTGAACGTTTGCGCGCGCACCCTCCTGCACCGGCCGCCGATGGAGACACCGGCCAGCGCTCCCATCGTGCAAGCTTTGCTCGCCGCAGCAGGGCCCGGCACGACCGTGGCACCGATGTCGTACTGGGCCGACTCCGCCTTCCTGTCCACCGCCGGTATCCCAACCGTGCTCTACGGACCCGAAGGGGAAGGAGCCCACGCCGACATCGAATGGGTCAGCCGTTCCGGCACCAGAACCACCACCGACGTCCTCACCCGGCTCGCCCAGGACTTCTGCTCCTGATTCGTCCGTATATGTGGCGGGCGGGTCCGCCTGAGACACCCAGATCAGCGACGATCAAGATCTAGTCGGGACAGGTCTGGTCGGTTAGCTTTTGGGGGCATGACGTGGCAACCGGAACTGGATGAACTGCGCCGCCGCCAAGAGCTCGCCGAGCGCATGGGCGGGCCGGAGAAGATCAGGCGGCAGCGCGATGCCGGCCGACTGACCGTCAGGGAGCGCATCGCCGCGCTGCTGGACGAGGGTTCATTTCACGAGGTCGGAGCGCTCGCCGGAACCGCTGGCTATGACCAGTCCGGCGAGCTCGCCAGCTTCATCCCGGCCAATTTCGTGACCGGAACCGGGCGCCTGGACGGCCGCAAGGTGGTCGTCGGCGGTGACGACTTCACCGTTCGCGGCGGCGCAGCTGATGCCTCGATCATCGGCAAGCAGATCTACGCCGAGCAACTCGCGAACGAGCTGCACCTGCCGATTATCAGGCTGGTCGAGGGCACGGGCGGGGGCGGCAGCGTGAAGACCCTGGAACGAACCGGGCACACCTACGTGCCCGTCAACCCCGGCTGGGATTACGTGGTGGACAACCTGTCGATGGTTCCGGTGGTCGCGGCCGGGCTCGGCCCGGTCGCGGGCCTCGGTGCCGCCCGGCTCTGCGCGGCCCACCTGTCGATCCTGGTCGAGGGCACGGCGCAGCTCTTCGTGGCCGGTCCGCCGGTGGTCAGCTCGGGTGTGGGCGAGCGCGTCGACAAGGAGCAGCTTGGCGGGTCGCGAGTGCATGCCAGGAACGGCGCCGTCGACCTGATCGCGGCGTCCGAAGCCGAGGCGTTCACCCTCATCAGGAGGTTCCTGTCTTACCTGCCGCCGAGCGTCTTCGAGCTGCCGCCGGTCGCGGCGAGCGCGGACCCGGTCAGCCGGCGGGCGGCCGAGCTGCTCGCGGCCGTGCCGCGCGACCGGCGCCAGCCGTACCGGATCCGCCCGATCCTGGCTGCCGTCTTCGACGACGGCTCGGTCATGGAAGTCCAGCGCTACGGCGGCTCGATCGTGACGGCGCTGGCCCGGCTGGACGGCCATCCGGTCGGCGTGGTCGCCGGAGACCCGTACATGGCCGGCGGTTGCCTGACCGTCGAGGCCGCGGAGGCGGTTACCCGGCTAGTCGATCTCTGCTCAGCGTTCCACCTCCCGGTGGTGACGTTCACCGACCAGCCAGGGCTGCTGATCGGTACCAGGGCCGAGCAACGCGCGACGATCCGGCATGGGGTGCGGGCGATCGCCGCTGTTTACCAGGCCAGTGTGCCGGGCGCCGAGATCATCATGCGGCGGGTCTTCGGCGTCGGCGGTGCGGGCATGACCAACCGGCACCGGCTCACGCGCCGCTGGGCCTGGCCCTCGGCCGACTGGGGCTCGCTGCCGGTCGAGGGCGGCATCGAGGCCGCCTACCGGGCCGACCTGGAGCAAGCCGATGATCCGGCCGCGCTGCTGACCGAGATCCGGGCCAGGCTCGACGCGGTACGCAGCCCGATGCGGACGGCTGAGCGGTTCGGGATCGAGGAGATAATCGACCCGCGAGAGACCAGGCCGCTGCTGTGCGACTGGGTCCGCGACGCGTACGCGGTGCTGCGCGGCAGCCCACCCAGCCGGCCGGCGTTCGGCCTGCGGCCCTGACATCGGCCGGCGCCGGGGTGGTTCGCCAGCTTCCCGCCCTGTCGTCGAGACCGGGCGGGCGGGTATGGTTCGCTGGTTCTATGCCAACGGCTGCCACCTTCCGTTCCCGGCTTGTCGCCCGCGAGCCTTTGTACGGCGCCTGGTCGGTGATCCCGTCGCCGCTGAGCGTGCGGTTGCTGGCCGCCGCGGGCTTGGACTACGTAGTGATCGACCTGCAGCACGGCGGGGCCGTTGAAGCTGACCTGCCCGCGATGACCAGCGCGATCCGGCTGGCGGGTGCGACGCCTATCGCCCGGGTCCGGCATGCGCACACCGCCGACATCGGGCGGGCTCTCGACCTGGGCTGCGAAGGCGTCATCGTGCCGAACGTCGACTCGGCCGCCCAGGCCCGCCAGGTGGCCGGCGCCGTCCGGTACCCGCCCGCCGGGCACCGGTCCGCAGGCGGCGTGCTGGCCGCGGCGGAGCCGTTCTGCCTTGTCATGGCGGAGTCGGCCAGCGCTCTGGCCGAGCTCGACGCCATTTTGGCCGTTGACGGCGTTGACGGCCTCTACGTCGGTCCCCGCGACCTGTCGCTGTCCCTGGGCTGTGAGCCCGGCCCGGATGACCCCGTGCTGAGCCAGGCCCTGCAACGCGTCTGGGCGGCCTGCGCCGCCGCGGGCAAGCCCGTCGGGGTGCACGCCGCCGATGGCGCCGTCGCCCGCCGGTATCGCGACGCCGGCTGTACCGTCATCACGACGGCCGTCGATGCGGGGGCGATCATCCGCGATACCGCCGCCCAGTTCCGCCGCGCCCGGGACTGAGCACAAGGCCCCGTCCGCGTTGCCGATACCGATCGTGCCGTCCGGGCTGACCATAAGCGACTGGCCTGTCCGGACAGCACCCCAGCGATCAGCCGGTCCCCGAAGCGGCCAGTTCCTGGTGCCTGGTGACAGCCAGCATGGTATTTGACAGCTGTCGGCGCGCATCGCGGACATACCATCGCCGCATGGGACTGTGGGCCGCGACATCGCGTGCGGAGGCGGCGCTTGTCGCGATTGGTGTGGTGGTCTGCGCTGGCTGCACGTCGGGCCGGGCAGGCTCGTCAGCGTCGACGCCGGCCGGCATAAGCACCCGTGTCGGCGGAAGCGGCACCACAGTGCCGGCGCTGCCCGCCCGGGCGCTGGCGTCGCCTG
>Ga0318566_10000361_pt1 | contig 11403 bp, 10 predicted proteins | sample GRESIP066b5f22_FD_203492 | JGI IMG/M metagenome (GOLD analysis project Ga0318566, IMG submission 203492) | Tropical soil microbial communities from Luquillo Experimental Forest, Puerto Rico - GRE.SIPMG.066b5f22 | ecosystem: Environmental > Terrestrial > Soil > Tropical forest > Bulk soil... | reverse complement strand
GACCTGGCCGATGATGAGGAGGTCCGGCGCCGTCGCGGTCTCGGTCCGGTCGGAGCTGTCGGTCGTCGGCCGCGGTCGCCGGTCGGCGTCGGTCGCCGTCGGTCAGTCGTCGACGATGTCGACGCTCGCCGCGATGCCGTCCTTCGCCCCCGCCACATTCACCAGCGTGCGGATGGCCTGGGCGGTCCGGCCCCGTCGGCCGATGACCCGGCCCATGTCGTCGGGCGCCACGTGCAGGTTGAGGCGGAGGCCGCCGCGTCGCTCTTCGGTCTCGATCACCACCGAATCGGGGTCGTTCGAGAGCGACCGGGCCAGATACGTCAGCACGGCCAGCGGCGTCCCCCCGTCAACGACCGCGCGCCGGTTGCCCTCCTCGTCGCCGCCGTCGTCCGCGCCATCGAACTCGTCCTCGAAGTCGTCGTCGCCGTCGACCTCGTCGTCGAACTCCGGCGCACTGCCGCCGCCGCCCGTCTGGTTGACGTCGCCGGCCTCGTAGAGATCGGTCACTTGGCCCTCGCGGCCGCTGCGGCGGTGAACTCGTCCCAGGCGCCGGTCGTCTTCAGGAGGCGTTCCACGCGCTCCGTCGGCTTGGCCCCGTTGACGAGCCACTTCACGGCCTTGGCGTTGTCGATCTCGACGACGGCGTCGGGTTCGGCTGTCGACGCACCGCGGGGTGCGTAGGTGCCCACGATCTCGAGGAAGCGCCCGTCACGCGGCGAGCGGCTGTCCGCCGCCACCACCCGGTAGGTCGGCTGCTTCTTCTTCCCCATCCGCACGAGGCGGAGCTTGACTGCCACGAACTGATTCCTCCACTGACTGGGTCGACTGGTCGTCGACCGACCGGCGCCGGACGACGCGGACGACACGGGCGAAGCCGGGCCCGGGTCCGGACGTTCCGGCCGTCCATTCTGGCAGATAGCGAGGCGGGCGGGCCTACCGGCCCTTGGGCGGGGTGACCCGACCGCCCTTCTTCTTCTTCTTGGTGCCCTTGTTGGCGCTCACCACCGGCCGCACCTGCCCGCTCCCGCCGCCGGCTCCCGGGCCCGGGCCCGGGCCAGCGGCGGCCGGCAGGCCCGGCAAGCCCGACGGCAGCTCGGCGCCGTCGCCGCCCATCAGCTGCGAAAGCATGTCGAAGTCGGCCCCGCCGCCGGCGAGAGCCTCGGCCGGGAGCCCACCCGCGCCTCCGGCCTGCTTGGCCAGCCGCTTCGCCATCTTGGGGCTCATGCCCCCCATGTTGGGCATGCCGGGGAGGTTGGGCATGTTGCCCGAGGCCATCCCCTTCATCATCTTCTGCATCTCCTTGAACTGCTTGAGGAGCGCGTTGACGTCCTGGACCGAGGTGCCCGAGCCGCGGGCGACGCGGGATCGGCGCGACCCGTCCATGATCGAGGTGTCGTCGCGCTCGGCCGGCGTCATGGAGCAGACGATGGCCTCGACCTTGGCGACCTCGCCGTCGTCGATCTGGCCCGCAGCCTCACGCATCTCCTTGTTCATGCCGGGCATCAGACGCATGAGGCCGCCGAGCGAGCCCATCTTCTTCACCTGGCGCAGCTGCGAGAGAAAGTCCTCGAGGCTGAACTGGCCGGCCATGAGGCGGCTGGCGCTCTTCGCCACCTCGTCGGAGTCCATGGTGCGCTCGGCCTGCTCGATCAGGCTGAGCATGTCGCCCATCCCGAGAATGCGGTCCGCCAGGCGGTCCGGGTGGAACAAGTCGAAGTCTCCGAGGCGCTCGCCCGTCGATGCGAAGGCGATCGGCTTGCCGACCACGCCCTTCACGGACAGCGCAGCGCCGCCCCGTGCGTCGCCGTCGAGCTTCGTGAGGATGACGCCGCTCAGCTCGAGCGCGTCGTGGAAGGCCTTCGCCGTCGCCACCGCGTCCTGCCCGATCATGGCGTCGATGACCAGGAACGTGTAGTGCGGCTCGGTCGCCGCGGAGATGGCACGGATCTGCTCCATCATCTCGGCGTCGATCGTGAGGCGGCCCGCCGTGTCGATGATGCAGATATCGCGGCCGAGCCGCCGAGCCTCTTCCAATCCGGCCGTGGCGCAGCGGACGGGGTCGGTGGACTCCGAGAAGACCGTCACGCCGGCCTGCTCTCCGAGCACGCGCAGCTGCTCGACCGCGGCGGGACGTTGCAGGTCGGCGCCGACCAGCAGCGGGTTGCGCCCCTGCTGCTTCCACCACTGCGCCAGCTTGGCCGACGTCGTCGTCTTCCCCGAGCCCTGGAGGCCCGCCATGAGGACAACCGTCGGCGGCCGTGACGCGTAGGTCAGCTTGAGGGTCTCGCCTCCGAGAACGCCAATCAGCTCCTCGTGCACCGCCTTGATGACCTGCTGGCCCGGCGTGAGGCTCCTCGATAGGGCCTCGGTGCTCACCCGGAGGCGGATGCCGTCGCAGAAGCGGCGGGCCACGCCGAGCTCGACATCGGCCTCGAGCAGGGCGGTCCGGAGCTCCTTGAGCGCTTCGTCCAGGTCCTCGTCGCTGATGCGCCCCTTGCCGCGCAGGCGTGTCGAGATCCGCTCCAGACGGTCGGAGAGGGCGTCGAACATGAGGCCTCAGGTTAGTTGGGCGACCCTCGGCTCCGGCCCCGGGCTCAGGGGGTGATCGGCCCTTCGACAGCCTCTTGGCAGCCCGGCAGCACCGCTCCGGGCTCCGCTGGGACCCCTACGCTCGGCCCATGGCCCGGCGCTCCCCTGACCTCGCCTACGTGCCCTACGGGGAGCTGGGTGGACGGCCCAACGTGGTGGTCGACGGCTCGCCCGCCGACGGCACGCTGCTCTGCCTGTCGCACTGGCCGGGGATCGGGTCGCCGGCCGAGTTCGCGGCCGACCTGTCGGCGCAGATGGCGTTCCGCTATCTCGGCGCGTTCGACCGCCACGACGGTGCCGAGCTCGTGTCGAACAGCCACTTCGACCAGGACGGGCTGGTCGGGATGTTCGCACTCTGCGAGCCGGCCCAGGCGCTCGCCCGGCGCGACCTCCTGGTCGAGGTGGCGCGGGCCGGCGACTTCGCCGTCACCTCGTCGCGGGCGGCCGCGTACATCTCCATGGCGCTCGCGGCGTTCGCCGACCCGGCGCGCTCACCGCTGGCCGGCCTGCCCGCCGACGATGCCGACTACGAGGCGCGCACCGCAGTCCTCTACACGGAGTTGCTCGGCCGCCTCCCCCAGCTGTGCGACCAGCCCGAGCGGTGGCACGAGCTGTGGCGCGAAGAGGACGCGACGCTGTCGGCCAGCGTGAAGGCCATCGATACGGGCGCCGTGCGAATCGAGGAGGTGCCCGACCTCGACCTCGCGATCGTCACGGTGCCGCCCATCGCGCCGAGCGCGGGCGGACACCGTTTCGGCGGCGACTGGGTCACGGGCCTCCACCCGATGGCGGTGCACAACGCCACCGAGCGCGGCGCGCTGCTGACGGCGCGGGACCGCCACTACGAGTTCGCCTACCGCTACGAGAGCTGGGTGCAGTTCCGTTCGCGGCCCGTCCGGTCCCGTGTCGATCTGGCCCCGCTCGCCGATCGGCTCAACGACGCGGAGGACGCCGCCGGCGGGTCGGCACGGTGGACGGCGCAGCCGGTCTCCGGGCTCACGCCGGTGCTGGCGCACTCGCCGGAGAGCGAGAGCAGCCTCTCCGCGGTCGCGGTCCGCTCCCTGGTCGAGTCGCACCTGCGCTCGGCACCCCCGGCGTGGGATCCCTATCGCATCACTCGCTGAGCCCGGGTGCGCCTGCCTCCAGCTCGCCCCGACGCTCCTCCGCCTGCCGTTTCGACGCCCACCCCACGGACTACCGTCGCGGCCCATGCCGACGCACACCCAACCGTCCACGCGGCGCGCCCGCAGGCGCGCCCGCCGTTCGCTCGCCGTCGCCGCGGGCGTCGCCGCGGCGCTCGCCCTCGCCGCCTGCAGCTCGTCGCCCTCGAACTCGGCGGCGAACTCGACGACCACCAGCACCAGCGCTGCGGGCCAGGCGGCCGCCGCCGCCACGCCGATCCCCGCGGCGGACCGCTCACCTGCGGGCAGCGCCAGCACGGAGCCGACCGTCACCGTGCCGTCGGGCACGCCGCCCACGCAGCTCGAGAGCGCAGACCTCATTCAAGGCAGCGGCCCGGCCGCCGCTCCGGGGGACAAGCTGACGGTGCAGTACACGCTGGCCACCTACTCTGCGGGCAAGGTGATCCAGTCCTCATGGAACGGCCAGCCCTTCACCTTCACCCTCGGCGCCGGGCAGGTCATCCCGGGCTGGGACAAGGGCGTCGTCGGCATGAAGGCGGGCGGGCGCCGTGAGCTCATCATCCCGCCGAGCCTGGGCTACGGCGCGCAGTCGCCGGGCGCTGGGATCGCGCCCAACGACACCCTCGTCTTCGTGATCGACTTGCAGAAGATCGGCTGACAGTTCGGGAGGGCCGCCTCGTGGAGATCGCCACCCACATCGACGCGCTGCGGACAGAGGGTGAGCGGATGGCGGCGGCCGTGGCGGCGGCGTCGCCGGACGATCCGGTTCCATCCTGCCCGGAGTGGACGGTGCGCGACCTCGTGCACCACATGGGCGCCGTGCACCGCTGGGCCACCGGGTACGTGGCCGAGGCCCGCCGCGAGCAATGGGACGTCGACCTCGTCGACGTGGTCGACGCCTGGCCGGACGATCGTGAGCTGGTCCCGTGGTTCAGGGCCGGGTACACGGGGCTGGCCGACGCCCTCGACTCGGCTCCGGACGACCTGGACTGCTGGACGTTCCTCCCGGCTCCGTCGCCGCGAGCGATGTGGGCTCGGCGCCAAGCTCACGAGACGGCGATTCACCGTGTGGACGCCGAACTCGCGACCCGCGACGACGCGTCGCTCAGCCCGTTCGACCCTGAGTTCGCCGCCGACGGCGTCGACGAGCTGCTCTCGTGCTTCCTGCCCCGTCCGCGCACACGCCTGCGGTCCGACCCACCCACGACGCTCGGCGTGTCGTGCACCGACGCCGACGCCGCCTGGCACCTGCGCATCGGACCGGCCGGAGTCGCCACGACGCCGGGGAGGGAAGCAGCGGTCAGCGACGGCGACCCGGCGTGCCAGATCCGCGCGGCGGCGGCCGACCTCTACCTCGTCCTCTGGAGCCGCCGCTCCCCCGGCGTGCTCGAGCATTCGGGTCGCGACACGGTCCTGCAGCTCTTTCTCGAGAAGGTCGACATCCGCTGGGCCTGAGCGGGCCCACGGGTGCGTGAACCGGATCGGCCTCCCTCAGGAAACCGGGATGGTGGTCGATGCGGTGGTGCGGCGACGGCCCACGAGCCAGTAGGCCACCGACCCCGTCGTGTTGAGCATCGACCACACGCGCCAGAACAACTTCGGCCCTCGCACCAATGCGGCCGGCCGGCGCCGCAAGTCGCGCCAGGTGAACGAGGCGATGATCGCGTTGAGCACCACGGCGACCATGACGATCTTCTTCTGCTGTTGCGTGAGCGGCTTGCGACCGCGGCCTTCCGCGAGCGAATCCGGGCCGGTCACGACCTCACCTTCGAGGTCGGCACGCTCGTTGCCGTTCAGGACCTCGCTCACGCCCACTCAGGCTAGCGGCCGGCTGCGCCGTCCGGCTCAGTCGGGTGCCAGCAGCGCGTCGACGAACGCGTCGGGGTCGAAGTCGACGAGGTCGTCGGGACCCTCGCCGAGGCCGACCAGTTTGACGGGCACGAACAGCTCGCGTTGCACCGAGATCACGATGCCGCCCTTCGCCGTGCCGTCCAACTTGGTCAGCACGATGCCGGTCACGTCGACGGCGTCGGCGAATTCGCGCGCTTGCGCCAGGCCGTTCTGACCCGTCGTGGCGTCGAGGACGAGCAGCACCTCGGTGACGTTGCCAGGATCGCGGTCGGCCACCCGCCGGATCTTCTTCAGCTCCTCGACGAGGTTGACCTTGGTGTGGAGGCGACCGGCCGTGTCCGCCAGTACCAGGTCGTTGCCACGCGCGGCGGCACGCTGAACAGCGTCGAAGACGATGGCGCTGGGGTCGCCGCCTTCCGCACCACGGACGATCTCGGTGCCGGCACGCTCGGCCCACATGGCGAGCTGGTCGGCCGCAGCCGCGCGGAACGTGTCGCCGGCGGCGAGTAGGACCGAGTGTCCTGCGGTCGTCTGGCGGCGTGCGAGCTTGCCGATCGTCGTCGTCTTGCCGACGCCGTTGACCCCCACGAAGAGCCACACATCGGGCGAACCCGTTCGGCCGTCGAAGTGCAATTCGCGCGACCCGCCCGTGTGCAGCAACTCTCGTATCGAGTTGCCCAACGCCTCGAGCAAGTCGTCACCGCCGTGTATCTGCTTCGTCTCCACCTTGGAGCGAAGTTCGTCCAAGAGCGCCGTCGTCGTGGACACGCCGACGTCGGCGCGGATGAGTGCCTCTTCGAGCGAGTCCCACGTGTCCTGGTCGATGCGGCCGGCCCGCATGGAAGAGAGCGCGCCGCTGAAGAGGCCGCGCACCCCGCCGAGTCGGCTGCGGTAGCTCGGCGGTGCGGCCGGCGGTGCTTCGGGTTCGGCGACGGGCGCCACGGGCGCGGGCGTTGGCGCGTGCGGTGCCTCCACCGTCGCCGTCGTCGTCGCGGTCGGCGCCTGCGGTGGCGGCGAAAGCGGTGCGCTTGGCGGGGCCGTGGGAGCGGCACCCCGGCGACGCCGCCGCGTGCGCGTCAGGGCCACCGACCCGGCGGCCGCACCCAAGGCGATCACGACGATGGCGACGACGATGTAGACGCCGAAATCGATCGCGATCACGCGGGCGTCGGCTCCTCTTCCTTCGCGACCTTCTGGCTGACCACTTGGGACGACCCACCCGGCGCCATCGTGACGCCGTAGAGCGCATCGCCCGTCTCCATCGTGCGCTTCTGGTGGCTGACGATGAGCAGCTGCGCTTCATCGCGGAACTCGTGCACGAGGGCGAGGAAGCGGGTGAGGTTGACGTCATCGAGGGCGGCCTCGACCTCGTCCATCATGTAGAAGGGCGAGGGCCGGCTGCGGAAGACGGCGAAGAGGAACGCCAGCGCCGCCATCGACCGCTCGCCGCCCGAGAGCAGCGACACCCGGCGCACGTTGCGGCCCGCGGGGCGCACCTCGATCTCCACCCCCGTGTTCAACAGATCGTCGGGGTCGAGCAGCACGAGACGACCGGTGCCACCGGGGAACAGCATGGCGATGAGCGCGGAGAAGTGCTCGTTGACATCGGCGGCAGCGGAAGCGAAGGCGGTCATGATCTCGTGGTCGAGGGTGCGCACCACCTCGTGCAGCTCGCGGCGCGCCCCCCGCACGTCGTCGACCTGTGCCTCGAGCTCCTTGTGGCGCTCCTCGAGGGCGGAGAGCTCCTCGAGAGCCAGAGGGTTGACCGGGCCGAGCGCGACGAGCTTGCGCTCGAGCTCCGCCGCGTGCTCGGGCAGGGACGTGTCCTCCGGCGCCCCGGGCTCGGGCAGGCCGAGGAGATCGTCGGGCCACGAGCTCAGGTCGCGGGTGACGTGCTCGGTCAGGGACTCGGTGCGCAGCTCCACCTCGTTGGCCTCGAGGTCGAGGGCTCGCGTGCGGGTGCGGACCGCATCGAGCGCCTGCTCGGTCGTGTGACGGTCCTGGCGCAGGCGTTCGAGCTTCTCGCCGCCGGCGCGCACCGCGTCCACCTGGTCCTGGTAATCGTGGCGCAGCGCCGTGAAGACGCCGTCGAGCCGCTCGTGCTCGCTCTGGACCAGCTCTTCCAGGTGGGCCAGCGCCCGTCCCTCGGCCTCGAGGCGCTGGCGCCGGGCGGCCGCAGAGGCTCGCTCCTCGGCATGGCCCTGGAGCCGGCGCTCGACCTCGGCACGGCGCTCGGCCAGCACGCGCCCTCGCTCGGATACGCCGGCCACCCGCACCTCGAGCTCTTGTCGCCTGCGGTGCAGGTCGACTCGCTGCGCCTCCAGCGCCTCCCACTCCGCGAGCGCCTGCTCCAGCTGCGGCAGCGCGTGGGCGAGCTGCGCCTCCTCGGCGCTGACCTCGGCCAGGCGCTGGTGGGCGGTCGCGACCTCCGTCCGGGCCTCGCCAAGCTCGGCGTCGAGGCGCTGTCGCTCCTCTGCGGCGCGCTCGGCGTCGACCCGGGCGGCTTCCGTGGCAGTGCCGTGGCGGTCGGCCGCCCGCTCGGTGGCCGCGCGTGCGTCGCGGGCCCGGGCCAGCGCGGCGGCCGTCTCCGCTTCCTCGGCGCGCCGATGAGCCTCGTCGACGGCGGCCGCGGTGACCACACCGGTACCCGAGCGCACGCGCCATCCCGTGGCGGCGAAGCGGTCGCCCTCGGGAGTGACCACGACGAGGTCATCGCGCGCTAGCGAGAGGTCGATGGCCTCCTCCCAGCCGTCCACCCGCACGGCGCGTCCGACGAGCGCGTCGAGCACGGACTCGGCGACGGCGCCGCCATGGCGCGCCCGGACGTGCCGCCGCACGGGCTCGGCGCTGCTCCCGGTCGGGAGCTCGCCGGTGCCGCTGACAGCGGCGCGCGGCGCCAGCACGGCGCCGGCCACGCCGCCGGCACGCAGCGCGGCCAGGGCGGCCTGGGCCGACCGCCGCCCGTCGACGACCACCGCGGCGACCCCTGCGCCCGCGGCCGCCTCGAACGCGGCGTCCCAGCCGTCGTCGATCTCGACCAGGTCGACCAGCGAGCCCACCACGCCGTCGACATCGCGCAACACCTCGCGCCCGCCCTTCCCCTGCAGGTCGGCCAGCGCCCGCTCGAGCGCCTCGGCGCGTGCCGCGCTGCGGTGCCGCACCTCCTCCGCTTCGTCGGCGGCCGCCTGGGCCGTCTCCGCGGAATGCGCGGCGGCCTCGAGCTCGGCCGAGCGGCCGGCGAGGTCGGCGTCGAGCGCCGGAGCGGCATCGTCGAGCGACGCCGACTTCTGTGCCACGAGGTCGGCGCGGACGGCGGCGGCTGCGTTGCGCTGTTCGAGGACGGCGACCCGGGCCGCGGACGTGTCGATGTCCTCCTGCTCGCGGGTGGCCGCCCGACCGACGAGCTCGATCCGCGCCCGCACCCGCGTCGTGGCGTCGTCGGGCGCGTCGCCCGCGAGAACCGCGGCCCAGCGTGTCCGCAGGGCATTGTCATCGGCGTCGAGCGCGACCTGTGCGGTGGCCAGCTCGGCGCGCTCGGGCGCGGCGCCGCCGGCCTCCTCGGCCTCCGCCGCCGCGAGCTCGGTCGCCAGGCGGGCCGCCTCGGCCTCGAGGGTGGAGACCACGTCCACGTCGGCCGCCGCGTCCAAGGCGGCGAGAACGCCGCGTTGGCGCTCTCGAAGGACGCCGCTGAGGCCGCGGGCTCGCTCGACGAGGCCCTGGACGCGGCCGAGCGCGTTGGCGAGGTCCTCTTCACGGCGCGACGACAGCTCGGCCGTCGTGCTCGTCGCCTCGGCATCGAGCCGCGCCATGACGTCCTGGAGCTCGCGCTCCTCCGCCTGGCACACCGTCAGGCCCTCGGCGGCGACCCGGCGTCGGTTGGCCAGCTCGGCCAGCTCGGCCCCGGCCAGATAGCGGCGGACCGTGAGGAGCTCGGAGGCGACGGCGTCGTGCGAGCGGGCCGCCGCGGCCTGCCGCTCGAGCGGGCGGATCTGTCGGCGCACCTCGCGCACGAGGTCGCCGAGCCGCTCGAGGTTCTCCGCCGTGGTGGCCAGCCTCCGCTCGGCCCGTTCGCGGCGCCGGCGGTGCTTCAAGACGCCGGCCGCCTCCTCGATGATGGCCCGCCGGTCCTCGGGCCGCGCGTTCAGCACGGTGTCGAGCTGGCCCTGTCCGATGATCATGTGCTGCTGGCGCCCGACACCTGAGTCGCTGAGCAGCTCCTGGATGTCGAGCAGCCGGCAGGGAGCTCCGTTGATGGCGTACTCGCTGTCGCCGGTGCGGAAGAGCGTGCGGGTGATGGTCACTTCGGCGAGGTCGACGGGCAGCTTGCCCGACGAGTTGTCGATGGTCAGCGACACCTCGGCCCGTCCGAGCTGGGGGCGTGAGGACGTCCCGGCGAAGATGACGTCCTCCATCTTCGCGGAGCGCAATGACCGCGGCCCCTGCGCGCCGAGCACCCACGTCACGGCGTCGACGACGTTTGACTTCCCACTGCCGTTGGGGCCGACCACCACCGTGATGCCCGGCTCGAACTCCAGCACGGTGGGGTCGGCGAAGGACTTGAACCCCTTCATGCTGAGCGACTTCAGGAACATTTGCGGCGACCCTACCGGGTGACCACGCGCAGCGGGGGGACGACAGGAACCCCGAATCAGGGTTGCGTCAGACCTGGCAGTGCTCGCAGAAAAAGGTGGAGCGGCCGCCGGCCTTGACCCGCACGATCACGTTCCGGCAGCGCCGGCACGGCTGCCCCTCGCGGTCGTAGACCTGGTGTGAGCCCTGGTAGTCGCCCAGCTCCCCGAAGAGGTCTCGGTACTGCTCGTCGGCCAGCGACGAGCCGCGGTGCTTGATGGCCTCAGCCAAGGTCTCGACGATGGCCCGGTAGAGACGGCGCACCTCGGTGGCGGTCAGCGAGTCGGCGGCCCGGTCGTAGCGCAAACCCGCCTGGTAGAGCATCTCGTCGGAGTAGAGGTTTCCGATGCCGGCAGTGAAGCTCTGGTCCATCAGCAACGACTTGATGCCTCCGTGATGCTGGCGCAACATCAGCCCGAAGCGGTCCCAGCTCATGAGGTCCTCGATGGGGTCGAAGCCGAGATGGGCCAGCTCGGGCACCGCCTTGCGGATGGCGGCCCCGTCGCCGCCTGCCGTGCCCGACACCGGGGAGAGCGGAGTCCCGTCCGCCTTGAGGGGCGGGGTGGAGACGAAGAGCTCGCCGAAGGTGCGCGGGTCCACGTAGCGCAGCTCGCCGCCCTGGGTGAAGGTGATGACCACGTGCGTGTGCTTGGGTTTCGGGTCCTTGGCCGACTTCACGCGGAGGAGCTGGCCACTCATGCCGAGGTGGACGACGAGGGTGTCGCCGTTGTCGAGCGTGAGCAGCAGGTACTTGCCAAGGCGCCCAACCGACTTGATGGTCCGCCCCTCGAGCAGCGCGCGGAAGTGCTTGGCCGAGGGGTGCCGGCGCACCGAGCGGCCGTTGGCGACGGAGACGGCCTTGATCTTGCGGCCGACCACCTCGCGCGCCAGGTCCTGGCGGAGCGTCTCGACCTCGGGGAGCTCAGGCACCGGTCAACTCCTCCCACGCGGCGCGGGCCGCCTCCTGCTCGGCGTCCTTCTTCGAACGTCCTTCGCCGGTGCCCCAACGGGTCCCGCCGAGGTAGACCTCAGCGACGTAGGCCCGATCGTGGTCGGGTCCGGACCCGACGACGACGTAACGCGGCGGGCCCTCGCCGTCGCGCACGGCCTTCTCCTGCAGCCGGCTCTTGTGGTCGAAGTCGTCGGGTTCCTCGCCCGCCCGGGCGATGTGCTCGCCGAGCTCGCGCAGGAC
>Ga0318566_10000359_pt1 | contig 11423 bp, 7 predicted proteins | sample GRESIP066b5f22_FD_203492 | JGI IMG/M metagenome (GOLD analysis project Ga0318566, IMG submission 203492) | Tropical soil microbial communities from Luquillo Experimental Forest, Puerto Rico - GRE.SIPMG.066b5f22 | ecosystem: Environmental > Terrestrial > Soil > Tropical forest > Bulk soil... | reverse complement strand
CTATCGTGAAGTATTCACCGCTGAGCCCGCCCAACGGCTACTCAAGGTGCTCGATTGTCTCGACTCAGACCCCCAAGATCACCTGAACGTTCGAATCCTGTTCGCGAATGGCGATGTGCTACCGGCACAGCTCAAGTGGGAACCCGGAGAAGGCGTCGTCGCCCCAACGCTCATCAAGCACGTAGCACCCGACTTTCCCGATGTTGCCCGACGCGCTCGCATTGAGGGCCATGTGCTCGTTCTCTTTCGGGTCGCGCGGGACGGAACGGTCAGCTCCGCGCACGCGGTGACGAGCTCGTTGCAGCTCTTCGAAAGAGCAGCGGAGAAGGCGGTTCGCCGGTGGCGGTTCACCCCAGCGACACGCCGCGGGGAACCGATTGAAGTGCCAAGGTGGGCGGCGTTGAAGTTCACATTCCGATGACGGTGGGCGACTCGAGCTCCCAGTAATTCCCTATACATCCAGACAATGCCGACACCTCGCCAACCGCGTACACGCTCTACTCGGCGGGAATCGATGGGATTGGGGATGACTGCCGCCCGGGAGCGACGTCGCGATTCGAGGACGAGATCTGCCTCGTGAACGGTCGCTTCACGCGATACCCGGCAGGTCCAGCCCCCTAGCGTCCCGAAAAAGGATGGCCGTTCCTTGATCCCTCGCTCCAGCGCGGCAGCACCCCATGCCTCGCGTGCGACGCTCCACTCGCCACCCTGCCGAATACGGCCGGCGCGAGTCGTCCAGGTCTTGCGCCGAACGCCCCCGACGTCGCAATTCCCGGACGACCGCGACGAGTGATTCCTGCTCCAAGTACAACTGAGAGCTGAATTCGACGGTCCCGGCGTCATCTTTGTTCACGCCGATCCAGGCACCCCCAGAACGTCGTGCCCTTCGCACAGCTCCTGTGCGGGAATTGCTTGACCCCACGCCAAATCGCGGTACAGGTACTGCAATCCCAGCGTCTTCGAAGGGAGGGCGACATGACGATGAAGAGTTGCTTCCGGGTTGCGGTCGCAGCGGCGTTGGTTTCGATCCCCGCGATCCCCGTTCTCGCGAGCGGAGAGGTCCGCGTCGGCGACTTCTACAAAGAAATCGCGACGCTCCAGGGCATTCCGGCGGCCGACGGCGCGGTTGCGGAGAGCGGTCTCCGATCTCTGGGCATCAACCTGCCGAGCCTCGAATTGACGAAGGTGCTAACGGAAGCCGACCTTGTCGGCATATCCGACGCGATGGGCGTGCACGTCACGACGCACCGGCCCCTGGCCGAGGTCACCCACGACTTGGTGAATGGCTACACGCGCAGTTTCCGCATGGACCTCCGGCGGAACCAGCGCACCCCGCAGCCGCGGACGAGCGGCAGCAATAGCGGCGGCGACGACCCTCACTCGCCCACTCGGCCTGGCGATAACAACAACCAGGGTCAAAACAATAACCACCAGCGGTGATCGCGACCTAGCCGGACACGGCCGGCGCGAGTCGCCCAGGTCCTGCGCCACTCACCCTGGCGTCGCATAACCTGGACGACCGCGACGAGTGATTCCTCCTCCAAATACAACTGGAAGATGGAATCGACGGTCGCGACTTCATCTTTATTAACCACCAGCCGGCAGCCCTCCGGGGCGACGTCGTAACCAAGAAGTGGCAGGCGGCGGCGCTTGGGCCCCGGCGACGCTTGGGGTGATACGGCCCCGGGTGCGAATCCGGGAGGTGGTGCGACCGTACGAATGTCGCCGGGGTGACCTGAGTTTGCGCTCTTTCGCTTCCGCCGACAAGCCCCTACCGCAATTCCTGGATCCGCCGGGCGAGGCGCCCCCAAGAGGTATCCCGGTTTCTGGCCGCCGGCGCCTCGCTACTCGCGGCACGCCTCGCGACTCCCGTCGGCTTGCACCTCTGGCAAAGGCCGCGGGCCGGACGAGGTGGACTGCAGCTGGCGTCAATTTACCGTGAGGGTGAAGCTCGTCGTGTGCGTCAGGCCGTGACTCGCTCCACCGGTGATGTCCCTTCCCGTGACGGTCACCGTGTAGGTCGTCGCAGGCGTGCTGGATGTGGTGGAAGCCGTAATGAGGGCTGCGCCGTTCGGAGAGGTTGGAGAAACCCAAATGTCGTACCGCGACAGGTGGAATGTCGGGCCGTTCGCCACTGCGGGAGACACGCTCGTGATTCCGACGTTGATGGTACCTGCGAGCCCGTGCTCACTCGTCGCGGTCAGCGTGTATCTGGCCGAAGAACTTGCGGCGACGGTCGCGCTGGCGGGCGTGACACCCAACGCGAAGTCCCCACCCGAGCTGGAAGCGTTTGATTGCGACCCGACGAGCGCACTCGCGGAGAGGATGAGGGCCATCGTGGCGGCTACGAGCCACCAGCGAGGGCGACGAAATCGTGTCATTTGCCCGGTGTCCATGGTTCCTCCTTTGTACACGACCCGATGGCGGCCGTCTCTCGGTGATACGTAGGGCGTGGCACGGCATCGGCCGGATTGCGCGAGCCGTGGGTACAGTTCCCGTCCGGCCCGCTCGGCCGTAGCCACCGCCGGCGGTAGACGCTCGGATAAAGCCACCACGCCCTGGACCTGGTTTGGCTCCGCCCTCCGACGTCTCGCCATCGGCGTCAGGGCGCTGCGTTCACGACGTAGATTCGTGCGTTCTCGAACTGGTTGACCGGCCGTTCGTCACCGACTGGAACCGGGGACAGCCCCCGTGCGCGGGTCTGGATGGTGTAGGCCGCCTGCTGCAGCCAGTTGTGCTCGTACGCCGACTCGGACCACCCCCGGGGCGAGTTCGGCGCGGGAGGAAGGGTCTCGAGGCGCTGGCCGTCCTTGAGGAACGGGAGGCCACCGACGAGCCAGATCGTGTGTCGCGCCTCCAGCGTCCCCGCGATGCGCTCGAGAACCGCGCGAATCGGCTCCGGCGTGGCCATCGTTCGTTTCAGCTCCGAATACGTCTGGTAGCGACGCTCCGCGAAGTCGGGGATCGTCACCCAGGCCGCCGCGCCGCGGTAGTAGCGCTGGAAGGTCACGCCGGCTTGCCACGGGTTCACGACGATCAGATCGTCCGACCCCACCCGGGCACGGAGCTGCTCGGCCACGAGATCGAGATCGGTCAGCCGCGTCCGCGACGCGGCGACGAGGCCACGGCCGAGCAAGGCCACCAGCACGACGACGGCCCCGAGGCGCGCCAGGCGTAATCGCGCGCTGCCGCGAGCCACCTGCTCGATCGCGACGTCGATGAAGACCGCGAGGAGACCCATCGGCGGGAGGTAGTACCAGACCTGCGTCGACACCTTCAGCCACAGCATGTAGGCGAGGTAGCCGACCGTGCCCGTCACGGCCGACACGACGAGGAAGATCGCGAGGTCCCGCTCACGGTCCGCGTACCGCCGGGCGCCGGGCGCGATGCGCGCCACGCAGGCGACGATCGCCACGGCCAGCAGCAGCGCCCAGGCCGCCGTCATCGCCGCGCCACCGATCGCCTCTTGGAATCTCCCGAGGATCCATGCTGGCCCGCGCCAGTTCTGTACGATGTCGTTCCACTCTCGGATGCTCGCGAGCATGGGCCGGTAGACGAGCAGGCTCGCCGCGGAAGCGGCACCGATGGCAACGATCAGGCCGACGGTCCGGAACGCGCGATTCCGAACGGCGACGCAGGCCGCCGCGAGCCCGACACAGAAGAGCAGGATCGAGCTGGAAAAGGAGGAGTGAACCGCCAGCAGCGCCGTGGCCGCCGCGGCGGCGACGATCGAGGGGCGCGCCGGGCCCTGCGAGAGCGCCCAGAAGGCAGGAAGGGTCGCGAGAAACGCCGCGAGGCCCAGCGCGTAGCCGCGAACCTCGCTCCCCCATACGATCGCGGTCGGGCTCATCGCCAGAAGGGCCAGGACAAGGAGCGGCAACCCTCCGCCGAGACGGCGCACCGCCCAGCACGCCGCGGCCACGGCGACGACGCCGAGGAGCACTCCCAGTACGCGGAGCGAGACGTCCGAGCCGCCGAGCCCGAGCGCGATCCAGGATCGGAGGGTGAGCGCCCACAGCGCCGGGAACGAATCGAACCGCAGAAGCCCGAGCGTCGTCCGGATCGACTCGGTTGCGCAGATGTTGACGCTCGTGACCTCGTCGCGCCACAGCGCGCCGACGCGCATCAGGAAGACGACCCGCACGGAGACCGCGGACACGGCGAGCGCCGCCGCGACTCCGGCTTCGATGCGGCTGATCGTGCGTTCTTTCGACGACGCCACGGACCCCGTCACGGCCCCTCAGTGCCGCAGGTGTTGACGCCGCGGACCACGTAATAGCGGCTCGTGAGGTCGACCAGTTCTCCAACATCGTCGAAGAACGTCTGGGTGGTGTGACCCACGACGACCGACCCCGTCATCTGGGGGTTGTCGGCCCGCAGCACGTCGTAGCTGGCGGCTCCCGCTGCCGCCGACCAGGTGAGCCGTACGATCACGTCGTTGATGGCGGCGACGCGAACGGTGGAGCCCAGATCGGAGGGAACGGGCTGGGACGTGTCGTCGCGCGACGAGCGATAGCTGGTGTTGTCGTCGGTGACGCCGCTGTTGTTCGGGCCGGACGAGCAGGTCTCGTTGTTCTCCGCGCGAACGAGGTAGTAGAAGGTCGTCGCGTTGGGCGCCGACGCGTCGGTGTAGGTCGTCCCCGTCAGGCCGGCCACGAGGCGATTCGCCGCGGACGGCGTGAAGTTCGGCGTGGTGTCGCGGTAGACCGCATAGGTCCCGCTCGTTCCCGAGCCCCAGGAGGCCGCGGCCGGCCACGAGAGCGCGATCCCCGTGTCGGCGCACGGGTCCACGTCCGTGGCCGAGGACAGCCCCGCGAACGACGGCTTGTTCGCGCACGACCCGCACGCCTCCTGGTCCGGCAGCGTGCCGTCCTTCAAGACCACGTCATCGATATTCCAGCCCGACTCCTGGGTGCTCGCGTTCGAGTCCAGATGGAAGCGAATCTGGAACCGGTTGTAGCCGTCGGCGAAGGCGGAGACGTCGTACCTCTGCACGGACCAGGCGGACTCGTAGTTGCCGCCGAACGGACCGCCGAGGCTCTTCCAGATCGAACCGAACCCGCGGTTGTACCCGAGGATCTGGGCGGTGTCGCCGGGCTCGACGTTCAGCCACCTCCGGATGATCAAGGTGGCATTGTGAAGGTTACGGCAGTCGATGGTGGGGCTCGTCGCGTCGATGGAGACGTTCGGCTCGTAGTCCCCCGGCCAGCTCCCCAGGCCCGTCAGATCCGTGCCGAGCACCTTGCTCCCGCTGTAGGCGGAGGGCGGATCGGGATAACCGCTCGATCCGCCCTTGCCCTGCGGCGGCGCGATCTGCCACTCCCCGGTCAGCGACCAGCCCGAGGACGACTCGAATCCGTCGACGAACACGGCTCCCGGGACGCGTCCGCTCTCGAAGGTGTAGAGCGCTCCACCGCGGTCGTCGACGGTCGTGTTCCCGTAGACATCGGCGCCGGACACCTTGAAGTACTCCAGGGAGCAGGAGTTCAGGTCCGTGATGGTGAGCGCGTGTGAGGTGACCAGAGCCGGGTCCGAGACCGTCTTGCCGAGCGCCGTCGTGGTGCCGTAGTCCAGCCGCGAGGAGGAGGGCTCCGAAGTCGTCCACGAGACCGTGGCCCGGAACGGCGGCTGGTCCGCCACGCGAACGCTGGAGAACGCCGGCCCGGCGCAGTCGCCCACGGCGGTCGCGAACGAGATGGCGGGCTGCCCCGATCCGTCGTCGGCGTCGTGGTAGGTGGCCGTGATGAGATCCCCGTTGGCGAGCTGCAGCTTGCCATCCTGGACGGGGGCGCCGGGCGCGGTCTGGATCGAACCGGTGAAGACGGAGGTGTTCGGCCCCGTCTCCGTGAGGATTGCCGTCTCGGGGGACGTCTCGGTCGTGCTCGTGAGCGTGACGGAGGTCGTGTCCGCGACGGAGGGATCCCGGTTGAGATCGATGTCGATCACGCGCAGACCGACCGTCGACGAGCACGAATAGGTCGTCGCATCGAGAAAGATTCGTCCCTGGTGGCAGGGTTGTAGGCCCGAGCCCGGGAAGTTGCCGAGAGTCTCGAAGTGGTAGTAATTCCCGCCGTTGTCGTCGAGAGCGAAATTCCCCACGGAGTCCGCACTCTGGACCGAGTAGTAGTACACGGTGCACGACTGCAAGCCGGTCAGCAGCACGCTGTGCGCATTGACGAGGCCCGGCATCGAGGACTGCTGGCCGGGTGGCTTCAGCGGCCCCCAGTTCACGACCGAGGTCGAGCTCTCGTTGGTGCTCCACGTGATCGTCGCCTGGACGTCGCTGACTCCGGCCGCCTGGACCTGAGAGATCGCCGGCGGGACGCAGTCGGCCACGGCGGTCGCCTGGCGCAGGATGTTGTGCCCGCCCTGGCCGTCGTCCGCGTCGATGTACTGCGCTGTGATCGTGTCCCCGTCGTGCACCGAGATCAGTCCGTCCCCCGAGACGGGGGAGGCGGAGGTCGACGAGATCGTCCCCACATACGTTCCCGATCCCGGGGGATTCTCCGTGAGGACAATCGTTTCCGGCGTGGGTTCTGTCGTCGAGAAGATATTCGCGGTCGTCGTCGGCGCGCCGATGTTCGCGTCCATGACCGACACCGTCAGGACCGAGCTGCAGCCGTAAGTGGACCGGTCGAGCTTGATCGTGCCGGCGAACGGCTGCGGCGTCACCGAGGCGCACGCGGACAGCGCGCCCTCGCAGGCCGTGTTGGAGCCCTGGGCCTGGACCGCGTAGTACGTCGTGAAGCCGTTCGGCAGATCGGTGTCGGTGTACGTCGTCGCCGGGGCCGGGACCGTCGCGATGATCGTGTGGCCCGAGGCGCATCCCTGGTCGTTGCGGAGGACGAGGTAGTTCGCCGCCCCGGGGACCGGCGCCCAGGAGAGGCTCGCCGAGCCGGAGCCCGCCGAGGCCGTCAGCGTCGGAGCGCCGAGCGAGGGGCAGGACGAATGGCTCTGGTTCGACGCGTCCGAGGCCGCTCCGCAGGCGATGGCGTGCCGGTTGAACGCCGCGAAGATCGCCGCCGCGTGCGGCGTCCCGTTGTTGAGGTTTCCGTCGTCGTCGTCGATGTTCCGCAGCTTCGTGAACCACGAGCCGGAATTGCAGCCGTCGGAGCTCGGCAGTGAGCAGTTGTAGGCGTTGCCGCCCGATCCCTGCCGCGATTCGTACCAGAGCTTGTCGGTGAGCTGCCAGGCGGTGTCGGGGTCGAGGCCCGCGGCCGGGAGGTCGCGCACCGCGAGGTCCCACAGCGCCTCGGCGGCGACGTACGTCTCGCAGTGCTGCTCGCGCCCGCAGGGGCTGTCGCCGCCGCCGCAGTTGCTCTGGACGAACCCCGCCGGGGTCGCAGGCGTGTGGGAGGCGTGCATGTTCCAGTCCTGGTCGCGGATGCCCGTGCAGTTGAGGCAGGCGTCCCCGTACCCGCCGCAGTTCCCCGACTGGTAGAAGCCGCGGCCCACGCACGAGACGTGGGTCGACATCAGCGCGGTGATATCGGCGTAGGACTCCGTCGGGTCGTCATAGCCGCCGCCGTCGTTGTTGTCGAGGCCGTGCCCCCACTCGTGGAGGAAGACGCCGGCGATCTCGCCGGTGTTGTTGCAGCCGCCGCCCGACTTGAAGAAGTTGACCGTCGCCCCGTTCCAGTAGGCGTTGCAGGTCTGGTCGAGGTTGATGTTGTCCGTCAGCTGCGACTGGAGCCAGGTGTTCGCCGGCAGCCACGCGCGCCCCTTCTCGGCGATGCGATTGAGGTGGTAGAAGCCGGTCCGCGCCGAGTGCGTGTTGCCGGCGCTCGCTCCCGGCGGGACGACGCAGTCGGTCCCGGTCCCCTGCTGGAGGTCGAGGTCGGTGTCGCAGGTCACGCTCTGGTTGACCGCGCCGCAGGTGTCGTTGACCGCGACGTAGGGGCCGGCCAGGCGGGTGACGGCCGTGCCGCCTGCGGGGCTGCAGGCGAAGATCCCCATGTCTCCGGCCGTCGACGGGCTGCCGTTGATCGTCACGTCCGCGTACGGCATCGGCCAGGCGGGCTGCTCGCAGCCGTCGGGGCAGACCTGGTCGTCCGAGACCGGATAGACGCCTCCCTTGACCTGGGCGTACTTGGTGTCGTCGAAGAGCGAGACGACTTTCCCGCTCGCCGCGTCGACGCTCCCCGACCAGGTGCCCGGCTCGCCGGCGACCCGGACGACGAAGCGCCAGACGAGCTCGTAGGAGATGCCTGTTCCGGGGGCTCCGGAGAACGCTCCCTCGTCGCGCCCGTGTGCGGTCGCCGGAAGGAGGACCTTCTCGGGGACCGCGAGGTCTGTGACGGCGTCGGTGCCGAGGATTCCCATGTGACCGTACAGGATCTGCCGCGCCGTCGCCTTGTCGACCGTCGCCTTGGGGGCGTGCTCGAGCGGGCCCCAACTGTTAGCACCGAAGGCGGAAAGGCTGCCGCGCGTGACGAACAGCAGGAACTGCTCCCGGTCGACCTTGACGCCGTCGACGGCGCGCTCGAAGAGGAGGATCGTGTGGTCCTTGTCCACCGGCCCCGAGCCGGCCACGGAGAGGACGAGCTGCGCGTCCCGGACCTTGAAGAGCGTCTCATTCGCGCGGACGAAGGCGTGGGCCTTCCCGACGACGTCCTGCAGGACTGGCTTGGCGTCGAGGGGGAACCAGCGGACCCCCGGCCCCTGCACGAGCAGAGGCGACCCCGAGCGGCGATCGACGAACACGTTCCAGCCGCCCCCGTTCTGCGACTGGAACGCCGCCCATCCTGCGCGTTCCTGGTCGAACCCGGGAATGGCGTCGGGGGTCTCCGCGACGATGCCGATCGACCACGACGGATCGGCGACCACGACCCGGTCGAACCGGGACGAACGGCGGTTGACGACAGCGGCGCGCGCGACCGCACCGGCGGCCGCGAGAGCGAGCATGCAGACGGCGAGGCGGATCGAAGCTCGACGGCTCACGTGAACCCCCCTCCGCGCGGGCGGACGGCGTGACACACCTCGGCACGGCGGCGGCCCGCGCTCTCATCGAAGACTATTCTGTGAAGCTCCGGGGGGGTCAACGGGAATCTTTGCTCGGGAGCCGCGAACGCGCGCCCCGTGCCGCCGCGAGCAAGGGCTGGGTCGGCGGAATAGGGCGCGTTTCGGCTGCAAGGGCCGGCGAGCCGCCACTTGTCTTTTCAGCAACAGCGAGGAGGAATCACGGAGGCGTGACGAGCGGGACGACGCTCACGTGTACGGATGCGAGTGCCGACACCTTCTGGCACGCGTACCGTCCGGTCTGCGGGTCGATCTGTCCGGTGCCGCGATCGGTGACCTGCAGGGTCGCGACGTAAGTCCTCGACACAGAGTCGACGATGTACGTGCACACGGCCTTGGAGGGGACCGGCCCTGGTATGGGACCCGACCCGTTGCCGCAGGTAAACACGTACGCGTCGATCGGCGTCTCGGGGTCGAAGGAGAGGGAGCCGTCGAGGACGACGTGCACCACTGTCTGGACTATCCCCACCACGGTGATGTCTCCTCCCGCGATCACGGCGGTGGGAGGACGGTTGTTCGGGCAATCATTCGGTGGCGCTCCGCTTCCGGGTATCTCGATCGACACGAGCTCGGGATTGGTCAGGGGATTGTCGGGCACCCCGACGAGGACGAAATAGGTGCCCGCGCTCCAGTTTCCCTCGCCTGGGTGTACCCAGATCGCGTACGTGTCTCCGGGTCGCGCGTCGAAGCAGCCGTCGCATTGCATCACTTCGAGCGGGACCGCGTTCGGCGGAGCGAACTGGGTCGCGACGCCGAGATCTTGCGGGCCAAGCGGCGGAACGGTCGGAGAACCGGTCCTCTGGACGACGAGGCGAGCGGGAATCGCGTTGCCCTCCTGCGGCACTCCGGGTCCACCTCCGTTGCAGGTCGGGTGAGGCTGCATGCACGCCTCCGGGTCGACGAGGACCGTCAGGGTCGCCGGGACCGGCTTCGGAATTGGCACCGGTACGGGAGGCGTCTGTTGGGATGCGCCCGGGGCCGGGGCGGTCAATCGATCGGTGCTCGTGACCGACGCCGATGTCCACGAAGCGCCGACCACGGCGAGCGAAGCAACTAGGACGGCTCTTCCGTGGCTGAGAACGAGATTCGCCATGAGGTCTCCCCTTGGGTCCGCGAAGGACCCGCCTTGGCAGTGACCCCGACCTGAAGAGAAAGTACGCCACTCCGGGTGGGCGACAACCGAAACTACAGATGGCATGGGGCGGAGAGCCCGCGACGTGTCGCTCCTCCACGCTACTGGGGAGCTTCCCAGACGACCCGACCGTCCTTGTCGATCATCACGATGGACGCGGCTGAGCGGGGGGACTTGGTACCTGTCTTGGTGTCAACGAGGGATGTAACGCCGAAGGTGGAGGCGTACCCCGCTGCGTCGGAGAGTGCCAGGGTGGCGCTGCCGTCGAGGGTTTCAATCCTCGCCTCGGACTTCTGCGCGCCGTTCAGGACCTGGAACCATGCGCCGCGCTTGTCCGCCTTGAGGAACGCTCCTATCTTCGTCGTCTCATCCGTCACGTTTTGACCTGAAGCGTTCGCGTTGGCCCAGAGCCGCAGGCGCTCCTTCGCGTTCTCGTCGTTCAACGCCACCTCCGCGTCTCCGCCGTTCGCAGGGGACCACAACGAGACCCGATGCTTTGCGTTGGAGTCACTCAGAAACAGGCTGGATCCATCCTTGTTGGCTTCCATTGAAACGCGAGCCTTTCCCGCCGCATCCCAGAGGACCAGCCCCACGAAGTCGCCTCCCTGCGCCGACAGGGTCGCGCGCTCCCGCCCCTGGTCGTCCACCAGCTCGAGTCCCCGCGTCCTGACCACGTCGGACGCGGTGGACTTGCTCACCTGTCCCATGAGTGGGGCGGATCCGAGGATCGCCACGAACGCGAGCAGCGCGAACCCTTTGAGCAACCGGTTCTCTCTCTCGAGCCTTTCAACACGCCGAGTAAGCTCATCCATCGCTGGCCTCCAATGAAGCACCCGCCACACGCGAGCGCCATCTAACCTGCGTCAGTGTGTCGCGGATTGTCGCGCACGGGCTCGACGTCGATCACGCGGCCGCCGCGCGAGTCGGGCGCGACCTCGGGCGCGATCTCGTGACGCGTTGCGAGAAACACCGCCAGCGTCCACGAGGGTACGAGGTCGAAGCCTGGAACGAGCTCGGCGAGAAATGCCGGCAGAAACGCCCAGTGCCACCCGACGAGCCGAGTCAGGATCGCGGCCATCAGCAGATCGAGCGCCGCGTCGACGACGGAAAGCCCTCCTTCGAGGAACAAAGGCGCGAACCCGATCTGGATGAGATCGGCCAACACGGCCAGCCCGCGCGCGGCCCAGACACGGCGACCCGTCACCGGCATCCGTCGAGAGTAGGCCGGCCCATTTCGTTCGTCAAAGAAAATGGCTGGGTGTAGCGCGCCACC
>Ga0318566_10000349_pt1 | contig 11517 bp, 11 predicted proteins | sample GRESIP066b5f22_FD_203492 | JGI IMG/M metagenome (GOLD analysis project Ga0318566, IMG submission 203492) | Tropical soil microbial communities from Luquillo Experimental Forest, Puerto Rico - GRE.SIPMG.066b5f22 | ecosystem: Environmental > Terrestrial > Soil > Tropical forest > Bulk soil... | reverse complement strand
CGCTGATCCGCGGTGACGGCGACGGCTCGGGCCGGTCCGAGCGCAAGAGCGCCTAGCACCTCTATTCGGGCCATTACGACGGCCCACACGCATGGATTGCCTTGGGCGAAGCCGTGCCCGTGGTGGATCAGTCCGGGGGCAGGCCCCCGGCTCCCATGGCCTGGATGCCGCTGTGGGGCTGGCGCCGGCGGAACCGGCGACCGCGGCCGGTGAGGCCCCAGACGGTGACCCGCCACAGCGCCTCCACGACGATGGCCCGGCTCATCTTGGACGTGCCGTGTACCCGTTCGACGAACGTGATCGGCACCTCCACGACCCGCAGCCCGGCCCGTATCGCCCGCATCGCCAGGTCGATCTGGAAGCAGTACCCCTGGGACTCCACCTCGTCGAGCGCGATCGCGCGCAGCGTGGTGGCCCGGTAGGCACGGTAGCCGCCGGTGGCATCCTTGAGCCCGATGCCGAGCATCAGCCGGGCGTAGGTGTTGCCGCCGCGCGACAGCAGTTCACGCGACTTCGGCCAGTTGCGCACGGTGCCGCCGGCCACCCAGCGGGAGCCGAGCACCAGGTCCGCGTTCTTGAGCGCGTCCAGCAGGAGCGGCAGCTCCTCCGGCTGGTGCGAGCCGTCGGCATCCATCTCGACAAGCACGTCGTAGCCCTCGGCCAGGGCCCAGCGGAAGCCCGCGATGTAGGCGGCGCCGAGTCCCGCCTTCTGGGTGCGGTGCAGCACGTGGACGTGGCTGTCCCCGGCCGCAAGCTTGTCGGCGATCTCGCCGGTGCCGTCCGGGCTGTTGTCGTCCACGACCAGCACGTCGGCGTCTGGCACGGCACGGCGGATCCGGCCCGCCGTTGCCTCGATGTTGGCGCGCTCGTTGAAGGTGGGGATGATGACGGCAACACGCCCCGTGGGTTGCCCGCAGCCGTCCATAACTGTCAAGACTCCCTGCCTGCCAATGCCTACAGTTCCCGCCGTGCGGGTCATCTGCCACCGCTCCCGGCGGTGGGCGTCCCTGCAGGTTACCGTGCGACCTGGCAAGCGCCGGCCGGCAAGGCGCCCGCGCGCCGGGCGGAACAAGTGAAAAGAGGCCGGGCCGCCCTTCGGACCGGAGTCCACCCCGTCGGCCACGAGGCCGGCCCCGTTGTCTACTGGGTGCCCGGGCCCCTTTCCAAGTCCAGCCATCGCCTGCCAGAGACACCTTCGGCGGCCCAGCCGGTGCCGGACTTCGCAGTAACTTAGGAGTACCGCGCCAGCCGTGTCAACCTCGGCCGTCACGGCCCGTCCGGCCCGGTGCGCACGGAGGGCTGGGCCTGTTTCCCGGCCGGGGCGACGGCGGTACGATGAGGCCGTTCCAGGTGAGGGGCAGAGTGACAGCTGTGTCAGGCACGCGGCAACGATGAGAGTGCCGTGCGGCTGGGCCACCGAACTGGCTGAGCATCGCGCGGTGTGCCCATATCCGCAGTCCTGCACGTCCTCCCCCCTGGACCGCATCAAGCGGTTGCGACCGGCGCCCGAACGCTCTGGCTGGGGCAACCCGAGGCCCAGCCGATCCGAGCAGTGATCTTCTCGCAGGAGGTTCAGCGATGACCGATAGCTCCGAGCCCCAGGTCTCCGAGGAAGGCGAGCAGGAGGTCTCCGAGTCGCAGATCGCGGTGCACTGGCGGGAGGAGGAGTATTACTACCCGCCGGAAACGTTCGTCGCCCAGGCCAACGCGAACGACGCGGCCATCTTCGACCGGTTCAGCCTGGACAAGTTCCCCGACTGCTTCACCGAGTACGCCGAAATGCTGAGCTGGGACGAGCGCTGGGACACCGTGCTGGACAGCAGCAACGCCCCGTTCTGGAGATGGTTCGCCGGCGGCAAGCTGAACGCCTCGTACAACTGTGTGGACCGGCACGCGGCGGCCAGCCCGGACAAGACGGCGATCATCTTCGTTCCGGAGCTGGAGTCCGACGAGATTGTGCACATCAGCTACGCCGAGCTGCTGCGCCAGGTCAGCGAGTTCGCGGCGCTGCTGCGTGACTCCGCGGGCCTGAAGGCCGGCGACCGGGTGACGCTGCACATGCCGATGGTGTCGGAGGCGGCCGTCACGATGCTCGCCTGTGCCCGGCTCGGCGTGGTGCACTCCCAGGTGTTCGGCGGCTTCAGCGGCCAGGCTTGCGGGACGCGCATCGCCGACTCCGGCAGCCGGGTCCTCATCACGATGGACGGCTACTACCGGGCCGGCAACATGACCGACCATAAGGTCAAGGCCGACGAGGCGGTGGCCGAGGCCGCCAGGCAGGGCCAAGAGGTGGACAAGGTCCTGGTATGGCGGCGGCGCCCCGGCCAGTATGCGTCGCAGACGCCGATGGTCGAAGGCCGGGACTTCTTCGTCGACGAGCTGTTGCCTGAGCACAGCGGCAAGACCGTGGACCCGGTGTCCATGCCGTCCGAGGCGCCGCTGTTCCTCATGTACACCAGCGGGACCACCGGGCGTCCCAAGGGCGCCCAGCATTCCACCGGGGGCTACCTGTCCTACGTGACCGGGACCTCCAAGTACTACCAGGACATCCACCCCGACGACACCTACTGGTGCATGGCCGACATCGGCTGGATCACCGGCCACTCGTACATCGTCTACGGGCCTTTGGCTTTGGGGACGACGAGCGTGATCTACGAGGGCGTGCCCAACTACCCGGACGGCGGGCGGCCGTGGCGGATCGCCGAAAAGCTCGGCGTGAACATCTTCCACACCTCCCCCACCGCCATCCGGATGCTGCGCAAGGTCGGCCCGGACGAGCCGAAGAAGTACAACTATCACTTCAAGCACATGACCACGGTCGGCGAGCCAATCGAGCCCGAAGTGTGGCGCTGGTACCACGAGGCCGTCGGCAAGGGCGAAGCCGTCATCGTGGATACCTGGTGGCAGACCGAGACCGGTGGGTTCCTGGGCTCCTCGCTGCCGGCGCTGAAGCCGATGAAGCCGGGCTCCTGCGGCCCGGCGGTGATCGGCATCTTCCCGGTGATCCTGGACGAGAACGGCGACGAGGTCCCGGACGGCAAGGCTGGGAACATCTGCATCACCAACCCCTGGCCGGGGATCATGCAGACGGTCTGGGGCCAGCCGGAGCGGTTTATCAGCGTGTATTACGCCAAGTACAACAAGGACCCCGACTCCAAGGACTGGCGGGACTGGCCCTACTTCGCCGGCGACGGCGCGGTCCGTGCCCCCGACGGCTACTACCGGATCCTGGGCCGGGTCGACGACGTGATCAACGTCGCCGGGCACCGCCTGGGCACCAAGGAACTCGAATCGTCCGCTCTCACGGTGCCCGAGGTCGCCGAGGCCGCCGCGGTCCCGGTGATCGACGACATCCGCGGCCGGATGGTGGAGATGTACATCTCCCTCAAGCCCGGCTACGAGGCCAGCGATGACATGGCGAGAAAGGTGACCGGCGCGATCGAGACCCAGATCGGGAAGATCGCCCGGCCGAAGAACGTGTGGATCGTGCCGGACATGCCCAAGACAAGGTCCGGCAAGATCATGCGCCGCGTCATCGCCGCCGTCTCCAACTTCGCCGAGGTCGGCGACGTCACCACCCTGGCCAATCCCGAGGTCGTGGACGGCATCCGTCACCAGGTCCAAGCTGCCAAGGTGGCCAAGGGCGACACCCCCCGCGAGCTGAGCGAGACCGAGAAAGCCGAGATCCAAGCCTTCGGCTCCGAGTCGTAACCCCGCGCCACAGCCCAGACCTCAGCCGAAAACAAGCGGGTCGGCTACAGCGGCAGGCCGGCCTCCAGCAGCGCCAGTCCTCGCTCGAGCTTGGCGCCGAACCCGTCCAGGTCCTCGGGCTGATCGAACCAGGCGGCCACCGCGATCCCGACGACGGCCCCGGCGAGCGCCTGGACCGCGAAGTCGCTTGCGGCCTTCCCGGTCCGCTCGGCCACCGCCTGCGCGATGACCTGGGTGGTCCGGGCGAGTTCCGCCATCATCCGGGCCCGGACGGCGGGCACCGCGATGGCCATATCCATGGTCTCCCGCAGTTGCGCAAGCTCGTCGGCCCCCATGCCCTCGAAGGCGGCGCGGACCGAGACGCGCAGGGCGGCGATCGGCCCCATGTCCGCCGGCTGGGCCAGGAACACGTCCATCCACAGCAGTTCCATGTCGTCCTGCAGGACGACGTCTTCCTTGGTGGGGAAATAGCGGAAGAACGTGCTCGGAGAAACCTCGGCGGCCTCGGCGATCTGCTCCACCGTGGTCTCGTCGTACCCCTGCTCGCGGAAAAGCCGGAGCGCGTGCTCCCTGATGGCAGCACGCGTCCTGGCCTTCTTGCGCTCCCGCAGCCCAGGTCGGCTTATTGCGTCAGGCGACACGCTCATGCTGCGATTCTGCTCCTTCGAGGCCCCGGCCGGTAGCAGCCACGGCCTGCGCGTCCGGCGCGGCACGCCAGGGCAGGAACGCCAGCGCCAGCACGATCCCGGCCATGCCGACGCCGGCGCAGACCCACAGCATCGCGTCGGTCCCGTGCACGAACGCGGACCGCACCGAGTCCAGCAGCGCCGCCGAGCCGGTCTGGTGGGCCACCGCGAGGCCGGCGAACACGCTGCTTCGGACCGCGTTCGCCGCGGGCTCCGGCAGCCCGGTCAGGTCGAGCTGGGAGTGGTACGCCACGGACAGCACGCTGCCCAGGATCGCGGCCGACAGCGGCGCGCCCGCCTTCTGCACCGCCTGCATGACCGCCGAGCCGACCCCCGCGCGGTCCTTGGGCAGGTCCACCAGGGCGGTGGAGGCCGCGGTGGCCAGCGCCAGCCCGAAGCCGACCCCGGTGATCGCGGTCCAGGTGGCGATGAACGCGTTCCCACTGGCCACGGTCATCGTGGCGCCGAGTACCAGGCCGCAGGGCAGCGGTGAGCTTGGTGGTCAGCCGCGCGGCCACCCGGTCGGCCAGGCCGGCCCCAAGAGCCAGGCCCACCATCAGCGGAAGCAGCCGGACCCCGCTGCCCATCGCCGACACTCCCAGGATGGCCTGGAAGAACTGGGGCGCCCCGAACAGCAGGCCGAACATCGCGAAGACGCCCAGCGCCTGGAGCACCGTGCCCCAGGTGAACCGGGCAGACCGGAACAGGCCCAGGTCCACCAGTGGCTGCCCGCCGTGCTGGTTGAGCCACAGCTCCCACAGCACGAAGGCCGTCAAGATGGCCACGCCGCCGGCCATGGCCGCGATCGCGATGGCCGAGGACCAGCCGTACTGCCCGGCTGCGATGAAGCCGTACACCAGCAGCGCCAGGCCGCCGCATGAGGCCACGATCCCCGCCGGGTCCAGCCCCGGCCGCTCGGCGGCCCGGGACTCCGGCACCAGCAGCGCCATCGCGACGAGGCCGATCACCACCACCGGCAGGTTCATCAGGAACACCCAGCCCCACCAGTAGTTCGACAGCAGCCAGCCGCCCAGAATCGGCCCGATCGGCAGGGCCAGGAAGTTGGCCGCCGCCCAGATTCCCACCGCCCGGGTTCGCTCGTCGTCGTCGAACATCACCGTGACGATCGACAGGACCAGCGGGATCATGAACCCGGCACTCAGCCCGAGCACCGTCCTGGCCGCGATGAACTCGCCGGGGTTCGTGGAGAACGCGCAGGCCAGCGAGCTCAGCCCGAACACGGCCAGGGTGGCCATCATGACCTTCTTGCGGCCGAACCGGTCCCCCAGCAGTCCGCCGGGCAGCAGCCCCACGGCCAGCGCCAGCGTGTACGCCGACACGAACCACTGCAGGTCGGTCGCGGAGGCGTGCAGCGACCCCGCCAGGGTCGGCAGCGCCACGCTCAGCACCGTCGCGTCCAGCCCGACCGCGAGCACGCCCAGCGTCAGCCCGGCCAGCGCCCACCACTTCCGCGCCCCAGCTCCGTCCATGACACCCACCACCATTCAGCAGCATCTCTAATCTGAATGCTACTGTCAGTTTAGAGTGTCACGCAAGCCCAAGTTGCTCCCAGTTTTCGCGAATCAACCCGGGGGCGCCGGAACGACGACCGTGCCCGTCGCCGTGACGACCGTGACCGGCGGGTCGAGTACCGACGATGCCGACTGCCCGCGCTCGGGGTCGGCACGGCAGACGACGCGGGCCTCGAAGGCAAGGTCACGGCTGCGCCGCCCGACCCGGGTCACGGTTGCCGTGGTCTCGATGACGTCGCCGCCGAGGACCGGCGCACGGAACTGGACGTCGGCGTAGGAGGCGAACAGGCCCTCGTCGCCGTCCATGCGGATGCAGGCCTCCGTGGCGGCGTCGCCGAACAGGGCCAGCACGTACGCGCCGTCCACCAGGTTCCCGCCGTAGTGGGCGTCGGCCGCGGACACATACCGGCGCTGGGTGACGGTGAGCCCCTCGGCGGTGGCGGTCACGCCGCGTTTCCCTGCGGCGCCGCGTTTTCCTGCGGCTCGGGGGCCAGGGTGTGGACCAGGTAGCTGGCGACCTCGCGGGGCGTGGTGCCGCGGCCGAACACGCGGTCCACGCCCAGGTCCTGCGCCATCGCCGGGTCGAACCTGGGCCCGCCCACGACGAGCAGCGGCCGGGCCGCGCCGCGAGCGGCCGTGAACGCCTCAGAGATCTGCTTGGCGGCCTTGATGTGCGCGTCTCGCTGGGTGACCACCTGGCTGACCAGCACCGCGTCCGCGTGCGCAGCGCCGGCCCGGCCAACCAGGTCAGCGACCGCGACCTGGGCGCCCAGGTTGACCACCCGGATCTCCGCGTAGGATTCCAGGCCCTTCTCCCCCGCGTGCCCCTTGACGTTGAGGATGGCGTCGATGCCGACGGTGTGCGCGTCGACGCCGACGGTCGCGCCGACCACCACGAGTTCCCGGCCCAGGGACGACCGGATCCGCCGGTTGACCTCGGCGGTGGACATCAGCGGGAACTCACGCCGCGCGACCTTGACGCTGGCCAGGTCGACCAGGTGCGTGACGGTGCCGTAGACGATGAAGAAGGTGAAGTCCGGGCCCATCGCCTTGGCGTGCACCACCATGGCTGGCTCCAGGCCCATCTTGGCCGCCAGCTGGGCCGCCGCGCCCTCTGCGAGCGCCCGTTCCTCCTCGGTGCCCGACGGCAGCGGCAGCGTGAACGAGACCTGGATCCGCCCGTCACCGGTGGTGTCCCCGTACGGCCGGATCACCGTGCCGCCCTGTTCCGTGGCGCTCATGACCGCCCCGCTTCCAGAAACTGCTGGCGGCCTTCGAGGAACTCGCTGGCCGGGTTGAAGTAGCCGTCCGCGCGCTCGACGACGCCGTCCAGGCCGCGGCCGCCGTCGGCCGGGCGGCGGGTCACCCCGAACGTGCCGTCGGCGATGGCGTTCAGCAGCCCCTCCGCGGTGATGCGGCGCAGCAAGTCCACCGACTCGGCCAGGACCTGCTGGGCCCGCTTCTCGACGAACCCGCCCGGCGGCGGCCGGAAGTTCTCGCCGAGCCGTCCCGCGGCCCGCAGCACGTACCGCACGTTCTCCAGGGCCAGGTCCCGGTCGGACAGGAACGGGGTGTGGATGCCCTCGGTCATCATCCCGATGAGCAGGATCGACTGCCCGGTCAGCGCGCCGCACAGGTTGAAGAACGCGTCGAGCAGGTACCCGGCGAACACGTTGCCGGTCATGTACTTGGTCGGCGGCATGTACTTCAGCGGCGCGCCGGGGAACAACTGGCGGACGAGCTGCGCGTGGGCCAGTTCGAGCAGGAACGAGTCCGGCACCGCTGGGTTGATCTCGAACGCGTGCCCCAGCCCGAGCTGCCAGTCGGCCAGGCCCGCCTCCTTGCCGAAGTACTCGTTGAGAAGCTGGCTCACCATGACCGTGTGCGCGGCGTCCACCGCGTCGGCGGTGGTCAGGTAGTTGTCCTCGCCGGTATTGATGATGATCCCGGCGCGGGCGTGGATCTGCCGCGAGAACCGCTGGTCGATGAACGTACGGCGGGGGTTGATGTCGCGGAAGATGATCCCGTACATGCAGTCGTTGAGCATCATGTCGAGGCGCTCGAGCCCGGCCAGCGCCGCGATCTCGGGCATGCAAAGACCCGAGGCGTAGTTGGTCAGCCGCACGTACCGGCCGAGCTCGCGGGAGACGTCGTCGAGCGCGGCGCGCATCAGGCGGAAGTTCTCCCTGGTCGCGTAGGTGCCCGCGAAGCCCTCGCGGGTGGCGCCCTCGGGGACGTAGTCGAGCAGCGACTGGCCGGTGGACCGGATCACGGCGATGACGTCGGCGCCCTCCCGCGCCGCCGCCTGCGCCTGCGGGATGTCCTCGTAGATGTCGCCGGTCGCGACGATCAGGTAGATCCACGGTTTCGGCGGATCGGCGGTGGCCTTGATCATTGCCTCGCGCTCCGCTCTCCTGGCGTCGATCCGGGCGAAGCCGTCGGACAGCGCCGCGGTCGCGGCCAGCCGCGCGGCCGCGGCGTCGCCGCCCTCGGGCAGCCGGAACTTCACCTTGCCCGCGGCGGCATCGCTGGCCAGCGCGGCCAGGCTGGGATAGCCGCCGGTCACCAGCGCATCCCAGGCGGGCAGGGCCACTCCGTGCTGCAGCCCGCAGCTCTCGGCCACCGCGTCCACGAGATGGTTCACCCAGGGCATGCCGTCGCCCGGATCGGCACCGTCCAGGCCGCCGAGGCGCAGCACCGCCCGTTCCACCGACACGGTGGTGTGCGTGCGGGCCATCTCCACGATGGGCTGGCCCGCGACAGCGGCCAGTTCCCGCGCCTTACGGACCATCGCAGGGTCCAGGCTGAGCACGGGCGCCGTAACGCCGCCCGTGTGTTCGCTACCCGGCATGACGCCTCACCCTTCCGCCGTGCGGCTCTCGAAGATCTGCCGCACCCCTGGCTCGGCGCGGACCAGGTCCAGCGCGAGGGCGGCATGCCCCGGTACATACCCGTTGCCGATGAGCATGGTGATGTCGGCGGCGACCCCTTCGGCGCCGAGCGCGGCCGCGCTGAACGAGGTCGCCATCGAGAAGAAGATCACCGTGCCGCCGTCGGCGGTCGCCAGTACCGCGCCCCCCTCGCAGCCTGGGACGTCCACGCACACCACGGTCACCTGCGCGGGGCCACCGGCCGCCCGGACCGATGCGGCGACCGCCGCCGGGTCCCGGGCGTCCGCGATCACCACCTCGTCCACCAGGTCGGCCTTGGTCAGCAGGTCCGCCTCGGCCTGCGTCGGCACCAGCCCGATCACCGTCCGCGCACCGGCCTCGCGGGCCGCCGCGGCGGACAGGCTGCCGCTCTTGCCCGCCGCGCCGAGTATCGCCACCACCGGCGGGGTGCCGCCGCTCCAGGCGTCCCGCACCACCCGGGCGGTCAGCGCCGGCGCCCCGCACACGTCGAGCACCGCGAGCGCCAGCGGGACCGGCATGCCCGCAGGCAGCACGGCGGCGATGGAGCGGCCGAACAGGATCGCGTGGCCCTCGCACGGGACCTGCTCACTGCGGCCGTCCCAGCGGGCCAGCCCGTCGGTGATGGCCAGCGGGGTGAGGCTGAGCGACACCAGGGTGGCGATCCGGTCGCCGGGGGCCAGGCCCAGCGGTGAGTCCGGCCCGACCTCCTCCACGACACCGGTGAGCATGCCGCCCGAGCCGGTCACCGGGTTCTGCATCTTGCCCCGCTCGGCGACGATGCCGAGCACCGCGGCGCGCATCGCGGCCGCGTGGCCGCCTTCCGCGGCCGCTGTGTCCCCCTGTACAGCCTCGCTGAGCTGGCGGAACGAGGCGGCGTCCAGGTTCAGCCGCTCCACCCGGACCCGGACCTCGTCCGGCCACAGAGCGGGGCTCGGGTCCACCCGCCAAGCGGCCTGTGGCAGCGCGCCGGCCGGCTCGATAACGCGGTGCAGCCCCAGCGGTGAGCTCGGGAAGTCTTTTCGTTGCATACTATTTTCTCACAAGGTTCTTTCGTATCCTTCGTGCATACCAGGCTATCTTCCCGTTTCCTAAGCCCAGAACGGTGGTTATTCCGTGATCGAGCAGCCGTACGTGTACCGGCGTGCAGAGCTTGCCGAACCCGATTGGACCCGGTTCCCCGGCTGGGCACAGGTGACGCGCGAGGAGTGGGAGTCGGCGCAGTGGCAGCGGGCCCACTGCGTGAAGAACATCAAGCAGCTCCGCGCCGTGCTCGGCACCGGGCTCAGCGAGGAGTTCTTCGCGGACACCGAGCGCGACCAGCGCGAGCGGGCGACCATGTCCATGCTGGTGCCGCCGCAGATGCTGAACACGATGGCGCCGCGCATCGCTGCGGATGATCCCGGCTTCACCGAGGCGTTCTACGCCGACCCGGTGCGCCGGTACATGATCCCGGTGTTCAGCGACCGCCGCGGCGACTGGCCGTCGCACCCGTACGCGAGCCGGGACTCGCTGCACGAGGCGGAGATGTGGGCGGTGGAGGGCCTCACCCACCGCTACCCCACCAAGGTGCTCGCCGAGGTGCTGCCCACCTGCCCGCAGTACTGCGGCCACTGCACGCGGATGGACCTGGTCGGCAACCCGACCCCGGTGATCACCAAGCACAAGTTCAGCCTGGCACGCGAGGACCGGCTGGAGGCCATGCTCGCCTATCTGCGGACCACGCCTGGCGTCAGGGACGTGGTGGTGTCCGGCGGGGACGTGGCCAACCTGCCCTGGCCGCGGCTCGAGGCGTTCGTGGCCGCGCTGCTGGAGATCGAGAACATCCGCGACATCCGGCTGGCCAGCAAGGCGCTGATGGGGCTGCCGCAGTTCTGGCTCAGCGACGAGGTACGGGCCGGGATGGGGCGGCTCGGCGCGACGGCGCGGGAGCGGGGCGTGTCCATCGCGATCCACACGCATGTGAACGCGGCCCAGTCGGTGACGCCGCTGGTGGCCAGGGCGGCTAGGGCGATGCTCGACACCGGCATCAGGGACGTGCGGAACCAGGGTGTGCTGCTGTCCGGCACGAACGACAGCGTGGAAGCCCTGCTTGACCTGTCCTTCACGCTGCTCGACGGGGCGGGCATCATGCCCTACTACTTCTACATGTGCGACATGATCCCCGGCAGTGAGCACTGGCGGATCTCGCTGGCGCAGGCCCAGCACCTGCAGCACCAGATCATGGGTTACCTGCCCGGGTTCGCCACGCCGCGGATCGTCTGCGACGTGCCGTACGTGGGCAAGCGCTGGGTGCACCAGGTGGCCAGGTACGACACCCGGCTGGGCATCTCCTACTGGACGAAGAACTACCGGACCGCGGTGGAGGCCGACGACCCGCTCGCGCTGCGCCGGGAGTACGCCTACTACGACCCGATCCACACCCTGCCTGCCGAGGGCCAGCGGTGGTGGCTGGACCGCGACCGCGACCGCGCCGGGGCCGGCCTGGCGACGGCCGGGGCCGGCCTGGCCACGGCCGGGACCGGCCTTAGCCCGGCCGCGCCGTAGCATCCCGCGCGCTCGCATCCCGCGCCTGCGCGTCGCGCGCATTCGCGCCGCGCGCCGTAGCGTCCACGGCTGTGGCCGCATCCACCGCGGCTACCGGTACCAGTGCCGCGGCGATCAGCGGCAGGACTGCGG
>Ga0318566_10000319_pt1 | contig 11829 bp, 9 predicted proteins | sample GRESIP066b5f22_FD_203492 | JGI IMG/M metagenome (GOLD analysis project Ga0318566, IMG submission 203492) | Tropical soil microbial communities from Luquillo Experimental Forest, Puerto Rico - GRE.SIPMG.066b5f22 | ecosystem: Environmental > Terrestrial > Soil > Tropical forest > Bulk soil... | reverse complement strand
CCTCGGCGGCCATGCCGGACGCGAACGCGAACGCTGCCGTGCCGGTCTCCAGCGCGGCGAGGCACTCCTCCAGGGCCTTCCGCGTGGGGTTCGCGGTACGCGAGTACTCGTAGCCGCCGCGGGTGCCGCCGACCCCGTCCTGCTTGTAGGTCGAGGTCTGGTAGATCGGCGGGACGACCGCGCCGGTCAGCGGATCCGGCTCCTGCCCGGCGTGAATGGCTAGCGACTCGAATCTCATTGCGCTCCTCCAGCGTAGAAGGCGAGCAGATCCTGCGGGGTGAGCACCGCGGCGGGCTTGCCGTCCACGTGTACCAGGGCCGCCCCGGCCTTCTCCAGGGTGGCCGCGGCGCGGCTGACCGGCTCGCCCTGCCCGATCACCGGCAGCGGCGGCGCCATGTGGTCCGCGACGTGGTCATTCGGGTTCGCGCGGCCGGTCACCAGGGCGTCGAGCAGGTCGCGCTCGGCGATGGAGCCCGCGACTTCGGCGGCCATGAGCGGCGGTTCCTGCCTGACCACGGGAAGCTGCGAGACGTCGTACTCGCGCAGCAGCGCGATCGCCTGCGCCACGGTCTCGTCCGGGTGCACGTGGACAAGCGCGGGCAGCTTGCCGCTGTCCTTGGCCATGAGTACGTCCTGGACGGTCGGCTCGCTGGTCTCGGCGCGCAGGAATCCGTAGTCCGCCATCCAGTCGTCGTTGAAGATCTTCGACAGGTAACCGCGCCCGCCGTCCGGGAGCAGGACGACGATGACCGCGTCCTCGGCGGCCGCCGCGGCTACTCTCAGGGCGGCGACGACGGCCAGGCCCGCGGAGCCGCCGACGAGCAGCGCTTCCTCCTTCGCGAGACGCCTTGTCATGAGGAAAGAGTCGGCGTCGCTCACCGCGATCACCTCGTCGGCTATGCCGCGGTCGTAGGTGGCCGGCCAGATGTCCTCGCCGACCCCCTCCACCAGGTACGGGCGCCCGGTTCCGCCGGAGTACACCGACCCTTCCGGATCCGCGCCGATGACCTTGACCTTCCCGCCGGAGACCTCCTTGAGGTAGCGCCCGGTGCCGGAGATCGTGCCGCCGGTGCCTATCCCGGCGACGAAGTGGGTGACCCGGCCCTCGGTCTGGCGCCATATCTCCGGGCCGGTCGAGTGGTAGTGCGCGTCCGGGTTGTCCGGGTTCGCGTACTGGTCGGGCTGCCAGCCGCCCGGTGTCTGGGCGGCGAGGCGGCGGGCGACGCTGTAATAGGAGTCCGGATGCTCGGGCGCGACCGTGCCCGGGCAGACCACCACCTCGGCGCCATAGGCGCGCAGCACGCTGATCTTGTCCTGCGCGACCTTGTCCGGGCAGACGAACACGCACTTGTAGCCGCGGTCGTTCGCGACGATCGCCAGGCCGACGCCGGTGTTGCCCGAGGTCGGCTCGATGATCGTGCCGCCTTTTCGCAGTTTCCCCTGTTTTTCGGCGTTCTCGATCATCCGCAGGGCGATGCGGTCCTTCACCGAGCCGCCCGGGTTCATGTACTCCACCTTGGCGAGCACGTCGTTCGTCCGCGCCACGCCGCGGGTAACGGACTTGAGCCGGATCAGCGGCGTGTCGCCCATAACATCGGCCAGCGAGTCGTACACCTGCATGAGTCCTCCCCCCTCCCTTTCTCTGCTCAGGACAGACGCTATCCGGTGTCGCGGACGCGTGCTGTTAACGTGGACGTGACACCACTCCTGAGGAGGCGCCGCCATGCCGGAGGCAGTCATCGTCGCAACCGCCCGCTCGCCGATCGGCCGGGCGTTCAAAGGATCGCTTACCTCCATCCGGCCCGACGACCTGGCGGTTCAGATCGTCTCGGCGGCCCTCGCGAAGGTCCCGCAGCTGGACCCGAGGGACATCGACGACCTGATGCTCGGCTGCGGGCTGCCCGGCGGCGAGGCGGGCTTCAACATGGCCCGCGTGGTCGCGGTGCTGCTCGGCCACGACCACCTCCCCGGGACCACGGTCAACCGGTACTGCTCCTCGTCGCTGCAGACCACCCGGATGGCCTTCCACGCGATCAAGGCAGGCGAGGGTGACGTGTTCGTCTCCGCCGGGGTCGAGTGCGTGTCCCGGGGCGTGCATGGGACGAGTGACAGCTGGCCGAACACCAGGAACCCTGTGTTCGAGCCGGCGCAGGCCCGTACCGTGGCGACGGCAGCGGCCGACTCGCCGTCCTGGCACAACCCGCGGGCGGTCGGCGGGGTGCCGGACATCTACATCGCGATGGGGCAGACCGCGGAGAACGTGGCGGCGCTGCGCGGCATCAGCCGCCGGGAGCAGGACGAGTTCGGGGTCCGGTCGCAGAACCTGGCGGAAAAGGCGCTCGCGAACGGGTTCTGGCAGCGCGAGATCACCCCGGTGACGCTGCCCTCCGGCGACGTCGTGTCGGCGGACGACGGACCGCGGCCGGGCACCACGCTGGAGAAGGTCGCGGGGCTGAAGCCCGCGTTCCGTGAGCACGGCACGGTGACCGCGGGGAACTGCTGTCCGCTGAACGACGGCGCGGCCGCCGTCGTCGTGATGAGCGACGTCAAGGCGGCGTCGCTGGGAATCACGCCGCTGGCGCGGATCGTCTCGACCGGCGTCAGCGCCCTGTCGCCGGAGATCATGGGGCTCGGCCCGGTGGAAGCGTCGCGGCAGGCGCTGACGCGGGCCGGCATGGCGATCGGCGACATCGACCTCGTGGAGATCAACGAGGCGTTCGCGGCGCAGGTCATCCCCTCCTACCGGGACCTGGAGATCGACGACAGCCGGCTGAACGTGAACGGCGGGGCGATCGCGGTCGGGCACCCGTTCGGGATGACGGGTGCCCGCATCACTGCGACGCTGCTCAACAGCCTGCAGTTCCACGACAAGACGACCGGCCTGGAGACCATGTGCGTCGGCGGCGGGCAGGGCATGGCGATGATCGTCGAGCGCCTCAGCTGAGGGGTTCCGCAGGTCGGCCGCGGAGGAAACGGGATATTACGGGAAGGTTGCAAAGTGGGTCTTGTCAGGGGCCCTCCGGTAGGGCAGTCTCATGGGAAAGCGGCTTCCCCTGGAGGTGCCAATGTCGCTGATGCACTCGCCCGACATGCACAAAAGCCTCATCGCGCGCATCCCGTTCGTAACGGGCCGCGAGCTAGCCGAATGGTTCACCCACCTCGAATCCGGGCCCGCGTTCCTGCGCCGCGAAGAGCGAGCGAACTGGCTTGCCGACGAGCACGGCATCTGCGACCACTACGCCGCCGCCATCTGTCACGAGTACGAACTCCGGCGCCGCCTCCGCCTCTCCGGCGCATAGCGCCTTTAGTCTCGCCCGCGTCATCGCGGGTGTTCCCCGGTGTCCGCCGTCGGCTAGCACGCCCGCGGATGTACTGCGCAGCCCTCGTTCCGCCTTATACGATCATGCGGTGAAGTCGCTTGGCGTCGAGGGCGCCTGGGTGTTCACGCCCCAGGTGCGCCACGATGAGCGGGGAAGTTTCCTGGAAGCGTTCCGGGGTGCCGAGTTCGCGGCTGACCTGGGGTACGAGCTTGACGTCGCGCAGGTAAACACTTCGGTGTCCCGGCGCGGGGTGATCCGCGGGATTCACTACGCGGACGTCCCGCCCGGGCAGGCGAAGTACGTGACCTGTGTCGCCGGGACGGTGCTCGATGTGGTGGTGGACCTGCGTGCCGGCTCGCCGGGGTTCGGCAAGTGGGAAGCCGTCCGCCTCGACGACGTCGACCGGCAGGCCGTGTTCCTGCCGGAAGGGCTCGGACATGGGTTCATGGCGCTGACCGACCAGGCGACCGTCCTGTACTTGTGCTCGACGCCCTACGCGCCCGGCCGCGAGCATGGCGTCCATCCCCTGGATCCGGTGCTCGGCATCGGCTGGCCGCTTGGTCTTGAGTGCGACCCGCTGCTCTCGGCCAAGGACGCGACCGCGCCCTCGCTTGACGAAGCACTGGCCGCCGGCTCGCTACCCCGGTACGACGAGTGCGTCGCATACGCAGCGCATCTGCGGGCCGCACGGTCCTTACGCTACCTTTGCCCTTATGAAGGCCCTGGTACTGTCGGGGGGGTCCGGGACGCGGCTGCGGCCGATCACGCACACCTCCGCGAAGCAACTGCTGCCGGTAGCGAACAAGCCGGTGTTGTTCTATGGCCTCGAGGCCATCGCGGCGGCCGGGATCACAGACGTCGGCATCGTGGTCGGCGACACGGCCCCGGCGATTGCGGCAGCGGTGGGCGACGGGTCGAGATTCGGGATCCGGGCCACCTACCTCCGCCAGGAAGCGCCGCTGGGGCTGGCGCACGCGGTGCTGATCGCGCGCGAATTCCTCGGCGATGAGGACTTCGTGATGTACCTGGGCGACAACTTCATCGTCGGGGGCATCACGAGCCTGGCCGAGGAATTCTCCGCCAGGCGGCCGGACGCGCAGATCATGCTGACGAAGGTGCCCGACCCGCGGGCGTTCGGGGTCGCGGAACTCGATGGTGCGGGGCGGGTGGTGGGGCTCGAGGAGAAGCCGCGGATCCCCAAGAGCGACCTAGCGCTGGTGGGCGTCTACTTGTTCACCCCCGCGGTGCACGAGGCGGTGGCCGCCCTCAAGCCCTCGTGGCGCGGCGAGCTCGAGATCACCGAGGCGATCCAGTGGCTGATCGACGCCGGGCGCAGCGTCGACTCCACGGTGATCACCGGGTACTGGAAGGACACCGGGAACGTCACCGACATGCTCGAGGTCAACAGGCTGGTCCTCGAGAGCCTGGACCCGCGCCTCGACGGGGTGGTCGAGCCTGACTGCGAGATCATCGGCCGCGTGGTAGTAGAGCCAGGCGCTCAGGTCAGCGGGTCCCGCATTGTCGGCCCGGCGGTGATCGGCGCCGGATCGAAGATTACGGCCTCCTATATCGGGCCGTTCACCGCCATCGCGGAAAACTGCGCGGTCGATGACAGCGAGCTCGAGTACTCCATCGTGCTGTCCGGCGCCTCCATCCGCGGCGTGCGCCGGATCGAGGCCTCGCTCATCGGGCACGACGCGGAGGTAACGCCCGCGCCCCGGGTACCCCGGGCGCACCGGCTCGTGCTCGGCGATCACAGCAAGGTGCAGATCAGCTCATGAGGATCCTGGTAACCGGCGGCGCCGGCTTCATCGGCTCGCAGTACGTGCGGACGCTGCTGACTGGCGGCTACGCCGGCTACGAAGACACTGCCGTGACCGTGCTCGACAAGCTCACGTACGCGGGAAACCTGGCGAACCTCGACCCGGTGGCCGGGCGCTTTGAGTTCGTGCGCGGGGACATCTGCGACGGAGAACTGCTGCGCGAGGTGCTGCCGGGCCACGACGCGGTGCTCAACTTCGCCGCGGAGACGCACGTCGACCGGTCCATCGCGGGCGCGGCGGAGTTCGTCACGTCCAACGTGACCGGCGTGCAGGTGCTGCTCGATGGGTGTCTCCGGGCCGGGATCCCGCGCGTGGTGCACGTGTCCACGGACGAGGTGTACGGGTCGATCGCTTCCGGGTCGTGGACCGAGGCTGCACCGCTTGACCCCAACTCGCCGTACTCCGCGGCCAAGGCGGGCGGTGACCTGCTGGCCCTGGCTTACGCGCGCACCCACGGCGTGAACGTCTCGATCACGCGGTGCTGTAACAACTACGGCCCCTATCAGTACCCGGAGAAGGTCATCCCGCTGTTCGCCACCAACCTGCTGGACGGCAAGCCCGTCCCGCTGTACGGCGACGGGCTCAACGTACGCAGCTGGATCCACGTCGATGACCACTGCCGGGGCATCCAGCTTGTCCTCGAACACGGCGAGCCAGGGCGCGTCTACAACATCGACGGCGACGACGAGCTGTCGAACCGGGAACTGACCGCGGCGATCCTGGAGGTCTGCGGCGCGTCCTGGGACATGGTGGTGCCGGTGACCGACCGCAAGGGGCACGACCGCCGCTACAGCCTTGACGATTCGCTGCTGCGATCGATGGGCTATGCGCCCCAGGTGCCGTTCGGCGACGGGCTCAAGGCGGCCATCGAGTGGTACGCGGGCAATCGCGACTGGTGGGAACCGCTGCACCGGCCCGCGCCTCCCGCCCAGGCTGGCTCATGACACGCTGGCTGGTCACGGGCGCGGGCGGGATGCTCGGCCGCGACCTGATGTCCCTGTTCACGGCGCGCGGGGAGGAAATCACCGGTCTCACCCGGGATGATCTCGACATCACAGACACGGCGGCGGTCCTGGCCGGGTTGCAGGCCGCCAAACCGGACGTCGTCGTCAACTGCGCCGCGTGGACGGCGGTCGATGACGCCGAATCGCATGAAGACGCCGCGCTGGCCGTGAACGGGCACGCGGTCGCGGGACTGGCGGCCGCGTGCGCCGACTCGGGCGCCGTCCTGGTCCAGGTGTCCACCGATTACGTCTTCGACGGTCTTGCGAGTTCGCCTTATGTCGAGAGCGCTGTTCCGGCACCTCGCACAGCCTACGGGCGGACCAAGCTAGCCGGCGAGCAAGCGGTCCTCGGCACGCTCCCCGAGGCCGGCTACGTAGTGCGGACCGCGTGGCTGTACGGCGCCCACGGGCCGAACTTCGTGCACACCATGATCAGGCTGGCCCGCTCCGGCGCCTGCCCCGCGGTCGTCGACGACCAGCGCGGCCAGCCCACCTGGAGCGCCGATGTCGCGCGACAGATCCACGCGCTGATCACGAGCCGCGCGCCGGCCGGCGTGTACCATGCGACTAGCACAGGTGAGACGACCTGGTTCGGGCTTGCCGGGGAAGTCTTCGCGCTCTTCGATGCCGCCGGCTTCGCCGGGCCGGAGATGGCGCGGCCCGCCCCGGTTCCCACCACCAGCGCCGCCTACCAGCGGCCCGCGCCGCGGCCCGCGTACAGCGTGCTCGGCCACGATGCGTGGGTCTCGGCCGGCATTGCGCCGATCGGGCACTGGCGGGAAGCGCTGCACCGGGCATTCCCCGAAATGCTCGCGGCCGAAAATAATTAACACCAGAATCCTGCGTCACTTTGTACTAAATTTACCCCCGTGCTGACTCGATCTATTGGGATAATGCCTGCTGTGCGGCGTCGTGGCCGGCTCGCCGTCGCGCTGGCCGTGGCCGTGCTGATCGGTGCCACGGTGTCCGGTATGCCGCAGGAGGCGACGGGCGCGGCGTGCGCCAACCCGGTCGCCTGCGAGAACCTCCGGCCTGGCACGCCGCAGTCGGTGTGGGACGTCACCAAGGGCGAGGGCACGACCATCCAGGGGTTCGCCGACCCGTTCAGCGTCAACGTCGGCCAGGCGATCCGGTTCAAGATCGAGTCCCCGGCGGCCAGCTACAAGATCGACATCTACCGGATGGGCTACTACGGCGGTGACGGCGCCCGCCTCGAGGCGAGCGTCGCGCCGAACATCTCGGTCTCGCAGAACCAGCCAGCGTGCGACACCAACGCCACGACCGGACTTATCGACTGCTCCAACTGGGGAGTCTCCGCCAGTTGGACCGTGCCGGCAACCGCGGTGTCCGGAGTCTACTTCGCGCGCATCTACCGCACCGACGGGACAACCGACGCGAACCAGATCCCGTTCGTGGTGCGCAACGACGCCAGCCATTCGGCCATCCTCTTCAAGACCTCCGACGAGACCTGGCAGGCCTACAACACCTGGGGCGGCAACAGCCTGTACTCCGGGACGGCGGCGCAGACGGCGAACAGCCCGCAGGCCGCCGGCCGCGCGGTCGCGGTCAGCTACGACCGGCCGTTCTCGACCCGCTTCGACACGCCGTTCGGGGAAGACTACTTCTTCTACGGCGAGTTCCCGATGGTCGAATTCCTCGAGGAGAGCGGCTACAACGTGTCCTATACCGACCAGGGCACTATCGCCTCGCCCCAGGGGGCCTCGCTTATCGAGCAGCACAAGGTGTTCATGTCCGTCGGCCACGACGAGTACTGGTCGGGTCCCGAGGTCGCCAACGTGACGGCGGCCCGGAACAAGGGGGTCAACCTCGCCTTCGTCAGCGGCAACGAGGTCTACTGGAAGACCCGCTGGGCCGCGGACGCCGCGGGCATGCCCGACCGGACGCTCGTCACGTACAAGGAAAGCCTGGACAGCGCCCAGACCGACCCGGCGGGCCCCAAGACCTGGACCGGGCAATGGGATGACCCGCGATTCAGCCCGCCCGGCGACGGCGGGCGGCCGGAGAACGCGCTGACCGGGCAGCTCTGGACGGTCAACGTGGGTACCTACGCCATCCAGGTGCCAGCGCGGTACGCCAGGCTGCGATTCTGGCGCAACACGAGCGTGGCGCACTTGTCGGCCGGCCAGACGGCGACCTTGGCGCCCGAGACGCTGGGCTATGAGTGGGACGAGGACCTAGACAACGGGTCCCGGCCGGCGGGGCTCATCGACATGTCCTCGACTACCAAGACCCCGCCGCAGGTCATGAAGGATTATCAGCAGGACCTCGGGCCGCTCAGTGCCACCCACCACCTGACCCTCTACAGGGCGGCCAGCGGGGCCCTGGTGTTCGGTGCCGGCACCGTCCAGTGGGCCTGGGGGCTGAGCTCGCAGCATGACGGGGACTCGAAGAACCCGCCCAGCCGGGCAATGCAGCAGGCGACGGTCAACGTCCTGGCTGACATGCATGCCCAGCCGACGACGCTCATGGCGGGCTTGGTGCGGGCCACGGCGTCCGCCGACACCACGCGGCCGGTATCGGCGATCAAGTCACCGGCACCAGGCGCCCACCTGAAAGACGGCGCGAGGGTCACGGTCTCCGGCACCGCGACCGACCGCGGCGGTGTCGTGGCGGGTGTCGAGGTCTCGACCAACGGCGGCGGTGCCTGGCACCCGGCCACCACGATGTCGGCCGCTGGCAAGAGCGTCACGTGGAGCTACACCTGGATCGCCCATGGGAGCCCGACCGCCATCATCGAGACCCGGGCGACCGACGACAGCGGCAACATCGAGAAGCCGTCGGACGCCCGCAAGGTCACGATCGGCTGCCCGTGCTCGATCTGGGGGCCGAACGTGGCTCCCGCGAAAGCAGACTCGGGCGACGGGACCTCGGTCGAGGTCGGTGTCAAGTTCACCAGCGGCATCGCCGGCACGATCAAGGGCATCCGCTTCTACAAGGCGGCCACCAACACCGGCACGCACATCGGCAGCCTGTGGACGGCCAGCGGTCAGTTGCTCGCCTCCGCGACCTTCACTAACGAGACCGCGAGCGGCTGGCAGCAAGTCAACTTCGCCCACCCCGTGCGCATCAGCCCGAACACGACGTACATCGCGTCCTACTACGCCCCCAACGGGCACTACTCGGAGACCGATCAGTACTTCGACCCGCCCATCCGCGGCGGGGCCACGCTGAACTCACCGCCTCTGCACGCCGTCCGCAGCACTCATGCGACGTCGAACGGGATGTACATCTACACCAAGAGCGTCGCCTTCCCGAGCCTTACTTTCAACGGCGCGAACTACTGGGTGGACGTGTTGTTCACGCCGTAGGCGTAGCTCTTTGGCGCAACAACATTCTTCACTTTGGCTCCTTGTTTCACTTTTCTATGCCGAATCGACATCAAACTCCGTGATCTCACTGGTCCCGCGAAACGTCTAGTTTTTGTTAAACACCACCGTGCGGGGGGCCGGCTCACGAGATCCCGTTCGGTGCGGAGTGGGCCGAGTCAGAGGTTGGAACATGAATAAATGCGTCCGCGGTGCCGTCGCGCGGTTGATCTCTATGGTCAACAAGTTGACTACTACCGCGAGGCGGAGCCGACTTGCGTTTCCGTTGGCAGCCGCCATTCTGCTATTCGCAGCACTGTCCGCTGTGCCGCAGACGGCGAGGGGGGCGACCTGCGCCAACCCCATCGCCTGCGAGAACCTCCTGCCTGGCACACCAGCGTCGGTGTGGGATATCAGCAAGGGCGAGGGCACCACGATTCAGGGGTTCGCCGCCCCGTTCAGCGTCAACATCGGGCAGACGGTCCAGTTCAAGATTGAATCCCCGGCGACCAGCTACAAGATCGACATCTACCGGATGGGCTACTACGGCGGTGACGGCGCCCGCCTCGAGGCGAGCGTCACCCCGAACATCTCGGTCTCGCAGAACCAGTCGGCCTGCAACACCAACGCCGTGACAGGCCTGACCGACTGCAGCAACTGGGGCGCGTCCGCGAGCTGGACAGTGCCGACGACAATGGTGTCCGGGGTCTACTTCGCGCACATCTACCGCACCGACGGGTCGACCGACGAGAACCAGATCCCGTTCGTGGTGCGCAACGACGCCAGCCATTCAGACATCATCTTCAAGACCTCCGACGAGACCTGGCAGGCCTACAACGACTGGGGCGGCAACAGCGTTTACTCCGGGACGGCGACGCAGACGGCGAACAGCCCGTCGGCCGCCGGCCGCGCTGTCGCGGTCAGCTACGACCGGCCGTTCGCCACTCGCTTCGACACGCCCTACGGGCAGGACTATTTCTTCTACGCCGAGTTCCCGATGATCCAGTTCCTGGAGCAAAACGGCTACGACATGTCCTACACCGACAGCGCCAGCGTCGCCCAAGACACCGGCGGGGCGATCCTCTCCCAGCACAAGGCCTTCATGTCGACCGGCCACGACGAGTACTGGTCCGGTCCCGAGGTCGCCAACCTGACCGCGGCCCGCGACAAGGGGGTCAGCCTCGCCTTCGTCAGCGGCAACGAGGTCTACTGGAAGACCCGCTGGGCCGCGGACGCCGCCGGCATGGCCTATCGGACGATGATCGTGTACAAGGAAAGCCTGGACAGCGCCCAGACCGACCCGGCGGACCCCACGACCTGGACCGGCGAATGGGCGGATCCGAGGTTCAGCCCGCCCGCTGACGGCGGGCGGCCGCAGAACGCGCTGACCGGCCAGTTGTGGACGGTCAACCAGGGAACATACGCCATCCAAGTGCCATCGCAGTACGCCAAGCTGCGATTCTGGCGGAACACGAGCGTGGCGGGCCTGTCGGCCGGGCAGACGGCGACCTTGGCGCCCGAGACGCTGGGCTATGAGTGGGACGAGGACATAGACAACGGGTCCCGGCCAGCGGGGCTCATCGACATGTCGTCGACCACGCAGACCCCGCCCCAGGTTTCGAAGGACTATCAGCAGGACCTCGGGTCGCTCACCGCCACGCACCACCTGACCCTCTACCGGGCGGCCAGCGGGGCTCTGGTGTTCGGCGCGGGCACCGTGCAGTGGGCATGGGGGCTGAGCTCGCAGCACGACGGGGACTCGAAGAATCCGGTCGACCCGAACATCCAGCAGGCCACCATCAACATCCTGGCCGATATGGGCGCCCAGCCTACGACGCTCATGTCCGGGATGGTCTCGGCCACGGCGTCCACCGACACGACGCCCCCCACGTCCACCATCACCTCGCCCGCCCCGGGTACGAACGCCAGCGATGGCGCGAGCGTGACGGTCACCGGCACCGCGGCCGACAGCGGGGGCGGTGTGGTCGCCGGCGTCGAGATTTCGACCGACGGCGGTGCCACCTGGCACCCGGTCACCACGATGTCCGCCGCCAACACGAGCGTGACATGGAGCTACACCTGGATCGCCCACGGCGACCCGAGCACGACCATCGAGACCCGGGCGACCGACGACAGCGGGAACATCGAGACGCCGTCGGACGCGGAGACCGTCAACGTAGGCTGCCCCTGCTCGATCTGGGGCTCGAACGTGGTCCCGCCGACGCCCGACTCGGGCGACGGCAGCTCCATCGAAGTCGGCGTCAAGTTCACCAGCGACGCCGCCGGCACGATCAACGGCATCCGCTTCTACAAGGCGGCTACCAACACCGGCACGCACGTCGGCAACCTGTGGACG
>Ga0318566_10000298_pt1 | contig 12028 bp, 14 predicted proteins | sample GRESIP066b5f22_FD_203492 | JGI IMG/M metagenome (GOLD analysis project Ga0318566, IMG submission 203492) | Tropical soil microbial communities from Luquillo Experimental Forest, Puerto Rico - GRE.SIPMG.066b5f22 | ecosystem: Environmental > Terrestrial > Soil > Tropical forest > Bulk soil... | reverse complement strand
GGGCCAATAGGACGGGCCGCATGTTCACCGGCGACCGCTCGGGCGACTGGCTGTTCGCGGCGCTGCACCGCGCTGGCTTCGCGTCCCAACCGACGAGCACCGCCGTCGGCGACGGCCTGACCCTGCGCGACGTCTACATCACGGCCACCGTCCACTGCGCGCCGCCGGCCAACAAGCCCCGGCCCGACGAGCGCGCCAACTGCGCGCCCTACCTGGCCCGCGAGCTCACGCTGTTACCGCGGGCCGCGGTTGTGCTCGCGCTCGGTCAATTCGCCTGGCAGTCGTTGGCCGCGTTCTACCGGCTGCGCCCCCGTCCGGCCTTCGGCCACCTGGCGGAGACCCCGCTCCCCGGCGGGCCCGTGCTGCTGGGCTCGTACCACCCGAGCCAGCAGAACACCTTCACCGGCACGCTCACCGAGCCGATGTTCGACGCGGTGTTCACCCGCGCCCGCGAGATCATCGGACGCGTCCGGCAGGCCCGACCGGTGCAGTCGAGCGCCAACCGGTAGCCCCCACGACGCTGCGGGGGGTGGCCGGGCGACCGGCTACCGTCTCGACGACATCCGGAGGGAAGGCGTGAACGAGCACACCGAGCACTTCGACGTGGAGCCGTGCGAGGCGGCGGACGTCACGAGCTGGGACGTCACGACGGACGTCCTCGTCGTCGGCTTCGGCGCGGCCGGTTCGACGGCCGCCTTCTCTGCGGCCGAGGGCGGGGCCGAGGTGCTGGTCCTCGAGCGCACCGGCGGCCCGGGCGGGGCGGCGGCTCTGGCCGAGGGCATCGTGTATCTGGGCGGAGGGACGCCGATCCAGACAGCATGCGGTTTCGAGGACAGCCTCGACGACATGTACCGCTACATGATGGCGGCCTGCGGGCCCGATCCCGACGAGGCCAAGATCGCGCGCTACTGCGCCGAGAGCCTCGGCCATTTCGACTGGCTCGAGGCTCGGGGCGTCCCCTTCGACCCGACGTTCTGCGCGGAGACCTCCATGGCGCCGACGGGCACCGAGGGCCTCGTGTACTCGGGGGGTGAGGACGCGTACCCCTTCAACGAGGTCGCCCGCCCGGCACCCCGTGGCCACCTGGCGAAGACGAAGCGCTCGACGGGCTGGCTGCTCATGCAGCACCTGGCGGCGGCGGCCACCGAGGCCGGTGCGGCTGTCTCGTCGGACACCCGCGTCGACCGCCTCGTCGTAGAGGACGAGCGCGTGGTGGGCGTCCAGGCTCAGCGCTTCGGCGAAACGGTGTCGCTGCGGGCGCGCCGCGGCGTGGTCCTGACCGCCGGCGGCTTCATCTTCAACGACGACATGCTGCGCCAGCACTGCCCGCCGCTGGCGCGGGGCACCTTCAAGGTCGGCACGGAAGGCGACGACGGGCGCGCCATCCGCATGGCGCAGGCCATCGGGGCCTCGGTGCGCAACATGTACGCCGGCGAGGTCTCGCTGCCGATCACGCCGCCGCGCGGCCTGATCCAGGGCATTCTCGTGAACGGCAAGGGCCAGCGCTTCATCAACGAGGACACCTACATGGGCCGCGTCGGCCAGTCAGCCCTCTACGAACAGGACGGCGAGGTATACCTGCTCGTGGACGAGGACTCGTACGAAGTGAACTGGATGGGACTCGCCGCGACCTGGGTCTGCGAGACGCCCGAACAGCTTGAGGACGAGATGGGACTGCCCGCCGGCTCGCTCCGCTCGACGCTGGACCTCTACAACAGGCACGCGGCGCAGGGCGAGGACCCGCTGTTCCACAAGGGCCCCGCCTGGGTGCGGCCTCTCGTGCCGCCGATCGGCGCGGTCGACCTGCGCATCGGGCCGGCGCCCTATGCGCCCTTCACCCTCGGCGGGCTCGAGACGACGGTCGACGGCGCGGTGCTCGACGTCAGCGGGCAGGCCATCCCCGGACTGTTCGCAGCCGGCCGCACCACGGCGGGCGTGTGTTCGTTCGGCTACGCCAGCGGCCTGTCGATCGGGGACAGCACGATGTTCGGGCGCTTCGCCGGCGCCAGCGCCGCGGCGTCGATCCCCTAAGAGCGCAGCGCGGCGTACTCGATGACGCGTGTCATCACGGTGTCGTCGGACTTGTGGACGGCACCGCTGTCGAAGGGTGGCTGCGGGTCGTACTCGATCATCAGCTGCGCCGCCTGCCCCGCGGTGCGGTCGACGAGCAGCTCGACGAGGCGCAACGCCATGTCGATGCCGCTCGAGACGCCCGCGGCGGTGATGATGCGCCGGTCGAGGTGCTCGATGACGCGGGTGGCGCTCGGCTCCGCACCGTGCGCCGCGAGCTCCCGGTAGCAGGACCAGTGCGTCGTGGCCGTGAGGCCGTCGAGGAGCCCGGCGGCGCCAAGCACGATCGAGCCGGTGCACACGGACGTCGTGAAGAGGGTGCCCGCGTGGGCCCCGCGCACCCAGGCGAGGACCCGTTCGTCGTGCTCGAGCGGGCGGGTGCCGACGCCGCCGGGGAAGACGATGACGTCGGGCTCGGACAGCTCCTCGAACGTGGCGTCAGCGCGGAGGCCGAGCATGGCGTTCTCGGTGCGGACCTCGCCCACGGCGTGCCCGACGAAGGTGATGTCGAAGGTCGGGATCCGCTGGAGCACCTCGTAGGGCCCGATGGCGTCGAGCGCGGTCATGCGGTCGAAGACAGGGACGGCGATGCGGATGCGGCCGGCGTCGGTCATGCGGGGGTCCTTTCGGCAGGGGCGGTGCGGAACCGCCGGCGGTAGGCGTCGGGGGAGACGGCGAGACGGCGTTGGAAGACGCGCCGGAGTGTCTCGGCGCTGCCCAGGCCGCAGCGCGCGGCGACGACGTCGAGCGTGTCGGCCGTCGTCTCGAGCTCACGGCGGGCCGCCTCGACCCGCGTGCGCTCGACGAAACGGCTGGGGCTCTCGCCGACCTCCGCGGTGAACACCCGCGTGAAGTGGCGCACGCTCATCGCGGCGGCCGCCGCGAGGGCGGGCAGGCGATGGTCGCCCCCGGGCGCGGCCTCGACGAGGTCCTGCACGGCGCGCACGGTCGTGCGCTCGGCGCGGGGCACCCACACAGGTGAGGCGTACTGCGTCTGCCCGCCGGGGCGGTGCAGGAACATGACGAGCCAGCGGGCAATGGTCTGCGCGACGTCGACGCCGAGGTCGTCCTGGACCAGCGCGAGGGAGAGGTCGATGCCGGCGGTGACGCCCGCGCTCGACCAGATCCGCCCGTCGCGGATGTAGATCGGGTCGGGGTCGACGGTGAGGTCCGGATGGGCCTCCCGCAGCTCCTTGGCGCGCGCCCAGTGGGTCGTCACCCGGCGACCGCCGAGCAGCCCGGCGGCGGCACCGAGGAACGCGCCCGAGCACACCGTGGCCACCCGCCGACAGCGCGGGGCCGTGGCGCGGATCCAGGCGACGAGCGCATCGTCGGCCGCAGCGGCGTTGGCGCCGCTGCCACCGGTGAGCACGAGCGTGTCGATGCGCTCTGCGTCGTCCGGGAGCGGCTCGGTGGCGAGCCGCAGCCCGCTCTCGGCGCGCACCGTGCCGCCCCCGCTCGAGGCCAAGGTCACCCGGTACCCACCGGCCCGCCCGACCGACACGGCGGCCCGGCCGGCGCCGGCGAACACCTCGTGCGGGCCGACCGCATCGAGGGGCTGGACGCCGTCGAACACGACGATCACGACGTGGCGTTCCCTCATGGGCACCACTCTGCAGGCGCAGTGCTATGGCGTCAATGACATGGTTCCCACAGATTCGGCCATAGGCCTGGTACCGGGCGGGTCGGCTGCTCAGCCGCCCCGCGCGCGTCTCGTCCCCCGGGCCCGCACCCAGGCCAATAGGTCGCCGCCGTCGCCCCGACGGACCGTGCCGGTGAAGATGTCCTCGCGCTCGGTCGACGCCTCGCGGGTGACCTCGGCGAACAGCTCGTCGCCGATCGCCGCCGGCTGCAGGTACTCGACCAGGACCGACGAGATGATCCCAGAGTGCGTCTCGTCGTTGGCCGCCGCGGCGACCGCCGCCCCGCAGACCGCGTAGAAGACCGCGCCGTGCACCGTGCCGTGCGGATTGGCGTGGCGGTCGTCTGTCTGCAGCGTCGCCACGGTGTGGCCGGCGTCGCGCCGGGCGACCTCGATGCCGAGCAACGATGCGAACGCGTCGGGTCCCGGCCCCGTCATGCGCCGCGACCCCCGGAGCCCGTCAGGAGGTGGGTGCCACCGCGGGCAGCCGGCCCGGCATCGGCACCGCGGTGGCGGGCCAGCGCTTCCGACTGGCCCTGCTCAGCTTGTTCAGCAGCGTCACCGCTCCCGGGTCGTCCTCGATCGGCCGCGTCTCGATGACGCCCGCGGCCTCCATGTCGTCGAAGAGCTCCTCACCCTTCTCGGTCCGCAACAGGGTGAGGGTCCAGTCGCCGAACGCGCCGATGCCCCCGGTCGAGATGTCGGCGTGCTCGGCGGCGAAGTCCGGGCAGCTCTTGCATCCCTCGCGGGTCCAGGCGTGGGCCTCCTTGAGCGGGATCTCGTGGTAGCTACCGTCGCGCATCCACACCTGGAACACGCCCTTGATGTTCATCTTGGCAATGTCCGCCCGCGCCAGCCCGTACTTCGCCTCGAAGAGCTCGGGGAAGATGGCGTCGTCGAAGGTCTTGGAGCACAGGAGCCCGATGGAGAGCGTGAAGCGCCGGGCGATCTTGCCGGCCTTGCGCGCCGCCATCACCGGGGGCGCCGAGGCCTGGCACCCCATCCCGACCAACGCGATGCGCTCGGCCCCGTCCGCGATGGCGTCCGCGTAGGCGAGCGGGTTCGCCGAGTACGTGTAGCGCGAGCCGGCGGTCGCGACGACGTCCTCCTTGCTGCGGGCCACCCGGGGCACCGCCTTCCAGGTCGAACCGTCGCCCTCGAGGCCCGAGACCAGCGCGGCGTCGATGAGGTCGTGCTCGAACGCCCAGATCAGGAGCGCCGACACCAGCCCGCCGTCCTGCCCCGTCTCCCGGATGCCGGAGTCGCTGGCCCGGGCGAGCACGGTACGCCGCGCGATGCCTGCGACCTCTTCGTCGGTGCGCGGCCGCCCGAAGAGATGGGTCTCGATGTCGGGCTCCCAGGTGCGAAAGCGCGGGCAGGCCCGCGTGCAAAGGGTGCAGCCCTTGAGGCCGTGGGTGCAGTTGTCGGGGCCGCCGTCCGCATCCACGTGGAAGGGCTTGTAGTTGCCCTCGGTGTCGTCGTAACCGAGGACGTCGTAGGGGCACGCGATGACGCAGGCCGAGCATCCGGTGCACAGCCCGGACGTCACGACCTCGGTGAACAGCTCCGCCCACTGCGGCTTCTCTGGCGGCACGGGCCCACCATATTCGGCCTGCCCCCGGGGTCGGATACCTTGCGCCCGTGCCCGAGATCCTCGAAGTCGAGCGCTACCGGGTCCTGGCCGAGAAGGCGCTGCACCGCCCGTTGGCCAAGGTCTGGATGGTCGACGCCCGCTATGGGCGTGGAGGGACGACGCCGGCGCGCCTGCGGGCGGCACTGGCCGGGCACCTGTTCACCCAAGCGCGGCGTCGGGGCAAGCTGATGCTGCTCGACACCGACGGCGGGCCCACGCTCGGTGTGCGCTTCGGCATGACCGGCGGGCTCGTCGTCGACGGCCAGCGGGCACTCGACCGGCTGCGGTATGGGCCCGGCGTCTTCGACGACAGGTGGGTGCGGGCGCGGGTGCAGTTCATCGACGGGGGACTGCTGCAGCTGCACGACCCGCGGCGCTTCGGCTCACTCGAGCTGGCGCCCGACGAGGACCGGCTGGGGCCCGACGCGCTCACGGCGACCCTCGCCGATGTGCACACGGCGCTCGGAAGGTCGTTGCGCGCCGGGCCGGTCGCACCGCTCAAGGCGCGGCTGATGGACCAGGAGCGCCTCGCCGGCGTCGGCAACCTTCTGGCCGACGAGATCCTGTGGCGCGCCGGGTTCGACCCCGGCCGGCGCACACCGCTCGACGACGAAGAGCTGCGCAGCTTGCACAAGGCGCTGCGCGCGACCCTGCGCCTCCTCGACCGCCGCGGCGGCTCGCACACGGGCGACCTGATGGAGGAGCGACAGCCAGGCGGGCATTGTCCGCGCGACGGCGCCGAGCTCCTGTACGCACAGGTGGGTGGGCGCACCACGTACTGGTGCCCGCAACACCAGCACTGAGCGTTCAGTTGAGGCGACGCACCCACCACACAGTGAAGGCGGCGACGGCGACTGCAAGTGCGATGAATGCGGCGAGCCCCCGGACCGCCACTGGTGCGGAGGGAGCACAGGCCCCGCCTCAAGTCAGCGGAGGCAGTCCCTTGGCGATCAGGTCGACACCGAACACGAGGAAGAGCGCCGCCATTACCGCGGCGTCGTGCGCGCCGAGCCAGGCCTTGGCCGATTCGAGCGACGCGCGTGCCTTGGCGCCGCCGACCAGTGCATAGAGCACGGGGGCGGCGATGCTCAGACTGCCGAGGATGACGAACACGACCGTCGCGACAATTGCGTCGCTGGTCGACAAGCCGAGCTGCGCCAGCCCCGCCGCCGAGGCCATCGTGAGTATCAGGTTCTTGGGGTTCACCGCGGCGAGGAACGCGCCGAGCCCGGCGGCTTCCCAGGGCTTGAGGGAATCGACGCGGTCCATCCATTTGGGCATGGTCGGCGCGGTGCCGGGCGCCGGCCTCTTGGCCCAGCTCCGACGTGCGAGGAGCAGGAACACGACGCCGAGGAGGATCTTGCCCCAGGAGGCCGAGTCCGAAGCCGTCGAGTTCGTGGCGACGTTGCCGTCGTGCGACACCACGTAGACGATCGCGCTGACGGCGGCCAGCGCAACGACCCAGCCGATCAAGAAGGCCGGCCCGTTGACCCGGGCCCGGGCCGAGAACAGCATCAGGATGACCGCAATGATCGGGATGGGGCTGATCGCGACCGCAATGGCGAAGGTCAGGACCTCGCTGATTCCCTGTCCCACCGGAGGGCCGGCGGCCTACGTCTCGTTGACCTCTTCGAGGACCTTGGCCGCGTGCCCGTCGGCCTTGACGTGGTACCAGGCCCGTTGCACCTTGCCGTTCGGGCCGACGAGGAAGGTGGAGCGGATGGTGCCGACGGTCTTCTTCCCGTACATCGTCTTCTCACCCCACGCCCCGTACTTCTCCATGACCTTCTTGTCGCCGTCGGTCAGGAGTGGGAACTTGAGCTTGTACTTGGTGCGGAACTTCACGTGCTTCTCGGCCTTGTCCGGGGAGATGCCGAGCACCGCCACCCCCGCCTTGTCGAAGGTCTTGAGGTTGTCGTTGAACTGACACGCCTCCTTCGTGCAGCCGGGCGTGTCGTCGGCCGGATAGAAGTAGACGATGACCCGCTGACCCTTGAAGTCGGAGAGCTTTACGGGCTTTCCGTCCTGGTCAGGCAGGGTGAACGCTGGGGCGGTCTTTCCCGCCTCGAGTTTGGCCATCGTCTTGGTCCTCCTCGGCTCGCCGGAGCGATCACTTTGGCACACCATGCCGCGGGATACCTGGTCTGGGCTGGTACAATGGGGAGTGCGACCGCCGGCAGGGGCTGGCGAGTCGGGGCCGATTCTCACTCCTGTGGAAGGCGCAGGGCCCCGCCGGAGATCACAGAGAGGGTCGATGACCGTAGAGGCCTTGACCGGCGCGCATGCCGGGACACCCGGGGGGAACGACGCCCCGGGTGACGACACGTACGAGACAGCCAGGACCTTCGAGTCCCTCGGCGTCTCCGAAGAACTGACCAAAGCGCTGGCTGATGAGGGCATCGTCAGCGCTTTTCCAATTCAAGCCCTGACGGTCGCGGACGCACTGGCCGGGCGCGACGTCTGCGGCAAGGCCAAGACCGGGTCGGGCAAGACGCTGGCTTTCGGCGTGCCGTTGCTGCAGCGGGCGAGGGCCACGCGGGATGCCCGGGGCCCCCGTCAGGTCACCCGGCCGGCCAGGCCATTGGCCCTGGTGCTGTTGCCGACCCGCGAGCTGGCCGTGCAGGTCTACGACGTGCTGACGCCGCTCGCCCGGAAGCTCGGGTTGCGCGCCGTCGCCGTCTACGGCGGGGCGGACATCGACCGCCAGGTGGCCAAGCTGCGCAAGGGCGTCGACGTCGTGATTGCGACGCCGGGCCGGCTGATCGACCTCGGTGACCGGGGCGAGGTGGCCGTGGACGGGCTCGAGACTCTCGTGCTCGACGAAGCGGACCGGATGGCCGACATGGGATTCATGCCCCAGGTCGAGTGGGTCCTGCGCCGTCTGGACCAGGCGCACCAGACGCTCCTGTTCTCGGCAACCCTCGACGGTGCGGTGGACCGACTCGTCAAGCGGTACCTCAGCGACCCCGTCTTCCACGAGGTGGCGTCGTCCACGCAGACCGTGACGCTGATGGAGCACCGCTTCCTCCAGGTGCACCAGATGGACAAGGTGAAGGTTGCTGCGGCGATCTGCCGCAATCAGGAGAAGTCGCTCCTGTTCGTCCGTACCAAGCGCGGCGCGGACCGCCTGGTGGAGAACCTCGGCAAAGAGGGCGTGCGCGCCGCCGCCATCCACGGCGACCTGCGCCAGACCAGTCGTGAGAAGGCGCTGGCCGACTTCTCGAGCGGCAAGCTGCCGGTGCTCGTGGCGACGGACGTGGCCGCGCGCGGCCGCCACATCGAAGGGGTCGACGGCGTGATCCACTTCGACCCGCCCGAGGACCACAAGGCCTACCTCCACCGATCGGGCCGTACGGCCCGCGCCGGCCGCGCCGGCGTCGTCGTGAGCCTGGCGTTGTGGAACCAGCTCGTCGAGATGGAGGTGATCCAGCGCCGGCTCGGCCTGCGCATCCCGATCGTCGAGATGTTCTCCAACGACCCTCGACTCGCAGACCTCGCCGCCTGGATGCCGAAGCCCGAGGAGAGCGTGCTCTGAGCGACGCCGAGGACACAGTTCCGATCGCGCTCTGGTCGCCCGAGGACGGGGTGCAGCGCGTGCTGGTGGTCACCGCGCATCCCGACGACGTCGACTTCGGTTCTGCCGGGACGGTGGCCGCCTTCACGGATGCCGGGCTCGACGTCACGTATTGCATCGTCAGCAACGGCGAGGCGGGTGGCTCCGATCGTGCGATGTCACGGTCCGAGATGGCGGCCTTGCGCCAGGACGAGCAGCGGGCCGCAGCCGCAGTGGTGGGCGTCAGCGAGGTGCGCTTCCTGGGCCACCCCGACGGCAGGGTGCAGGCCACGTTCGACCTTCGCCGCGACATCAGCCGCGTCATCCGCCAGGTCCGCCCAGAACGCGTCCTCACCCAGTCGCCCGAGCGGGATCTGGGCTTCGTCTACGCCAGCCACCCCGACCACCTGGCCGCCGGGGAGGCGGCCCTCGACGCCGTGTATCCCGACGCCCGCAACCCCTTCGCTCACCCCGAACTGCTTGAGTCCGAGGGTCTCGAGCCGTGGACGGTGAACGAGCTTTGGATCATGGGCCCGGGCCGGGATGCAGACGCCGACTCTGTCGCGGTCGAGACGACGAACACGGTGGAACGCAAGGTGTCAGCGCTCATGTGCCACAAGAGCCAGATGCCGGACCCCCCGGACGCGATCGGAGAGCTGATCCGCACCTGGGCGCTAACTGCAGGCGAGGCCGCGGGCCTGCCGGAGGGCCGCTCGGCCGAGGTGTACCGGATCATCCGCATCCCCTAGCGGACGTGGGCGCCGACCACCCCTGGGTGGTGCTCCAGCACGTTCGCTACGAGGGGCCGGGGGCGCTTGCGCCCGCGATACGAGAGACAGGGGCCGACCTCCAGCTCGTGCGCATCGACGAAGGGGACGGGGTGCCGTCTCCCAGCGACGTCGGCACCATCGCGGCGCTCGTGGTCATGGGCGGACCGATGGGCGTGCACGACGACCTGCCGTGGCTCGAGGCGGAGCGGGCGCTGATCCGGGCCGCCGTCGATGAAGGCCGTCCCGTTCTCGGTGTGTGCCTCGGAGCGCAACAGTTAGCGTTGGCGTTGGGGGCCGAAGTGGTGACCGGGGCCGAGCCAGAATGTGGCGTGGGCGAGGTCCACCTCACGCCGGCCGCTCTCAACGACCCTGTGTTGGGCGTCGCCCCCACGCCGTTGCCCTGCGTGCACTGGCACAGCGACACCTTCTCCCTGCCTGAGGGCGCCGTGCGGCTGGCCGGCAACGAGGCGTACGAGAACCAGGCCTTCCGCGTCGGGGCCCGCGCCTACGGGCTGCAATTCCACGTCGAGGTGACCGGCAGCCTCGTCGCCCACTGGGGTCCGCACCTCCCTTCCGGTGTGTTCATCCGCTCGTCCGACGTCGCGCACGTCAGCCGGGCCGGCGAGGGCGTCGTGCGGCGGTTCGTCGCGCTGGCGGGGGAAAGCCGGTGAGCGTCTCTGCGGCCAGCGTGAGGAAGCTAGCTCTCGCGTTGCCCGAGTCCACCGAACAACCCCACCACGACATGACCTCGTTCCGCGTGAGGGGGAAGATCTTCGCGACCATGCCACCCGACGGCGGCCGCCTCCACGTGTTCCTGGCCGGGCCAGAGGTGGTGCCCTACTGCGCCGAATTCCCCGGTGTGGTCGAGGAGCTGTGGTGGGGGAAGAGGCTCAGCGGCTGCCGCGTCCTCCTCCGGCATGCTGACCGCGCGCTCGTACGCGAGATGCTCGCGGAATCTTGGCGGCGGAAGGCACCGAAGGGTTTGCTCGACGCCTGAAAGAACAGGTCGGCCCGTTTCGAGCCGAAGTTGGCGTTACAACATGTAGTCGGTCGCCACTCGGGTAGCGGCACAAGATGTCGCGAGGCGTGAAAAATTTCAAACCGCGTGCAACAGGCGCGTCTATTTTCACGCTGGTGACAGCCGCACATCGCGCCAAGGGTGACCGGGTCCTGACGTGGCCACGAAATGGCGCGGTCATGCTGGCCCGCTGCTTCTCCCCGGTCGACGCGCGACATCGCGCCAAGCGTCTTCGCAGTTGGACCTGGCCTCGCAGGGTGGTGATGACGCTCGCGCTGACGAGTGGTCTCATCCCGCTCACGAGCGGAGAGGTCGGGGCGAGAGTCGCGCCGCCGACGACGTCGTACTACGAGACCAGCGCGTCAGCGGCTGTCCTGGGCGGCCAGGGGCAGGCGGCGGGGCAGTCCGGGACGCAGGGACTGGTCGTCCTGGACTTCGGCCGGCCCGCTTCGGACGGGACGAGCGACGGCACGGTGGACTTCTCGCACAACGTCGTCTCGTTCGCAGACATCACCAACGGGGTCGAGAGCTACGTCATGGGCTACTACAACGCTGCGCCGGCCGACACGAGGCTCGACGTCGTCGTCGGAACGAACGACAGCTGCGGCTCATACCAGCCGTGCGGGTCGGTCGTGTGCGGCTGTCCGCACGAGCCCAGCAACTACGTCACCTGGGGCCATGAGCTCGCGGGCACCGTGGAGCAGCTCAACGCCTGGTCGGCGCGCGTGGCCTCGTCGAACGGCTTCACCGACACGGTGCACGTCTGGGCCGGCGACGACGCCGAGCCTGCGTTCGACCCGGGTTTCGACAACACCAGGTACGTGATGGAGGGCTACGCGCAGGCGGTGGGCGGAAGCTACCCGCCGATGGTGGACTACGGCTCCGCCGATCCCGGGATCTGGACCAACGACCAGCTCCTCCAGATCGCCAACGGTTTCTCGCCGAACGTTGCGATGCCCGAGATGTACACACCCAGCCAGGTCGCGGAATGGGCGTCGGTCCTCTCCTACGCCAAGGCCCAGGGCAAGGAGGTGACACTTTTCGGGGTCATGACGGTGGTGGCCGGCACGGAAGCTCCCCAGAGCGCGGCCGCCGACACGCTGGCGGCCCTTGCCCCCGTGACGGGTCAGAGCACGATCCGCTGGGTCTCGACGATCACGCACTGACCGCGCCGGCGTCCGCGCGCTGCCCTGACCGCCGACGGCGGCCGCTAGCCGGCCATCTGCCGCAGTACGTACTGGAGGATCCCGCCGTGGCGGTAGTACTCGGCCTCCATCGGCGTGTCGATGCGCACCATCACCCGGAATTCGGTGACTGCGTGGTCGTCCGACGTCGCAGTGAC
>Ga0318566_10000295_pt1 | contig 12050 bp, 9 predicted proteins | sample GRESIP066b5f22_FD_203492 | JGI IMG/M metagenome (GOLD analysis project Ga0318566, IMG submission 203492) | Tropical soil microbial communities from Luquillo Experimental Forest, Puerto Rico - GRE.SIPMG.066b5f22 | ecosystem: Environmental > Terrestrial > Soil > Tropical forest > Bulk soil... | reverse complement strand
ACATGGCGACCCGGCACATCCCGGTCTACGTCATCACCACGGACGACGACGCCGAGGCGGAGCCCGCGCTCGGCGCGCGGATGGTCATCACCAAGCCGCTCGCGACCGGCGAGGCCCTCGAGGAAACGGTCGCCGCGATCCGGCGTCACGCCGACGAGACCACGCGCGAGCTCTTGATCGTCGAGCCCGCCGTGGCGCGCCGCGAGCAGCTCGCGGCACTGCTCGACGGGCCGGACGTCAGCGTGACGGCGGTCGGCAGCGGCGCGGACGCGATCGCGGCCCTGGAGCGCCGAATCCCGGAATGCGTGGTCCTGAATCCGCGCCTCGTAGACGCGACGCCGCTCGACTTTGCCAAGCGGCTCCTCAAAGGCGGGCCCGTCCGGACCGCCGCGGTGCTGGTCCACGGCGAGGTCGACGGCGAGGATCAGGTCGAGGCCATCAAGCGCGCCGTGCCCGGGCTGACGGTAAAGGACGTGCGCACCGAGCAGCGGCTCCTCGATCAGACCGCGCTCTATCTGCACCGGCGCTTCGGCGATCTCTCGGCCGCGCAGCGCCGGATCCTCAGCGACCTGCACGAGGGAAGCCAGGCCCTGGGCGGCAAGAAGGCGTTGATCGTCGACGACGACATCCGCAACATCTTCGCCCTCACCAGCGTGCTCGAGGAGCACCATATGCTGGTGGTGTCGGCGGAGAACGGCCGGGACGCGATCAAGGCCCTGCAGGCCTATACCGACATCGACGTGGTCCTGATGGATATCATGATGCCGGAGATGGATGGCATGGAGACCACGCGCCAGATCCGGCGAGATCCTCGCTCTCGGCACGTCCCCATCATCGCGGTCACCGCCAAGGCCATGAAGGGTGACCGCGAGAAGTGCATCGAGGCCGGCGCCTGGGATTATCTGGCCAAGCCGGTCGATCCCGAGGAGCTCGTCGCCATGCTTCGGGCGTGGCTGGTCCGCTAGCAGTGACAGAGCCACTTCTTCCGGCTGCGCGCGAGCGCGTCGACATCCTGATCGTGGACGACACGGCCGCTCAGCGAATGGCGGTCGAGTCGGTGCTGGCCGATCTGCAGGAAAACGTCGTCGCGGTCGATTCCGGGCGCGAGGCGCTGCGCTATCTGCTCGATCACGACGTCGCGGTGATCCTGCTCGACGTCAACATGCCGGAGATGGACGGCTTCGAGACGGCCGCCCTGATCCGCCAGCGTTCCCGGACCCGCAACGTGCCGATCATCTTCCTCACCGCCGACACCGACGAGCTGCACGCCGCTCGCGGCTACTCGCTCGGCGCCGTCGACTATCTGTTCAGCCCGTTCCTGCCGGAGGTCCTGCGCACCAAGGTGAGGGTCTTCGTGGAGCTCGCGCGAATGCACACGCAGGCGCGACGCCACGCGGAAGAGCGGATCACGCTGGCGGCCGAGCAGGCCGCGCGGGCGGCGGCGGAGGCCAGCAACGTCCGCCTCGGCGTGCTGGCCGAGGCCACGCGCGTGCTCACGCGGCCCCTCGAGAGCGCGTCGATCGCCGGCGATCTGCTCCGCGCCGTACTCCCCTACGCCGCCGACCTGGCCGGCGTCGTGGCCGCCGACGCGGCGAGGTCTCCGGAAGCCGAAGGCGTCTGGCTCCGTGTCGATTCCGAAGGCCGCCTGAGCCCGCCGCCCGCCGGCGCTCCCATGCATCGCGAGATCCTCGATGCGGCCCTGCGGGTGATCGCCAGCTACAAGCTCGAGACCCTGCTGGCCAAGGACGGCAGCGGGGTCTGGGCAATCGTGGCGCCGCTGCCCGCGCGCGGCGCGACGCTCGGCGCGATGGCGTTCGCGATGCTCGATTCCGGTCGCCGCTATACCACCGCCGACATCGACCTGGTCCGCGATCTGGCCAGCCGTACCGCCATCGCCCTCGACAATCGTAGCCTCTACCGCGAGATCGAGGAGCGGGACCGGCGCAAGGACGAGTTCCTCGCGATGCTCGCCCACGAGCTCCGCAACCCACTGGCCGCCATCGCCAACGCGGTCGCCGTGCTCGAGAAGCTCGGCCACCAGGACGACGACACGTCACGCATCCGGATGATCATCGGGCGCCAGACCACTCACCTCGCCCGCCTGGTCGACGATCTGCTCGACGTCGCGCGGGTAACCACCGGCCGGATCGTCGTCGAGCGCCAGCCGGTCCCGCTCGCCGACGTGGCCCGCCGCGCGCTGCAGGCCTTCGAGGCGGCCGGCAAGACCGCGCATCACGAGGTCGTTCTGAAGGTCGACCCCGTGTGGGTGATCGGCGATGCCTCGCGGCTCGAGCAGGTCGTGGCGAATCTGGTCGATAACGCGCTCCGCTACACCGCGCGCGGCGGCCGCGTCCTGGTCAGCGTGCAGCGCGACGGCGCCGAGGCGGTGCTGCGCGTGCGCGATACCGGGCGCGGAATCCCGTCGGCCCTGCTGCCGCAGATCTTCGATCTGTTCGTGCGCGGCGGGGGCGCGGGCCACGCGCGCGCCGACGGGCTCGGCCTCGGCCTGACCCTCGTCCGCCGGCTGGTCGAGCTGCACGGCGGCTCGGTCGAGGCGCACAGCGCGGGCGAAGGACTGGGCAGCGAGCTCGTGGTCCGCCTGCCCGCCAGCGCCGCACCGGCCGGGCGCGCCAAGCTGCCCGAGCCGTCGTCACTGCGCCGCACGCGCATCCTCATCGTCGAGGACAACGAGGACGCGCGTGAGAGCCTACGCCTCCTGCTCGAGCTCGACGGTCACGAGGTGATGGCCGCGGCCAGCGGCGAGGAAGGCCTCGATCAGGCGCAGGCCCACGAGTTCACGATCGCCCTCGTCGATCTGGGACTTCCCGGGATCGACGGCTTCGAGGTCGCCCGCCGATTGCGGGCATTGGCGCGCGGCGCCGAGCTCCGACTGGTCGCGATCAGCGGCTACGGTCAGCCGCTCGATCGCAAGCGCGCCCAGGCCTCCGGCTTCGACGCGCACCTCGTGAAGCCGGTCGACACGGACTATCTCCGCACGATTCTCGCCGACCTCGCGCCCGCCGGCTCTGCCCAAGAGTAACCGGGCGCTTCCGGCGGCGCGCCGGACGAGGGGCCCGCGGGAGACGACCATGTCACGACGTCGGGCTCGATCACGCATGACTGTACTCTACTGGCGTTTGCCGCCGCTGACGAGCGCCGTCAGCCGTCACTTCGCGACGTAGGTCACTCGCTGGCCGCCGACCGAGGCCTCTGCCATGGCGCCGACCACCGGCCGCACGAAGATGGCGACCCCGTCGACGAACCGAGCGTTCCTGGCGGCGCCGGTCCTCGCGATGATCGCGGAGGCATTGGCGCCGAACTCGAGCTGATTGTTCTTGAAGCGGTCGAACGCCGCCTTGTTCTCGAACACGATCAGCTCGCTGTAGGTCTGCCCTCCGGCCTGGAGCCCGACGGACCCCTGGGTCACATCCGCGAAGCCGATGGGCTGATTGTGCTGGAAGACGACGCCGCGGCCATAGCCACCGCCGACGACGAGCCCGCCCTTCGTGATCTCCGGAAAGAACGCATAACCCTCACTCTTCTTGGCGAGATCCTCGATTCCAGGGTCGAGCCTCTTCCACTCCTCTCTCTCCGCCATCGCCTTGTGGCTGAGCTCGTCTCTTGCCGTCGGCGTGGTCGGCGCCGTGCTGCAACTGGCCAGAAGGGCCGTCATCAACACCACCATCGCGGCACTGGAAGTCTTCGGCATCGTCGTCGCTCCTCGTTGAAAGCGCCGGGCATTGTCGATCGCGTCCTCGCGGTCTCTCGAGCGCCCGCGCGAAAGCGCCGGGCGCGGCCTAACGGCTCAGAACGACCAGCTCCAGGCGGCGGTTCTTGGCCCGCCCCTCCTCGGTGTCGTTGGGTGCGATCGGGTTCTCCTGGCCATAACCGGCGGCGGTGATGCGCGACTCGGCGACACCGCCCTTGACCATGGCGCCCTTCACGGCATCGGCCCGGTCGAGGGAGAGCTGCTTGTTGGCCGAGGCATTCCCCGTGCTGTCGGTATGCCCCTCGAGGGCGACCGATACCGCCGGGTAGGCCTTGAGGACGGCCGTCAGGTTTCTCACCGTGCGGACCGACTCCGGCGTGAGCTCGGTGGAGTCCTTCTCGAACCGGAGATCGTCGAAGACGAATCGCTTCGGAACGCGGGTGTCCGTCGGGCTGGCCAGCCACTTGGCCAGGCTGAAATTGAACGAGCCTTCCGGGACCGAGAGCCGGACGCCGCCGGGGAGCTGAAGCTCGGTGGCTCCGCGGGCCGCTTCGCGCACCGATTCCTTCGCCGGCCAGTTGAGCCAGACCAGCAGTCCGAGTAACAGGGCGCCGAACACGGCGAGCGGCGCGAACCAGCTCCGCTCCCCCCGCGCCGGCGTCACCTCCTGGGCCGCGCGCGAGGCGGCCGCCACCGCGGTGGAGCCGGCCTCGCGGACCGTCGAGCCGGCGTCGCGGACCGCGGAGCTCACGCCCGACCACCCGAGCGCCGAGGCCACGCCGGCCGGCAGCAGGCCGGTCAGGAGGCTTCGCTGCGAGCCGAGCAGGTCGGTCAGCGAGGACGCGTCCGAGCCGACCAGCGCGCGCTGTTGACCGATTACGTGCATGACGAACGGCATCGCCATGGCCAGCAGGGACAGCGCCGAGTCCGAGCGCACACCCGACGAGCGGGCGATGAGGTCACGGATGAGATCGAGCTTGGAGCCGAACAGCGAGTCGAGGAGGCCCATGCCGGCCGGCAGTGTGCCCGGAGCGGAGGCGCCGCCGCCGAACAGACTCTTCACGTTGCCGAGCGCGCTCCCGTCGTACTTCCCGCTGTCGAGCGTCCGCGTCAGCTGCTGGGCTCCCTCGCTCGTCGACGCCTTGTTCATGAGCGCGCTGATGAGCGTGGGCGCGATGCCGGCCAGAGCCTTCTGCGTCGCGCCGCTGGATTCGCCGACGTAGCTCGAGGCGTTCTGTAGCACGTCGGGGGTGAGATAGCCCTTCGCCAGGTCCACCAGGTCAATCGCCATGATCCTTACCTCCTGCTGCGACAAGCCGATCGGAACACGATGCGGAGTCCAACGAACGAGGGGCGTCTCGGGGTTTTCCCCGAACGGCGCCGTCACGTCCTCCTTCCCTTGCTTCACTCACACGACGACTCCGAGGGCGTTCACGCAAGTGAGACCTTGGCCCAAGACCGTTTGGACCACGCCACCGAGCGTGCGCATCGACGGGACCGCCGGACGTAGGTCCTACGTCGTTGCGTCGAAGAGCGGGTTGACGCTCGGCGCGCGTACGCTATCGTGGCGATCGCAAGGACAGACGCGTGACTGAGCCGCACTGCCGGCGGTGCAAGCAGGGGTTGTCTACCGACGATACGATCGCGTTCGACGTCGACCACATCATCCATCTCGACTGCCGGCGCCCGCACGAGCTGAACAACGAGGAGCGGGCGCTGCTCTTCACGTTCTGCTGGGATCATCCCGTCGCGCAGTGCGGGGCGTGTTACCAAAGCTTCCGGCAGCATCAACTCGCCGCCGACCTCTTCGGCCACCACAGCCACCTGTGTCCGCGCTGCCGCACCGACCTGACCGCGAACCTCCGCGAGCACCTCTTCGCGTGCGCCCTCGTTCCGACGGAAGTCCGCTGGAAGGCGGAGGACGCGCGCAACGCCACGCGCCGGCTCATCCGCCAGCACCGTCAACTGTCGCAGCAAGTCGCCGTCCTGATGCGCGACGTCGACTCGGCGATCGGCGCGCTCCGCGACGCGATCCATCGAGTCACCTCTCGCTGCGCAGAGCGCGCTTGACGGCCTCCGCGAGTTGGCCTAGCCTCGCGGTAAATCGCGCGAGGAGAGTGTGATGGCGAACGTGCTCACGGTGGTCGCGAAGATTCGCGCCGCGCAGGGCAAGGGCGACGCGCTGGCGGCGCTGCTCAAGGAACAGGTGGCCGCGGTGATGAAGGCCGAGCCGGGCTGCCTAGTGTACCGGCCGCATCGCTCCACGAAGGACCCGGACCTCTTCGTCTTCTACGAGCAGTACAAGGACGACGCGGCGTTCGACGCCCACCGCAAGGCGCCGCACCTGGCCGCGTATCGCGAGCGGCGCGAGAAGGAAGGGCTCACCCAGGGCACGGCCGAGGTGGAGATCTTCAGATCGCTCACCGACTAGCGGCTCGCCCGGCGAGCCCGGCGGCGCCGGCCCGCTCCTCGGCCTTCGCCGCGCTCAAGACGCGCAACTACGCTCTCTACTGGTCGGGCCTGGTCTTCTACGTGCTCGGCCATCGGGCGGAGTACGTCACGTTCGCCTGGATGACGTGGGAGCTCGCCCGCGATCCGCTCTATCTCGGCTACCTGGGCCTCGCGCAGGGCGCGCCGCTGGTGCTGTTCCAGCTGCTCGCCGGCGTGCTCGCCGATCGCACGAGCCGGCGCCGGCTCCTGCTCGTCACGACCACGTTGACCTCGGCGACCCTCGTCCTCGCCTTCGGCCTGACCGTGCTGGGGCTCGCGCGGGTGCCGCATCTGCTCGTGCTCGCCGCGCTCGGCAGCACGTTCCGCGCATTCGACGAGCCGAGCCGGATGTCGCTCGTGCCCCAGCTGATCGATCGCGAGCTGCTCTCGAATGCGATCGCGCTCGGCTCGATCCCCTGGCAGGCCGGCCGGATGATCGGGCCGTCGGTCACCGGCATCCTGATCGCGACCTTCGGCGGGACGGTCGGCTTCGGGCTGGCGGCCGTCGCGTCGTGCACGGCCCTCGCGCTCTACTGCCGGCTCGACGTCCACGAGGACATCAAGGCCGGCGACGGGCGCCGCGTCCTCGCGCAGCTCCTCGAGGGCGTGAGCTTCGTCGGCCACAACTTCGTGTTCGCGAGCCTGATCAGCCTGGCGCTCTTCAACGCGCTGTTCGGCCTGTCGTACATCACACTGCTCCCCGTCTTCGCCGACACGTACTTCGGGATGGGCTCGACCGGCTACGGGCTCCTGAGCGCGGCGCACGGCGCCGGCTCGATGCTCGGCACCCTGATCATCGCCACGGTCGCTCAGCAGATCCTGCGCCCCGGCAAGATCATGCTGGCGGCGGCCACGTGCATGGGCATCGCGCTGATGCTGTTCTCGCGCTCACCGGCCATCGGCGTCGCGATCCCGATGCTCGCCCTCACCGGCTTCAGCAGCACGTTCTACCTGACGCACGTGACCATGATCATCCAGCAGACGGTGCCGGATCACCTGCGCGGTCGCGTGCTCAGCCTCTACTCGCTCTGCTGGAACCTGCTGCCGCTCGGCGGTCTCATCGCGGGCGCGCTCGCCGCCGCGATCGACGCGCGCTTCGCGGTGCTCGTCGGCGGCGCGCTGGTCTTCGCCAACGCGCTCGTCCTCTTCACCTCGCGCCGCCTCCGCGCGCTCGGGATTCCCTAGACCACGCTGTTCGAGGGCGGACCTTTGCGCGCCGCCACCGTCCGCGCTAGAGTGCGGGGGCCAGGATCGATCGTCATGTTTCGTACGCTCGACCCCATCGACGCCGTCCCACCCGCTGTCGCCCAGGGAGGAATCGCCATGGCCCCATCCTCGACGACCAGGCGGATAATGGCGCTACAGCGCGACTGGCTCTCCGAGGATCTGCCGAACGACGAGCTCAACCGCCTCACGAAGGTCGGCCAGCATTTCGGCTATCCGTACTGTCATCAGGGGGACTTCGCCGATCCGGAGTTCGGCTGGGGCAAGTCGTGTGACGACTTCGTCAAGCCGGTCACCCTGCTGGGGCCGCACTCCGCCCCGCTCGGCATGCGCTTCTACACCGGCAAGATGTTCCCGTCGAAGTATCAGGGCGCGATTTCCGTCGGCGCCTTCAGCTACCAGCAACCTCGAAACCCCGAATAGCAACCCAAGCAGAAGCCGGCCGGCGCCGGACTGCCGGTCGGCCCTGCCGACGCGCACCGGGGCTCTGGAGCCTGACTCACAGGATCGCTCGGAGGAGTTTGCACACCGGCACACCCTGAGAGGATGGAGACCAGAAGAAGAATCCGCCACATAGGCCACATCCCGCGAGAAGAAGTTCTTGATGGTAGCTCCCCACGGCCTACCGGGCAAAGGCCACTTGCCCTTCGCTTGACGGCGTTGTCACTGCGAGAGCAGTATCGCCGCGATGAGTGCCGGCCGTCAGAGATATGGGTCGACCGCGTATACCGACGTCAATAGCTTGCTCGAGGAGCATGCGCAGCGGCGGCCCGACAGGGTCTTTATTCGTTGTCCCGACCAGGGGGGGCGGATCACGTTCGGGGAGTTCGAGCGGCTGACGCGGCGGTTCGCCAATTTCCTCGCTCGCGAAGGCATTCGGCACGGCGATCGGATCTCGCTACTCGCCGACAATGGGATCGAGCCTTTGATCGTGTTCTGGGGCGGGCTGCGGGCCGGCGTGATCGTCAACCCGATCAACGTCGAGATCCGTGAGAAGCACGTGTGCCAGATTCTGCACGACGTGGCGCCGAAGGCCGTCTTCTGGGGCCGCGCGCTCGGCGCCGATCCGCGCGCGCTCGGCGCGGGGACGGCGCCGTGGTTCGCGTTCGGCGCGTGGAACGCGCCGGGCCCCGCGCCCGACGATCTCTTCGGTATCTTGCGCGGCGCATCGGACGCGCCGGTCACGACGCGGCCGGCGCGGACCGACTGGTCGCTGATCAACTACACGTCCGGCACCACCGACGCGCCGAAGGGCGCGATCTGGACCCACGAGGCGTACTACGCGATGTGCGAGTCGCCGGTCGATCGGCTCGAGCTCGGCGAGGCCGACACGATCCTCGACTACCGCCACTTCAGCTGGTCGTCGCCCCAGATCCTGTCGGTCGGGCCCACGATGCAGACGGGCGCCATGCTCGTGCTCGCGCGCAAGTTCTCCCAGGCGCGCTTCTTCGACTGGCTGCGCGATCATCGTGTCACGGTCTCGGTCGGGATCCCGACCGTCATCAACATGCTGCTGGCCAAGCCGGTCGAGGTGACGAAGGCCGATCTGCCGGCCCTGCGCTTTATGACCTCGTCCACCGCGCCGCTCTCCGTCGAGAAGCACCTGGAGTTCGAGAAGACCTACGGAATCCAGATCGTCCAGCTCGCCGGCGGCACGGAGACCGGCTTCATGTGCGGCAACCACCCGGGACACCGCAAGCTCGGCTCGATCGGGCGGCCCACCCTCAACATGCGCGTGCGCATCCTCGACGACGCCGGGCGCGAGCTGCCGCCGGGGGAAGAAGGCGAGATGGTCGTCGACGGGCGTCAGCTCGCGTCGGCCTACTGGCAGGGGCCGAACGAGCTCGTGCCGATTCCTCAGGACGGCTTCCGCAACGGCGATCTGGCGCGTCGCGACGACGAGGGCTACGTCTACATCACCGGGCGCAAGAAGGACATCATCATCAAGGGCGGCGTCAACATCGCCTCCCTCGAGATCACGAACTGCCTGCTCGAGCATCCGGGCGTCGCCGACGCCGGCACGCTCGGCGTGCGCGACGACATCTACGGTGAGGTGCCCGTGGGGTTCGTGGCGCCGCGTCCCGGGCGAGATCTCGGCGAAGCCGCGCTGCTCGAGCACTGCCGTGCAAAGCTCGTCGCCTTCAAGGTCCCGATGGCCGTCATCGTCGTCGAAATCGTCCCCAAGAACGCCAACGGCAAGCTCGACCGCGACGCCCTGGCGGCCATCTGGCAGCGGCAGGCACGTCCGCACGGATAGGAGTCCTGGTGCCCTAAACCGTAGCAGGATGGCCCCCGGCGAGTCCTCATGAATGGAGGCAAGGTATGGCAACGATCGCCGCGCAAGAGCAGATCGGGCCGCAACGGCTGAGCGCCGCGAGCTGGCGCGCTCTGGTGGCGTCGTTCCTCGGCTGGCTGTTCGACGGTTACGAGACCTACGCGTTGATCCTCGTGGCGCCTCTCGCGCTGCGCCAGCTCCTCCCGCCGGACCAGCTCGCCGGCCTTCCCATCTACATCGGCGGCCTGCTGGCCGTCACGCTCGTCGGATGGGCGACCGGCGGGATCATCGCCGGCGTGCTCGCCGACTACATCGGGCGCAAGCGCGTGCTGATGCTCTCGATCGCGTGGTACGCGCTCTTCACCGGGCTGACGGCCTTCGCGACGAACTATGCGAGCTTCGTGATTCTGCGCTTTCTGACGGGCCTGGGACTCGGCGCGGAGTGGGGGCCCGGCACGGCGATCCTCGGCGAGTCGTGGCCCCCGAGGTCGCGAGCTCGCGCCGCCAGCGTCCTCCAGTCCGCCTTCGCCCTGGGTCTCGTGCTCGCGTCGGGGGTGTGGCTCTACGTCGCGCCGCTCGGTCCGTCTGCCTGGCGCTACATGTTCCTCATCGGCGTGCTTCCGGCGCTCTCGCTCTTGTGGATCAGGACGAGCGTGCGGGATCCCGATCTGTGGGTCGCCGCCCGCGAACGGCGACAGCTGGCGCGGCAGCGTCTGGCGAGCGGGCACCCCGTCAGCCCTTCCGAACACGCGCTCACCGGCTTCACCGTCAAACAGATTCTGTGCGCGCCCGAGCTCAGACGCCGCCTCCTGCTGCTCCTCGTTCTCTCGCTCTCTACGGTCGTCGCGTGGTGGGCCGTCTCGACCTGGATCCCGTTCTACGCAGGGCAGATCGCGGCCAAGGCGGGCGGCAACGCCCAGCGATGGGTCGCGCTGGCCGGGCTCGACTACAACCTCGGCGGCATCCTCGGGTTCGTCGTGTTCGGCGTGCTCGCCGACACCTGGGGGCGAAAGCCCACGATGATGCTCTACTACGGGGGAGCGTTCGTTCTCGTGCTGGTTCTCTTCCGGGCCGTGCAGGATCCATACACCTTCCTCGCAGTCGCGGCCGTGAACGGATTCTTCACCGCGGGTCAGTTCGCGTGGATGCCGGTGTACCTGCCCGAGCTGTTTCCGACGGCCGTGCGCGGCTCGGCGATCTCGCTGGTCTTCGACGTCACCCGCTACCTCGCCGCTGCGGGACCACTTCTGGCGGGCTGGCTGATCGTGACCCTGGGCGGGGTGCCCACGGCGGCCTCGCTCTTCGGGCTTGCCTACATCGTCGGCATCATCGTGACGCCGTTCGCGGCCCCGGAGACGAAGGGCCATCCCCTGCCCGCATGAGCGTGGTCGCGAGCCGTCCGATGGAGCGTGCGCCGCGATATGGGCTGAGCCTTCCCAACCGCGGGATCCTGTTCGGCGCGACCAGCGTGGACGAGCTGCTCGCCATCTCCGAGCACGCCGACGCGTCGGGCGCCTTCGACTCGATCTGGGTGGGCGACAGCCTCCTCGCCAAGCCTCGTCTGGAGTCGCTCGTCCTTCTGTCGGCCATCGCCGCGCGCACCCGGCGCGTACGCCTCGGGACCTGCTGTCTCTCGACCTTTCCCTTGCGCGATCCGCTGTTCCTCGCTGCCCAGTGGGCCGCGCTCGATCACGTCTCGAGCGGCCGGATGATCCTCGGCGCATGCGTGGGCGGTAGCCTGCCGCGCGAGAAGGCCGAGGCCGAGTTCGCACCGTTCAAGGTGAGTCTGGCGGACCGTGGGCCCCGCCTCGAGGAGGGCATCGCGGTCCTGCGTCGGCTCTGGACCGAGGACCACGTCAGCCACGAGGGGCGCTTCTATCAGTTCCGCGACCTGACGCTCGAGCCGAAGCCGGTCCAGAAGCCCTGCCCGCCGATCTGGATCGCGACCAATCCGAAGCCCGAGCTGACGAAGCGCCACGTCATGGACCGGGCGCTCGAGCGCGTCGGGCGGCTCGCCGACGGCTGGATGACCGACAACACGCCGGTCGCGCGATTCAAGGAACGCTGGGACCTCATCCGCGCGGTCGCGCGGGAGGCCGGGCGCCCGACCGGATCGATGGAGTCGGCGCTGCACCTGATGGTCAACATCAACGACGATCGGACGGCCGCGCTCGAGGAGGCGGTGAAGTTCTTGAAAACGTACTACAGCCCGGCGATGACGCGCGACTACATCGAGGGCTGGCTGGCCTGCGGGCCACCCAAGGCCGTCGTGGAAAAAATCCGCGCCTACGTCGAGGCCGGCTGCACGACGCCGATCCTACGGTTCGCGTCGTGGGACCAGAAAGGCCAGCT
>Ga0318566_10000293_pt1 | contig 12078 bp, 11 predicted proteins | sample GRESIP066b5f22_FD_203492 | JGI IMG/M metagenome (GOLD analysis project Ga0318566, IMG submission 203492) | Tropical soil microbial communities from Luquillo Experimental Forest, Puerto Rico - GRE.SIPMG.066b5f22 | ecosystem: Environmental > Terrestrial > Soil > Tropical forest > Bulk soil... | reverse complement strand
CGCTTGATCGCCGCCCGGCTGAAGGGCTCGCCGGACGAGGCGAGCAGCACCGCCGCCGGGGATGTCGGCTGCGGGTCAAACCGACGCCGCCCGAACAGCATTACCTTGCGATCTCCCGGCTACCGGGCGGCCGGCGGCTCGCCCGGTGACGGCTCGGTGCCGCCGACCGGGTCGGCCATGCTGCCATCGCCGGCTGCGAGCCCGGCCGCGCCGTGCCCGTCGGTCGCCGACGCCGCGGCCCCCAGGTCGGCACCGGCGGCGGCGGGCACGGCCTCCGGGAGCCGGCCCTTGGCGGCGAGCCGGTTGTCCTGCCACTTCCGCCACCAGTACAGCGGCGCGTACAGCGCGACGATGAGCAGCCCGAGGATGTACAGCCCGGGTCCCTGGCCGGGCCCGATCACGATGTTCGGCGAGTTCCAGCCGCCCCAGAAGTAGATGACCGTCCAGACGATGAAGATCGCGAGCGCGATCCACTTCGCGTAGGTCGGCAGCCGGAACGGGCGTTCCACGTCCGGGCGCAGCTGCCGGTAGACGAAGTAGCCACCGAGGGCGAGCGTGCAGGACAGCAGGTAGCCGCCGTTGGAGATGATGTAGATCCGCAGCGGCGAGCCCAGCAGCACCAGGATCATCGAGCAGACCACGTTGAAGCCCATGGCGTAGTCGGGCACGCCGTGCCGGTTCTTGTGCTGGAACCAGCGCGGCAGCTGCCCGTCCTCGGCCGCCTGGAACAGCGACCGGCCGACGCCCATGATCGCGTTCAGCACGGACAGCGCCAGCGCCGCGATCAAGGGGATCCCGACGAACCACTTCACCCACGACGCGGACCCGAAGATCTTGTTGGTGTAGGTGACGTACAGCGTGAGCGGGTCGAAGGTGGTGAGCGACAGGCCAAGCACCGCCACGAACATCAGCGGCGTCAGGATGTAGATGAACACCCCGAACAGGCCCTCGGCGGTCAGCGCGATCTTCGCGTCCCTGGCGCCGCCCCGGCACTCGCCGACGTAGCAGGCCGCGGCCTCCATGGCGATCACGTTCCACAGGATCGGGAAGAACCACGCGGCGATGAAGACGGCATTGACGTGGACTCCCGGCGGGGCGTGGAAGCCGGCCACATTGCCCCAGTGGATCGAGCCCGGCTTGAAGAACGGCAGGAAGATCATCACGGTGATCGGCAGCATCGACAGGATGCCGAGCACCGTCGCGAACGCCGCGCCGAGCCTGATCCCCAGGTAGGCGGGAATGAAGATCGCTATCAGCAGCGCGAAACAGACCAAGATGATGGTGATGCCGATCGGCGTGCCCCACGTCGTGCCGACGGGATCGACCTTGTGCCCGGCGCTGAAACCGAACAGCACCGCGAGATAGGACGCGGTCAGGATCACGTTGATCGGGGCGACCGGGAACCAGCCCAGCCAGTAGGCCCACCCCGACAGGCCGCCGATGTGCCGCGAGGTCGTGTTGCCGACCAGCGGGCGGAACGACTCGCTCGCGTAACTGGGGATGCCGCCGGTCCTGTCCGGCCACATCGTGGCCAGCTCCGCGAGGCAGAAGCAGAGGAAACACCCTGCGAGCGTCATCACGCCCATGAGGATGATGCCGAGTGCCCCGGTGCCGAGCACGACCGCCGGCGCGATGCCTGTGACCAGGATGGTCCCGGCGAGGCCGATCACGAAGGCGCCCCACCAGTTGGTGCCCTTGGCCAGGCCCTTCTCCGGTACCGATTCCTGTATCGAGGCCATGGCTCCTCCTCGTCCCGAAACCTCTAGAAGAGCGTCAGGTAACGCTCGGTCTCCCAATCGCTCACGACGGAGTGCCAGGTCTGGAACTCCTCGCGCTTGATCTTGGCGTAGTAGTCGACGTAGTCCCCGTCGGGCGTCTTGCCCAGCGCCTCGCGCAGCACGTCGTCGGTGACCAGCTCGCCGGCCGCGTGCAGCAGGGTCGGCGGCAGCGACCGGATCCCCCGGCCGGCCACCTCTTCGGCGGACAGGACGTGCAGGTTGTCACGGTTCGGCTCGCCCGGGTCGAGCCCGCGGTCGATGCCGTCGAGTCCCGCGGCGAGCTGGGCCGCCATGGCCAGGTACGGGTTGGCCGAGCCGTCGCAGGCGCGGTTCTCCACCCGCCCGCCCTCCGGCACCCGGAGCATCTGCGTGCGGTTGTTCCCGCCGTAGGTCGCGTAGGCCGGAGCCCAGGTCGCGCCGGACGCCGGTGCCCCGACCCCGAAGCGCTTGTACGAGTTGACCGTCGGGCAGGTGACGGCGGCCAGCGCCGGGCCGTGCTCGATCAGCCCGCCGATGTAGTGATAGGCGAGCGGCGACAGGCCCAGACCGCGGGGGTCGGCGGGGTCGGCGAACAGCTCCGCGCCCGTCTGCGCGTCCCACAGGCTCGAATGCAGGTGCAGCCCGGAGCCGGTGAGGTTCTCGAACGGTTTCGGCATGAAGGTGGCGGCCAGGCCGGCCTGGTGCGCGATCGTGTGCACCATGTAGCGGAAGAAGACGAGCCGGTCCGCGGACGTGAGCGCGTCGGCGTAGCCGAAGTTCTGCTCGAACTGGCCGTTCGCGTCCTCGTGGTCGTTGGCGTAGTTCGCCCAGCCGAGCTGGTTCATGTACCGCGACACCGTGGACAGATGGTCGAACATCCGGGTCAGGCCCTTGGCGTCGTAGCAGGGCGCGCCGGACTTGTCGAGCGGGTCGGCCAGCTCGATGCCGCCCTCGTCCCGCCGGCGGACCAGGAAGTACTCCGCCTCGCAGCCCACGTTGTAGACGTAGCCGCGCTCGCGGGCCTTCTCCAGCATCCCCTTCAGGATCAGCCGCGGGGTGTACGGCCACGGCTCGCCCTCGACCGCGATATCGCACTGCAGCACGGCGAGCCCCGGCTGCCACGGCGTGAGCGTGTACGACGCGGGGTCCGGCACCGCGATCATGTCGGGGTCGGCCGGGCTCTGGCCCATCGGCCCGGCCGCGAACCCCGCGAAGCCCGCCCCGCCGAGCAGCACGTCGAGCGCGGTGGCCGGGATCATCTTGGCGCAGGGCTTGCCGTGCATGTCCACGAACATGGCGAAGAAGAACTCGACGCCGTCCGACTCTGCCCGTGCGCGAAGCTCGGCCTCAACGTCTGGCATTTACACTCCCCGTCGTATCCGCGGCGGTCAGTAGCGGGCATGCGGTTCTCCACCGAACCGGCTGACGCGGGTCAACAGCCGCTCCAGCCGCGCTCCGGAAGATCAGCGCGAGAGTGGACGATGTTTACCTACATGACACGATGCTGTGAGAGTACGCCGCAGGCCAAGCGTTGGGAAGATGCATGTTGCCTGGCGTGTTCACTGTGGCTAAGCGTTGTGTCCTCGGAGTTAACCGGCAGTCACTGCCGGGCACCGCCGCCGCGCCGGGCCGCCGCCCGTGCGGCCTGATCGAGCCAGCCGGTGAACATGAGCGACGCGGACCGTGCCATCGAATCCTCGGCCGCGGCGAACCCGGCCGCCAGGGTCTCGAAACCGGAGCTGCCCAGCACCGCCTCCGCGGACTTCTGGTAGGCGGGCACGTGCCGCCATTCGCCGAGCATGTCCCCGGTCACCTCGACGTGGAACTGGACGGCGTAAGCCGCTTGACCGAACCGGAACGCCTGATGGGGGTAGGCGTCCGACCGGGCGAGGTGGACCGCCCCGGCCGGGATGCCGAACGTGTCGCCGTGCCACTGCAAGGCCGGGAACTCATCGCCGAGCACACCGAGCACCGGGTCCCCGTCCGCGGCGGCGGCCACGGCGACGGGCAGCACCCCGACCTCCGGGATCTCCCCGGTGTAGACCGGCGCGCCCAGGCTGGCCGCGAGCAGCTGGGCGCCGAGGCAGACACCGAAGTAGGGCACGCCGGCCCGGACCGCGGCCGCGATCCAGCGCTTCTCCCCGGCCAGCCAGGGGTGCTCGGCCTCGTCGTGCACGCTCATCGGGCCGCCCATCGCCACGACGAGGTCGACCTCGTGCCAGTCGGGCAGCCCGCCGCCCTCGTCGAGCTCGATCGTCTCGATCGACGCGCCGCGCTCGTTAAGCATGCAAGAGAAGAGCCCCGGCGGCTCGCACCGGATGTGCTGCAGGACCAGCGTCCGGGTCATGTGCGCCCGCGCCGCCGCGTCAGCGGATTATCAGCACCGGCCGGTCAGCCAGGTGGATCACCTTGTGCGCGGTGCTGCCGAGGATGGCCCCGGCAAAGTCGCTTCGGCCCCGGGAGCCCATGATGATGATGTCGGCGTCGTGCTCCTTGGCGTCGGCGAGGATCTCACGCGCCGCGTGCCCGAACGTGGTCGGCCGTATGTCTCCCTCGGCGTCAACGCCGGCCTGCCTCAGCGTGCTGACCCCGTCCCTGACCGCCTCGTCCGCCTCCTGATCGGATTCGCTCGGCACGTCCCCCAGCTGGGCGTAGACCTCCTTCTCCAGGAGGTGCAGCACCCACACCTTGCCCTTGGACAGCAGGGCCAGATCCTTGGCCGCGTCAATTACCCGGGTGGAGACCTCTGAGTGGTCCACGGCGACCAGCAGTCTGTCGTACATCGCGTCCCTCTTCCCTAGTAGTTGTTGCGCAATGACGGGCCGCTCAGCCGCGGCCGTCGGGCGTCCCGGGGATCCAGTCGGTGCCGGCCAGCGGGACCTTGGCCATGGCCGCGGCCTCGATGGTGAGCGCCACCAGGTCATCGGGCTCGAGGTGGTGAACGTTGGACTTTCCGCAGGCCCGGGCGATCGCGGTGAGCTCCATGGTCAGCGCCTTCAGGTAGTTCGTCATCCATCGCGCGCCGGTCTCCGGGTCCAGGCGGCGCTCGAGCTCGGGATCCTGGGTGGTCACGCCGACCGGGCACAGGCCGGTGTGGCAGTGGTGGCAGTATCCGGGCGCGGTGCCGATCGCCGCGTAACCCGCGGTGGCGTCGTGGTCCTGCCCGCCTTCGCGGTAAGTCGGCCGGTTGCAGCCGAGCGCGATCAGCGCGGGCACGCCGATCGAGACCGCGTCGGCGCCGAGCGCCAGCGCCTTCGCGACGTCGGCGCCGGACCGGATGCCGCCGGAGACGACCAGCTGCACCTCGTCCTGCTTGCCGATCTCCCGCAGGGCTTCGGCGGCGATGCGCACGGCCGGCAGGGTCGGGATCCCGGCGTGCTCGATGAAGACGGTCTGCGTGGCCCCGGTCCCGCCCTGCATGCCGTCGACCACCACCACGTCGGCCCCCGCGGCGACGGCCAGCTTGACGTCGTGGTCGACCCGGGTCGCGCCGAGCTTGACGTAGACGGGTTTCTCCCAGCTGGTGGCCTCGCGCAGCTCCTCGATCTTGATCCGCAGGTCGTCGGGGCCGGTCCAGTCCGGGTGCCGGGACGCGGATCGCTGGTCGATGCCCGGCGGCAGCGTCCGCATGTCCGCGACCCGGTCGCTGACCTTCTGGCCGAGCAGCATGCCCCCGCCACCCGGTTTGGCGCCCTGCCCGATCACGACCTCGATGGCGTCCGCGGCCTTCAGGTCGGCCAGGTTGAACCCGTACCGGGACGGCAGGCACTGGTAGACCAGCAGCCGGGACGCCCGGCGTTCCTCGGGGGTCATGCCGCCATCGCCGGTCGTGGTGGAGGTGCCCACCGCGGTCGCCGCCCGGCCCAGCGCCTCCTTGGCGTGCGCGGACAGGGCGCCGAAGCTCATCCCCGCGATCGTGATCGGGATGGCCAGCTCGATCGGGCTGCTCGCGCACCGGGTGCCGAGCACGGTGCTGGTGTCGCAGCGCTCCCGGTAGCCCTCCAGCGGGTACCGGGACAGCGACGCGGTCAGGAACACCAGGTCATCGAACGTCGGCAGCTGCCGCTTGGCGCCCCAGCCGCGTATCTCGTACCGGCCGACTTCGGCCATCTCGTGGATCTGGCCGATCACCTCGGGCGGGAAGCTGTGGCTCCGCTCGGTGCCCGTCCACGGCAGCTGGGGTTCCATCAGTATTTCTGGTCCTTCAGCGCGTCGAAGTTGTACAGGTGCTTGGCCGACGCGACCTTGGTCACGTCCTCGGCGGACACGTGGCCGAAGCCGGCCGCGGAAGCCATCTCCGCCACCCGCCGCACGTCGTCGGCGCCGAGCTCCTCGATTCTGGCGTCGGCGCCGAGGGACCGGATCTTCCCCCCGACGTAGATCACGGCCTCGTAGAGCGAGTCGCCCAGCGAGTCGGCGGCGTCCCCGCCGATCAGGATCGTCCCGGCCTGGGCCATGAACCCGCTCATGTGCCCCACGTCGCCGGCGATGGCGATCGCGCCGCCCTTCAGGGAGATCCCGGCCCGGGACGACGCGTCGCCGTCGATCACGATGAGGCCCCCCCGCGCGGATGCGCCGGCGCATTCGGAGGCGTTGCCGCGAACCCGTACCGTCCCGGACATCAGGTTCTCGCCGACCGACCAGCCGACGAAGCCCTCCACCTCGACATCCGGGCCGTCGCACAGGCCCGCTATGTAGTACCCGGCGTTGCCCGCGATGGTGATGTCGAGACGGTTGGTCAGGCCGACGGCGAGGTTATGCCGCCCGCGCGGCTCGGTGATGCGCACGGCGCTGCCGTCGGGCAGCCCGCGCAGCGCCGCGTTCAGCTCCCGGACCGGGAGCTCGGCGCAGCTGAGCTCGATCGCCGTCACACCTGCCATGTGTAGATCTCCTGCGGCATCGGCTCGAACACCTGGGCCTTGTCCACTCCCGGGAGGTCGGCGAGGGCAACGTACTCCGACGCCACCGCGACGTAGTCGGCGGTCTCGGCCACCACCATCGGCTTGCAGGCGAACGAGTCGCGCACGATCGCGAGCGACCGCTCGGCGGCCACCAGCAGCGTGAAGAACCCGTCGAACACCTTCATCACGCCCCGCAGCGCGTCCGTGAGATCCGCGCCAGCGGCCATCTGGATGGCGATGTAGCGCGCGGCCACCTCGGAATCGTTGTCGGTGTCGAAGCGGATGCCGTCGGCGGCGAGCTGCCTCCGCACGCTGGCGTAGTTCGAGAACGAGCCGTTGTGGACCAGCGCCAGATCGGGTGATACCGCGAACGGGTGTGAGTGCTCGGTGGTCACCGCCGACTCGGTCGCCATCCTGGTGTGCCCGATCGCCTGGTAGCCGCCCATGCCGGGCACGCCGTAGCGGTCGCAGACAGCGGCCGCCGGGCCGACGTCCTTGTACACCTCGATGGCCGAGCCGAAGCCGAACAGGCGGACCGACGGGTCGATCCCGGCCAGCAGGTCCGGCCCGCGATCCTGGCCGATCGAGGTGACGATCACCCCGTCGCGGCCGCGGGGGCGGAACTCCACCGGCACCACGCCGGCCGCGGCCTCCAGCGCGGAGACATAACCGGCCCAGTCGTAGCCCGGCGCGGGCGCGCAGAGCGAGTACTTCTGCTCCCCCGGCGGCACGTCGCGACGGTAGACCGCCACCCCGGTCGAGTCCGGCCCGCGCGAGGCCAGCGCGTCCAGCATCGGGGCAACGAGCGCGCCGAGCTGGGGATACAGATCCGGGTTCTTGAGCTGCAGACCGGCGATCCCGCACATCCGCGTCTGTCCTGTCCTGTCGATAACACCTGATCAGCCCCTGGTTGCGAGGAGGCTAACACGGCCAGCCCGTTTGGGATACGGGCGAAACGGGCGCGGCCGCGCCACGGAGGACCGGCGATCCGGGCCGAGGAGACCGACGTCAGGTGCCCGCGTTGGCGTTTCGGCAGCGAACTACCCGCACCTGTGGTGCTATTGAGCCGGGAGCGGAGTAGTGATGTATGAGATGCCGTCCGGGAACGGTGAGGAGTGGCGGGCAACGAGATCGTGTCCGGCCGCCAGGTCGGGCTGGCCGGGCTGGCCGGGTTTCTTGACCGGTTTCTGCTGCCCCTGGTTCTTGTCTTCGCCGGGCTGGGCGTCGTGCTTCCCGGCCTTGGACGGCGGCTGGACGCCAACGGGGCAATCTTAATCACCCTGGCGGTGCTGGTCTTCTGTACCGGCTCATCGGTTACTTTCGCCGACTTCAAGGGCCTGCGCGCGGCCTCTGGGCGGATGGCGGTGGTGCTGGCGGCCACGACCGTGATCCTGCCGGTGCTGGCCTGGCTGGCCAGCAGGCTCGTCACCGAGCCGGCGCTCCAGGGCGGGGTGATGGCCGCGGGTGTCGCCCCGGTCGAGGTGGCGTCCGTGGCCTTCACCGGCCTGGCGGGCGGCGAGGTCGTGGTGGCGGCGGGCCTCCTGATCGCCTCGACGCTGCTGACGGTCGTGCTGGCGGGGCCGATCCTGAGGCTTCTTGGCGCCCAGTCGGCGACGTCACAGCTCGGGCTGCTGGCCACGCTCACGCTGGTGGTGGCCCTGCCCCTGATGGCGGGCTGCGCGATGCGCGCCATCGATCCGTTCGGCGGGCGCGAGCGCCCGCTGATGGACGTCCTGGGAACGGCCAGCCTGCTGGTGCTGCTCTGGGAGATCGCCAGCGAGCTGCGGCTCCACGCCAGCGACGCCGTGGTCGCCGTGGCCCTGCTCGTTTACCTGGCCGGCGCGGGCGTGCTGGGATGGCTGCTGGCGCGGGGGGTCTCGTCAACCCGGCGCAGCGCCGTCATCCTGCCCACCGCGATGCGGGATTTCGCGGTGGCGGCCGGCATCGCCGCGAGCGCGTTTGGGGTTGCCGCCGCTGCCCCGCTGGGGATCTACGGGGTGATGGTGCTTGTCTTCGGCGCCACCGTGGTCAACGCGTCCCGGCGCGGCTGACGTATACGGCTGGCCGACGATCACCGCCGCCCGGGCCGGCTCGGGACTATGTGGCGTCCCGAGCCGGCCCGGGCGGAGTGGTGCCGGCCGAAGTGAGAATCAGCGAGCGGCGGCCGGGGTCGTGCTCTCCTCAACGGTGTGACGGCTTGCCTTGTCGGCCGGGGCGGCCACGAGGACCGGGCACGGCGCGTGCTTGAGCACGTTGAGCGTCTCGCTGCCGCGCAGCCGGGACGCAAGGTCGCCGCGGCGCGCGGGGCCGAGGATGATCAGGTCGGCGCCCCACTCGGTCGCCTCGGCGGTGATGGCCTCGGCCGCCTTGCCGATCAGGGCGTGACGGACGACCCCGGAGGCGGCCATGCCTGCCATGCGCAACTCGAAGACGGCTGCCTCGGCGGCGTAGGAGGCCGTGGCGTCCGTCTCGAGCGGGAAGCGCCGGCCGCCGTAGCTTTCGCGCAGGTTCAGGTGCAGGACGCGGGCCTCGCCCACGCCGGACCGGCGGGCCAGCCCCACCAGGGGTCCAACCTGGCTGGCATCGGCGACCGCGATGAGCGCCCGCTTGTAGGCAGGTGGCGTCGTGGTGTGCGCGTCGCCCTCGAGAACTTTGTCGTCCACCGGCATCTTGCTCGTCATGAGAGGCTCCTTAACTCCCGCCGCCTGGCCTGGGTGGCGCCCGGCGGCTCAATGCATGGAGCAAACGTAAAGCAGATGAACTAGATTCCAAACTTCCTAACAGCAGTGCTGTATGCCTGCCCCGGCTGCCGGGCGGGGCGGAGATCGGTCTCAGGGCCGATAGCGGTCACGACATGGCTGTTCTCTGGCTTCCTGTTTGTCGTATGGTTGGAAGCATGGCTAATGAATCGACCGGTACCGGTGTGGCCGAGCTCGACCGTGCCCTCGACGGCCTGTACTGGGGCGACAACGTGGTATGGGTGTGGGAGGGCAGCGAGGCCTCCCAGGAGCTGTTCTACGACGCCATCGCGCAGCGCCGCGACGACTTCGGCGTCGCGGGGTATGTCGTCGCCTCCAGCGACCCCGCCGAGATTACGGCGCGGTGGCCCTGGATCGAGATCCTCGACGCCCGCAAGGGCACGCCGATCACCAGCCCGCGCCACCTGCTCGACGCGGTACACCAGTTCTGCGCCCGGGCGCCCCGCCCGCTGCTGCTGTTCGACTCGCTGGCGCCGCTGGCCGAACGCTGGGGGATGCGGATCGCCAGCGGCTTCTTCGGGCACTGCTGCCCGATGCTGCTCGACCTCGGCGCGATCGCCTACTGGTCGGTGCCGGGGGCGAGCCAGTACCGGGCCATGCACCGCGAGATCGAGCAGATTACCCAGTGCATCATCGTCGTCGGCGAGGGCCGCCTTCGCATCAGCAAGGCCGAGGGGCGCCCGCCGGGCGCCCAGGGCCAGCTGTTCCGGTACTCGGTCAAGGACGGGGCGCTGCAGCTGCAGCCGGCCCAGGCCGCGGCGCGCGTCGGTGCGGCGTTGCGCGCCTACCGCCTGCGCCGGGATCTGAGCCAGAGCGACCTCGCCCGCCTCGCCGGGGTCTCCCCCAGCGCCATCTCCCAGGTGGAGCGGGGAGAAAGAGGGCTCTCCCTCGAGACGCTGATGGCCCTTTCCACCCGCCTCAACGTCACGCTCGACGAGCTGCTCGGCGGCGAGGTCACACCCGACTACCGGATCGGCAGGCGTCACGGCCTCGGCAGCGCGCCCACGGGCTCGGTCCTGCCGCTGCTCGACGACGCCGAGGCGGGCATGCGCACCTACCTCGTCTCACTGCCACGGTCGGCGACCGTCGAGGCCCCGTTCGCCCACAAGGGCGCCGAGCTCGTCGGGGTGGTCAGCGGCCTCGTTCAGGTCCTGCTCGGATCGGGCCGGCCGGTGCTCCGGCGCGGTGAGACGCTTCTCGCCACCCGCCGCGGGATCGACGGCTGGCGTAACGTCGGCGAGAGCGAAGCGCAGTGCCTGTGGGTCCTGCGGGACTGAGCGGATGGGGCACACCGGCATGCGGCGCACCGGCGCGGTGCTTATCGACATCGACGGCGTGCTGACCGTGTCGTGGCGGCCGCTGGACGGGGCGGTCGCGGCGCTGGACCGGCTCCGTGAGGCGGCGCTGCCGCTGGCCCTGGTCACCAACACCACCTCCCGCAGCCGGGCGTCGATCGCGGCGGCGCTGGCGGAGGCGGGTTTCGCCGTCACTGCCGACGACGTCCTGACCGCGCCGGTCATCGCGGCCGCCTACCTGGCCGAGCAATATCCGGGTGCCCGTTGCCTTCTGCTCAACAACGGGGACATCGGCGAGGACCTGGCGGGAGTGACGCTAGCCGTCCAGGACGACCCGGCCGTGGACGTGGTGCTGACCGGCGGCGCCGGCCCGGAGTTCAGCTACCAGGCGCTCAACGCGGCCTTCGGCCACCTGCAGCGTGGGGCCACGCTGGTCGCGATGCACCGCGGCCTGTACTGGCGCACCAGCGAAGGCCTGCAACTCGACAGCGGGGCGTTCGTCGCGGGCCTGGAGCAGGCCGCCGGGACCACGGCGGAGGTGGTCGGCAAGCCCGCCCCGGCTTTCTTTCACGCCGCGCTGTCCCACCTGGGCACCAGCGCCGCGCACACGCTGATGGTGGGCGACGACATCGAAAACGACGTGCTCGGCGCCCAGCGCCAGGGGCTCACCGGGGTGCTGGTCAAGACCGGCAAGTACCTGCCCCGCGCGCTCCACGACGCCAGCGGCACTCCCGATCACATCCTGGGCTCGTTCGCCGACCTGCCGGCGCTGCTGGACCGGCTGTAGCCGACGGCTCCACCGAGACCATCAGGGTCCGGGCCGGGGCTCGGCCACGATGATGTCGCGGGCGGGCTCGGGGTCCCCCAGACTGGTGGCGGAGGTGCCCCGGCGGATGAACTCACGCGGCGGCGGCCACCGGGCGACGTGCTGATCGCCGGTGGCGTCGTCGTAACGGATGAAGGTCACTTCCTCGATCCCGACCGCGAACAAGTGGAACCGGCCGGGCTCGGGACTCCAGCCCAGGCTGGCGGCCACCGCGCCGGCGTAGCGGCGCCACAGCTCCGGATCGCGCTCCGCGCGGGCGGTGCCGCGGATCTTGAACTCTCCCTCGCCGCCATCGCGGCTGGTGACCACGCTGTGGACCAGGATGCGCGGGTCACGCAGCAGGTCGGCGGCCTTCCTGGACTGCCACAGCATCGACAGCCACAAGACCCCGTCCAGCACGAACGGCTCCACCGGACTGATCCTCGGCGTCCCGTCACCCCGGATCGTCGCCACCAGGACCACGCCCGGCTCCAGCAGCCGCCGCCGGCCAAGCGCGGCCAGCCCCGGCTGAAGACGCTCCAGCTCCGACCAGTCCACGAC
>Ga0318566_10000292_pt1 | contig 12081 bp, 14 predicted proteins | sample GRESIP066b5f22_FD_203492 | JGI IMG/M metagenome (GOLD analysis project Ga0318566, IMG submission 203492) | Tropical soil microbial communities from Luquillo Experimental Forest, Puerto Rico - GRE.SIPMG.066b5f22 | ecosystem: Environmental > Terrestrial > Soil > Tropical forest > Bulk soil... | reverse complement strand
GGCAGCAGCGGTATGACATCTGGCGCGGGCTCGATGCTCGACGCCGTGAACGAAGCTCTCAACAGCATGGGTAAATAACATGACGATCCCCACAATCTTGATCGCGACCCCCACGCGGGGCCGCTCCATGGACATCGAGTACTGCGTAGGCATGATGACTTCTGCCAGCAAGCACCACGCCGCGTGGATGCCGATGGGCGGGCAGTCGGACATCTACGTCGCGCGCAACTCGCTAATCAACAACTTCTGGCACAAGAAAGAGCACACAACGCTCATCTTCATCGACAGCGACATCGGGTTCACGCAGGAGCAATTCCGTGATCTGATCGAGACGCCCTACCCATTCGTGGGCGGGCTCTACTGCGACAAGGGCGACCAGCGGAAGCCGGTCGTCGTGGCGGATGGAATCGAGACGGTGGCCGACCTACCAGACGCGACCATCCCGGTGAAGTACCTGCCGATGGGGTTCACGAAGATCCACCGCTCGGTGCTGGAGACCATGGTGGCCAAGGGGCTCGTGCCGGCGTACGGTCCCGAAGACCAGCGCCAGTACCAGTTCTTCAATGGGGCCATCGAAAATGGCTTCCTGTTGTCCGAGGACTTCTCCTTCTGCTATCTTGCCCGGCAGGCGGGTATCACCCCCATGGCCAATTGCAAGATCCGCGTCAAACACGACGGGAGAAGCCTGTGAGCAAAGACGTAGCAGTAGAGACTGGCGCAGCGAAGGAGCTGCCCGAGTTCAAGCCGACGATCCATGTGACGGGCGAGCACGTACCCGATGGCGTGGACGTGGGCGACCACGTGCAGTTCCAAGGGCACGGCAAGGTGATGTCCCGCGGCGAGAGCACGGACAGCGACGGCAAGACCAGCAAGCACGCTACCATCGAAGTGCACGGAATGAAGCACAAGAAGGGCAAGCACCCGGTCGGCAGAGCCGGCGGGAAGCACGCCGACATGCAGGATGGTGGCAAGGAAGCAATGGACGCGGCGCTGGTGCGCGACACCGATAACGACGGGGAGTAGCATGCGCGAACTACTGCTTGGAGCCGGCAGTAATCGCGTCAAAAGGGTTTACTACAACGAGCGGCCGAAGACGTTCGAAAACGTCACGACCATCGACATAGACCCGAACGCGAAGCCGGATTTAAGATTCGACCTCAACCAGCTCGTTTACGGGCCGTTGCCGTTTGAGGACAACTACTTCGATGAAATCCACGCCTACGAGGTGCTGGAGCACATTGGTAAGCAAGGCGACTGGCGCGGATTCTTCTGCGAGTTCTACGAATACTGGCGGGTCCTCAAGCCGGGCGGCACGCTGCACGGCTCGTGCCCGAGCGCGAGCGGGAAGTGGGCATGGGGCGATCCCGGCCACACCCGGATCATTTCCGGGCCGGTCCTGACCTTCCTCTCGCAGCGCATGTACATCGAGGACAAAGGTCCGCGCACGGACTACCGTCACGTATGGCGTGGCGACTTCGAAGTCTTGTTCGAGCAGGAAAAGGAAGACAACTTTTTCTTCATGCTGAAGGCAATAAAATGAGAGTAGGCGTAGCGATCCCCACATACAACCGTCCCGGCCGCGAAGAGTTCCTGGCCAGGGCACTCCGCTCCGCGAAGCGCCAGCACGTCGAAACTAAAATAGTGGTCGCCCATAATTTAGGCGAGTCGCTGGCCCCGGTTGAGGGGGTGGTCTTCGTCGAGAGCCACGGGGGAAGCGCTTCGGAGAACACCAACGCCGCCGTCCGCGCGCTCGACACCGAGCACATCGCCATCCTTGAGGACGACGATTACTGGCACCCGGACCACCTCGGGGCCATGCTGGAGGCGCTCCGCGCCACGCAGGCGGCATTCGCCAGCACCTCCACCCTCGAAGTGGACACCAACGGCGCCGTCATGCGGGTGCACGACTTCCCGGTCCCATCCGGGTGGGTAATGCCGAAAGTGACGTGGGACCTGCTCGGCGGGTTCGCCGAGGGGTTAATAACCCATCAGGACAACGAGTTCCTTGGCCGGCTGAACGAGGCGTGCCTCCCGCGCGTCCACGTGATTGAGTCGCTCGGCCCAATGACCTTCGGGTGGGCGAAGGGGTGCCGGCCGGGCTTGGCGCTGATCGAGAACGCTTCCCGCGGGGGTGTCAGGCTTGCGCGCACGACCAGCCCCTACCCGCTCGTGACGAAGACGATCCACCCCCACGCCATGAGCTATTCATGGACCCATGGGGAGAAGACCATGAACGAACCGGAGCTGAAGCAGCTCGTCGCGCGCTTCGGCACGATGCCGTGGTGAGTTGACACCCCACCCCGGTTTTTGATGTAATCGCGCGGTACGACCTTCAGGCGTAATCCGGCCTCGCCCTCCGGCGCTCAATCGAGCGGCGTATTTCGGTTTCGCACTCCGAGAAGGCACGTGGATTCGTCCATCAACCTTTTTGGAGACAGCAATGCCTTTTACAACCGAACAGTTGGCCTACGCGGGCAATGCGGCCATCAACTACTTCCTCCGCAATGATCCTATCGACCAGATCAACGTGGACCGCCCGCTCATCCGCAAGCTGATGGAAGGCAAAAAGCCTTACGTCGGTGGCTTGCAGTACGTCGTAGAGCAGCTCCGCTACTCGAACGACAGCAACTTCCAGAGCTACTTCGGCGACCAGCAGGTCACTTACAACCGTAAGCGCACCTTGCAGCAGGCCAAATACACATGGGGCAGCTTCCATGATGGTTTCGGCCTGAACGAAGACGAGCTTTCACAGAACGGCATCGTGATGACCGACGACAAGTCGAGCGTCCCGAGCGAGGCCGAGAAAGTTCAGCTCACCAACCTGCTGAAAGAGAACACCGAGACTCTTAAGCTCGGCTTCCAGCAGATGTTCGACATCATGCTGCACCTCGACGGCACGCAGTCCACGACCAACATCCCCGGTCTGGACCTTCTGGTCAGCACCACCCCCACCGCTTCAAGCGTGGTCGGCGGTCTCGACCAGTCGATCTACACATGGTGGCAGAACAACGCATCTACGAGCATTTCCACGGCCAGCGCGGGCAACCTCGTTGAGCAGATGGAAATTCAGTTCCGTAACTGCGTTCGTTACGGCGGGTTCAGCCCGAACTTCATCCTCGCGGGTGAGGCTTTCATCGACGCGTACCGCAAGGACGCGAAGGCGACCGTGAACCGCACCGTGTACTTCAAGGACGAGGCCAAGAACACCGAGCTGGACGCTTCCGTCGGCGAGGGTTCGAAGACCGGCCTGTTCTTCAAGAATCGCGAAATCATCTGGGACCCGGTGTTCGCTGAGCTGGATACCCTCTACGCTCCGAGCATTCCGTGGGCGAAGCGCTGCTACTTCCTCAACACGAGGTTCTTGCAGCTCCGTCCCATTCAGGGGCACTGGATGATCAACCGCACGCCGCCGCGCGTGTACGACCGCTACGTGCATTACTTCGCGCTGACGGCGAAGGCTGCGCTCACCACCGGCAAGCGCAATGCGCAGGCCGTGCTGGCGATTCAGTAACGGCAACAGGACATAGGAGAGACGACAATGCAGGTTCTTACACTTACTTCGGCCGTCCCCGTGTACTTGCCGTACGACGTGGCGCCGATTCCCTTTGGTGATCCGTTTAACGACGTGACCATCACCAGCTCGACCACGGCGGTTGTGACCGTCACGGGCTACGCCGCGACCAGCGGCGATCAGGTGATGTTCAGCGTCATCGGGTCGAACTCACTGGCTTCTGGTCTGACGGCCGGCACCAACTACTTCGTTGTGAGCCCGAGCGGTAACACGTTCTCGGTTGCTTCCAGCAAAGGCGGCTCAGCCATCGCCACCACGACCAGCAACTCGGCTGTTAACCAGGTGGTCGTCCACTTGGTGAGCAATCAGGTTGACGGCACTGTGCAGCCCTTCAAGTCGGGCGACAGCGTTGTTGTCCTGAACCTCGGCTCGGGAACAGCTACCCTTCAGGGCGCGCCGGATCTGGCCGCTCCGACTCCGGGCAGCTACCTCGCACCGCAGGGTCCGGGTACCTACACTCAGATCGCTTCCATCGCTTCTGGCGCTGCCGTCGTGGCCGTGCTCAGCAACGACTGGATCAAGGCGAGCGGAGGTGGACTGGTCCTTCTCCAGAACTAAGATCGAAGACCGAACAGCCGGGGGTTGTGAGCCCCCGGCACTTTTCAACCGCAGGAGTAAGCCCCATGCGATATTTGAGAGTGAAGATTCGGCGCGACACCCAGACCGTCAACAACAGTCTGATCGCGCCTTGGGAAATCCCGGTGCTCGAATACCTGTTCGAGCAGGGCAACGTAGAGAAGCTGGATTCCGAGGAAGTCAGCCGCGAACTGCCAGATGCCGGCGCCGAGTGGGCGCGACTGGTTCAGGTGTACGGCTCGGACTCGAAGACCGGCATCCCCCACATCGTTTCGGTGTACGGGGAAGGGTCGCGCGGCCTCAAGGCGCTGCGCGAAGCGATTGACGAGGAAAAGGCAGCGGCCAAGAAGCCCGCCGCGGCCAAGTCGAAGCGGAAGACCGCTGACGACGCCCTCTTGGCTTGAGTGGGGCTCCTGTCGCGCTGGTGTGCGACAGTTGTGCGGCCCCGGCGAATAACCGGGGCCGCTTTTTAGAGGAGCGGTCATGACCGACGTAGATTCCACATCCTCTTGGCGAGGGGCGACAAGCAATGAAACGCCCCCCGATGCGTGGGTCGGCGACAGCCCCCCTACTTACCAGTTTTCCCTTTCGTCCGGCGGCAACGCCCTAGACTCACCGCTCGTTTACATCGGCTCAGCGCCCGTGAACGGCGTGCTCCACGTGCCGTGGACGTACTACCTCGGGTCACTCAGTGATCTTGGCTGCAACATCAACGTATCGTTCGACGGCGGCTCGACCTTCACCAATACCACTGTCGTCGCTTCGGGCGGCGGCATGACAACCTCTGGTACACTCAGCCTGACCATTCCTGGTGGCGCAACGGGCATTAAGGTAGCCGTTAAGCTGGCGGGCGGAGTAGGCGGATGATTCTCGCACCATCGTTCATTGCAATAGGTTTCACGCGCGCGGGCATACCTGCTGTAACCGGCCACGGGGACATCATGAATCCCGAGGCGTGGATCGACGTGAACAACGACATCCCGCCGAAGCAGTTCAGCAACGTTCCGAACAACGTGAACTTCCCGCAGAACGGCGACGGGCGGTACTGGTTCCAAGTCAACGCGTTCACTACCGACCCAAACGGGCCTATCCACTTCATCGGAGATCCGAAGGCGTTCATCGACTCGGGCGTGCTCCAGTGGACTATCGTGCAGGCTTCGGATGACGGCAGCTCGCTCGTGCTGAGCTACTCGACCGACGGCACGACCTACACCGACACGACCATCGCTCCGCAGCTCCAGCTCGGCTCGCTCCAGAATGGCGACATCATCGTCCCGCTGGCGCCGGGCGGTGTGCCAGTCACGCAGTTCTACGTCAAGGTCACGACCACGGGCGGAACGCCGGATGCCACGAAGAAGAAGTGGCAGGTAACGTGCGCCATCACGCGCAACGTGACCGAGGGGCTCCAGTGGGACGCACCGAACCCCTTCAACCCGATCAACTACAACGGCGTCATCACGGACAACGTGGTGCCGACCGACACGCTGGCCAACCTGCGCTCGCGCATCATGGTTCGCCTCGGCTTCGCCAATCAGGCCGCGAACCCGCCGCCGGGCATGGCCGCGCTGGTGAACGACTTCCTGATCAGCGCGCAGCGCTACCTGTACAAGCGCTACTTGCAGCTCCACACGAAGCGCAAGTTCCGCTGGAAGGTCAACCCCGGCCAGCGCTTCTACTCGCTGCAAGACAGCGATCAGGACACGCTGTGGACGAACGACATCGGCCAGCCGCAGCTCAACCCGACGCTCGACATCGCCAAGCGCATCGAGTGGGCGGGCATCCAAGACAGCCGCAACGTGTGGTACCCGATCATTCAGGGTATCCCGCCGCAGCTCTACACCATGATCACGAAGCCGTGGCGCCCCGCGCGCTACGAGATTCGCAACTGCATCGAGGTGTACCCGGCGCCCGACCAGACCTACTTCCTCTGGATGTCGGCGCACTTCGGACTGATGCCGTTCGCGATAGATGCCGACAAGACGACCATCGACTCGGAGCTGGTGTTCTTGTTCGCCCTCGCGAATGCGAAGGCGCACTACGGCCAGCCCGACGCCAACAACATCGCGGCGGAAGCCGACGCATACCGTAAGGAGTTGATTGCCTCGACGCATCAGACGGCGCATTACATCCCCGGCACGATTGCCGTGCCCCCGGCGGTACGCCCGACTCTGATCCAGTTCGACAACAACCTGACGAGCGGCTAACCATGCGTCCATTCCCGCTGACAGTCATGCAGGGTGGAATCAACCGGCTCCGCGTGAAGGGCGCGGCGCGGGCCAACATGGTCTATGACCTGCTGAATGCCTACGTCACTAACGCCGGCTCGATTTCGCCGCGCGAGGGCACGATCCGCGACGCCCGGCTGGACAGCAACACCGTCGGCCTGATGGCGATGGACGGCATCCTCAACGTGTTCAGCACCTCGGCGCAGTCGGTCCCGTCTGGCTACGCGGACAACATCCTCGTCAACCCGGCGGACTCGACGCAGGCGCTCAGCAAGATATGGTTCGCGAAGCCGTTCATGGGCTTCCCGTACGTCGTGGCGCAGTTCGCCGACGGCTCGATCTACAGCTATTGGCTCCAGAGCAACGGCACGTGGACGGCCAATACGGTGTACTTCACCGGGAACATCGTCACTCCGCCGACGCCAAACGGTCTCGCTTACATGGCCGAGCGCAACATGCCGGCCAACCCGACGTGGGCCAGCAACGTCATTACGAGCTCGGGCAACGTGGTAGAACCGACGGTCTACACCGGGTTCGCGTATCGAGCCGTCGTGGTGACAAGTTCACCGGGTACCGATGCCTTCACCAGCCAGACGGAGCCAACATGGCCGACAGTGGCGGGTGGGACTGTGCAGGAGTTCGGCAACTTCAACACGACGGGCTCGAACAACAGCAGCTCATCGTCCAGCACGAACACGCCGCTCGGCACCAGCATCACCGACCGCTACGGCGATAGCGCCGAGATTGCGGGGCAGACGGGAGTAACGAGCAGCGTTACCGTGCCGACTGCCAGCTCGCAGGTCACGACATGGCAACCGGGCACGGTCTACGCGCCGGGCGCCGTGGTGAAACCTGGCACGAATCAGGGCGCATTCATCAACGCGATCCCGAACGGCGACTTCGAGGCCGGCGACGACGGCAACTGGATCAAGACCGGCGGTGCCAGCATCACTGGCACGACCGGCGGCGCGACCCCGTATCAGGGCTCGTTCATGGGCCTACTGTCGTGCAACCACAATACGCAGTCATTGACCATGAACACCTACGGCGCCGTGACAGCGGGCCAATCGGTGACGGCCAGCGCTTACTGCTCGACCGACGCCTCGGGCACGGACCTCGAATCCTTTGTGTTCCTCCGTTGGTACACCAGCGGAGACGTGTTCATCAGCGAGAGTTCGAGCGCCGGCCAGTTCGGCAACGGCAGCACGAACAACTACAAGAAGATCACCGTCACCGCGAATGCGCCGGCCAACGCCGCGCGCGTGCGCGTGAAGCTCCAGTCGCAGAACGGCACGAGCACCCGCGACTCGCAGTGGGACCTCGTGGTGTGGTCGCTGGAGCAGCCGGCCGCGGTGTCCAACTTCCTGTACGAGGCCGTGCAGTCATCGGCCGGCACCTCGGGTACCACGCAGCCGACTTGGCCGACGACCGCCGGCAACACGGTGGTGGACGGTGGCGTGACATGGGAAGCCATCGGCACCTCGATCATCACGTGGCAGGCCATCCCGATCATGCAGTCGGGCAGCTCGCAGCCGACGTTCCCGACCAGCATCAACCAGCAGGTGCTCGACCCGAGTACCTACACGTCGCAGGACGCGCACTCCACCGACACGAGCATGTCGTGGAAGTGCATTGACCGGCACATTCTGGACAAGAAGTGCCCGAATAACCCGGCGACATGCCTCGGCGCCTCGCACGTGTTCGAGGGCGACGACGACATCGTGGACTACTCCGCGGCCGTTGACCCGACCGACTGGTCGAGCGCGAACAACGCCGGCTACCTGCCGACCGGCCTGAACAACTACGGCGACAACCCGGTGAAGGTGCTCGGCCTCTACCGCTCGAACCTCGTGGTCTTCAACGCGGGCGGCTACCAGATGTGGCAGATCGACCCGGACCCGCAGAACATGGCGCTGCTCGACGCGCAGCCGGTCGGCTCGATCTACACCCGCGCCGCGCAGAGCGCCGCGAACGACCTGATGTTCCTCGCCGAAGTCGGCGTGCGTAACCTCGGGACGGTGGGCGCCACCGCGAACATGCAGATCGGCAACACCGGTCAGCCGGTGGACCCGCTCGTGGTCGCGCAGCTCAAGGCCGGCGTCTACGAGCCAATCGGCCTCTACTACCCCGGCCGCGGACAGTACTGGCTGTTCTTCGGCCCGCAGGCTTTCGTGCTAACGATCAACGGCGCGGGCACGCGCGCGTGGTCGCGCTACGTATTCCCCGACACGATCACCGACTGGACGCTGAACGGCTCGCACCTGTTCCTGCGCACCGCGGGCAACCTCGTGTGGAAGCTGAGCACGGACGCGCTTCAGGACGACATGATATTCGGCACCACCACGTGGACCGACCACCAAACGCTGACCGAGAACCGCGCGCTCGACCTCACGTCGGACCACGGTACGTCCATATCTTCGTTCTTCAACGGAAGCACGCTCATGGACATCTGGCGCTCGGTTGACGGCGGCCAGACGTGGACTAAGAAGCTGACGAGCGGCAACCTCTCCGGCGGCGGCCGCGTGCTGTACCTCGGCATCAACGGCAGCGCCCAGAAGGTCTGGATGGTGCCGGGCGCGTCCAGCAACACCGACTACATTTCGACCGACGACGGCGTGACATGGAACACCGGCGGGTTCGTCGGGCTTTCGCAGGGCTGTCAAGGTGGCGCGACTGACGGCGCGGGCCGCTTCGTGTGCGGCAACTCCTCGCAGGAAATCTACTCCAGCTACAACTACGGCAGCACCACGTCGGTGCACACCGCGCCGTGGACCAGCGGGTTCAACGCCGGTAGCATCATTTGGGACGGCACGCAGTTCATCGCCCTCGGCAAGAATGCCGGTGGCTTACCGGCCATATGGACCGCACCCCCGACGTTCACTACCGGCGGCCCGGTGTGGACCCTCGTAGGTAACCGTGCTTCGGGAACATGGCAACCTCCTTCGACGGCGGCTAGGACCGGCAACTTTTGCTTCACGCCCGGATTCGGCTACACCGCGATGGTGGGGCCGAGCGGCGACATCATCACGGCGCCCACGCTTCTCGGGCTGACCACCGCTACGGCCTACGCGCCGAGCCTTGGCGGCGCCACGCTTGCGGACGTGTTCAGCTTAGGCAGCACCCTGTTCGCGGGCACGACCAGCGCTGCGAGCATCTGGCGCTCTACCGACGCGGTGACGTGGACCAACGACACCATCAGCCCGCCCGGAACCGTGGCCATCATGGGTTACGACGTGACCGCCAACTTCTACATGGCGATCACGGACGTGACCGTGCACGCGTACAACGCTGCGGCGCTCACTTCCGGCACCGACTTCAAGGGCGTGATCCAGTGGCCGTACCTCGACATGGCGGCGCTCGGCGTCAACCATGGCCTGATCGGCGTGGACCTGATCGGCGACGGCGCGGTGGACATCCAGATCGGCTTCCGCGAGGACGACAACACGACCTTCTCGGACAACGCGGGCTTCGCCACGTCGCTCAACGTGACGGCGCCGTACACGATCAACGTGGCGGATACGATCCCCGGCGACCCGATCCCGCTTCCGTGTGTATCGCCTAGCTATACACTCATCCTCACCTTCCACGCCAACCAGGCCTGGTCGTGGGAGGCTGCGAACTTCTACATGAACGACCAGCGCGGACGAGGCTACTAACATGCCCATCGGCTACGAACAAAACCCCACACTGCTCGACTTCCTTACCGTGGTCGCCAACGCGCCCGCGGATCAGCGTCAGCACTTCACAGATTTGACCGGATTCCCCTTCGACCCGGACGGCGTTGCCATCGGCAACTTCACGGTACCGGGGCCGAAGTGGGTGATCCGCTTGCACGACGGGTTCCCGCTTGCCGTGGGCGGGTTCGTCCCTCAACGGCCCGGAGTCTTCAGGGACTTCTTCATTTCGACCGAGGAGGCGTTCACGAAAGAGAACTACCTCGCGGTTACGCGGATATGCCGACGCATTATGGATTCCGTGCTCGCCTCGGGGGCGCACCGGCTGGAATGCTTCGTCCCTGCCAGCCGGATCGCGAATCGACCGGAACTTGAGAAATGGTATAGACTTCTAGGCTACAACAAAGAGGCGCTCCACCATGGGTACTGCGCAAACGGCGCAGATGGACTTTGCTACGCTCGGGTGAAGCACTAATGGGCACAAACAACAAAGCCGCAGAACAGGCCGCAGCGGCCAATGCGGCTCAGCAAGCGCAGATCAACCAGACTATCGCGCAGATCAACAGCGCGTATAGCTCGCCGTCGCGTCAGGCCCAGTACGCGCAGTACGGCAAGCAGGTCCGCGACTTCTACACCGGACAGGTTACCGATCAGGAGCAGCAGAACGCACGAAACTTAAAGTTTGCTGAAGCTCGCTCCGGGCAGACCGGCGGCAGCGCCGCGGTGGATGCGAACACACAGCTCCAGAAGGACTACACGAAAGGCTTGCTCCAAGCGTCGCAGGCGGCGCAGACCGGGCAGGCGGCTCTCGAACAGGCGGACATCGGCTCGAAGAACGCGCTCATCGCGCAGGCCGAGCAGGGCGCCTACCTCGGGTCAATCCCGCAGGCCGTTTCACAGGCGTCGCAGGCCAATCTCGGCGCGGCGCAGAACTACAGCAACTCCGCTTCGCTCGGCAACCTGTTCGCAGGTACGGCGAAGATTTACGAGAACATCAACCAAGCGAACGCGAACCGTCGCGCGCAGACTTCACCGATAGGGTCATACTATGGGTAGCTACTTCTTTCACGGCATCGGCGACTCGCTGAAGAACCCGTTCCAAGCGTTCAATCGCACGGACTGGGGCATGCACCCGAGCGCGCAATACCAGCGGCCGGGCGGCCCGGTGCTTAACTCTGGACCGTGGTCCGGGCAGGCCCCCACGCTGGCGGGCGCTCAGGCCGGGTATACTCCGCAATCGTACGCAGCCATGGCCGGCAAGGCCGGGCTGCTCAACCCGAACCAGCCGCCGGGAGGCTAACGTGGGCACTAGTTTCTTTGGTGGTAAGAAAGGGGCCGGCGTGAGCGCCGGAAGCAAACCTTCCGGTATACACGCCAGTGGCCTCAACATGGCGGCCCGCGCGTTCAGCGCGCCCGGCTACGCGGGCACCCGCAGCGCGGCTCAGTCGCGCAAGGACCTCGGCGCCGCGCAGGCGGCCGCGCAGCATGGCCTCGAAAAGGTTAAGAACTCCGCGGCGACCAATGCCAAAGGACCGAAGGTATAGCCATGGGTACGGAAGCATTCTGGATACCGGCAGCAATCGCGGCAGTTTCGGCTGGCGCGAACTACGCCAACACGACCCAAGCGAATAAGCGTCAGGACACCTCTGAGGCGGCCGCTATCGCCAACCAGCAGGCCATTCGCCAGAAGGGCGAGGCGCAGGTCAACCAGACCGTGCAGGACATCGCCAAGAGCAACCCGAACGCAATCGCCGGCAAGGCGACGGGGCAGTACGTGGACCAGCTCCGCCGCAATGCGGCCGGCAGCAGCTCCCCCGGTGTGTCCAGCGCGCTCGCGCCGGTAGCCGGCGGCAGCTCGCGCTACAACGCCGACAAGGCGACGGCGCAGAAGGCCGTCGAGGACTACGGCACCGCAAAGGCGACCGAAATGGGGGACCTGGACGCGGCGGTTCGCCAGCGTCAGAATGAGGGTCTGGAAATGTCCACCCTGAACACGAACCTGAACACGCTCGGCGCCCAGAGCTACGCGCAGAAC
>Ga0318566_10000291_pt1 | contig 12087 bp, 9 predicted proteins | sample GRESIP066b5f22_FD_203492 | JGI IMG/M metagenome (GOLD analysis project Ga0318566, IMG submission 203492) | Tropical soil microbial communities from Luquillo Experimental Forest, Puerto Rico - GRE.SIPMG.066b5f22 | ecosystem: Environmental > Terrestrial > Soil > Tropical forest > Bulk soil... | reverse complement strand
GCCCGGATGTCCGTCCCGGCTGCTGACAGCCACCGCACCTCGTCGTCGGTCAGTGAGCTGGGCTGGCGGGCCTGCTCGGCGGCCAGGGCGGCCTCGGCGCTGGTGACCGCGGCCAGCTTGTTCTCCCAGGCCGCTTCCAGCGTGCGGGCCACCAGCCGGTTCTCCGGCTCGCAGGCGTCATACTGGCGGCGGGCGCGGCCGGCCTCGTAGCGGGCCCGTTCGACAGCGAGCTGGAAGGCCTTCAGCCGCTCGGCCCGGGCGGCCCCGGTGTCGGCCAGCGCCCGGGCGGTGGCCGCCAGCGCGGCCGGCTCCAGCGTGGCGAAGACCTCCGCCAGGACCGCCTTCTCCAGTTCCCGGCCGCCCGCGCTCTGGCAGTAGGGCGCCTTCCGGCCCAGGTAGGTGGTCTCGGCGGCGCAGTAGTAGCGGGGCCGGACCCCGCTGCGGCCGCTCCTGTCATACCCGGTGCGCATCATCCGGCCGCAGCGGCCGCAGCGCAGCAGGCCCTGCAGCAGCCCGCGGCCCTCCCGGACCGCGCCACCGCCCTGCCCGGCCGGGGCAGCGCAGTTCGCGTGCAGCTGCTGCTGATTGCCCAGGTAGTCCTCCCAGGTGAGGTATCCGCGATGGTGCCCGGTGATCAGCACCTCCCACTGGTCCATGGGAACCGGCCGGCGGATGCTGCGGCCCGGCCGGCCCTGGCCGGCTGCCGGGCGGGCATTACGGGTGCGGCCGAACGTGAACGCCCCGGCATAGCACGGGTTGGCCAGGATGCCGATCACCGCGCCGTAGCTGGCCGGCGCCCACTCGATGCGCCGGCCGGCCCGCCGCCGGGGCAACTCAAGCCCGTCATCACGCATCGACAGCATCACCTGCCGGGCCGAGCCCAGCTCGGTGAACCGGCGGAACACGGTGGTGATCGCCTCGCGCACCGCCTCGTCAGCGGCCAGCACCGGCTGCCCGCCCGGGTCATGCTCCAAGCCGGCCGGGAGGGCGACCCGCAGCTCGCCCTTGGCCGCCTTATGCCGCATCCCGGCGATCAGCCGGCCCTTGATCAGGTGCAGTTCTGCCTCGGAGATCGTCCCTTTCAGCCCCAGCACCAGGCGGTCGGAGTAGGCGGCCGGGTCGTAGATGCCGTCCCCGTCGGCGATCAGCGTGCCGGTCACCCCGCACAGGTGTGAGGTCGGCCCGGGGCGCGGTGCTGGCCTTTTCGGCCAGCCCGTTTCCCCGGACCGCACTCCCGAACCCGCCGTGCGAGTCGTCCCCGCAACGGGCTCTCCGCAAATCCCAGCAAGGGTCGTGCCTGCTCCTCATGCCGCGCCCAGCGGCCAGGGTGATGGGATCACCGATCCCCGGTAGCGGTACCGGGTGGTGGTGACCAGCCCGGCGTTGAACAACGCCAGTTCCTGGCCCCTGGGCCACCATCCGCCGCCGCAGTAGCGGCGGCGGAACTCCTTCCGCGAGATTCCGGGATGCTTGCGGCGTATCCAGCCAGCTACCCGCCGCCAGACGTAGGCGGCCAGGTACTGGAAGGTTTTGCTCGACACCCCGGGGCGGAAGAACGCCGTCCATCCCCGGTTCTCTGGGGGTGCAAAACGGACATAGTGCATGTTTTGCTGGTTTCCCCAGTTCAGGTGGCTGGGTTGTCCCGGCCGTCTGCGCAACGGGTGTGGTGCTGGCCGCCGGGGTCACCGGCGGCGTGCCGTGGCGTTGAGCTGTGCCATGAGATCGCGGTTGGCAGTGCGGGCGGCGCTGAGTTCTTCATCGCGTTCTTCCAGCTTGAGGCGCAGGTCAAGGATCTGCTGCTGCAGACCGACGGCCTGCTGGCGGAGTTGGTCCAGGTCGGGGGCATGGCCGAGGCCGCACTCACGCCAGGCCCGTTCGCCGAGGGCTTCGGATAGGCGTTTCTCGAGCTGTTCGACGCGGGCGTTCAGGCGGATGGCGCGTTCTTGGGCGGCCAGGAGGTCGGCCTGCAGCGATGCCCGGGTCACGGTGCGTCCGCCTGGGTCACCGGCGGCGGGCGGGGTGGCTTCGAGTGCGTGGATCTTGCTGAGCAGGTCCCGATGCCGGTAGAGGAAACTGCGGTCGACCGCCGCCGCGCGGGCGATGCCGGACACGCTGATCTCGGTACCGTCGGCGGCGGCCCTGTTGAGGGCGGCGATGACACGCTGGCGGCGGCGGGCCGAGTCGGCCTGGCGGCCTTTGGCCATCGCCGCGGCCTGCGGGCTCGCCGTGCTTGCCCTGGCGGCGGTGGCCGTTGGTATGGTCACGCGATGTCCTCCGTTGCGGGCCGGCCGGCGCGGATGACGGGCATGCCGAGGGACACGGCACGGTGCTTGCGGACGACGGTGACGGCCTGGTCGATCCAGGCGCGCTCGGCGTTAGGCAGCTGGTCTAGGTCGCCTTTGATCCGGCTGATGAGCCGCCGGACCCGGCTGATCTCCTCGGTGGAAGGGGTGGCATCGGCGCGGGCCCACTCATCGACTCCCTCGATGGCGGCTTGCAGTCGTTCCCGGGTGCGCAGCAGGTCATCGAGGTATCCGGTCAGGTCGGGCAGGTGGGAGACGTCGGTGCGGAAGTGGTCGCAGCCAGCGCAGCGGAACCGGATCGGGCAGGCGCCGCCCCCGGCTTGCACGTTGGAGGGCTCCGCGCAGGTCCCGTAGGGGACGGCGACCTCCCCGATCGCATACCGGGCGTGCTCACAGTCCAGTAGTGCCGTCGCCTGGCGCCAGATCCGGTTGCCGTGCCGGTCGAACTGCATCGCGGTGACCTTGTCGACCGCCTCGCGGCGCCGGGCTTCGCCGACCCGGTAATACCGTTTCGTGGTGTCCATGGAGGTGTGGTCCATGAGCTCGCGGAGCACGTCGATGGGGATACCGGCATCGGCGTGCCGCTGAGCGTAGGAATGCCGGTAGGAGTAGGGCGTGATCAGGCTCTTGTCATATTCGGTGTCATCAGCGCGCTGCAGCGGGCCCATCGTGTTCAGCCAGATCCGGTGCCGTCCGATCAGGTTGTCCTGGGTGATCGGGCGGGACCCGATCGGATTGAGCCGCCGGGACGGTAGCAGCACCAGCCGGGCGGGCGGGGTGCCGGGGAACCGCTGCCGGACGGTGGTTTTCTGCTCGGTGATCAATGCCGCGGTGCGCTCGCTGATCGGCAGGCGGCGGCGCAGCCGATGAGCCTTGGCATTGTCATAGACCAGCACCGGCGTGCCGTCGGCGGCACGGGCCAGGCAGTCCCACCCGAGCGCGCAGATCTCCGCGGGCCGGCGGCCGGTGTCCATGAGCAGCTCGACCGCGATCCGGGTCTCCCGGCTGGAGACGGGGTGTTCCAGCTCGGGAAGATGCCCGCAGATCTGGCGCATGATCTCGGCGGGGACGTCGCGCCCGGGCTCACCTGGGTCTGGCTTGGCCGGGACGTCACCAGCGGTCAGGGTGAAGTCCTGCGCCAGGCCGCTGGCCGGGCCGCCGGGACGGGTTAGCCCCAGCGCGCGGATCTCGGCCAGCACCCGCCCGGTGTCCTGGCAGGTCTTGGTGCGGCAGTAGGCGGACAGCTGCCCGTCGGCGGCCAGGAACGCCAGCCGGTGCAAGAACGTCTCGATGTCGGCGCGGCCGAGGGCGGCGGGGTCCTCGCCGTGATCGGCGCGGCTTGCCCGCAGTGCCGAGGACAGCCGCGCCACCGCGCCGACGATCTCGTTCAGCCGGGCGCCGGCTTGCTTGCCGCGCCGCCGCGGCAGGTCGTGAGCGGCCCAGCGCTTGGCGGACTCGCGCAGCCAGCCCTGGCTGATGCCGGTGAAGGTGAGCCAGCCATGGTGACCCAGGACGGTCAGGTCCCACCTATCCTTGGTGATCTCGGTTCGCGGGTCGGCGAACGCCCGCCCGAGGTGGGCCAGCAGCGAGTTGACCAATGACCGGCGGACCGGCTCGTCCTGGGCGGGCAGATCAGCAAGCGAGCACACCCTCGCCTGGCGCAGCTCCTGGGCAAGACGGCGCAGGAACCGGCAGTAGCTCGTGCACTGGGCAGCGGCCCGCTGCTGCAGCCCGTAAAGCACCTCGACCACGACCAGCGGCGCCAGACCGCGCAAGTTGACCTGGCCCGAGACGGGCAACGGCTCGGCTATCTGGCGCCATTGCCGCTCATCAAGCGCCGGATCCGCCTGGCTGGCCGCATTCCACCGGGTCGCGTGCACCCGGCAGTACGGCTCGTGCCGCCCGCGGCGGGCCTGGCCAGCCCGCAGGCACGCCACCACGGCGCACTTGCCCGGTCCCAGCACCGGCGGCGGCGCACCCCGCTGGGCGTGCACGTCCTGGCTGGCCGGGCCGTCCAGCCGGCCGCAATCCCGCCGGATCAGCCGGTGCCCGGGCGGGGGCGCCAGTACCCAGGTCACCGGATCCCACCCGGCCGCAGCCAGGAAACCGGCGTCCAACAAGGCCGCCAGCCGCCAGACTGCCCGCCCGGCGGCCTGGCCTTCGGCGCCGAGGGCGCGCACCGCCGCCGCCGGGTCCTCCACCGGGCCATTGGCGAGGACAGAACGCTGGCTGGCGCCGCGGGCGCTCACCAGGTCACCCCGGCCACCTCAGCCAGCTCGCGCGGGCTGGGCACCGCATCCACCGCAGCCCGCAGCCGGGCCGGATCGGGATGGGCATACACCTGCGTCGAAGAGGCCAGCGCGTGCCCCAGGAGCTCCTGGGCCTCGTCGATCGCCCCGCCAGCATCCAAGATGTTCGAGGCGAATGCGTGCCTGAGCTGGTGAGGCCGCAAAGCCGGCACCACCCCGGCCCGCCGGGATGCCGCAGCGACCAACTCGCCTACCGCGTCCAGCCGCATCGGCGTCCCCACTGGCTCGCGGAACAGGTTCACCAGCACGAAATCGCTGCCCGCGGCCCGCGGCACCCGCATCCGCTCGAACTCGTAGGTATCGAATGCCTGCACCACGGCGAAATCCAGCGGGACCACGCGCTGCCTGCGGGACTTGGCCACCGCCCCGTTCGGATTGTCCTCGCGGCGGATCACGTGCACATGCGCCCGCGCCACCTCACACCCCACAGCGCGGGAGTCGCCCAGAAGATGCACATCAGACCGGCGCAGCCCGAGCATCTCCCCGCTGCGCAACCCGGCCCGCGCCATCAGCAACACGATCAGCCGGTCCCTCGCCGACCGGCACGCGCCCACAACGGCGACAATGTCAGCGTCAGCGGCGCGCTCGACCGGCCGGTCCGGCTCGTGCAGCCGGTGCCGGGCCCGCATCCGCCAGGACATGCCCGCCCGCTCGCCCTGGGCCGCCGCGGGCAGGTCCCGGTCGTCGGCGATCTCATACAACAGCGGCACCAGATGCCCGCTGGCCTGGCCAGCCGCGACCGCGTGCACCACCATGGCCCGCACCGCGCACAGCACCGCGTTGATCCGCCGCTCCCCGCGAACGCGAGGCGCTCCCGGGCCAGCCAGCAGCGCTCCTCCAGGCGCCGGCGGGTCGATGCCCGAGACCGACAGTCCCGCGTGCGCCAGCCACGTCATGAACAACCCGAACTGCTCCACCCCCGCCTGCCAGGACCGCCCCGACCTGGCGCACCACCGCAAGAACAACGCGATGCCGATCGCATACGCCTTCGTCGTGGATTCCGCGCCGTCACGGCCGAACCGCAGGTGCCGCAAGAACTCATCCGCGACCGTCACGACCGCCAGCTCATCATCGAGTACCGTCCAGTACCTCACCCCGGACGGCAACCTCACCGGAAACGCTCGCATCCCTGACCCCCCCGATCCCGTGCTCAACGACTACCAGCCACAAGCACCACAACCAAGGAGACGCGCCGCAGAACCCAGTCACACGCCGTGTTCAAGCAACAGCACGCGACAGGCCGGGGACCCCCAGAGAACCCCGGATGATCGGGTTCAGCCGGATGATGACCTCGCGCGCGTTGTGCCCGCGCAGGGCTCTCATCTCGGTGGTCAGCCTGGCCTTGATCCGTTTGATGGCCGCCTTGCTCGGCTTGATCAGCAGCTTGCCGCGGTAGCGCCTGACGTTGAAGCCCAGGAAGTCCACCCCGTCATCGAGGCAGACGATGGCCGTTTTGGCCTCGTTGAAGGCCAGGCCCCTGGGCTCCAGCCACGCGGCCAGCCGCGCCTTGACCTGCTCGGCCTGGTCACGCGAGTGACACAGGGCAAGCGCGTCGTCGGCATAGCGGATCAGCACAGGTGAGCCCGGTCTCGCCGTTCCGGCGTTGCTGCCGGTGGTGATGTACCGGACTCCGGCGGCTTCCTCCATCCCATGCAGGACCACGTTCATCAGGACGGGGCTGATCACCCCGCCTTGTGGGCTGCCCTGCTCGGTCGGGGCGAACCGGCCACGGTCGATCACCCCCGCTTTCAGCCACTGCTCGATCCGTCCCCGGGCGGGGAAGGTGCCGAGCTGGCCGAGGAGGTGGGAATGATCAATGCGGTCGAACGCGGCGGCCAGGTCGGTGTCCAGCGCCCACAGGCGCTTGCAGGTCTTTCCCCGCGCAGTCACGAAGACGGCCTGCATCGCGTCCTGGCACGAGCGGCCCGGCCGGAACCCATACGACCGGGACTCGAACCGGGCCTCCCACTCGGGCTCCAGAGCCCCCGCCGTCAGGGCCTGCAACGCCCTGTCGGCGATCACGGGAATGCCGAGCCCGCGCCGTTTTCCCCCGGCCTTCGGGATGAAGATCCGCTTGACAGGCCTTGGCCTCCACGAGGTCGCGCCGTCCTGGAGCCAGAAGACAAGCTCTGCCTTCTCCCAGCCGCCCAGCACGATGCGCCCGTCGACCCCGGCCGTCTTGCGGCCAGCGTTGACCTCCGTCACCCGCCGCACGCTCACCAACGCGTTCGCCCGGGAGCGGAGCATCAGTTTCTGCAGATTGCGGACCTTCTTCAGGTCCCCTGCCTTGCTCGCCGTGAAGATCCGCTGCCGCAACCGCCGTACGTCGTCCTCGGCCCGCCGCCAATCGACGGCGTCCCAGCCCAGAACATCGCCCTCAGGTCCGTTCACCATGATGGTGTCCAACTTGCCCCTCGGTTCCAGCGCCTTCGTTCACCAGGTCCACACAGGCTCACCTGACCCACGTCAGCTCCCTTTCGGGCCGGGCACCAGCCCGTATCCGACCAGTTATGCGCAGGCCATCCGGCGGAGGTGCCGGTCCTACGGCCCTTGGTTTCCTGCTGCCTTTCGGCTGTCGGCCTTGGCTTGCTGGGTCATCCTGCGCCCGCTGGGGAGTTGAGCCTTCCTCACGGTCGGCCTACCGGCCACCACGTGACCGGACCCCAACGGGGTTGTCGTGTTGCGCATGAGCAAGACGCGACCGGGCAAGGCGCTCTCTTTACCCCGGGGACGGTGGTGCGCTCCCGGCCAGCGACTACCTTCCGGCCGGCACCTGCCGCTCTTCCACGGCCAGTCCCTACGGCCCCGCTGGACCATCCCATCGGCGGGGGGCACTTTCACGAGACGTCAACGAGAGTTCACGCTATTCACCCATCACCCAGGCCCGGCTGGCTACCGGCCCAAGGCCGGGAACCCCGCCTGCAGGCTCCCGCCGGTCTTCTCCTCGCCCGCGGCCCCCGGATGGAACACAGGCCGCTTCGGCTTCTACCCCGGGCTTCGCACCCCGCAGTTACCCGCGACGCACGCCGAGGCGGAGACAGGCCATCACGCACTGGCCCGGGTACTACACCCTCGACATCAGCCGAACCTCCAAACGGTGCCTCCCACTTGACTCAAGCACCCTCACGTCGCACGTAGTCGCCGGTGGCCTCCATGCCGACCTTGGTGACCCCCCAGCAGCGCAGCCAGTCCGCCAGGGCCAGCAGCTCCCTGCGGGTGGCGCCGAAGACCCGGGTCTCCTGCTGGCGGCGGCCCGCCGTGGTGTCGCTGGGCACCCGGATGGTGACCTCCACCTCAGCCTTGGCGATGTCCAGGCCGGCTACCCGCTCGGCGAACAGCGGCTCGTCTTCGGTGTCTTGCATCGACGGCTCCTACGATGAGAGGCAAACAGTTGCGGCCGCGGCCGTTCGCAGGAGCCAGGGGCGAGTGGGAAATCTGGTCCGCGGGCTCGAGGCGCCATTGAGCGGCCCTGAAGGTTGGCTCCCGGCGTCAGACTGTTATACGGGGTCAGGCCCGCCAAGGAGAAACGACGTCAGCGAACGACCGCGGCCACAGCCTCCCAGACCACCCGCGCCCGCGCATGAGCGCCCGGGGCAACGGACTGATCCATGTGAGCGCGGCAGCGCCCGGCGCAGCCGGGCTCCCGGGGAACGGCGGTTCAGCTGCCCAATTTTCACGCCGTCGCGACGTCACCCCCGGGCATGATGACTGTTATGCGTGATCTTGAGAGCGGTGAGGGCGGGGGCATCCCGCCCCCTTACCGCCCTGAGGTTGGGGCCTTGGCGTGTGGGCCGGTCAGGGGTGCTTGACTGGGGATCTTCTGCTTGCCCCGATGGAAGCCGGCTTCGCCGATGGCCCCGTGGCCACGCGGGTTGGCGGCGTTGGCGGCGTTGGCGATGAGATCACCAGGCGTCACGCCGGTACTGGCACGGCCGTGAGGCCCGCCACGGCGTGGCCGGTGGTGGCGAAGACTGGCAGCCGTTGGTCTAGCCGGCAGATGCGCAGCACTTTCGCCACCGGCGGCTGTGGCGCGATGAGCGCCACGCGGCACCCGGCCCGGTCGGCTTGGTTGGCGATCCGGACCAAGGCGCTGAGCCCACGAGCGTCGCAGAAGGACAGGCTGGTCAGATCGAGCAGCAGCAACCCGGCATGCACGGCGATGGCGCAGCCGCGGGCCGCCAGGCCGTCGGCGGTGGCCAGATCCAGTTGCTCAGGTGCCCGCAAGACCTCGATCCCGGCACCGGAACCTGCCACCGCCTGGGCCGCGCCCTCAGTCATGACCGTGCCCCCTTCCCCGCCGCCTGCTGGCCGCCGCTGCCGGGGTCGACGTGGTGCCGGTTAGCATCGCCCGGCGCTCATCCTGCAGTCCGGGGACCACAGTCCCCTCCCGGCCCGGCCTGACCCCGGCGGGCGAACGAGCGCGGTCCGCCCGGCCGGCGACCGGGCACAGCAGGGCCCGCCGACTCGGACTCGCGGAGGCGCAAGCTCGGGGGTTTGGCACTCGTCAACGAATCCCATACAGGTAATTGTCGGCCCGCGGCACGCTGGCAAGCTAACGGGGAGCACCCACATCCGCAGTGGGCTTAGGTCTACCCACAGCCGGACAACAGCTGCGGGAACCGCCGCAAGCCATCCGCGCCCGCGACGTCTCGCACCGCGCCAGGACCCCGGCCCATCAGCCAACGACCAGGACTATCACAGAAAGTAACAGTGGGCCTGGCGGCCATCCGCCCGAAACGCCGAATCGGGCGCGGCTAAGAGTGGTTCGGCGGCGTCGTGCCGTCGCACGCAGATCCGCCGGTTCTGGGCGTCCTGAGTCCTTGCTGCATCTCGATGGCACCGTGGGCCGCCTAGACGCCATGTGGGCATCTCCACATGATCTCCATGTCTTCTGCACCCGGCTGCCTCGCGCCGGGGCTGTCGTTATCCGGTGGCGTAGCCACGGGGGTCTTCGCCCATCGCGATCGGGGGGGAATCAGCGATGGAGTGTCCAACATGCGGTGCACCGGCTCGTCCCGACGGCCCAGATGCGGTCATCAACTCCAGCGATGGCCCGCTCTTGCTCACCCGATGGCGATGCAGCCGCAGCCGCAGCCATTGGTGGCACAGGACCACCGACGTGAGCCGCATCTGTGCCCAAGAAGCGGAATGCGAGCCGGCAGAGTGGCTGGTCAGCGAGATCGCTGTCGTCCTCTCCCGCCTCTACCGGTCTGGGTACCGACCGCGGTGAGCGCTTCCGGCCTTGCCTTTGTTGCCTGGCCAGCGCGGCGGCACCCAGCCGGTGAGAAATTGCAGCATTTCGGCGGGTCCGGCGGCGTCGGGCGAGGAACCATCGGCCGCCCGGGCTGGGTGTGCCGGGCCGCCACCGTGGCGGCGCGGGCGAGCCGCACCGCCCTCACCGGCACACCCGGCCATCGAACCCAGCCCACACCAGGAGCATGACATGGCACGATTCATGGTCCCCCACGACGCCCCGGCAAGCTCCGCCCAGGGCGGTCCGGTGCTGGGCCGACTGCGGCGGGGCACTGAAGGTAAGGCAGTCGGCGCCACGGGGCCAGCCGCGCTGGCTAACCGGCGCCAGGGGCCAGCATGAGCGGGGGCACGCGCCCGGTCCGGGGCTGGCTGTCGTTCCAGCGGATCGTTGACATCCCGTTCGCCACCTGCGTGACCGCCGTTGAAAGCTGGCAGCTCACCGGGCCACACGGCGGACGGCACGCCGGCCAGAGCCTGGTGTGTGGGCCCGTCGAGCACGACCGGGACTGCGAGACTTGCCGGATCCAGGTCCGCCTGGCCCGCGGGGAGCTGCGCCCGCGGCTGCGCATGAGGCTGGAGTTCGACCACTGGTCTTCCTCACCCCCGCGGACCGCTATGCAACTCATCCCGTGCGGGCGGGTCCGGCCCAGCGTCGCCTACTTCCGGGCCGGCCACCTCCTGCTGGACTGGCTGACCGGCGCGCTGGCACAGCACTCCCTGGCGCAGCGCCCGGCCACACCACCACAGACGAGCCCCACACCAGTCAGGGCAAACCCGGGCCAGGAGAACACCTGCGCAGAACACCCGGATATGCGGCACAGGGTTCCATCCACATCAAAAGTTGAAAACACGCCATAACGGCGGCTCGGCGCGCGTTATTCACAGTCTTTGCTGTCCGGTCGGCGGTCGACCCGCCTCCCCGCGAAAGAGCCAAACCAAGAGCCAACGCAGGCCGACATCAAGCGACACCCAGCTACGCCAGGCGACTGTCAAGCCTGGTCAAGTGCCCAGTGAGCGACACTGAGCCACGCCCAGCGACGCTAGGGACGTGACTGGGGGTCAAGGGGTCGCCGGTTCAAATCCGGCCGTCCCGACTGGTAGCTGAGCTTTTTCAAATATGTTTTGCCCTGCCAGAGCCAACAAAAGAGCCATTCCATCGCGAAATGGCCCTCCCAGAGACGCGCGCCGATCATGGGCCCAGGCCCCCTACCAGGGCATTTGTAAAGCCGGCAGAACCGGCAGTCAAGGGGTCAAGGATCACTGAACCACCCCGGAGCTGCACAGCCACCCCGACAGCTGCGAACCCCGCGGACACCATCCCCGGCGGACCAGCTCACCGCACGCCGGACGCCCACCGGACTGCCGTAACTGTGGGACGCGGGCAGGCCGGGACGTTCACGCCAGGACTGCCCACGCCACCCCAGCCGCGATGGCTACAGGCATGAGATAAGCCTGCGGACGGACCGCCACGACCGTTGCTAGCGACACGGCAAATGCCTTGCTGCGATGAAGTGCGCCTCCCTGCCGATTATTTGCTTATGCCCTTCCGCGTCTGCCGGCCGGGTCCGCGCCCAGAACGTCCCACCCATGGGGGCCTTCGCTGTCAACAGAGCGTGCTGCACTGACCCTGTGACCTGGTAATCGCCGGGTTGGCTGTTGTGCTGGGTTTTCCTGATAACTCCTGGTGGCAAGCCGCCGATCACCTTCAAAATCGGCTCCTCCCCGTTGGGCACGTTCCGGTTCGCCAGGACCTGCCGTCCTGGTCGATCACCGCCACCTCGGAGCGCTTGCGGTGAACGTCGATCCCGACGTAAACAGACATTGCCGGCCTCCTTTCCGAGCTCGTACTGACCCGGAAGCTAAGCTCACCGGGCTGAGCAGGAAAGGGGGTCCGGCCTCACGCCCGGCCCCCACAGTGTCAGCTATGGTCGCCTGTCGCGGCGCCGGTTGTCAGCGGCATGGATTCGGGCTTCACGGTTCGCGCGGGTGACCGCCGGCGGCCCGGCTGGCCTGTCTGGTCGCCTGCTGTCAGCCCGCCAGCAGGGTGTCACTCCGCGCATGGGGCGGCCGCCGTTCCTGCACGGGCCGCCTCGGGCACTGGGAGGAGCGGGCCGCCTCTCTGGATTTCGGTGCGGGCCGGGACGCTCGCGTCGTCACGGGTTCGGGACGGTACCGGGCCGGGTTCGTGGTCGTTGGGTGCTGCCCGCGTGGCCGGAGCGCCC
>Ga0318566_10000288_pt1 | contig 12098 bp, 12 predicted proteins | sample GRESIP066b5f22_FD_203492 | JGI IMG/M metagenome (GOLD analysis project Ga0318566, IMG submission 203492) | Tropical soil microbial communities from Luquillo Experimental Forest, Puerto Rico - GRE.SIPMG.066b5f22 | ecosystem: Environmental > Terrestrial > Soil > Tropical forest > Bulk soil... | reverse complement strand
CGCCGGTGACGACCGGACGTTCGTCTTTGCCGCGGGGCACTCTGCCTTCGACGGGGGGCCGATCCGCTTCTACCGGCTGGTCCTGAGCCCGTCGGGTCACCCGGGCCCTCTGGTACGCCTGCCCATACCCGCCCAGAAGGCGTCCATTTCCGGCCTGGCGGTGTCCCCCGACGGCAGCAAGTTCGCCGTGTCCTTCCTCGGCCCCGACGCCGGGCGGGTCGGGTCAAATATCAAGGTCTACTCGCTCGCGACAGGGGCCGGGCGAGAGTGGGTGCTGCCCGCGAAGGGATTGATCGGGCAAATCAGCATCGGTGTGGGCGGCACCGGCAGAATGTCCTGGGAGGCCGATAGCCGGACGCTGCTGTTCGAGGAGGAACTCAACGTCAAGGGTGGCGGGTGGACCTTCCAGCTCCGCTTGCTCGACACGGCCACCTCAGGCGGCAGCGTGCAGGCCGCCAGCACGCCCGTTCCCATCTCGGGCGCGGTGCTCGGCGCTCATCCGGTTCACCCGAACCTGCCGTTCCGGATCCCCGGAATTCCGCTGATCACCGGTGACGGCACCAAGCTTGTCACCCCGACCTTCCGCAATGAGCCCCCGCCGAAAGTCTTTGATTTCATGATCACCGAGCTCTCGGTGCGGACCGGCAAGCCGGTACAGGTCCTGTACCGGGTGCGGACCGGCTACGAAGCCAACTCCACCGGCGTGTACTGGGTGAACAACACCGGCACCGCGATGATCGCCGTCCGGCCACCGCCGGGGCAGAGCCCCAACGTCCCGAGGACTGTGTTCGGCGTGCAGACCGCCCAGGGCCAATTCACTCCGCTGCCCCCGAAGACCCAGCGCCTGATCACTCGTCAGCTCGGGGGTCAGCAAGTGATGTCGCGGCTGCCCGCCTGGTAGACCGAACCCCCCGGCCCGTGGTCCCGGCCGCCGGAAGGGGGCCGCGGCCGGCGGGCCTGGTGCGGGACGGCTGATCCTGTCCCGGTCCTCTCCCGGCCAGCGTGGTGGCCGACGGTAGATCACCGGCGGCCGCGTTATCTTGCCTTATGGATGCGAAGCAGGCCCACGTGGGTGAGCGCCGGTGGCCGATCGCCGTCGCCGTCCTCATCGCCGGGGGCCTACGGGTCTTCTTGCCAGACCAGCTCAGGCTGGACGACGCACGCCCGGCGTTCATCGTGGTGCTGGCCGCGCTGATCATCGCGCTTATCGTCGGCGACCCCGGCCGCATCGACCGCCAGGCGACCTGGCTACAGGTTCTGACCGGGGTGCTCATCGGAGTCATCACCTTCGTCAACGGGGGCTCATCGGTCCGGCTGGTCTACGCCATCATCAAGACCGAGCGCTTCACCGATAACGCGAACACCCTGCTGGTCAGCGGTGCAGTCATCTGGGTGACGAACGTGATCGCCTTCGGGCTCTGGTACTGGGCTCTCGACCGTGGCGGCGCGGCCGCCCGCGCGCTCGGAACCGGCTCCTCACCGGCGTTCTTGTTTCCCGAAATGTCGAACCCGGAGCTTGTCCGGGACGGCTGGTACCCGTCGTTCGTGGATTACCTGCATCACTCCTTCAGTACGGCGATGGCGTTCAGCCCGACGGACGTCTCGGCGATAAAGCCGTGGGCGAAGCTCATGATGATGGCCGAAGAGACGATCTCAGTTGTGGTCGGAATCCTGGTGGTCGCCAGAGCGGTGAACATCCTTCGTTAGGGGCCGGGCCTGCGCTGGTGTGGCCAGATCTGCATGCTTGGCCTGGCCAATCTGGCACGATCGAGGCCGTGGATGTCGCGTCCAAAACAGAACACCGGCCGGGCCAGCCCCGCTCGGAACGGGACGCCGCCTTCCTCGAGCGGTACAACACCTGGATGCAGGTGCCGATCGTGGTATCGGCAATCCTGCCCCTGGTGATCGTCCCCCAGTCCAACGGCTGGGTCGGCGCAGTCGTCGGCGTGGTCACCTGGCTGGTGTTCCTGCTCGACTATGTGGTGCACACCCGCCGTCTTGTGCGCTATCGGCACACGAGAGTGGGCCGCTTTGACCTGTTCGTGGTGGTCGCGACCGCACCGTGGTTCTTGATCCCCGGTGCCGGGGCGGTCCAGTTCGCGGCCCTGCTCCGGCTGGCCCGCCTCGCCCGCCTGGTGATGGCCACCAAAGGGGCACGCCGCCTGTTCGAACGGCTGGGCCGGGTCGCCGGCGTGGCGGGCGGAGTCGTCGTGCTCGGTTCCCTGGTCGCCTATCACGCCGAGCATCCCACCAACCCCGGATTCGCCACCGTCGGCGACGCCTTGTGGTGGGGCATCGTCACCCTTACCACGGTCGGCTACGGGGACATCGTCCCCAAGACCACGACCGGCCGCTGGGCGGCGGTCGTCATAATGCTCACCGGGATCGCCGTCCTGGGCCTGCTCGCGGGTTCCCTGGCGAGCTTCTTCCGGCTCGATAACGGCACGCCACCGAGTGTGTCGCCAGCCGGTGAGCCGGCCGGTACCGCCACACCGCCGCATGACGCCGCGCTGCAGGCCCTGACCACCGAGGTGTCGGCGCTGCGCCAGCAGGTGGAGGCCCTGACCGCGCGCCTGGCCGGAACACTCCCCAGCCCGGCTCCGCAGGAGCCCACACCCGGCGAAGACGCACCGGACTCGGGCTAGCTCGGCCCAGGTCGCTCCGGTCGAGCCCGCAAGGGTCCCGTCAGGCGCCGACGTAGGCCGCGAGGTGCTCGCCGGTGAGCGTGGAGCGCGCGGCGACGATGTCGGCGGGCGTGCCCTCGAAGACGATCCGGCCGCCGTCGTGACCGGCGCCGGGGCCAAGGTCGATGATCCAATCGGCGTGCGCCATCACCGCTTGGTGGTGCTCGATGACGATCACCGACTTGCCGTCCTCGACGAGCCGGTCCAGCAGGCCGAGCAACTGCTCGACGTCGGCGAGGTGCAGGCCGGTCGTCGGCTCGTCGAGGACGTAGACGCCACCCTTCTCGGCCATGTGGGTGGCCAGCTTCAGCCGCTGACGCTCGCCGCCGGACAGCGTGGTGAGCGGCTGGCCGAGGCTGAGGTAGCCGAGCCCGACCTCGGCGAGCCGGCCGAGGATGGCGTGCGCGGCCGGTGTGCGTGCCTCGCCCGCACCGAAGAACTCCCTGGCCTCGGCCACCGGCATGGCGAGCACCTCGCTGATGTCACGGCCGCCGAGGTGATATTCCAGTACGGATGCGTCGAACCGCTTCCCCTCGCACTCCTCGCAGGTGGTGGCCACTCCGGCCATCATTGCGAGGTCGGTGTAGACGACCCCCGCGCCGTTGCAGTGGGGGCAGGCGCCCTCGGAGTTGGCGCTGAACAGGGCGGCGTTCACGCCATTGGCCTTTGCGAACGCCTTGCGAATCGGGTCGAGCAGTCCGGTGTAGGTCGCCGGGTTGCTGCGTCGCGAGCCACGGATCGCGACCTGATCGATCGCCACGACGCCCGCGCCCGCGGGGATCGACCCTTGCACGAGCGAACTCTTGCCGGAGCCGGCGACGCCGGTGATGACGACAAGCACCCCGAGCGGGATATCGACGTCGACGTCGCGCAGGTTGTGTACGTTCGCGCCGCGGATCTCCAGCGCGCCCGTGGATGTCCGCACCTTCTCCTTGACTGCGGCCCGGTCCTCGAGATGGCGGCCGGTGAGGGTCCCGCTGGCCCGCAGCCCTCCGACGGTCCCCTCGAAGCAGACGGTGCCGCCCGCGGTGCCGGCGCCGGGGCCAAGGTCGACCACGTGGTCGGCGATCGCGATCGTCTCCGGCTCGTGCTCCACGACGAGCACCGTGTTGCCCTTGTCCCGCAACTGCAGCAGCAGATCGTTCATCCGCTGGACGTCATGGGGGTGCAGCCCGATCGTCGGCTCGTCGAATACGTAGGTGACGTCGGTAAGCGCGGAGCCGAGATGGCGGATCATCTTGACGCGCTGCGCCTCACCACCCGACAGCGTGCCCGACGGCCGCTCGAGCGAGAGGTAGCCAAGCCCGATCTCGGCGAACGAGTCGAGGATCTGCTGCAGCGTCGTGATCAGCGGCGCTACCGACGGCTCGTCGAGCCCGCGGACCCATTCGGCCAGGTCGCTGATCTGCATGGCGCACGCATCGGCGATGTTGACCTTGCCGATCCGCGACGACCTGGCCGCCTCGGTGAGCCGGGTTCCGTCGCACTCGGGACAGGTGGTGAAGGTCACGGCCCGGTCTACGAACGCGCGGATGTGCGGCTGCATCCCCTCCTTGTCCTTGGAAAGCATCGACCTCTGGATCCGCGGGATCAGCCCCTCGTAGGTCATGTTGATGCCCGCGATCTTCATCCTGACCGGCTCGTGGTGGAGGAAGTCGTGCAGCTCCTTCTTGGTGTACTTGCGGATTGGCTTGTCCGGGTCGTAGAAGCCCGACTCGATGTACAGCCGCGAGTTCCAGCCACCTCCGGTGTAGCCGGGGGCGGTGATCGCGCCCTCGTTCAGCGACTTGGAGTCGTCGAAGAGCTGGGTGAGGTCGATGTCGGAAACGGCGCCCCGGCCTTCGCAGCGCGGGCACATGCCACCGGTGATGTTGAAGCTGCGCCGCTCCTTCACGGTCTTCCCGCCGCGCTCGAACCTGACCGCGCCCGCTCCGCTGATCGAAGCGACGTTGAAGGAGAACGCCTTGGGCGAGCCGATGTGCGGGTTCCCGAGCCGGCTGAACAGGATGCGCAGCATCGCGTTGGCGTCGGTGGCCGTGCCGACCGTGGAGCGAGGGTCGGCACCCATCCGCTGCTGGTCGACGAGGATCGCGGTCGTCAGCCCTTCGAGCACGTCGACCTCGGGCCGTGCCAGCGCCGGCATGAAGCCCTGCACGAAGGCGCTGTAGGTCTCGTTGATCAACCGCTGCGACTCCGCAGCGATCGTGTCGAATACAAGAGAGCTCTTGCCCGAGCCCGAGACGCCGGTGAACACCGTCAGCCGGCGCTTGGGGATCTCGACGCTCACGTCCTTGAGGTTGTTCACGCGCGCACCGTGCACCCGGATCAGATCACGGCTGTCCGCAACGTGCTGCGCCGGTGACTGCGTATCCGTCCTCGTGGCCATACTCATCGTGTCTCCATCTGTTAGGCGGGCCACCGTCCCTTAGGGCGGTCCCCCCTTGGACGGTCCCCCCCGTTGGACGGTCCCGCCTTCGCGGTCTGCGCCGGCGTCGCCTGGCTAGGTCAGGCCTGCCCTCGAGCAGGCCAGCACTCATTGGTCGTGAACCAGCCCGATCAGTCCTGAACCAGCCCGAGAACATTGCCGTCGGGGTCGGTGAAGGTGGCCACCAGACGGCTGCCACCAACGTTGCGCGGGGGCTCCTTCACGGTGGCACCCGCGGCGGTCACCTCGGCCAGCTTCGCCTCGATGTCCGGCACCTGCCAGTAGGCCACCGGCGAGGTCATCGTCTGCGGTCCACCGCTCGGCACCAGCCCGATGTGCTGGCCCTCGACGTCGAATCCGACATAGTAGGACGAGTCGGCCTGTGGCGCGATGCCGAGCAGGGCGGCGTACACCGCCTTGGCGGTTTCCAGGTCCGATACGGGATGCAGCACGATCTTGATTCCCTGGGTGGAAGAGCCGGTCACGGTCACTCCTGAAGTCGTGGGTCACATCAACCCGGCGGGATGGCCAGGCTTAAGACGGGAAGCCCCGGAAGGCGATGCCCGATCGCCCTGGCTGTGGATTTGTGCCTCGTCAGGAGTATGCCGATGCCGAGCTAGAGGAAGCTTCTCGATTCCTGATCGGTCTGGTCACCTGCTTCGCCACACATGGCGGCATCCCTGCCGTGGCGGCCGCCGCCTCACGCCGGTAGGTGCTGGGCGGCACCCCGACCAGCTCGGTGAAACGGGTGCTGAAGGTGCCCAGCGATGAGCAGCCGACCGCGAAACAGACCTCGGTGACGCTGAGGTCACCACGGCGCAGCAGCGCCATCGCGCGCTCGACGCGCCGCGTCATCAGGTAGCCGTACGGCGACTCGCCGAATGCGGCCCGGCACTCACGGCTGAGGTGCCCGGCCGACATGTGCGCGCCGCGGGCGAGCGCCTCGACGTCGAGCGGCTGGGCGTACTCCCGGTCGATCCGGTCGCGGACGCGGCGCAGCCGCGCGAGGTCGCGCAGGTGCTGGTCCGAGGCGGATCTGCTGGTCACCCGGGTATTTTATCGGGCGCACCGTGATCAGACCCAATGCTTCAACCGGCGCCGATCTCGTCGGCATAGTCCCAGGCGCGGATGTCACCGGGCTCGATCCGGACGATGACATCCGCACCCTGGAGGGCCTCCACGTCCGCAGCAGCATCTTCCGGGCCTTCGTACCGGGTCACGATGCGCAGCGCTATCCCTGATACACCCTCCTCGATAAAGCGGGCCCGTCCCCGGACCTCCACTGCGCGCAGCGGAGGGTCGGACTCGGCCACCAGGATGGTCGCTCTGGGGTCGCGCCTTAGGTGCCGGGCCTTGACGTTCTGCTGCTCGACCCAGATGTTGAAGCCGCCATCTCGCCACTCGTGGTAGACCGGGGACAGCAGGACGGTCCCGTCCGTGCGCAAGGTTGCCAGCACCGCGATCAGCGGCCTGTCCAGCAGGTCCCCCAGATCCTCGACGGTGAGGTTCGTCCGCATGGACGGACCATAACGGCGCCGCACAAACCGGCGCAACGCGGTGTCGCCACGCGGCTGCCGAGTCCATGAGCCGCGCCGTTTGGCAGCACTCCCTGGAATCCGGGGGCTGGATTACCGCATCACCATCGGCTACTCTTTTGACCTGCGGTTGACGAACCAGCCGGGAGCTTAAGCATGCCCGGCTCGCGTTCCTCACCCGAGACACGAGACCCTCAGCGTGCACGTGGCCCCGGCTGGTATCCGCCTGGTGGGCCCACTCGTGTTCCCCCCACGATGCTCCCAGGCGGACGCGGCCCGCGCAGCGTGGCCCCCGTACGCTGCGCGGGCCGCTCAACCGCCCCACATCCAGCACGGCACGCGGGCATCGGGAGCACCCATGATCAGACCGGCTAGCGATGCCTGGCCGTACCGGGTCGACGTCGATAACGGCCAGGCAACCGCTCCGGGCGCGGGCGAGTGACCGCCAGGGGGTTCGAGTGACCGCCGGAGGGCTCGAGTGACCGCCGGAGGGCCGTAGTGGACTCTATGCAGGCTGGATCCCGGCGGGCTGGATCCAGGCGGCCAGGATCTGCGTCTTTCCGCGTGGCTCAGCTGGGCGCTACGCCAGTGATCGAGCAAGCCAAGGGCATCTTGATGGCCCAGCGCGGCTGTGGTCCCGAGGAGGCTTTTGATCTGCTTCGGCGGGCCTCGCAGCAGTTCAACGTTCCCGTCCGGGTCTTGGCGGCACAGCTTGTCAACAGGGTGCAGCGCCTCGGGCCGCAGGCGGCCCCGGTGCTTCATGAAGCGCTGCGGGATGCGCATGCCGCCCCTACCGTGGAGGCGCTGCTGGATGAGGTGCTGGCGTTCGCCTTGACGTTGCTGCATGCCGAGCGGGGTAACGTGCAGCTGGCCGACCCGGCCACGGGGGTGCTGAGGATCGCAGCTCAGCACGGGTTCGGCCCGGAGTTTATGGAGTATTTCGCCACCGTGACCGATGACAAATCCGCGTGTGGCAGGGCCGCCCAGCAACATGCCCAGGTGGTGATCTCCGATGTCACCACCGATCCAGGATTCGCCCCGCACCGGGACATAGCGCTGGCGTCCGGGTTCTATGCGGTTCAGTCAACGCCGCTGGTGAACCGGGCAGGCCACCTGGTTGGCATGCTCTCCACCCACTTTCCCCGGCCCACCACCCCGCCGCATCGTGACCTGCAGATCATCAGCCACTTCGGGGCGCTGGTTGGCGAGAGCCTCAGCACGCTGCTCAGCGGGGCACAGGCTGACGGGCTCCTGCCGCACTCTGGCCCGGCCGCCGGGGATCAGGTTTGAGCAGTCACCCGCGCCTATAGCAGCAGCGGTGGCACGCCTGGCAGGCGCACCCGCATCCCGCGGAGGACATCTCTTGAACATTCAGGTCCATGCCGCTTGCTGTTCACGAAAGCCAAGGCCGCTGGCCTTAATGTCTAGACGTAATGTCCGTGTTGTATCCCTGCGGCGGGCCTCCGCGCCCTACCCTGGGGATTTACCAACGCGGGATCGCCGGACAGCGCCGGGGCCTGCCCGGTGATCACTGAGAGCGCATGGTCCGGGCTGCGGCGGGGCCTGCACGTAAGGCTCTGCGCCAGTGCATCACCGCCGACAAGGGGGTCATCATGACGACCAGCTCGGCACCCACCCGGGCCACGACGATAACGCTGCGGCGCCAGAAGGCCCACACCCAGGGCGGCAATCTGGACGGCGGGTACACCAACGCCTTCGAGATCATTTGCAGTGACTGCGGTGACGATCCCCGGCGGGACTACCAGGACGTTCCGCCCCGGCTGCAGCGCCTCCGCGGCCCGTACCTGCTCGATACCGGCGTCACGCAGTATGAGGCGCACGTCGCGTGGCACGAGGACCTGGCCCGCGCTCGCTGATCTGGGCCGCTGGCAGCGCAAGGCCACCGGCACTGCACAGACTGGTAGCGCAAGGGCCACCGGCACTGCACAGAGGAGTTGGCGGCGCAATGCGTACCGGGCTGCTGCTGCGCGAACCCGCGCCACATTTCTTTCCGGCGTGCTGTCTCCTGTTTCCGGCGTGCTTGCCATGACGGCGTGCCGGTGCTCTGGCCCTGGCCGCCGGCGCCGCCGCGGAGCCTGACGTCCCGGCCCGCGCCGGGCGGGCGTCCCCAATGATGAGGTCCGGGCGCCCGTAGCGTGCGCTGTTCGGGGCCTGAGGATGGCCACTTTGGCGCGGCGCACGTGGCTGGATCGAAACCGGGCAGTAACGGGCCTGCGACCCCGGCGTCCCTATTCTGTGGCTCTCTGGGAGGAGATGAGGCGCCATGTCCCCCTCGGCCTTTCGACGGACAGTTCACCGCAGGCATTCCCGGCGCGTTCTGCGGGGCTTGATCATCCTCGGTGTAGCACTTACACCCGCGGTCGCGACCGCCATCCCGGCGGCCGGTGCTGCCACTGTGGGGCATCCCGCCAGCAGCGGGCACGGGCCGCACGTCGGGCCGATTACCGAGATCAGCCAGGGTTGCCCGGGCCAGAACGCGGAGGCTGAGCAGGCCGTCGACGGCCACTATGTCTATGTGACCTGGATCGGCTGCGACGGCATCGGGTTCGCCCGCTCTGCCAACGGCGGCCGGACCTTCGGCAGGCCGGTCACCGTCCCCGGCTCGATCGGTCACGGCTACCATCGCAGCGGCATCGGGTTCGGGCTGCCAAAGTACGGCTGGGATCCCTCGGTCGCGGTGGCCCCGACCACACCGTCTACGTGGCCTACATGCTGTACCGCCACTCCCATGTCCACCCGATGGTGGACATCTCCTACGATCACGGGGCCACATTCGCCCGGGTGTCCCGGCCTGCCTCGCCGGTCAGGAACAACTGGGGTGACCGGGACTTCATCGCCGTCGGCCCCACTGGCACGGTCTACCTGACCTGGGACTTCGGGCGCAGCCTGAGCGTGAAGAGCAGGCACGGCAACATTGTCATGCAGAAGTCCGTGGACGGCGGGAAGACTTGGAGCCGGATTGCCGTGGTCAGCCCCGGGTTCCCCGACCATGGCGGCGGCGTGGCGGCCCCGCTGCTGGTGGAGCCAGGCGGCCGCCTGGACGTTGCGTTCTGGGTGTGGTCCGGCGGGGCGCTGGCGCCCTACGCGCTGCCCCCGAACCACATCTATTTCACCTCATCAGCCGATAGCGGCCGGACCTGGTCCACCCCGGTGGCCATCCGCCCGGGCGCGGGCCGGATCGGCTACTTCGTCACCTGGATCGACGTGGCCTTGAGCATCGACGCGGCGGGGAACCTGTACGCGACCTGGGACACCCAGCACCCCGGCGGGGATATCGGCTGGCTGTCGTATTCCACCAACCACGGCCGGACATGGTCACCGGCCCGGCGGGTCACCCCCGATCACGACAACGCCGAGCACATCATGGCCGTCACCGCGGGACCGCCGGGCCTCGCCTACGTCGGCTGGCTGACCGGCGGCCCGATCTTCACTCGCTCGGCGCGGCGGTTCTCCCAGTACCTGCGGCCGTTCTCCATCCACGCCGGATGGCTGGCCGGGCCCATCCGGGTGTCCCGCCAGTCCGGCCGCCGCAACGTCTGGCCCGGCGACACCATCGGTATCTCCCTGCTGCCAGCCCACGGGCACGCGCCCCAGAAGATCCAGCTCAGCTGGGGCAGCGCGGTCAGCGGCCCCAACTCGCAAATCTTCACCACCACCGTTAGGCCGTAGCCCCTGGGCACACCAGCGATCCCGGTCGCTGAGCTGCGCGTTTGGGCGGAGCTGGGCGATTTGAACCTCTAGACCCTCTATCGACTACGTGGTCGCCACCGCCTGGGGCCAGCCGATCCGCCCGGACACGGTGTCATCTCTTATGACCGTCTTGATCAAGGTGCACAACGACCCCGAAGACGGCGATAAGCCAAGCGATCCGCCCCCCACGCTCGGCTCCACGACCTACGCCTCATCCACGCCACCACCCTGCTGCGCGTAAGTGGTCCGCGTGCTTGCGCGTGGTCGGCAGGCTGCGCCATCCTGTCCCGTGGTTCCACAGTTTGGACGGCTGTGGCCGACGAAAGGCGGCGGGGCTTCATGACCACTCCCGGAAACCCGCAGGACAGCGCGCAGAGCTATACCCAGCCGGACTCCATCCCGCCTGCTGCCCAGCCGGGCTCCATCTCGCCCCCTGGCCAGCCGGGCTACGGCCAGCAGGACAACCCGCAGGGCCATAGCCCGCGCGGGGTGTCCGATGACCAGACCTGGGCAATGCTCTCGTACATCCTGGCCCTGGTCGCGAGCATCATCGCGCCACTGGTGATCTACCTGGTGAAGATGAACCAATCCCGCTACGTCAGGTTCCACGCGGCACAGGCACTCAACCTGGGGATTACCGCCCTCATCGAGTCGATAGCGATCCTCATCATCGGCATCCTCCTCGCGGTTGCCACCCACGGCTTCGGCATCCTGCTGATGGTGCTGGCTTTCCTGGCTCTCGGCATCGCGCACCTGGTGTACCTGATCCTGGGAGCCGTCCGGGCGTACCAGGGCCAGCCGTTCCGGATTCCGACGATCATCTGCTTCCGCATGGTCAGGTAATCCCAGAACGGTTCCGGCTGAGGAAACTCTGCGGCACGGCGGGGCTGTTCAGCGCGGCCCTGGCCGCTCCCGGCAAGCTGCCCAGGCCCGCCGAGCGCGAGCGCCGTGCTCACCGACATGCGCGAACTGGCTGCGGTACGGCATCCAGCCCAAAAATCCCGCGTGGTCGCCGCGACCGCCGGCCCGGCCCTCAGCAGAGGGCCGGGCCGGCGCGCGTGCCAGATGGCTAGGAGTTGATCGGGTAGGAAACGGTGGCGAGTGAGGTGAAGCACTGGGCTGCGTTGCCCGAGCCACAGCTGGCCGAGGAGAAGACCTCCATGGTCCCGTCATTGCCGATGTACAGCGTCCCCGAGGTACCGCCGTTCGTGTAGACGGTGATGTACATGTTGTGGGTCGGGCGGTACGTCGAGGGCAGGAAGGCGAAAATCGCGCTGCCCGGCGTGGTCTGGTGCATCGACCCGGACAGGTAGACGACGTTGCCCTGCAGCGCCACCTTCGGGTTGCCGGTACCGAAGGTTCCGTTGGACGACGCCCAGGCGTTTTGCAGGACGAGGGATTGCCACGAGACCCCCGTGGTGAGGCTGCTGGCCGCGCTGTGGGCGCCCTGGCTGTGGGCGACCCGCATGGTGTGGATAGGTCCCTGGGAAGGCCCGGGGACCAGGTGGGTGGAGGCAAGGGCTCCGCCGCCCAAGGAGAGTACGACGGCCAGTCCCGCGATGGCGATGGCGGGAGTGCGTGCGGCGATTGATCGGATACGACGCATGGTTGGTGACCCCTTCACTTACTCCGCCGCCCCGTACGGCGGAGACTTCGAGGTACAGAGGCGGGCCTCTCGGCGTTGATACATCCGGGCCGGCCTGGGGGGGAGTGAAATGCTGCAAAAGATCATGGGACACGCCA
>Ga0318566_10000273_pt1 | contig 12291 bp, 13 predicted proteins | sample GRESIP066b5f22_FD_203492 | JGI IMG/M metagenome (GOLD analysis project Ga0318566, IMG submission 203492) | Tropical soil microbial communities from Luquillo Experimental Forest, Puerto Rico - GRE.SIPMG.066b5f22 | ecosystem: Environmental > Terrestrial > Soil > Tropical forest > Bulk soil... | reverse complement strand
CTTCCAGGGAGGCCAGCGCGGCCGGGGAGGGTTCCAACACGCCGACGCGCAGGCCCTCGACCTGGGAGCGCAAGATGGTCAGCGGGGTGCGCAGTTCGTGGGCGACCTCGGCGGCGAAGCCTTGCCGCAGCTTCTCCTCGCCTTCGGCGGCGTCGGCCAGGGCGTTGACCGCCTGGTTCACCTGGCCGAACTCATCGCCCCCGCTCACGTCCAGGCGGGCCGACCGGTCTCCGGCGGCCATCGCCTGCGCGGCGGTGGACAGGTCGCGGACCGGGCGGGCGGCGCGGCGGGCGAAGAAGATTCCCAGCAGCAGGGATACCAGGGCCGCGGCCGCCCCGGCGGCCAGCACCAAGGCGATCACTTCGCCGCGGAACGCGACCGCGTCGGGCAGCGCTGTTGCCTGCGGCACCCGGACCAGCGCGGTGCCCACCACCTTCCCGTGCACCGTGATCGGGATCCGCTGCACCGGACCCAGGACCACCGGGCCGGCCGAAGGCCCCGGCGATGCGGCCACGGCCGCCACCAGGACCAGCGCAGGCCGCCCGGCCCTGGAGCCAGGCGCGCTGCCGGTCCAGCCGCCGTTCCATGAGCCGCTGTTCGAGGAACCGCCGCCGAATGAGCCGCCGCTGTTCCACGAGCCGCAGTTGTCCCAGGACCCACAGTTCCCCTGGCCCGTACCGCCCTGGCCGCCGCTGCCGCTGCCGCTGCGGTTGCCGGTGGTGCCGTGCCCGGAATGACGGTGGCCTGTTTTGGCAGGAGCGTGCTGCATCCACTGGTTGTTCCAGCTCATCCGGTGACCATCCCACTGCCACACGCCGCGCCCCGAGGGCGTGACCACCCGCAGCACCCCCGAACCCACGGCGGGGACGAGGCCCTCCAGGGCACGCAGGTCCCATTTCCCGTGGCCGGCGTAGGCGCGGCCGACGGCCAGGGTGATCCGGGTGACCTGGGCGTGCTGTTGCTGGTGAAGGTAGCGGTCGAACCGCGCGGCGAATGCCGCGTTCACCACCAGCGCGGTGACGGCGGCGGCGACGACCGCGACGGCGGCGAACGCGGCGCCAAGCCGGAACGCGAACGAGCGGGCCAGCGGCACTGGCCTGCTGTCAACGGCAAGCCCGGCGCCAGGATGACTACTCATCGGGCTTGGCCCCGAACTTGTAGCCGACGCCGGGGACGGTGATCACCCAGCGGGGGTTCTTGGGGTCGTCGCTGAGCTTGGCCCGCACGTTCTTCACATGCACATCTGCGGTCCGCTCATACCCCTCGTAGTCATACCCGTGCACCCGGGCGACCAGCTCGAACCGGGAAAACACCCGCCCCGGCACCGCCGCCAGCGCCACCAGCAAGTCGAACTCGCTGCGCGTCAGGGCCACCGGCTCGCCCTCGAGGCGGACCTCCCGGCCCGCCTGGTCGATCACCAGGCTGCCGTCGCCGAACGACAGCACTCCCTCGGTCCCGCCGGGGCGGGCCCGGCGCAGCACCGCATCCACCCGGGCGACCAGTTCCAGCGGGCTGAACGGCTTGACCACGTAGTCGTCGGCGCCCAGCCGCAGCCCCGCCACCCGGTCGGCTTCGGCGGCCTTGGCGGTGAGCATGATGATCGGCACATCGGAGACCGCCCGCAGCGACCGGGCCACTTCCTCCCCGGCCAGGTCGGGGAGCATCAGGTCCAGCACCACCAGGTCCGGGTGCAGCCGCCCCGCGACATCCAGGGCCTGCTGCCCGGTCCCGGCCACCAGCACCGCGTAGTGCCGGTGTTCCAGGAACGCGCGCACGGTGTCGCGGATCTTCCGCTCGTCGTCGACGACCAGCACCGTCGCGGTCCCCATGGCGGCCCTCCGCGTATCCCCGGGGAACACCTGAGGCCAGCGTCTCCCGGCGTGACCGCGCGGGCAGGAGGCCGAAGGCCCGGACGCAGGGACGTTCGGACCGACTTCGGCGTAGCCAGGCGTACCGGCATCAGCGATATCATCGTTATATGACGATGCAAGGCAGGATGGTCGCGGCGTCGCGGGCTGGGCTGAGCCCGGCGGCGGTGTTGTTCCGGTCGCTGGGCGACCCGGCCCGGCTGGCGATCGTGCGCCGCCTGGCTGTCGGCGGCCCGGCGCGGGTGACCGACCTGACCGCCGAGCTGGGCCTGGCCCAGTCGACGGTGTCCAAGCACCTGGCCCGCCTGCGCGACTGCGGCCTGGTCACCGCGCGGGCGGTGGGCCGGGCGTCGGTGTACTCCCTCGCCCAGCCCGCACTGTTGGAGGTGCTGGCCGCCGCGGAGGAGGTACTGGCCGCGACCGGGAACGCGGTCGCGCTGTGCCCCACCTACGGGCAGCCCAAGTGACCGCGACCGCAGCACCCACTAGCGTGGACCGGCTGCGGCGGCGGGGGTTCTTGCTGGAATACGCCTCGATGGCCTGGATGACCGCCGAGGCAGCGGTCGCCATCACCGCCGGGATCGCGGCGTCCTCCCTCGCGCTGACCGGGTTCGGCCTGGACTCGGTCATCGAGTTCTTCGCCGCCGCGATCGTCGTCTGGCAGCTGCGCGGGGAGATCGCCGGCCAGGAGCGGGAAACCCGGGCGGTGCGGCTGATCGGGGTGACGTTCTTCGCCCTCGCCGCCTACCTGGCCGCGGAGGGCATCCGTGACCTGGTCACCAGCGCCCAGCCGCGGGTATCGGTGCCCGGGCTGGTGATCGCGGCCGCCGCGCTGCTGGTCATGCCGGGGCTCGCTGTGGCCAAGCGGGCCACTGGGCGGGCGCTGGGGAACCGGACCCTGATCGCCGACTCCGCCGAAACCGCGTTCTGCGCCGCCACTTCCGCTGCCACCTTGGCCGGTGTCGGGCTGAACGCCTGGGCCGGATGGTGGCAAGCCGACCCCATCGCCGGGCTGGTCATCGCCGTCCTCGCGGTCAAAGAAGGGATCGAGGCCTGGGCAGACCGCGACTGAGCCTCCGGGCCGAGGGCACCGCCGTGACTGGGCCGGTCTTGCTGCCCGGCCTGGGCCCAGAAGTCCCCCGAATAGGGGGCCGAGAGTCCCTATGCCGGTCACGGGCGGGCCGAGAGCCTGGCGCGAGTCATGCTCCCCAGTTGCCCGGTCCCGCAGGGCCGCCGGCACAAACCCGTCACCCAGCCGCACTCTCGGAGGACAAGCATGCGCGTTGCCCGCCTGGCCGCCCTGGTCATCGCTGTGAGCGCGACCATGCTCGCGGCGGCCGCCCCCGCCGTGGCCGCCCCGGCCGCCCAGCTTCCGGCCGGCCTATCCAGCGGAGCGCCCCCCGGCGCCTCGGGGCCGGCCGCAGGCCACCCGGATCAGTGCTGCGGCATGCACCTTCACGCGCGCCTGGCCGGAAGCTCGGCCTACCCCAGCGCCCACGGATCGGCTGACTATCAGCGGGACTGCTGCCACCGGCAGCTCACCGTCACGGTGGGGGACATCTCCTCCCTGGCCGGTAAGACCCTCGAAGTGTGGGCCAACGGCACCAAGGTCGGCACCGCCACCGTCAGCAGCAGCGGCTCGTTGCACTACCACCGCAGCGGTTCAGACGTGCCGCGCCTGGCCGCCGGTGACACGGTCGCGGTGAAACGCCACTCCGGCACGCTCGTCGCCTCCGGCACCCTCAAGCGAAGGTGCTGCTGACACCCTGGCCCGCGATGGCCCGCGCTGCACATGTCGGCGGGTGCCTGCCCGAGATGGAAGCGGGCATGCCGGATCTGATCGCGGGCCGTGGAGAACAGGCCGCCCGCCGGGGCGGAGCTCCGCGGCAGAAGCAGCGGCCTGGCCACGGTGACGGCGGCCTGCTGCTGTTTGCAGGCGTGGCCGACGGCGAAGCGCCGCGTCATCACCTCACCCGCGGAGAAGAACGATTCGGCGCATCCCAGTGGGTGGAGGATCAGCCGCTTGGTCGCCGCTTCATAGGGCTGGCCGGTCACCTTCTCGATCAGGCGCCCGGCCAGCACGTAGGCCGCGTTGTTGTAGGAGGCGACGGCGCCCGGCGGGCTGACCTGCTCCAGCTGGATCATCTTCTGGACGTACGTCGCGATGGCGTCCGCGCCGTCCCCGGTGTCTTCGAAATAGTCCCCGTTCCAGCCGGCCGAATGGTTAAGGAGCTGCACGACGGTGACCGCCCGCGCGGCCGCCTCATCCCCCAGCTGCAGCTCCGGCACGTAGCCGCGGACCCGATCATCCAGCCCGACCTCCCCGGCCTCGGCCAGGGCCATGATCGCGGTGGCGGTGTAGGTCTTGGTGGTCGAGCCGATCTGGAACAGCGCGCGGAGTTCCGGCCGCCGACGAACGCCTCATCCACCTCGACCTCGCGGGCCGATCAGGTATCGCCCTGACTAGCCCCGCTCGGCTACGGGAAGCGACTGGTACAGCTACGACGGGGGAATGGGAGTTGCTGAGGCTTCATTTTCCCCACGCTGACAAGACACCTCGCAAGTGCGACTGTTGCCGGACGTGCTTAGTCCACGTGGGCGATGATGTCGCCTTGCCTGGCGGTCTGTTCCTCAGCGACCAGGAGGCGGACGTGGCCGGCGGCGGGGGCCACCACCTCCCCGGAGACTTTGTCGACCATCACTTCGCCGAGCAGTTGCCCGCCCGTCACCTGGTCGCCGTCGCTGACGAACCAGGTGGCGAGCACTCCCTCGGCAGTGGGATCCTCCTCCGACAGTTGCGGGAAGAGCACGTCAGCCACGGCTCATGCCCCGACCAGTTCGCGGGCCGCCGCGCGAATCCGGTCCGGGACCGGAAGCACCGCTTGCTCCAGTGACCGCGAGTAGGGGATGGGGACGTCGGGGACCGCGACCCGGCGTACCGGTGCCCGCAGCAGGCCAGGATCGGTCTCCGCGACGATGGCGGCGATCTCGCCGGATACGCCGAACGACTGGTAGTCCTCGTCGACCACCAGCAGGTGACCGGTCTTGCCCACGGAGGCCAGGATCGTCTCCCGGTCCAGCGGCACGAGGCTGCGCAGGTCGATGACCTCGAGTTCGACCCCGTGGTCGGCGGACATCTGCTCGGCCACGTCCAGGGCGTGATGCACCGAAAGCGAGAGGGTGACCACGGTCGCATGCGTGCCCTCGCGGGCCACGGTGGCCTGGCCGATCGGCGTCTCGTACGGCTCCTCCGGCACCGGCCCGATCGACCGGGGGTTCTTCGCCATCCAGGGCAGGCCCATCACGCCCTTATGGAATACGTAGACCACAGGGTTGTCGTCGCGGATCGCGGAGATCATCAGCCCCTTGGCATCGGCCGGGCTGCTGGGTACCACCACCTTCATCCCGGGCAGGTGGGCGAACGTCCCCCATAGGCACTGGGAGTGCTGTTCGGCGTCAGAGTAGCCGCCGCCGGCCGCCATCATCAGCACCATCGGCACCCGGACGTTCCCGCCGGACTCGAAGTGGATCTTGGCCATGTGGTTGTAGATCTGGTCCATGGCCACGCCGAAGAAGTCCGCGAACATTAGCTCGACCACCGGCCGCATGCCCTCAACCGCGGCGCCGATGCCCAAGCCGATGAAGGCGGTCTCAGAGATGGGGGTGTCCAGGACCCGCTGCGGGCCGAACCGGTCGAGCAGCCCGCCGGTGGCTCCGAAGATGCCGCCGTACTTGCCGATGTCCTCGCCGAGCACGACCACGCCGGGGTCACGGTCCATCTCCTGGGCGATGCCCTCGGCGATCGCGCGGGCGGTGGTCAGCCGGCGGCCGGCGGGTGCGCTGGCGGGCTTGGCCGTTGAATCAGTGACGCTCATCTGCCTGTACTCCCTTCACGCGAAGACGTAGTCGCGCGCCGTCTCCGGCGCGGGGATGGGGCTGGACTTGGCGAACTCGATGGCCTTTTCCACCCGGGCGGATGCTTCCTCGCGGATGGCGCTGATCGCGGTGGCGTCGAGCACGCCAGCCTCGGTGAGGCGCGCCTCGTACGCCGGGATCGGGTCCCGGCTCGGCACCTCCGCCAGGTCGGGGCGGTAGGCCTGGGGGTCGCCCTCGAAATGCCCGCACATCCGCAGTGTGTGCACCTCGAGCAACGTCGGCCCCTCGCCGGCCCTTGCGCGCGTCACCGCGTCGCCGGCCGCCGTGTAGATGGCTTCCACATCGTTGTCCTCGATCCGCTGGCCGGGGATGCCGTAGGCGGCCGCCCGGCCGGCGTTGGAGGCGATGGCGGTGGAAGCGTCCCGCGGTACTGAGATCGCCCAGTCGTTGTCTTCCACTACGAAGACCACTGGCAGCGTCCACAGCGCTGCCAGGTTGAGCGACTCGTGGAAGGCGCCCTGGTTGGCGGCACCTTCACCGGTGACGGCTACCGCTACTGCGTCGCTGCCGCGGCGCTGGAACGCAAAGGCCTGGCCCAGCGCGGGTGGCAGGCCTTCGGCGATGATGCCAGAGCAGGAGAAATGGACCGCCGGGTCGAACAAGTGCATGTGTCCGCCCCGGCCGTGGCCCAGGCCGCCGTCGCGGCCGAAGATCTCGGCGGTCATCTTGTCCAGGTCGACGCCGTGCGCGATGGCCAGATGGTGCGGCCGGTGGGTTGCGGTGACCGCGTCGTCGCTGCGCAGGTGCGCGCAGATGCCGGCGGCCACCGGTTCTTGTCCGGCGGACAAGTGCATCTCGCCGGGGACCAGCCCGGCACCAATGTCGAATGCCGGTTTCTTGTCCGCGTGGTACTCGCGGAGAATCGCCTCCTCGTAGGTGCGGCTGAGCACCATTACCCGGTACAGCTCGCGACGGGTCTTGTCGTCCATTGCGCCTCCCTGGTCCTTTCCACCGGCGCACGGCCTGTCGCGTGCCATGTGCCGCTTCCGTATCGCAGTTCCATCAGCCGTCTCTGCCAGCCCATCTCGGCGGCGGTGGCAGGCCTGGGGGTCAGCGGGCCGTAGCGCTTCGCCGCCTCCACCAGCACCAGGCCGCGGGCGGTCGCCACGCTTATGCCATGGGACATTTTGCACAACGGCAACACCGGGGTCCGCCGGGAATCCAGCGGGTGAGCATCCGCCGGGGCCGGCGCCAGGAAAGCCGCCACCCGCGTGGCAGGAGTCGTGACCAGCAACGTGGCGTGCGCCAGGGCCGCGCCCCGGGTCAGCTGGCTGGCCAGCCCCGACACCTTCACCGGGCCAGCGAACACACCGCGCCCGGTAACGGTGGGCGCCAGCCCCAGTTGCCGCAGCACCCCGGCCACCAGCGCTGCCAGGTCCCCAGCAAGCCCCGGCACCCAGCCGGGGACAGCCATGGTGATGTTGAGATTGCCAAGATCGTGATAGACGGCGCCGCCGCCACTGGCACGGCGCGCAACCACCACGCCCGCCGCGGCACATGCGGTTACGTTTGCTTCCCGGTGCAGCCGCTGACCACGGCCGAGCACCACACAGGGGCCGTTTTGCCAAATCCGCAGCAACGACACCGCCGGAACAGCCCTGACCAGGGCCTCCTCTAGCGCCAGGTTCGCTACCGGGTCAACGCCCGGCACATCCGGGACGAGCAAGTCCATTCACGCCCCCATGGTCACCCTCTCCAGCCGGCCGACCCGGCCAGGACCTTGCCGACCTGGGCCGCCAGCCTGGCCATGCGCACTTCGGCGGTCACGGAACCGAGCATGAGCCCCCGGCGGCGGCAGGGCCAGGGACGAAAGTCCCCCGCAAATCGCCGACTCACACCGAGCCCTCGGCCCCAGAACCGGCGTCCAGGCGAGGCAGCTCAGGGTCAGGATGTTTTGTGTTTAAGCAAATCGCCGCCAGGCGGCACCGTGCCGACAGGCCAGATCGGCCACATAGCACAGTGCGTGCACGCTGCGCTGTAACCCGCCCACCCCGGCGGCCACCAGCGGCCTGCCCGGCAGTCCGTTAAGCACAGCCCAAGGACGCATGTCAGTACCCGCCGACCACATGACGGTGCGCAGATTCCCTCATTCGGAGCGCCATGGGCGTGAAACGTCGGCCGACCGACGCGGCGCCATTAGACGGGTAGGCGCGGGTTAGAGGTGCCCGTGTCCTGCCCTACGGTAGGTGTGAGGTGCTCGCTGCGAAGGAGAAAGAGATGACACGCACGCCGAGGGAAGTCTTCCAGCACCACGCCCAGGCACTCGGCGCGGGCGACCTGGATGAGATCGTCGCTGACTATACCGACGATGCTGTCTTCATCACCCCGGCCGGCGTCCAGCGTGGCAAGGACGGCATCCGGGCGGCCTTCACACAACTGCTCGCCGATGTGCCGAACGCGGCCTGGGACCTGAAAACCCAGATCTATGAACATGACGTCCTCTTCCTGGAATGGGCAGCGGACGCTGCCGCGACTTTCGTCGAGGACGGCATCGACACGTTCGTATTCCGGGACGGCCTGATCCAGGTGCAGACGGTCCGCTACACCCTGCAGCGTAAGAGCTGAAGGCAAAGGCTGGCCCATCAGCCGCCTTGTAGCCACATCCCTGTCCCATTCGGAGTGCGGCGGAGGAAGCCCGTTAAGAGGACAGTCGCCGATCATATCGGTCGGCGCGCGTTCTCCCTAGCCTTCTCGATCACTCAACGTGACGCCATCTGCCCCGGTCGCTGGCTCGGTACGGCCTGACTGGCCTGGGTCACGCCGTCAGCGGGAGAGAGGCACCACGGTCGCCGCGACCGGATTGCCAAGACGCCGCGCCACGCGCAGGTACGTTCGGCAAAGCCTCGGCGCGCTGCGGATCCGGTGGCGGCTGGCTGTTCAATAACCCTCCCGGTAGGGCTCAGCTGGCCTGCCATCCCGGGCCGGTTCATGTGGCCCAGTGCCAACATCGGGTACTCAGAGCACCGGTCAAACGACGGTCAGATGATCTTGAAGGCACCTGCCGAGTGGCGGGAATCAGTGCTTGACCTGCTGACTTGCAGAGCCCCCTTACGGAATCGAACCGTAGACCTTCTCCTTACCATGGAGACGCTCTGCCGACTGAGCTAAGGGGGCAGGTATTAGGTTGTCTGACTTGGTGCTTCGTGCCTCGCGTCCGGAACCTCGGGCGCAGTGCAGCGGTGATACAAGGTCACTCTGACGACTGACCTAGCAGAGCTTAGCGTGTGGCCGGACTCCCCCGCGCCTCGCCCATCGGCGACCGACGCGTGGTCCGGCATCAGTTGCCTGCAACAAATGGCGCCGCCGTCTTCCGCGGAAGCGCTCGGCGAGGTCGGCGCCAGGCGACCAGAGACTGAGCGCGGACCAGCCGCATAAGAGCATGGCTACGACCCGGGTGGCGGCGCGTCAGTGCCTCGCCCGGTGACAAGACCGTGCGGGAGCCGGCCTGCGCACCCGCTTAGGAGACGGTGGCGACAGCGCGCTTGAAGGCGATGACGGCGGCGCAGTGTCCGTGCCGCCAGGTCAGGGCGAGGCCAGTTCGGCGAATGCCGCCTGCACGCGCGGCCACCATGACGACAGCGGGTCGATGACCTCGAAGTGCCCGGCGCCGGGCAACTCGTCGAGCACAACGTCGTCACCTGCCGCGCGGGCCCGGTCGAGGTAGTCGCGGCTCATACTGGCGGGTACCCGGTCATCGGCGGAACCGTGCACAAGGCGCACCGGGCGATCTAGCGGCAGTAGGAGCATCGGATCGGTGACGCTATAGCGTTCCGGATGCTGGCGAGGGCCGCCGCCGAGGAGGGCGTTAGCCGCGCCGTGGCCCAGCCCGAGGGCGTAACACGCGGACAGGTCACTCACCGCCGCGAGCGCGACCACCCCACGAAACCGCGGCCCCGGCGCACGCCACTCGGAATCGGGCGGCAGCCGGTGCCTGGCCGCCGCCCACAACGCCAGATGCCCGCCCGCCGAATGCCCGGCGAGCAGCGCGGGCTCACCGCTGACCCGGCCGGCACCGGCGGCATCACGGACGAGGGCCGGAAGAGCGTCGACGGCGGCGGCGACATCGTCGAAGGTGCCCGGCCAGCCGCCACCGCGCTGCCCGGTGCGCCGGAACTCCGGTACGCAGACCGCGAAACCCGCGGCCGCGAGTGCTGTAGCGAGCGGGCCGGTATGCGTCCGGTCAAAGGCCACCCTCCAGAACCCGCCATGTAGGAAGACCACCAGCGGTGCTGGGGGCGCAACCGGAGGCAGCGCACCAGCAGGCCGCGCCCCGGCAGGCCGCGCCCCGGCAGGCCGCGCCCCGGCAGGCCGCGCACCAGCAGGCCGCGGCGGCAGTCGCACGTCCGCTATGTGCTCGGGCCCGGGGCCGTAGGAGAGCACCAGGTCTGGCGGTGGTGCCGGCCTGGACAGTACATCAGACGCCAACAGGGCTCCCAAGGCGTTGTCGGGGCTATCACGACACGGTCACGGCGGCGCGATCACGGCGCGGTCATGATGACACGATCACTGATGAACACGACCACGACCAGCATTCAGCCGATCACGGCCATGCCCAATCGCGCCCAAGCCCGAACCCGGTGGAGCGCGATCACGATCGGCACGGTGGCAACTTTCGGTCACCACGCTCGCACGCTCACGGTCTTCACCAGACGTACCAGCCCAGGTCATCCCCTGTTTCTGGACATGAATGTGTATTTTCACCATCGGGCAGGCAAACTGGGAGGTGGGGCTCAAGGGGGGATCGAGGTGTCGTACTACAGTGGCGGGGTAATGCTTAGCGCGTTGGCATGTGGGCGAGAGCAGTTGCGAATGTCCCCGACGAACGTGACGAGAGCGCGACGATGACCAAGCGGCTGGCTATAACTCCAGCGGTTGGCCTGTTTGCCGGGCTTTCCGTGGTTTCCTACGGTGCGGTGAGCATGATGGTCACCGGCGTGCACGGGACCCGTCAGGCTGCCACAAACGCCTGTATAAGGTCTTCTGTCGCCAGCCCCGCGCCCAAGACCACCGGCGCCGGGATGCTGCCCATGACGCCGCCCAGAACCCGCACCGACAGCCATGTCAGCGGCCGGGCCCAGCACCCCGCGGCCATGCCCGTGCTGCTGGCGGACGCGGTGCGCGTTGCCTCGGCCAGCACCACGCCGTCGCCGCCAAGCACACAACCGAGCCCCAGCCCGAGCCCGCCGCCCCTGCCCCAGCCGAGCCCGGCTTCGTCCGCCGCGCCCAGCACCGCGCTGCCGGAACCGGCGCCGGCCCAGAGCACCAGCTCGAGTAACCCCAACCCGGGCGGAACGCTCAAGTCACCGATCGCGACCCCGACCGCGACGCCCACGCCGACGCGGACAGCGACGGCCACGCCAACGCCGACGACCACCCCGACGAAGCCGCCGCTCGGGACCTTGTGCCTGAAGATCCAGACTCTCGGCGGCGTCAGCTCCGTGGATCCGCATGCGACCGTCAGGTTTGCCATCTGGGTCTGGCTCAGCAGCGGCACCAACGGCACCGCCAAGATCAGGCTGTCGGCATCGCCGAGCAGCGTCTCGCCGACCTTCTCGGTCTGCGTGCCGTCCGGGAGATCCGACTGCAAGCTCGGCGGGCTCAACGCCGGACAGCACGTCGAGGTGCAGGCCAAGCTCAAGGCACCCGGCCGGAGTCATCACCACGTCACACTGACCGCGATGGCAACCTCGGCGGAGGCGTCGAACTCGGCGTCGGCGTCGGCCACCGTGGACATCAAGCGGGACTCCAGCGGCGGCTCGTCGTCATCGACGCAGAACGCCGGCGATGGCACCACGATCGGGACGATCCCCACGACTTACCTGCCTACTGGCACCGCCCCGGGCGTGGGGATCCAGCCGACGGGCAACCTTGGCTCGGCGTTCCCGCAAGTATCCCCGTCACCTTCGCCCGCCGCCCCCGGGACCGGGGCGGCAAGCCAGCGGCCCTCGGCCAAGGCGATCGACGTTTCCGCTGGCCTGCCACTCGACGTGCGGCTCATCGGCGGGCAGGTCATCGGCCTGGCCGTACTGGCCGCCGCCGTCACGATCGCCGTGGCCCGGCTGTCCCTGCGCAGGCAGCCGCAACCACCAGGTAAGGACGGCCCGGACGGTTCCTGACGGCGTGCTACGGCCAGCCGCCTCGCACGGGCAGTGCCACTCGTGCCGAACGGCGCCCGGCGCAGGCAATTACTTCGCGGCAGGTCGACTACTTGGCGGGCAGTTCGACCGAGGGCCGGATCGACCGCATCTGCGCGGCAAGCTGGTCCAGGGGCATGGTGGGCGAGGTCAGCACGCCGAACGTGTCACCGTCCGCCCACGTGCACATGGCCACGGCGCCCGCCGAGCCCTCCTGAGTGTCCACGCACGCAGCCTGCCCGCTTAGCGACCCGGCGCTGGTAGCGCGCGCACCCTTGAACTGAGCGGTGAAGCTCGTGATGAACCCGCTCGGCGAGACCCCGGACAGGTTCCCGCCGATGAACAGGAACATC
>Ga0318566_10000256_pt1 | contig 12476 bp, 8 predicted proteins | sample GRESIP066b5f22_FD_203492 | JGI IMG/M metagenome (GOLD analysis project Ga0318566, IMG submission 203492) | Tropical soil microbial communities from Luquillo Experimental Forest, Puerto Rico - GRE.SIPMG.066b5f22 | ecosystem: Environmental > Terrestrial > Soil > Tropical forest > Bulk soil... | reverse complement strand
GCGCCCGCCCCGCCCAGTCATGGCCGCCGCCGCGCACCGAGACCGGCAGGTGATGGCAGCGCCCGGCCATGACCGCAGCCCGTACCTCGGCCGCAGTTTCGGCACGCACGATCAGGGCCGGCTCGTGATCTACCGCGCCGTTCCAGATCCGCCGGGCCTGGTCATACAGGGCACCAGATACCAGCACCCGCTCCGGGCCAAGCCGCGATTTTGCCGAACGCACGCCCAGATTTCCCTGATTGCAGGTGTCACTGCGGGGCGTGGGACACTGGCATGCTCTATGGCAGGGAGAAGGTCCATGGTTTCCGGGTGTCGTGCCCGATGCATGCCTAGTTCCAGGTAAGCCGCACTCGCTGGCGCAGGTGGATGAAGCTTTAGCGGCGATCCTGACTTTCATCAGGTTAGTGCATCCGCCGGGTTACTTGATGAGTGCGAGGGCGTCGCGGAGGTCTGGCGGGAGCGGGTCTTCGGCGCTGAGGATGTGCTGGCCGGCACGGATCTGGACGGTGCGGTAGCGGCGGGCGGTGCGGACGAACTTCTTGATGGACCAGCCGTTGCGGTCCTCGACGAACCGGGTGACGGCCAGGGCGGCGAAGACGATGGTCAGGTGGGCCTCGATGGAGTCCCGCTTGCAGCTCCGCGTAGACCTCAGGCACCACTGGAGTTCCGCTGATTTCGGTGAATCCGTGGCGAGCGAAGAATGACACGGCGAAGGTCAGCACGAATACACGCGCCGCGCCAAGCTGGCGAGCGCGGTCAAGCAACTCATCCACGATCAGGTGACCGACACCCGAGCCACGCTTGCTCTCATCTACAGCGACAGTGCGGATCTCGGCGAGATCCTCCCGCCCGTCGTGCATTGCCCCCATGTGGGTAGCGGCATGTTCCGCGGCTCGAAACGCCGCGCCAGCCCGGGACGGCCCGGCGGCCGGCCGCCGCCGGGAGCAGGGACTGCGCCAGCACGCCCTCGCTCTGGACCGGGACCGCGCCGGTCCATCACCGCATCGGCCACCCGGACCGGCACCCCAGCCGCGACCGCCAGTTTCAGGGCGTACCCGGCGCTCACCATCACATGCCGGGTTCCGGGCCGCTGTTTAGTTTGATGCCGAACGGATGCGTAGCCCTCGCCGATTCCCCCGCCGCTCACAGCGTCAGGGGCTCACACTCCGCGATCGCCCGGAGTCCCGCCCTTGGCGGTGTAAGCCCACCAGGGGCAGGCGATCTGGGGGCCGGGCTCGATGCCGTAGCGGAGAAGCCGACTTGCCTCATCTGGCCGCCCGGATTCGCGCAGGAGGTCGGCCGCGGACAGCAGGGGACCGTCCCACAGGACGTCAGAGCGGCCGGCCTCCACGGCGCGAAGATACAGGCTGATGGCGGCATCGGTATCTCCGGCATCGCACGCGTGTTCAGCCTCGGCGCTTATGCGGTCGCCAGCTTCCCAGCTTGCCTGTTGCCATCTGGTGGTGGCGGCGTCGTCATCGGAGGAATACTCGCGCACCATGCCGACCCGTTCCCGCCGCGCGGGCCCGGCGGCGGCTTGGGCGCGCGGGGCATGCCCGGCCCGACGGAAGTCCTGTGATTGCAGCCGTTCGGGCAGCGGGAACTCGGACAGGTCGGGCTCGCCGCGGGCCCGCAGGTAACGGTAGGCTTCCGTTGCCCTGCCGTCCTGGCACATGAGCATGGTCATCCATATCAGTGCGGATGTGTCGCCGGTTTCGGCGCGGTCCTGTAGCCACGTAATCGCCTCGTCGAACCGGCCCCATCGGCGGTAGCGCGTGGCCGCTGTTCCCGTTGCATAATCATTGCCCCTCTCGGCGAGGCGCTTGAAGTGGGCGATCGACTCCTCGTCCTGGCGCGCCTCGGCCCGCGTGTCCCTGGCCAGGCGGGCAGCCTCACGGTCGCCCATCTCGGCCCGCTGTTGCAGCCAGCTGATGGCTTCCCCGGCCCGGCCATGCTCGCAGAGCATGTCGACCGCGCTTTCTAGGGCAGTGCTATGGCCTGCTTCGGCGGCAGCCTCGTAAAGGTGGAAGGCGTGCCGGTCCAGCCGTCGGCGCTCGGCCGCCATGGCGATAGCCATCAGGTGCTCGTGATCGATATGGGCGTGCAAGGCTTCCCACAGCGAACCCGGCGGTGAGATGCCCGCCGACCGGACTTCGGCGGCCTGCAGAAGATGGTCAGTGAGACGGTAGCGGCGCCGACTGGGATGGGGTTCGCCGGGGCGGGGACGGATAAGGGTGAGTGGCCCGCTCAGGCCTCGGCAGGGCTCTCCTGTATAGGCCAGTGCCTGCTCGAGCCAGTCCTCACCCGCAGCGTCCCATTGCTGATCGGTCAGGTAGCCCGGTGCGGAAGCGGCTAGCAGCGCATATGGCAGGCCGGGACCCGCGCCGAGGCGGCGTGCGTCGACTGCCGCGTCGACCACGGCTCTGGTAGTCGGTGGAGCGCTGCGGTAGCGCTGAATCAGGGCCGGGATGCCGGCGAGGAACTGGGCGATGCAGCCGTGCTCGGCATGGGCAACGGCCTCAGCGATGCGGGGGTCGCTGTCGGCCGCGGCCCGGGCGGCAGCCAGTGCCACGGCGTCGAAACGATTGGGAACCTCGATGGCAGCATCGTCGAGCAGGGCGCGGGCCTGCGCGTGCGTGTCCTTTTCCCGAGGGGTGGGGCCAGCGGTCAGGCGGGACCAGTAGTCAGGCCACAGCGTGGCCAGTACCAGCACCGGTGCCCGCTCGGGGGTGCGCAGCAGTTCACGGAGCCCGGCTGCTACCTCCTCTCCTGCCTGCCTGCCGGGCGTGAGCAGATAGTGCTGGGCTTCATTAAGCCAGATCACAGTTCGCGGCCCGACCACCGGCAGGTCCCGGGTCGCGGCATGGGGACGTTCTGGAGCGATCGGATGCCATAGCCGCCAGCCTTCAGGCAGGCTCTGGATCGCCTCCCAGCACGCCCGGGTCTTCCCGGTTGAGGAGCCGCCCACCAGAACCGCCATCATGCTATTTCCCGAGGCCGCGCGCTTGATGATCTCGCCGAGCCGCTGATCGTGCTCCCGCCGTATATAGGCCGGCAAGGCCGGTAGCCCCGCCGACGCAGCCCCCGCGTCGATCGCGTGGTGCACTTCGAAGGCAAAGGGATCCCTAACATCCGCAATCGGCCGTCCTATAGGGTCCGCCATTCGCGCGCTCACCCAGAACTCGCGGATCCGCCCGGCTGCATCCGCCTCATCCCAGCGGGCCAGCCGGGCGAGCACCAACGCGACCGAGGTGGCGTCGTGCTGGTTCGCCGGCATGTCCGGCGACCCGATGACCCGGCGGATGGTATCCCTCGCCGGTGCCCCGGGCAGCCGGTCGTCGTCGGCTACCTCCGCGGCGATGGCATCAAGCGACGGTGCGCCGGCCCTCAGGTACAGCTCGTATACCAGATCCTTCAGCTCGCGCAGCGGCCCGGGCGGTACCTGCGGTCGAGGGACCACCCGGGGCCTGCGCACTGCTGCGTCGTTCTCATCGCGGCTCATCGCAACCCATCATCCCTGGGGACTTCCGAGTCCGGAAGGAGGCGAGGTCATTCGCACGGCGGCAGCCGTCCTCATCGCAACTCGGAGACCGGTCAGGACTCGGGTTCAGCCTGAAGCGACCGGCTGGCCCACCAGCCACCAGGAATAGAAGGGACCAATCGCAATGACCCGCATGTCTGCCATCACCCGCAGGGAACGGCTCGCCCTAGCCGCAGCCGTCCTGGCGGGCGCCGTACGCGCCCTCATTAGCTGGCTGCTCGACGAATACGTCCGCTAACCGTCTCCATGCGCGGGACCGCAGGCCAGCAGGCCTGGGGTCCCGCACGGATACGAACCCGGTTTGATGTCCGAGGGGGACTTGAACCTCTGCCGGCCGGGGTGCACCTGGATGCATCTGATGTACATCTGACCACATCTGACCTGGGCAAACGGCAGTCTCGGGTCGGGCAAGAGTGCATCCGCTACACATCCGAATGCACCCGCGCCAGTATCACGCCGAGTATCTTGCGCACGCTGCGCTGAGCAGTGCCGACAAACATCCGCCAAGTGGCCAGGTTCTGCCGGGGACCGGCCGGTGCGGAGCTACTTCTGGTGACGCCACCGCGCGGAACCAGGTGGCGGGTGCTTCGCAGAGCGCGTCGGCGCAGTCTGGGGACAGGGGTCATTCAAGTGACCCGCCATGAAACGGCTCGCAGTTCTCAGACCCGAGGTGGAGACTAATCCGCGGCACCGGGCTTTGATCCCGCCCGGCTCGGGTTACCCCACGCGGCGGACGACGAGCGCGGCCAGCTCGACACGCGAGGACAAGCCGAGCTTGGCCAGGATGTTGGAGACGTGGAACTGCACGGTGCGGCGGGAAATGAACATCCGGCCGGCGATGTCCGGGTTGGACAGGCCCTCGGCGAGGAGCGCGGCCACTGTTTGCTCGGTGTCGGTAAGGGCAGCCCAGCCGAACCTGGGGCGCTGCCGACGGCCGTGGACACCGCGCCTGATCCCGCGAGCCCGCAGCCGGGCATCGGCCCGGGCCGCATCCCATGACGCGTCCAGCCGGACGTAGCAGTCCTGGGCGGCATCCAGCTGCCGCCGCGCCTCCGCCTCGCGGCCGGCCGCGGCCAGGGTTTCCGCGGCATGCTCGCGGGCCTGGGCCTCGAGCGAGGGCCGGCCCGCGGCGGCGTAGGCGTCCGCCACGTTGAGTAGCGCGGCGGCGTCGCCGTCCAGGATCGCGGCGGCGAAGGCGGCGGACCGGCGCAGCGCGGGCTCCTGGCGATCCGCGTTGTACTGCTCCAGCTGGGTTACCGCCCGCCGGGCCGCTTCCTGCTCGCCCAGCGGCCCGGCCAGCGTGGCCAGGTCAGGCAGAAGGTAGTGGCCGCAATACTCGCGATTTCCCGCTACGCACTGCGTCCAGGCGCCGGATAGCAGGCCGAAGGCGTCGGCCTGGTCGCCGTCGGCCATGGCCGCCAGCGCCCGGCCCCACGACCGGTCGTCATAGGTGTGCTGGGCCGGGCCGGTGGCCAGCGGCGGGTCGAGGACGGAACGCAGCCCGGCCAGCTGGTCACGGTCCTGCCGGTGCACGGCGATCAGCGTGGCCAGCCCGTCCAGGTGAACGGTCAGCCCGAGATGGTCGGGGACCTCGCGGGCCGAGCTGATCTCGGTCAGGGCGTCGTCCCACCTGCCGGTCAGGAAGCACATCCGGGCCACCGACAAGTGGTGCCAGCAGAGAACAAAGGTGCCTAGGCCGCGCTCTGCCAGCCTCAGGTTGGCCGTGTACGCCTGCTGCGCCTCGGCGTCCCGGTCCAGCTCGAACAGGCAGTTGGCCCGGATGAGGTGCGGATTGAGCTGGCTGTCGCTGATCGGGCCGGCCTGCTGCAGCGCCGCTGCGGCCTGGTCGGCGACGTCCAGTGCCTGACGGAGGCGGCCCTGCCACCGCCATGCGCCCGCGACCGCCTGCAGCCCGTAGGCCATCGCGTACGCATCCCGGCTGGCCAGGCCCTCGTCCCGGGCCGCCTCGGCCTCCTGGACGGCTTGCTCGGGGCCGGGCGTGGGCAGCGCGCGCAGGCACAGGGCGGCCAGGCCGTGGAACCGGGCACGCTCGGCGCGGCTCAGATCACCGCCGTCCAGCGCCCGCCGCGCCTCGGCCAGTGCCGCCTCGACCCGGCCCTGGTTGAGCAACGACTGCACCAAGACCCAGCGCAGCCGACCGTCAGACTCCCGATCGGGGCCGGCGGCCAGCGCCAGGGCAGCGGCCGCCTCGGCCGCCGCGAACCGGCCGGTCCGCAGCAGCGCGTTCGCCAGCGCGAGCCGCAGCGGCCCGGCCTGGTCACCGGACGGGTCGGTTGCGTCGCAGGCACGGGAGAGCAGGTCGGCTGCCAGCTCCGGTGCGCGCGCGCTCAGCCAGCCGGCGGACCTGACCAGCCACTTCAGGGTCCTGGCATCGAGCGTCGTCGCGGCCAGCAGGTGCTGGGCGGCCCGCTCCACCGGCGCTCCCGCAGCGGCCAGGGCCTGCCCGGCCTGCAGGTGCAGCGCGTTGCGCGCAGACGCGGGCAGACTCTCATACATCGCCTGGCGGATCACCTCGTGCCGGAATGCCATCTTGTCGGATTCGGCGGCCAGCATTCCGGCGGCGGCGGCCTCCTGGATAACGCCCAGGAACTCTAGCGGCGGCTCAGCCAGGACAGCCGCTAGCTCGGCGACGGTGAAGCTCGGTCCGAGGACCGCCGCTACCTGGAGGATCTGGCGTGTCTGCCCGGACAGCCCTGCCAGCCGCCGGGTCACCACCGCGATCAGCGACTCGGGTATGATCCCCGCGCCTGCCGCGGTCCCCGGGCTGGTTCCCTCAGGCCCGTTCGGTACCTGCCCGGGGTCGGCAGCCAGCGCCCGAGCCAGTTCGATCACGTACAACGGGTTGCCCGCTGCCGCGGTCATCGCTTCCAGCAGGCCCGCTCCCACCTGGACGCCGGGCACGTGGCCGGCCAGCGCGACGACCGACGCCTTGTCAAGCGGGCCAAGCGTCAGCACGTCCGCGCCGCGGGCCTCCCAGCTGCGCACCAGGGGCTCCAGAGCGGTCTCGCCAGCGCCGGAGCGGCGGGTTGCGGCCAGCAGCAGCGGCAACTGACCCGCGACCCTGCCGAGGCGGTGCAGCACCAGCAGGCTCGCCGGATCGGCCCACTGCAGGTCATCGATGGCCAGCACGACAGGGTTCGCGGCACACCATCCGTCCACCAGCCCCAGGATCGCTTCGGTAACGAGGAACTCGGTATCGGCCGCGGAAAAGCTGCCCTCGGCCGACCGGTGCGCGCCCCGGATCAGGCCGGCGATCTCGGCTACTTGCCGGTCTGCCGAGGCGCTGGTCAGCCCGAGGCAGTCCGAGACGGCCGCGAACGGTACCCGCATCTCCAGTTCCTCGGCCGCGCCGGAAGCGATCCGCGCTCCGCCAGCCGCCGCCCGGTCCACCAGGGCCGCGAGAAGCGCCGTCTTCCCGATGCCTGGCTCGCCGGAGATGAGCACGATCTTTCCCCGGCCGGTCTGTGCGGCTGCGGCCGCGGCACCCAGTCGCTTCAGCTCGGCATCGCGGCCTACCAGGGCGATGGGCCCGGCCGGGGCCGCCCAGCCACGTGTCACATAGCCAAGTCTGGGCGTCCCCGGATCGGCTGCGCAACACGCCCGCACGGCCCGCGGAGAACCCCAAGGAAGCTGGCCACTTGGCGGGTGTTTGCCGCCGCGTATCGGCGCAGCATCGGTTGGGCACCGACCTGAACCGTGTGCAACACAGAAAGGGAGACCGACCATGGGAAATCTTGACGACCGCATCGCTGTAGTTACCGGCGGTGCGACCGGGATCGGGCTGGCGACGGCCCGCCGGCTCGCCTGCCAAGGGGCGACGGTGGTGATGGCCGGGCGCGACGCTCGCCGGGGCGAAGCCGCCGCTGAGGCGATCCGGGGGTCCGGCGGGCGGGCCACGTTCATCGCAGCCGACGTCACCGATGACAGCCAGGTCGCCGTCCTGGCCAAGCGGGCCGCCGTCGAGCATGACGCCATCGACATCTGGTTCAACAATGCCGGGATCGAGGGCGGGCTCGGCCCGCTCGCCGCCTTCGATGACCTCACGGTGCGCCAGCTGCTCGACACCAATATCAAGGGGGTGTACTCCGGCATGCGCTATGCCGCCGAGCACATGCGCGGCGGCGGGGTGATCATCAACAACGCCTCGTTCGTCGGCACGGTGCTGCCGGCGCCGGTCGCGGTCGCCTACGGCGCCACCAAGGCCGCAGTGGTGTCGATGACGCGGGCCGCGGCACTCGCGCTGGCCGACCAGGGCATCGACGTCTTCGCGGTCGCGCCCTACTTCATCGACACGCCGATGATCGACCGGCTTACCGGCTTTCAGGGACCGGAGCCGAAAGCGGCGTTCGCCGCGCAGTTCAATCCGAGCGGGAAGCTCGCTGCGCCCGAGGACGTGGCACAGGTTGTTGTCGCTCTTGCGACCCGGACCTCGTCGTACCACAGCGGTGATGTGCTCCTGGTTGACACCGGGCCGAACGTAACCATCCTGTCGTGAGCGAGCAGCAGCTCACCCGGGACGGCGTCCGACTCCTCGGCCGGCTCGCCGACATCGATCGGGACACGTTGCGGTTCGGCCCGGGGCTCCCAGACCACATCGAGTACGCCGACCACCGCGCCGCGCAGTTCAGGCGCATGGTGGACGACTACGTAGCCCGGACCGGCATAGCGGCCCCGGACCCTGACACCGACCCGGCCGAGCGACCGGAGCCCGGATCCGGACCCCCTTCCGAGACCTTGAGCCTGCGGGCCGAGCGCATCGCCACCGTCGTCTGGTGCACGGGCTTCGGCCCCGACACCGGCTGGCTGCGCGTGCCCGTGCTCGGGTCCGACGGCAGTCCGGCGCACAGGCGCGGCATCACCGCGGTTCCCGGGCTGTACGTGGCCGGGTACCCGTGGCTGTCGAACCGCGGCTCCGGCATCCTGTACGGCGTCGCCGCCGACGCGGTACGGATCGCGCAACGCATCGCCTCGGACGCGCGGGACGGCCGGGCCGAGCCGTCCGCGCGCAGGCTCACCGAAATCCAGCCCGTGGGAGCGTTGTCATGACCCGCGAACCTGCTGAGCCGATGCGACTCGATTACTTGATCAAGGCCGCATCGATCCACGCCATGACCGGCGCCACCTACCGGTCGGTGGGCCTGCACGGGACGCAGATCGTCGCGACCTCGCGTGAGCCGGACGGCCTGGACGACCTCGCGGGCCCGGATACGGTCCGGGCCGACCTGAGAGACCTGACGGTACTGCCTGCCTTCAGCGACTCGCATGAGCACCTGATGGAGGCCAGCCGCAACACGCTGCTCGTCCCGGTGGATAAGGCCCGGTCCGTGGCCGAGTTCACCGGCATGGTGCGTCAGGCGGCCCGGGTCGCCCGGCCCGGGAAATGGATCATCACCTCGATGGGGTGGTACGAGTCGAACCTGGCCGAGAACAGGCTCCCGACGGGGGCGGAACTTGCCGCCGCGGCGCCGGGGCATCCGGTCTTCGCCCGGCGCGGCGGGCACCTGGCCGTGGCGAACACGCTGGCCCTGCAAGCGGCGGGCGTCGGCCCGGACACACCCGACCCGCCGGGCGGGAAGATCGGGCGGCTGCCCGACGGCCGGCCGAACGGGGTGCTGGAAAGCGCAGCGGTCTACCAGGTCGCCGCCTTCGCGCCCGCACCATCCGCCGACGAATTGGCCGGGGCGATCGGGACACGCTCGGGCGAGTACGCGGCGCTGGGAGTCGGCACCCTCCGGGAGGCGATGATCACCCTGGACGACCTGCCGGCCTACCAGCAGGCATGGCGCGACGGGCTGCTGAACGTCCGGGTCCGGCCGCTGATCAGGATCGGCAACGAGCTGAGCACGGCCGAGGCCCTCGCGTTCATCCGCAGGCTCGGTACCTGGAGCGGATTCGGCGATGACTGGCTGCGGATATGGGGCCTGAAGTTCGTGATGGACGGCGGTGTGGAGGGCGGCGCGCTCGACCAGCCCTACGCCGACGATCCGGCCAATTCGGGCCATCTAAACTGGGATCCGGCGGCGATGACCGAGGTCTGCATCGAGGCTGTCCGGCGCGGCTGGCGGATTGGCACGCACGCGGCGGGCGACCGGGCCATGCGGACCCTGCTCGACGTCTACGAGGAGGTCGTGGCGCAGACGGGCAGCCTGCCGCCGTGGACCCTGGTCATCGAGCATGCCCTGCTCAGCGACCGGCCCCAGCGCCAGCGGGCGGTACGGGGCGGGTTCGGGGTGACGGTGCAGCACTCGCTGCTGTGGAACATGGGCAGCGAGATGCTGATCACCTGGGGCCCGGAACGCACGCGCCAGGTCAACCCGCTCGACGAGTGGCTGGCCCTGGGCGCCAGCCTGGCGGCGGGATCCGATATCGCCTGGCCGTTCAACCCGATGACCAACGTATGGGGCATGGCGACGCGTGGCACCAAGTCCGCCGGCATCCAGGGTCCCGAGCACGCCATCGACGTCCCCACCGCGCTGCGGCTGTACACGCTGGGTTCAGCCGCCCTCAACGGCGAAGCGGACCGGCTCGGCAGCATAGTCCCGGGCAAGCTCGCCGACCTGGTCGCTTATCGCCTGGATCCGCTCACGGCTGACCTGGACGAGCTGGCGGACCTCAAGCCCGAACTCACCGTCGTGGGCGGCCGGGCCACCCACGATCCCGACAAGCGACTAGCCCGATGACCGTGTTCGCCGGAGACAGACGGATCGCGGCCTCGGCGACGTGCCTGTCCTGGATCCCGCCGCGAGCCGTCGAGGGAGCGTTCAAGCTGCCTTTCAGCCTGGGCGTCGCTCACTATGACGTTCCCCCGCCACATTCCGCGCCCGACGTCGACGGCCTGCTCGCCGCGGACGCGATCCGCTTCGCTAACCGGCTCCGGGCGTGGATCGACGTCACGGACGGCCACATCACCGGTTACGGGATGGACGGCGGCGGGCGGCTGGGCAACACGACGGTCCGGCTGGCGTCACGGACAGTCACCTTCGCCGGCGTCGCCCTGCCCACCCTGACGCCACCGCCGGAGGTCTATCCCGACCGGATCCGGTTCACTCAGACGGCCGGCGGCCACACTGGGGCAGCGCTTCCCCGGCGCATCTCACGCCCGCCCTTCGCGCGCCTCTCCGCACCGCTGGCCTGGTCCACCATCGCTCTGACGATCTGGTCCGACGGGTTCTCCCGCGCCGAACTCGCCGCCGCCAGCCCGTTCCCGCGCCACTACATGTATGACACCGCCGGGAGGCTGACCGCCAAGAGCGCTCTCATCCGGTATCGCGCCTGGTTGCGGCGGTCGGACCACGGCACCAGTCCTTGGGGAGGCGGCGGGGAAGCCATTCCCCTCGCACCGGTCAGGTCCGGCGTCGAAGGCTCCCTGGCCGACAGCATCCTGGTCTCCGGCGGCTACCGCCAGTACGAGCTGCCCGCTGGGGCCATCCTCGCCGACCTGCTGGTGTCACCCGGCGATGTGCGGCTGCTGCTGGATGGACTGCTGGTCATCGAAGTTGACGGACGGCCAGCCATCGACGCCGGCCCCGGAGCAATCTTCGACCCGGCGATGCGCGCGCCCGAGAGCAAACAGCACGTGACCATCCGGGCCAAGACGCGCTGCCGCGTGGCCATCGTCCCCCGTGACCAGCTCGATAGCCAGGCGCTGCTCGGCGTGGCGGCCCAGCAGACCTGGAAGCTGCAAGAGCACGTGAGCTGACGGGCGGTCAGCTGGACACCGGCGCGAGATCGTGCAGGACGTTCACCGGTCCCTGGCCGCCCAGTTCGGCCAGGCCGTGCGCCACCGCGTCGCCGGCCACGGCGGCGGCCTGTTCGGCCGCGTCGGTCAGGGACAGCCACGCCGCCAGGCCGGCCGCCAGCGCCGCCGAATGGGTGCACCCGGCGCCGTGAGTCGCGGCGATGCCGAACCGGGCGACCGGGATGGCCAGGTGCCGTGAGCTGTCGAAGAGGTGATCGACAGGCTCGGCGCCGTGTCCGCCGGTGACCAGGGCCGCGCGCCCATCGCGACGAGGGCGTCGGCGAGCTTCGCGCGGTCCTCGGTCGCGATCTCGGCTTCGGCGGCCTCGGGGTCGCCGACATCCCCAGCGACCTCGGGCATCGCGGCCACTGCCGCCGCAGCTCGCGACGCCAGAACCGGCAATTCTGCGCCATTCTCCACCGGAGAACATATCAACCGCGCTCAGCACCGAGTCGGCGTTAGGCGCGCCTCAATGGGGTCAGCCGTGGGACTGGCGTCATCGCGGCATGGGCAAAGGGCTGATGTCCGAGAGGGACTTGAACCCCCACGTCTGTGACCTGCGGCTTTGCGTACCTGGACTGTTACCTGGAAGCGCATAATCGCAGGTCAGGGACTTGTAAGCGTGTCCGAGGCCCGAGTGTAACGAAATACCAATGCCTCCTGGCCTCGGAGTTCTTGCTGGATGCGGCCGGCGGTGCGCGATGACCACCACCGGTCAGATCATCAGGTGGTCCACTGCCGGGGCGGTGGCCGGCGTCGCGGCGGTCGCCGCGGTCGCGTCCTACGAACACGCCTGTGCCCTGGTGCGGGCGCACGGGGAGACGGGGTGGATCGGCCGGCTGGTGCCGCTGACGGTGGACGGGCTGGTCTACGCCAGTTCGATGGTGCTGCTGGACTCGGCGCGCCGCGAGGTGCCCGTTCCGCCGCTGGCGCGGTGGCTGCCCGGGCTGGGCATCGCGGCGACGCTGGCGGCGAACGTGGCGCACGGGCTGGGTCATGGCCCGGCCGGCGCGGCCGTGGCCGCGTGGCCGGCGGTCGCCCTGGCCGGGTCGTATGAGCTGTTCATGACGATCATCCGCGGTACCCGGCATCCCGATGGGGGTGTATCCGAGACAGAGCATGTACCCGTGGCTGTATCCGGGGCGGACCCGTTGCGGGTACGGGCTGCCGAGGTGT
>Ga0318566_10000251_pt1 | contig 12530 bp, 8 predicted proteins | sample GRESIP066b5f22_FD_203492 | JGI IMG/M metagenome (GOLD analysis project Ga0318566, IMG submission 203492) | Tropical soil microbial communities from Luquillo Experimental Forest, Puerto Rico - GRE.SIPMG.066b5f22 | ecosystem: Environmental > Terrestrial > Soil > Tropical forest > Bulk soil... | reverse complement strand
CTGGAGCTGACTACGTTCGCGGCGATCATCGCGGGCGCGGTCGGCGGGCCGATCCTCGCCCAGAGGTTCCACGGCAACGAGGCGACGGCGGGCCTGATCTTCGCCGGCTGCGCGCTCGCGGGACTGGCGGCGAGTTTCGGCATCGCGAAGGTTCCCGCGGCCGACACGACGAGACGATTCCGGCTGAACGTGTTTGGCGAGCTCCTCGAGCAATGGCGCCTCGTCCGGCCCGATCGGGTTCTGTTCCTCTCCGTCGCCGGGAACACGTACTTCTGGTTTCTCGGGGCGCTGCTCCAGTTCGTCATCGTCTTCTACGGGACGGAAGTCCTTCACATCGACGAGTCTCACAGCGGTTACCTCCAGGCGGCGCTGGCGATCGGAATCGGCATCGGAAGCTACGCCGCAGGCACGCTGTCCGGCGGGAAGATCGAGTACGGCTTGATTCCCTTGGGGGCCGTCGGCATGAGCGCCGCCGGCTTGGCCCTGGCGCTTCACGGATTGAGCTTCCAGACGGTGCTCTGGCTGCTGGCGGCACTCGGGTTCGCCGGCGGATTCTTCGTCGTCCCTGTCAACGCGCTGATCCAGCATCGACCTCTCGAGGAAAAGAAGGGGGGCGTCATCGCCCTCTCGGCGTTCCTGTCGTTCGTGGGGATCGGCGTGGCCTCCGCCATCTACTCGGGCGGCACGCATTACCTCCACATCACACCGCCCCAGTTCTTCTTCTGGACGGCGATCCTCTCGCTCGTCGCGACGATCTACACGCTCGTGCTGATGCCGGACGCCCTCCTGCGCCTGCTCCTCTGGTTCGCCGCGCACACGGTCTACCGGATGGACGTGCAGGGGGCCGAGAACATCCCGAAGCACGGCGGTGCGCTGCTCGTGCCCAATCACGGATCGATGGTCGACGCGGTCCTCGTGCTCGCCTCGACGGAACGGCCGATTCGTTTCCTCATGTTCAAGGATCGGTACGAGCATCCGCTGATCAAGCCGTTCGTGAAGATCCTCCACGTCATTCCGATCTCGTCGCAGCAGGGCCCTCGCGAGATGCTCCGCTCGCTGCGGGAGGCCACCGCGTCCGTCGAGCGTGGGGAGCTCGTCTGCATCTTCCCCGAAGGGGAGCTGACGCGCATCGGGCGGATGCTGCCGTTCCGTCGCGGCATGGAGCGCATCATGAAGAACGTCGATGCGCCCATCGTTCCGGTGAACATCGATGGGACCTGGGGATCGATCTTCAGCTTTTCAGGCGGCCGCTTCCTCTGGAAGTGGCCGCGCAAGCTCCCGTATCCGGTCCGGGTGACCTTCGGCCGTCCGATGCCGGCGACGACGACGGCGAGCGAGGCCCGCGTCGCCGTTCAGGCGCTCGGTGTCTCCGCATTCGGTCGCCGGAAACGCCTGATGCGCACGCTTCCGCGCTCGTTCATTCAGACCGCACGCCGCCATCCGCGCCGGTTCGCCATGGCCGACGGGAAAACGCCCGGGCTCACGTTCCTCTCGGCGCTCGCCAAGTCCGTCTTTCTCGCACGCCGCTTGCGCGAGGTGTGGCGAGACGAGCCGATGGTCGGGATCCTGCTCCCCCCGTCCGTGCCGGGAGCGCTCGTCAACACGGCGGCGCTCCTCATGGGCAAGGTTCCCGTCAACCTCAACTACACGGCGTCGAAGGAGACGCTGGCCGCCTGCGCCGCCCAGTGCCGCCTCAAGACGGTGATCAGCTCGCGTCTCTTCCTCGAGAAGGTCCGCATCGAGACGCCCGCGGAAGTCGTCTACGTCGAGGATCTCGCGGCAGCCCCACGCCTTCTCGAACGCATCGCGGCCTTGGCGATCGCGACGTGCGTTCCCGCGCGATGGGTCGGTCGATGCGTGGGCGCCGAGCGCGCGACGCACCTCGATGACGTCGCCACGGTCATCTTTTCCAGCGGCTCGACCGGCGATCCCAAGGGCGTCGTCCTCACTCACTACAACGTCGAGTCGAACGTCGAGCAGATCAACGAGGTGTTCATGCTCGTCGGGAAGGACCGAATCCTCGGCATCCTTCCGTTCTTCCATTCGTTCGGGTTCACCGGCGCGCTGTGCATGCCGATCGTCGCCGGCGTGGGCGTCGTCTACCATCCCAGCCCTCTCGAATCGCGCGCGATCGGCGGACTCGTGAGCAAGTACGGCGTCACGGTGCTCATTGCGACGCCGACGTTTCTCAACGCCTACGCGCGTCGCGTCGCGCCGGAGGACTTCGGAAGCCTCCGCTACGTTCTGGCCGGCGCAGAGAAGCTCCCGGAGCGGATCGCGCTCGCGTTCGAGGACCGGTTCGGGATCCGTCCGATGGAGGGCTACGGCTGCACCGAATGCTCTCCCGTCGTGTCGGTGAACACCGTCGGTTTCCGCGCCGCATCGTTCCGTCAAGCCGGAGCCAAGCGCGGCAGCATCGGCCACCCGCTGCCGGGCATGGCGGTACGCATCGTCGATCCCGAAACCCGCCAGCCGCTGCCCCCGAACCAGCCGGGCCTGCTCCTCGTCAGCGGGCCGAACGTGATGCAGGGATATCTCAACCGCCCGGAAAAGACGACGGAAGTTCTCGTCGATGGCTGGTACGACACCGGCGACATTGCCGCCGTCGACGAGGACGGGTTCATCCGCATCACGGACCGCCTGAGCCGCTTCAGCAAGATCGGCGGCGAGATGGTTCCCCACATCAAGATCGAGGAGAAGCTGCACGAGCTCGCGGAATCGACGGAGCAGCAGTTCGCGGTGACGTCGGTCCCGGACGAGACGAAGGGCGAGCAGATTGTCGTGCTCCACACGCTGCCGCAGGACAAGCTCGACGGCGTAGTGAAGAAACTCGGCGAGTCGGGGCTGCCGCCGCTCTGGAGGCCGCGCGCCGATCGTTTTGTTCACGTCGAAGCCCTTCCCTATCTCGGCACGGGGAAGCTCGATCTGCGGCGGTTGAAGGATCTCGCGCTGACAACCTTCGTGGCCGGGTCCTGACCCGGTGCGAGGCTTGATCGTCCGGGCCGTCATCACGGCGATCGCGCTGACCGTCTGGTTCTGGACGCAGTCGCTCATCGGGGCGCGCCCGCTACCGGCCGCCGGGATCGGGGACGCTCTCCACGACCTGACCGCGCCGATCAACAGCTACTTCCTGGACCATCCCCGGGCCGCGAACGCGCTGCTGATCGGGAGCTCGGCCGGAATCGATGCTCTGGCCGTGTTCCTTCTGGCGAGCTGGCTGTTCGGACGAAGCATCCGTCCGCTGCTCGGGCTCCTGATCCTCGTGGGCCTGCGGCAGATCATGCAGAGGGTGTGCGCGCTCCCGCCGCCGCCGAACATGATCTGGCACAATCCCGGGTTCCCTTCGCTCCTCGTCACCTACTCGGTCGCCGGGGATTTCTTCTTTTCCGGCCACACCGCCATCGCCGTCTTCGGCGCAGCGCAACTCAGCCGCCTCGGCAGGCCGTGGCTGACCGCGCTTGCGTGGTGCCTCGCCATCTTCGAGGCGATGACCGTGATCGTGTTGCGCGCGCACTACGCCATGGACGTGTTCGCCGGCGCCGTGACCGCGCTCTGGGTCGATGCGTTGCTCGACAAGATCGTTCCGGCACTCGATCGGCAACTTGCGCGACGAATGGCGTAGATCGTGTCGATCACCCGAAATCGTGACGTCATCCGGGTCGTGCTCTGTCGAGCCCGGCACGCAATCGCCCTTGCGTTGGCGCTGACCGCGGTTTCGGCTTGTGTATCCGTCGGCTACCAGCGACCCGGCCGCCCGATCGCGCCGCGGCCGGGCGAAACCCTCGTGTTCGGACGCCTGCGCTTCTTCCGCGACGGGAGCGAGTTCTTCCCCTGGAATGTGAAACCCGTATGGCCTTCGGTCGAGCCGAACATCGAGCGGCACGTGTGGCTGCTGCGCCTAGGAGAACGCGCGGTCTCCGCCGAGGTGCATCCGGACCCGGACGGCTCGCTGGCGATCTGGCTTGCCGGCGGTGACTATGCCTTGCTCGGCAGCACCCAGCTCCCGGAGGCGGGAACGGCTCCGTTCGAGGTAGTGGCGCTGATCGACGCCGCTCGAGCGACCCTCGAGCGGAGCAATGGGCCCCTGCCGGAACCGCCCGTACCGTCTCCTTGGTGCGCCGGGGGCGACCTGCCAGGATTCAACGACCCACGACTCGCGACACGCGCCAAGGAGCGTCTGGACACCGGCTGTGCGCCACCCGCGAACTAGGGCGAGTACCCTTTGGGCGTCGATAGCCTGGCGACATGGAGGAGCGATGCCGTTTTCCATTCACGTGGAAGCAGACACGGGCGTTGCGATCGGCACCTGCACCGGCGTCCTCGGCTTGGACGACGCGAAGGCGGCCGCGTTGGAGCTGTGGGGAAACGCGGCGTGGAAGCGCCGCGCCGTCGTCTGGGACTTTCGGAACGCGCGGCTCGACGCTGTGAGCGACGACATCTCGACGTTCGCGCGGTTCGTCACCGAGAAGCAACCGCTCCCCGGACCGTCGCGCGTGGCGATGGTCACCGCGAGCGACGTCGACTTCGGGCAGGCGCGGGTCTACGAGGCGCTCCGCGAACGGCCGCCGACGGAGGTGCGGGTATTCCGCGACTTCGAGGCGGCTGTTGCCTGGGCGCGCGCAGCCGTCGTGTAGGCTCCTCGCATGCGACCCTGGAAGACGTTCCTCTTCTGGATGGCGGCGATCTTGCCCCTCGCCGCTCACGCCGCACGAGCGCCGATCCGGCACTACACGGCCACCGACGGTTTCGCGGAGTCGCGCGTCAATCGACTTCGAATCGACCCGAGCGGCGTGGTGTGGATCGCCGGGGGATCGGGCCTCTGGAAGTTCGACGGGGAGCGCTTCGAGGCGCTGGGAACAGAGCTCGGACTTCCGCGCGCCGAGGTTCAGGACGTCACGCTCGGCACGGACGGAACACTCTGGGTCGCAACCGACGAGGGCCTGTTCCGCGGCGACCCGTCCCGTGCCGTCGGCGGGCCGGTGTTCTCGCGCACGGACTTCGGCGCTCCCGAGGAGGGATCGGCGCCCGCGCCGTTTCGCCTGCTCGCCGCCGGCGACGGCTCGATCTGGATCGGAACGCGCCACGGGCTCTGGCGGATTCCCGCAGCCGACGGTCCGGGAGGTGCGCGGCCGTCTCCGGTCAAGGTCGACGGCGTGCCGGAGCGAGGGCGGGTGACGAGCCTCGTCGAGGGGCCCGGCGGCGCCGTGTGGGTCGGCACGCACCTCTCCGGTCTCTACCGCGTCGCGCGCGACGGCCGCATCGACCACCACCCGGACGACGTGGCGGGGTACGGGTTCGTCAGCGACATTCTCTTCGACGACGACGGCACCGTCTGGACGGCGTTCCTGGGCGGCGTCGCGCACTTCGGGAGCGACCCGTTCGGGACGCCCCGGCCGCAAATGACGCTCTTCGGAGAGCACGAGGGCGTCAGCCTGAGCCCGACGAGTCTCTTGCGGCTCGAGCGCGACCGTTTCCTGGTCGGCACGCTCGCGGGACTGGACGACGTGCGGCGCGGCACGAAGGGAGCCTGGACGGTCGCCGATCATCTCGATCGAGGGTCGGGTCTCCCGGATGCGGCGGTGCAGGCCCTCGCATTCGATCGGGAGGGGAATCTCTGGATCGGTATGTTCTACGGCGGCCTCGCGAAACGGGTCGCGGGAGGCTTCACGCAGCACGACGAGATCGAGGCGCGGCGCTCGATCATCGTGGGGATCACCGGGGACCGGCTCGGGGGTGTCGCGGTGCTCGCGCGCGGCGTGACGGATCTCACGGTGTACACGAGCGAGGGGGACCGCCTCGTCGGGCGGCCGCTCGAGCTTCCGATGAGGGCGGCGCTGGCCGGCTGGCGCACGGCGCAGCAGCTGGCGGAGGCTCCCACCGGAGGCTGGTGGGTCGCCGGCTCCGAAGGGTTGCTGCACTACCCGCGCCCCGCGGCAGCGAACGAGGAGGGAGCCCTCCGTCGCGATCTCGGGCCGATCGTCGAGGCGCACCTCGATCGGCTCGAAGCGGCCGCGGTGTTCGTCGCCGCGAGCGGCGATCTCTGGGTGAGCTCGGACAGGGGCGGGAACGGCTCGAGCTCCGTCGCGTGCCGGCGCCCGAACGGCGAGGTGCGGACGTTCCCCGCCTCGGTCGTCGGCACCGGCTCCATCGCGACGTCGTTCGCGGAAGACGGGGGGCACGACATCTGGATCGCGTTCGAGGACGGCCACGTCGTCCGGTACCGCGGGGGGCGATTCGAGCTCCGGCCCGTGCCCGTCGATGCGATCTCGGAGACGCCCTTCTTCGTCGATGGCGCGGGCGCGCTCTGGGTCCTGGGACGAGGTCTCGCGGTCTGCGCAAATCCGACCGCCGACGAGCCGGAATTCCGCCGGCAGGCGATCCCTCCGGCCTACGCGGATCTCGCGCTGACGTGCGCCACCGACGATCGCGACGGGCGGTTGTATCTCGGTTCGCCCCGCGGCGTCCTGAGGCTCGATCGCGCCTCCGGCACGACGCGCCTGTTCACGGCGGAGGACGGCCTTCCCAAGGGGGAGATCCGTTATGCGTTTCGCGATGCGCTCGGCCGCCTCTGGTTCGCCGACGCCATCACTCTCGCGCAGCTCGCGCCCGGGCCGGATCCGCCGTCTCCGGAATCCCCGGCTCGCCTTCGCGCCGTCGTGATCGCGGGCGTGCCGCAACCCCTTCCGCTCCTGGGCGTCGCGAGCGTCGGCCCGCTCACGCTCCCCGCTTCCCAGCGCGCGTTGCGCATCGAGTATTTCGCGGTGCACCACGGGCCGGGCGCGCCGCCGCAGTTCCGCACCAGGCTCGAGGGAGCGGATGCGGACTGGAGCGCGCCGAACGACGAGCGCTCGGTCCTCTACTCGAACCTCGCCCCCGGCGACTACCGGTTTCTCGTCACCTCCTCGGCGGCTCCCAACGCTCCGCCCGCGACGGTCGTGTTCCGGGTGCAGGTCCCGTTCTTCGAGCGCGGATGGTTCATCGCGCTCGTCGCCGCGGCCGCGGTCGCCGCGGCGTTCGGGGCGTACCGGGTGCGCGTCGCGCACCTGCTCACCGTGGAGCGGCTTCGAACGCGGATCGCGACCGATCTTCACGACGAGGTCGGATCGAGCCTCTCGCAGATCGCCGTGCTCAGCCAGGTCGCCGAGCAGGGCTCGCGCGGGCCCGAGCGGGCCGCTTCCCCGGCCCTCGACCGCATCACCGAGCTGTCCGGAAACCTGGTGGACGCCATGAGCGACACCGTCTGGGCGATCAGTCCTCGCGAGGACCGCCTGTCCGATCTCGTCCATCGGATGCGCCGGTTCGCCTCGGACCTCTTCGCCGACGGCCGAACGGCGGTCCGCCTCGATCTGCCGGAGGCCGACCACGAAGAGCGCCTCGATCCCGACGTGAGGCGGGCGATCTACCTCGTCTGCAAGGAATCGCTCCACAACGTCCGCAAGCACGCCGAGGCCAGGAACGCCCAGGTGCGTCTGGAGCGGCTGGAGGGCGGCTTCCGCCTGACGGTCGCGGACGACGGACGCGGGTTCGACGTCGCCGCGATCGTCCCGGGCCACGGGCTCGCGAGCATGCGCGCCCGCGCCGAAGCGCTCGGGGGACAGCTGTCGATCGAGTCCCGCGCGGGGCAGGGCACGACGATCGTGCTTCGCATCGGGCGTCCGATGCGATCGCTATCGAGATTGATAGTGTGGCGGCGCCGGAATCGGGTGTAAGTCCTCGGAGGCATGATGGTGGACACCGAAACCTCGCCGTCCCCGGCCGCCGGCGCTCCGGTCGTCCGGATCGCGATCGTCGAGGACCACGACGAGATCCGCGAGGGGCTCGCGACGCTGATCGCCGCCGCCCCCGGCTTCTCGTGCACCGGAGCGTGGGGGGCGATGGAGCTCGCCCTCCCGGCGCTCGAGGCGAACGAGCCGGACGCCGTGCTCGTCGATCTCGGCCTCCCCGGCATGGGAGGGATCGAGGGGATCAGGCGGCTCAAAGCCTCGCGGCCCACGATCCCCAGCGTCGTGCTCACCGTCTACCAGGACGACGACCGGATCTTCCAGGCGCTCTGCGCCGGAGCGTGCGGATACCTCCTGAAGAAGACGCCGGCGCCGCAGCTCCTGGCGGGCGTGGCGGAGGCCGTCCGCGGCGGCGCCCCGATGTCCCCCGAGATCGCGCGCCGGGTGGTCGGGCTGTTCTCGCGGTTCGAGCCGGCACGGCACGCCGACTACCGCCTCACGCCGCACGAGACGCGCGTCCTGAAGCTCCTGGTCGAAGGGCACTCGTACAAGACCGCCGCGGCCGCGCTCGACGTGAGCACGGCGACAGTCGCGTTCCACCTCCGGCGCGTCTACGAGAAGCTCCAGGTGCACTCGAAGACCGAGGCGGTGTCGAAGGCGCTACGCGACGGCTTGTTCCGCTGACCCTCGGCGATTCCTAACAATTCAGATAGTAGGCGCGTGGGCCTCGGGCCCGTATACCCGTTCCAAGGGCGCGGCGAACGTCGCCCGGGGAGGGTTGAAGATCGTGCACACACGACTTGTTTCGCTCGGGGCGCTCATTCTCCTGGCTTGCGCGCTCGGGGCCGGATCCCCGGCGACCGCCGCGCCCGAAGTCGACACCTACGTCCTCGCCGTCGGCGGGGAGATCAAGGCCGTTTACCCCGACCCCCCGCCTTTCGCATGCGCCACGGGCGGGACTCCGCTCCCGGTCTTCACATTCTTCGGTGGCATCGGTGTGGGGGAACCGACCGAGGGGTGGGCGCCGTGCAACATCGCCGGCGGCGATCGCCTGCAGACGGCTCCGGCCGGCCCGCTCTCCGACTCGACCTCGCTCGACGTCGATTTCCACAACTACGACAATGACCACTCGACGGGCTCGGCGGACGCGAAGGCCGACTTCGGCGTGCTCGGCGCGAGGTCGTACGCCCGGTTGCTGGCGACCCCCGGTTACGCCGCGCCGATGGAGCAGGGAGCCGAGGCGTTCGGCAAGTTTAGCGACACGTTCACGATCACGAGCCCGAACGTCGCCAACGGCCTCACGGGGTGGGTGCGCTTCCACTTCTGGATCGACGGCGCCCTGACCTTCGCCGGCAACGACGACGTCCGGATGACGGTGAACTACCAGCAGAGCGGGGGGCCGAACTACCCGCTGATGACCACTGGCCAAGGGGCGACGGGCACGACGTTCATCTCTTACCCCGCCGGCTTCGGGAGCGTCGGCGGCCCCGGGACGTTCGGGGGATTCACCTTGACGTCGAGCTCCTCGAGCGGCGCCGGTGACTTCGACACGTTCATCCTTCCCATCACGTTCGGCACGCCGTTCGACCTCACCGTGGGCCTCATGGTGGAGGTCACGCCCGGGGCGAGCCTCGATGGCTACTCCGACTTCCTCTCGACGGCTCGCCTGAGCGGGATCGACGTCCTGGATGCCGGCATGTCGCCGGTGGCGAGCTTTTCAGTCGCATCGGTGTCGGGCACGAGCTACGATGCGAGCGGCGTGCACTACCCCACTGATCCCTGCAGGTCGGTGCTCTCGAGCGGCGCCGAGATGCCCGGGAGCACCGGGATCCTTACGTCGTTCTTACAGGGGCCCGAGAGCAGCGGCGGGCGCGACGCGTTCATCGGAGTGGGTACCGCGAGCCAGCAGGGCGTCTACGTCCGGGACGCGGGTAGCTCCGCGACTCCTCCCAATCCGGTCAAGGTCGCCGATCTCACGACCGCGATCCCGGGGGGCGTCGGCGCGTTCACCGGGTTCGGCAATCTCTCGCTGACGAGCGGGACGCAAACTGGGAACTCCTCTCCCGCGGTCCGCTTGGGGTTCCTGGGCAGCGGAAACGGACAGCAAGGGGTCTACGTCGCCGATGTGAGCGACGTGCAAATCCCGAACGACCCGTGCAGGGTCGCCGATCTCGCGAGCGCGATTCCCGGAGGTTCAGGCACGTTCACCGGCTTCGGGGACCTTTCGCTGACCGCATCGCCGATCGCGACCCCCAACCCGCCTGCGATCCGCGCCGGGTTCCTGGCCAGCGGCACCGGCCAGCAAGGCGTGTACCTCACCGACGTGAGCGACGTGCAGATGCCAACCGACCCCTGCCGGGTCGCGGATTTCGCCACGCCCGTCCCCGGCGGGACCGACAAGTTCACGGGCTTCACCGAAGTCTCCGTGACCACTTCGCCGTTCGGTGCCCCTGGCTCATCGTCGAGCCGAGTCGGATTCCTCGGAACTGGGCAAGGGCAACAAGGGGTCTATCTCTCCGATGTGGCCGACTTGCAGACGCCGACTGACCCCTGCCGTGTCGCCGACCTTTCCACCGTGGTTCCCGGGGGATCCGGGACGTTCACCGGCTTCAGCCACCTGTCGCTCGCCTCGTCGCAGGTCTCCACTCCCGCGGCGTGGCCGACCCGGATCGCATTCGTCGGAACGGGAGTCGGACAGCAGGGCGTGTATCTGTCCGAGGTGAGCGATCTGCTGTTTCCCCCGGATCCGGTCAGGCTGGCCGATCTCGCCACGACGATCCCGGGCGGCACGGGGACGTTCTCGAGCTTCGGTGCCGTGAGCGCGGGCGCGAACCAGACCGCGTTCCTCGGCTACGGGAACGGCGGGCAGGCCGGCATCTACCTCGCAAGCCCGGTCACGAAGGTGATCGCGGTCGGCGACACGCTCGAAGGGAGCACCGTGACCGGGTTGAGCCTCGGCCGCGAGGCGTTGAACGGCAACCAGCTCGACTTCGGCGTCACGTTCGCCGACGGCTCGCAGGCGATGTACGCGTACACGGCGCCGTCGCTCGCGGATGCGACGGGAGCGGGCTCGGTCGGAGACTCGCTCCGGATCGACAAGTCCACGGTGACGCCGGGGAACGTCAAGCTGAGTTGGGGCCCGAGCTGCTCGGCGAGCGCTACCGACTCCGCGATCTACGAGGGGCAGCTCGGCGATTGGTACAGCCATGTCATGAGGACGTGCACCGACTCCGGCTCCGACCGGTCGGAAGAGCTCACCCCATCAGCAGGCAACCGCTACTACCTGATCGTTCCCCTGGGCCCCGACGGCGAGGGCTCGTACGGGACCGACTCGAGGGGGGCAGAGCGGCCGCTCGGGGCAGGCGCGCGGTGCGCAGCGGTGCAATCGCTCGGCCCCTGCGACTGATGGGGGAGGCGGGTGGAGCCGACTCAGCGTTTGAAGATCTTCGTACGCAGCCCCGACACCCGGGCGAGGGCCTCGAAATCCCGGTCATGATGAAACACGATCAGGTTGTGGCGCAAGGCACACGCGGCGATCAGGCAATCGACTCCGGATCGCACCGTGAGCCCGGTCCGCCGGGCTGAACGGTAGAGCCCAACCGCATCTTCGAAGACCTCCTGCCCGAGGGGCGAGTCGACGATCGGGAGGGCCATCATGGCATCGCGCGCGATTCTGTACTCTCGTTCGGCTCGCATCCCTTGGAGCACTTCCTGCAGGACAGGCAGGCAGGTCGCAATCTCATCGAACGGCACTGCGGCCTCGAGGTCGAACGGTCGATCCTCGCGGAAGATCTCTATCCAGACCGACGTGTCAACGAGAACCACGGCGCGGCCTCGGGCGCGGGGTTGCCTTGACCCCGAATCGATCTCCTCGCATGGCGGCGAGGTCCCCGTCCCACGCTCCGGAACCCGCGATGGTCAGGATCTGCCGCGCGCGGATCCGGCGGACGAAGTCCTCCAGCGCTCGGCCGACCGCGGCGGAATACGTGCGCTCTCCGCTCAGGCGGAGGGCGTCGTCCAGGAGCTGCTCATCAAGCACAAGATTTGTACGTTTCATGTGTAAAGTGTACGTACGGCCCCACCGGGGCGCAAGCGATGCGGGTTCCCGCGACCTGCCTCCTTCCTCGAAACTCGAATCCGGGCGATGATTTCACCTTGATACGGTCCGCGACGGGGAGGAGGGCCGCCCGATGAAGCCGATGCTCAGCACGCACAAATCGTCCGCGCCGCCCGACCGCGTGTGGGCCATGGCGTCCGACGTCGCGAACATCTCCGGCCGCATCAAGGCGATCACGAAGGTCGAGATCTTGACGCCCGGCCCCGTCGGCACGGGCACGCGCATCCGCGAGTGGCGCGGCCGTCATGCCGTCGACATGGAGGTCGCGGCGTGGTCGCCGCCGCGCAGCTTCGCGTTCCGCGGCTACGCCGTCGGGACCGAGTTCACGTCGGAGGTCCGTTGCGTCCCCGACGGCTCGGGCACGCGCCTCGAGATGGAGGTCCACGCGCGCCCGCAGACGTTCGGCGCGAAGCTTCTCTCCCCGCTCTTCTCGCTGATGTCGAAGGCGATGGTGAAGTCCTGCGCCAAGGACCTCGGCGAGATCGCCGCGGCGGCCGAGGCGAGCTGAGCCGAAGATGCCCGGCGTCCCGCCTTCGTGTAAACTTCGGCGTTCCTTTCCCCGGCACCGGTAACCGCGAGAGACCAGAGAAATGTGGATCGCACTCACGAGAACCTGAGTCAAGAATCCGCCTGACGTGCTCAGGCCCTGCCGTCGGATGTTCCGCCGCGGACGCTGACCACTCCCTCCGGAG
>Ga0318566_10000247_pt1 | contig 12570 bp, 10 predicted proteins | sample GRESIP066b5f22_FD_203492 | JGI IMG/M metagenome (GOLD analysis project Ga0318566, IMG submission 203492) | Tropical soil microbial communities from Luquillo Experimental Forest, Puerto Rico - GRE.SIPMG.066b5f22 | ecosystem: Environmental > Terrestrial > Soil > Tropical forest > Bulk soil... | reverse complement strand
ACCCTGCCATCCGACCCACATCGGCCAATGTCCGTCCTCCACGTAAATGCGAATGATTCTTAATTGCTATAGAATAGCCCTGCGGAACGTCCCAGGTCCAGAACCATGCCTGCGTTTTGCTCGCTGTCCTCATCGGTCGACCGGCGCGCCAGCTCACGCCGTGCGCCGTCACGGGCCTTGGTCCGCGTGCAGCGGCTTCGGGTGGCGATGGGCACGTGGGTCACGATCGAGGCCGCTGCCCCGGCGGAGCCGCTCGCTGCGGCCGGAATCGAGGCGGCCTACCGAACGATCGCGGACGTGGAGCACCGCATGCATCCGCGCCGCGCCGGAAGTGAGCTCGCGGAAATCAACTCCGCGGCGCCGCAAACCCGTATTCCTATCGCTGACTCGACGTGGCGGGTGCTCGATCTCGCGCAGCGCGTGCATGCCCTCAGCGATGGTGCGTTCGATCCTTGCCTGCCCTCACACCCGGGGCGGCTCTCCGATCTCGCGCTTTCGGCGCCTGAGAGAAAATCGCGCTCGGCAGTGTGCCGGGTGTCGCTGGCGCTCGACCTCGGCGGGATCGCCAAGGGCTACGCCATCGACCGCGCCATCGAGGCGCTGCTCGCGGCCGGTTGCGTGAGCGGCCTCGTGAATGCGGGTGGCGACCTGCGGGTTTATGGGCAGAGCGAGGCTGTCCTGCTGCGACGCGCCGATGGCACTTGCGCGCCGCTGACACTCACTGATGCCGCGCTCGCCGTCACCGATCTCGATGTCGATGCCCGGCAGCGCCCGGCCGAGCACCAGGGCTACTACCGGCGCCTTGCTCCGGCCTCCCCGCGGAGTCGCTACGCCGCGGTGGAGGCGGTGAGCGCTGCCGTCGCGGACGCACTCACCAAGTGCGTGTTATTCGGGGATGCGAGCTGTGCCGGGCGCGCGCTCACCGCACTCGACGCACGGCGCGTCGGCTGAAGTCATAGCGCCGCCGGCAGTCGTTCGGCGAGGAAGTCGATGAACACGCGCACCGCCGGCAGCAGCCCGCGGCGGCTCGGAAACACGACATGCACGATGCCCTCCGGCGTCTTCCACTCGGGCAGTACGCGCGCCAGCGCGCCGCTCTGGAGATCCTCGCGTACGACGCTCTCGGGCAGCTGCGCAATGCCGAGCCCCGCGAGCGCCGCGGCACGCAGCACGGTGAAGTCGTGACACAACACGCGCGGGGTGTGCTCGGCACGCACGCTCTCGCCATTCGCTCCGACGAGCTCCCACGGTCCCGGGTCGGGCTCGCCGCCGTAGTCGAGCGTCGCGCGCTCGCGCAGCTCCTGCGGCGAGCCGGGCGCTCCGCTGCGCGCGAGGTACCCGGGACTCGCGACGAGGAACTGGTTGGATCGGCCGAAGGCGCGCATCACCAGACCGTCTTCTCCCGAAGGCTCCGTGCGCACGCGCAGCGCCACGTCGAGCGCCTCACGCACGACATCGACGCGACGGTTGCTGACGTGCATGTGCAGGCGGACCGCGGGGTACTTGGCGAGAAAGTCCGGCAGCATCGGCGCGAGCGCGGACTGGGCGAGCGCCACCGGGCAGCTGGCGCGGATCGTGCCGCGCGGTTCCGCGCGCGCGAACTCCACCGCCTCGAGTGCCGCGTCCGCCTCGGCGAGCATCGCGGTGGCGTGTCGATAGACCTCGTGTCCGACCTCCGTCACCGCGAACCGCCGCGTCGAGCGGTTCAGCAGTCGCACGTTGAGCTGCGCTTCGAGCGCCATGACGTGGCGTGACAGCCGGGACTTCGGAATACCGAGCGCGCGGGCCGCGCGGGCAAAGCCCCCGTGATCGACCACCTGGGTGAAGTAGTAGAAGCCTTCGAGCGGCTGCATGGCCTGTCGAATGGACGTTTATTAGATCAAAAATCAGGACAATATGTTCCAGGTCCGCTAGATACTCAGTAATTGTCCCATGGATTAACCTTTTCATCCAGAAATTAACCGATCCGGAGGACAAGGCCGTGAAGATCCTGCACATCGACTCGAGTATTCAGGGAGCCGGCTCTGCCACGCGCGAGCTGACGCGCGAGATAGTTGCGCGCCTGAAGGCCACGCGGCCGGACGCGCAGATCATCTATCGGGATCTCGTGGCGGAGGAGCTGTCGCACTTCTCGCAGGCGGCGTTCAAGCGCTCGGATGAGCTCGAGGCGGCACGTAACACCGCCGTGCTCGAGGAATTCCTCGCCGCCGACGTGCTCGTCATCGGAGCTCCGCTCTACAACTTCAGTATTCCCACGCAGCTGAAGGCATGGGTCGACCGCATCGTCATCGCGGGCCGCACGTTCCGCTACACCGAGCGCGGTCCCGAGGGGCTCGCGGGCGGCAAGCAGGTCATCGTCGCGGTGGCGCGGGGCGGTGTGTACGAAGCAGGCTCGCCCGCCGAGTTCGGCGAGTCGTATCTCAAGTTCGTGCTGGGTTTTCTCGGCATCCGCGATGTGACCTTCGTGCGTGCCGAGGGGCTCGCGTTCTCGCCGCAGCATCGCGAGTCCGCGCTCAGCGCCGCGCACGAGACGATCCCGGTGCCGGCCGCGCTCGCGGCCTAGCGAGCGCCGACGGTTGACAACGCGTGCGCCGACCCCATCTCAGGCAGTCATGACAAAAGCGGAGGCCTCCATGACCACCAGCACTGCGAGCCGCGTCGTGCGGCGTGTCGTCAAGGGAATGCCCACCTCAGACGGTGCGGGCGTGAAGTTGCGCCGCGTGATCGGCCAGCCGCAGCTGCCCGATCTCGATCCTTTCCTCATGCTCGATGAATTCGGCACGGACCGTGCCGAGGACTACATCGCGGGATTTCCCGACCATCCGCATCGCGGCTTCGAGACGGTGACCTACATGCTGGATGGCCGCATGCGCCACCGCGACAACCACGGCAACGAGGGCGTGCTCGTACCCGGAAGCGTGCAGTGGATGACCGCCGGACGCGGTCTCGTGCACTCGGAAATGCCCGAGCAGCAGGAAGGTCGCATGCGCGGCTTCCAGCTGTGGCTCAACCTGCCCGCGCGCGAAAAAATGACCTCGCCGAAGTACCAGGAGTTTGGGCCCGAGCGCATACCGGTCGCGACACCGGCACCCGGGGTCACGGTGAAAGTGATCGCTGGACGGGTGGACGGGGTGGCAGGTCCGATCTCCCAGCCGGCGACCGACCCGACCTACCTCGACATCGCTCTCGAGCCCGGTGTGGAGTTCACGCAGTCGCTGCCGACCGACTACGCGGCATTCCTCTATGTGTTCGAGGGGACGCTGCAGGTCGGCGACTCGGCCGAGGCGAGCGTGCTCCGTACGCACGAGCTCGGAGTGCTCGGGGAAGGCGCGCAGATCCGGCTCAAGGGTCTCACTGCCGGGACGGGCGGTAAGGTCGCGCGAGCCATCCTGGTCGCGGGGCGCCCGCTGCGTGAGCCGGTCGCGAAGTACGGCCCCTTCGTGATGAATACGCGCGAAGAGTTGCAGCAGGCGTTCGAGGATTTCCAGCGCGGGAGGTTCTGAGCCCGCGGCGGCGGGCGAACCCCTCTAGGCACGAAGATCGAATTCGCGCTGTTGCCGCGGAGGAAAGCGGTGTTAGCGCCGGTCGCCAGCGGCGAGCGAGGCGGCAGCGAACACCGCGAGCGCCGCTTCACCGCGGTGGAGCTGCAGCGGGTGCCTCTTCCCTGTGTACCGCCGCCGCGATCGGGCCTGCACAGGCGACGGCCAAGGTGACGAGCAGCGAACACTAGAGCTCATCACGGAATGAGCAAATTGCGGCGGCAGCCATCTTGCCATTGTTCCGGCGGTGTGCGACGGGTGCCGCGCGATCCATTGCATCATCAAATACAACTTGTTCCGATGAGGATCGTTCGCTACTTTCTCGTCGGAGCGGTAGCAGCGGCGCTAGAAATCGGCCTATTCGGATTATCAGTTGAGAGCTAACGTCGTTTTTGAGGCAATTGCTCGATGACCTGGAGCGCGCGCAGCGGTCGGGGCGCTCAGACGCAGCCTCTTCGAAACGAGCCACGCCTGGCACCACCAGACTCCGCCGTTCCTGGAGGCTTATGAGATTGCATGCCGAGCGTTCGGGCGCGTGCCAAGTCCCTGGTGACCATGTCCATCGACTGCCGCTGACGTGAGTAGTGGCTCTACAGTGGCAAAGGCGACGGATCTCCTGTCATTAGAGGCCGGCGCCACGGGAGCCGTTTTGCTGTTGGCGATCGGCTACCTGCTGGTCGGCTACTTGACGCTTTCTCCCGGGCACGCTTGGGGGGATGACTGGGCTCAGTACGTGGGCCACGCACGCAACCTCGCTGCCGGTCGCGCGTACTCGGACACCGGGTACATCTTCAACCCCGATATCCCGGTCGTCGGGCCTCCCAGCTTCCCTCCGGGATTGCCGCTGCTCCTCGCACCGATCGTCAGGGTTTACGGGCTCGATATCATTGCCCTGAAGTGTGTCCCACTCGTCTGCATGACGGCAGCGATTCTAATGACCTTCATGCTGTTCCGGCAGGCGCTGGGCGCCGGGGTAGCGTCCGCGGCGGCATTCCTCTTCGGCCTCCACTTCTTCTCCTGGTGGCTGCGCGAAGACATAATGTCCGAGCCGCCCTACATTCTCTGGACTCTCGTTGCTCTCTATTTTGCCTCGCGGCGCGTGCACAACCGCGGCGTCGTCACTGCGGCATTCTGCGGGCTGTTTGCCTATGCGGCTTTCGCGACACGGCCTATCGGCATTGTTCTCATCACGGCCGTTCTGATACACGAACTTGCACAGCGCGGGTTCTTCAGTTGGAGATTTCTCTGCATGGCAGGAATTCCAATAGCGGGCATTGCGCTGCAGAGACATTTTCTGGTGCTGGCCGATTATTCATCGCAGCTGCATGTTCCGGCGATGACTGAGTTGACAGGAAACATAATCGGCTACTGGAAGGCCACCGCAGACCTCTTCCCTCTCAAAGGTAAGCTATCGCTGCTCTCACCCCTCGCACTCGCCGCATTGACGTCGCTGGGCATCAGTTACCGGCTGCGGGCCACCAAAGACCAGATCCCGTCGGCCGCCTCGCGCCAACTCGCGATCTCGCGTCCATGGATACTGTTCCAACGGATTCCGGTTGACCTTTGGTATTCAGGGTTGTACCTGGCTGCACTCGTGGTTCTCCCGTTTGCACAAGAGCCGCGTTACCTTGTGCCGATCCTGCCAATTGTGTGCGCCTACATCGTCTATGGGATAGTCCGCAGTCTCCAGACGACGCGCCACGGACGGCCCGCTATCCTTGCTCTGTGCTGCGCGTGCCTCGGCTACTACGCTGCGCTGCACTGGTGGGCGCATCGTGGCACGCGAGAGGGCGACGACGCGCTCTGCCGTGATTGTCGCGCAATGTATGCGTTCATAAGCCACAACACGGAGCCGGATGCACGGGTCGCCTTTGCCAAACCGCGGGCGCTCGCATTGCTGGCGGACCGGCCCGCGTGGGTCTGGGCAAGCACGCAGAACCAGCGATTCGACTGGGAAGCGTTGCTACGCACACGCATCAACTACATAGTGCTCGTGCCCCCCAAGCATGTGTTGGCGTCGAGGTATCCGGCTGAACTGAGCTGGGATGCGTGGCGTTCGAACCCGAGGTTGGACCTGGTGTTCGAGAACGCGTCGTTTCGGGTGCTGCGATTCAAAGGTAGACCGGAGTCGAAGGGGGAGTAACGGTCAAGACCTACGCTCACGAAATAGTCCCGCGGCTACCGGTTGCACTACCGCCGAAGCCAGGGGCGCGGGGGTCTCTCGCCTACTTAGGCTTGAGCTGTACCGCACCCCCGAGACGCCCGGCGACCAGCTCCGCATCCTGATGGGTGTGCTTGCGACTTCGCGCGCTATCGCGGCGCAAACCGCGCCCCCATTCCGCCCTTATGAGCATACCGTGGCGTTGTCAAGCACGGCTGTCGCAAGCGTAGCACTCAGGCACCCTGCAGAGCCCGGCGTCGAAACTGCTATCTGTGGCACCCGTGCAACGCACGGATCGCGTGCACAATGCCAGGATGGATGAGCTCGGATACTGAGTGCCCGGGGCTTACTTAGGGGCATGACACTCGGCCTGTCGATCGATCGAACGCTGGCGCTTGCCCGGCGGGTAGTCGTGCCGCTCCTGGTTCTGTTGTTGATGCTTCCCGCGCTTGCCGGTGCCTCCGTCTCCTCCCCCGGGGATGCGCAGTCGGATGACACCGAGGCGCCACCCTCCGGCTCGACTTTGCATCCCTCGGGTAGCGCGCCGCCCGGACCAACAGCGGGCGTCCCCTCGCCCGAGGAGCTCGAAGCCGCCGGTGCCGTCATCGGCGAGGTGCTCATCGACAATCAGAACATCTTCAATCTCGAGGACCCCAAGGACGATAACTGGGCGTTCCGCGCGGCGGATGCGCTGCACCCCAAGACCCATGCCGATGTCATCCGCCACCAGCTGCTGTTCAAGCCGGGCGACCGCTACAGCCGCCGGCTGATCGATGAGTCCGAGCGGATCCTGCGAGCCGATGGCTACTTCTACGACGCCTGGATCCGCGAGGTCAGTTATCACGACCATCAGGTCGATCTGCGCGTCACCACGCGCGATGTCTGGACACTGAACCCAGGCTTCAACTACAGCCGCTCCGGCGGCACCAACTCCGTCGGGGTGCAGCTGGAAGACAGCAACTTCCTCGGTTCCGGTGCCGACTTCAAGGTGTTCCATTCCGTCACCGTCGATCGCACCTCGACCGGCCTGCAGGGGATCAGCCAGCATGCCTTCGGCACCTGGATCTCAGGGGCGGCCACCTTTGCCAACAACAGCGACGGCTACCTGCGCGAGCTTTCGGTGCAACGGCCGTTCTATGCCCTCAATACGCCCTGGGCCGCGGGCGTCTACGGCATCGATGACCTGCAGAACGATTCCCTCTGGGACCGCGGCCAGATCATCGACAAGTTCCGTGACCTGCATCAGGGCGCACAGGTCTACGGCGGCTGGTCCTCAGGGGTGCAGAACGGGTGGGTGCGCCGCTGGAGCACCGGCTTCACCTACGACGAGCACAACTTCGGGCCGGCCAGCAACTGGTCGGGCGTGTCCCTGATACCCGAGGACCGGCGCTTCCTCTATCCGTGGGTGCAGTTCGATCTGATCCAGGACGACTATGTTCGAATGATCAACCACGACCAGATCGTGCGCACCGAGGACTTCTACCTCGGCACCTCCTTCAGCACGCGAGTGGGTTTCGCGGCCTCGAGCTTCGGCTCGAGCAGCAGTGCGCTTCTTTTCCAGACCTCCGCGTCGACCGGCCTTGGCGGCGACGGCCGCTCGCTGACACTGTTGTTTTGGGACTTCTCCGGACGCGTCACCGAGGGGGCGCTCTACAACGGTGTCATGGACGCCTCGGTGCGCTACTACAACAAAGAGAGCAAGAACTGGCTGTTCTTCACGGCGCTCTCGGGCACCAAGGGCTGGCGGCTCGATCTCGACAACCAGATCACGCTCGGCGGTGACTCGGGGCTGCGGGGCTACCCGCTGCGATACCAGGACGGTACCGAGCGTGCGCTCTTCACGGTGGAGCAGCGCTACTTCACCGACTGGTACGTGTTCCGACTGTTTCGCATCGGCGGAGCGGTGTTCTTCGATGCGGGGCGCACCTGGGGACGGGCACCGCTCGCTGCCCCGAGCCTGGGCCTCCTCACCGATGCGGGCTTTGGTCTGCGCATCGGCAACGCCCGCTCAGGGCTCGGTAACGTCATCCATGTCGATCTCGCCTTTCCCTTCAACGGCGATCCGACGATCAAGCGCGTGCAGTTCCTGGTCCAGACCGAGCACAGCTTCTAGCAGGTTCGCGCCCGCCGCGACGGGCCCGGAACCTTCGGCACGGGGTGTTCAGCGCTTCGCTGCCGGCGGCGGTGGAGCCGGCGCGCGGCTGCTGGTGGCCGCGGGTATCTGGGCCGGCATGGTATCGACCGACAGGGTAAAGGTGCGCTTTTCGGCGCCCTGCAGGGCGCCGACGCTCACCACCTGCCGTGTGACCTCCTCGCCCCGATCGTTGCGGATCGAGATGACGACGAAGTACTCCCACGCCTCCTCGACCGGCGGGTGGCGGATGACGCCCTCGACGCGCAGCGCCGACTTGGCCGCCACCTGGCGCTTCGCCGCTTCCTGGTCGAAGCGCAGGTGGTGGAGGCAGCCCGGGCAGATGCTCAGGCTTTCAAGGATCGTCGCCTTACAGTGCGGACAGGTGCGCGTCTTGCCCGCGATCACCGGGCGAGAGGCGACGTTCATGCGTTGCCGAAGCCCTTGGTCTCGGTCTTCGCGCGCGTCTCGCCGTCGTAGCCGAATTCGACCTGGCCACGCATGCGTGAGCCGGCGGCAACGGTGAGCTGGCCGGCCTTGACGTCGCCATTGATCACGCCGGTCTCGAGCAGTTCGACCCGCTTGGCGTTCTCGATGTTGCCGATGAGCTCCCCGCCCACGCTCACCACGTTTGCCTTGACGTGCCCCTCGAGGCGCGCGCCGGATTCGAGGCTGACGTTACCATCGACCTGCACGTCGCCCTTGAAGCGTCCGGCAATGCGGATGTGACCCGAGCCGACGATCTTTCCCTCGATCGTGAGATCGGCGGAAATGTGTGATTCCCGGGGTTCAGCGCGCTGTGCCGGAGCCGGTGCAGGCCGGCGCGGCGCCTCGGGAGTCAGGGAGGCTACGTTGGTCTTCTCCGGCTCCCGCGGATGGTACGGCGTTGGGGCGATTCCGGGAGAATTCGTCGTGGCGGGGCTGGTTCCGGGGGGTGAGTCTTTCCAAAGAGCCATGGGTATTCCTGCAGTGATTGAACGGTGGAAGGTACCTTCGGGTCCGGCATCAGACCAGTGTCTCCGTGTGCAGACAAGGTCCCCCACGCTAGAGTTCACGGCCGCCGGACCCTAAGAGCGGGTGAGTGTAGTCCGATCCCGGTGCTCAAAGCATGTCGGGCCTCTCACTCCGCACCTCGGCACCATTCCCTGGTACGGAGAGCGGAACCGCGTGAGCCCGAGACTCGTCCACCTGATCGCCGCCGCGCGCCCCAATTTCATGAAGGTGGAGCCGCTCTACCACGAGCTGGCGGGCCAGAGCGGGTGCGCGCTCGTCGGGGCGAACCTGTGTGTCCCGTCGTGCGCCTCGACGCCGGGCTGCGAACTGGGACGGGCGGATGCCCGGAGCGATCAATCGCCGGGTGACCGATGCCGTCGGCGAGCTGCCCTGGACGCCGTCCAGGGATGCCGACGCCACGCTCTCCTCGCCGCGCGATTGCGCGGGAACCCCGCGGGCTAGCCGTCGATGAGCTTCAGCACTTCGGCCGTCTTCTCGCGCATGAGGGGCTCACTGCCGCGGGATTCCACGTTGAGGCGCACCAGCGGCTCGGTGTTCGAGCCGCGCAGGTTGAAACGCCACTCGGGGAATTCCATCGAGAGGCCGTCCGTGAGATCGACGCTCCGCGCCGCGCTCTCGTAGTGCGCGCGCACCCGGGCGAAGATCGAGCGGGCATCGCCCGCAAGGTGCCGGTTGATCTCGCCGCTCGCCGGGAAGAGGCGCATGCGCTCACCGACGAGCGCCGAGAGCGGCTGCCCGCTCTCGCTCATCACCGCCAGCACCAGCAGCCACGGAATCATGCCGCTGTCGCAATACGAGAAGCGGCGGAAATAATGGTGCGCGCTCATTTCCCCGCCGTAGACCGCATCCGCCTCGCGCATCTTCTGCTTGATGAACGCATGCCCCGACTTGCACAGCACCGCCGTGCCGCCGTGGCGGCGAACGATGTCGAGGGTGTTCCAGGTGAGCCGCGGGTCGTGGACGATGCGCGCTCCCGGCTCCTGCTCGAGGAAGGTCTCGGCAAGGAGCCCCACGAGGTAGTAACCCTCGATGAACCGTCCCGCCTCGTCGAAGAAAAAGCAGCGATCGTAATCGCCGTCCCAGGCGAGTCCCACGTCCGCGCCGCTCGCGCGCACCGCGGTCGCGGTGGCGGCGCGGTTCTCCTCCAGCATCGGGTTCGGTACGCCGTGCGGGAAGGTGCCATCGGGCTCGTGGTTCACCTTGATGAACTCAAACGGCAGGTGCGGCTCGAGCGCATCGACGATGAGCCCGGCACCGCCGTTGCCGGCATTCACGACGACCTTCAGCGGGCGCAGCCGCCCGACATCGAGGTAGCCCAGCAGGTGCCCGAGGTACTCGCTGCGGATATCGAGCGGGCGCTCGCTCCCCGCGCGGGCGGCCTTCCCCGGGAGTTGCCCCCCCTCGATGAGCGCGCGCATCTCCCGGAGGCCGGTGTCGGCGCTGATGGGGCGCGCTCCCTCGCGCACGAACTTCATGCCGTTGTAGTCCGAGGGGTTGTGACTCGCAGTCACCATCACGCCGCCGTCGAGCCTCGCGGCGAAGGTTGCGAAATAGGCGCCCTCGGTGCCCCACAGGCCGATATCGAGCACATCGGTCCCGCAGTCGCGCAGCCCCCGCTTGAGGGCGGCGGCCAGCGCCGGGCTCGAGAGGCGGATGTCGCGGCCGACCGCCACACGCTGCGGCTTCACGAACGCCGCGTAGGCGCGTCCGATGTCGTAAGCGAGTGACTCGTCTATCTCCTCGGGGATGCGGCCGCGGATGTCGTAGGCCTTGAAGGAATCGAGACTGCTCATGCTGCCTCGAGGATCAGGTGTTCGTTCCCTTGCGTCCGTAGACATCCTCGAAGCGCACGATGTCATCCTCGCCCAGGTAGGAGCCGGACTGCACCTCGATGATCTCGAGCGCGATCATGCCGGGGTTCTCGATGCGGTGCCTGACGCCAATCGGGATGTAGGTCGACTGGTTCTCCTCGAGCAGGAACACGTCCTCGCCACGGGTGATGCGCGCGGTCCCCGCCACCACCACCCAGTGCTCGGCGCGATGGTGGTGCATCTGCAGCGAGAGAGTCGCACCGGGCTTGACCTTGAGTCGCTTCACCTGGAAACGCCCGCCCGCGTGGATGCTGTCGTAGCTGCCCCATGGACGGAATACCTCGCGGTGCAGTGAGTGCTCGTAGCGACCGCGCTCCTTCAGCAGCTGCACGAGCTTCTTCACATCCTGCACGCGGTTCCTCGGCGCGACCAGCACCGCGTCCTTGGTCTCGACCACCACGTGATCCCGCACCCCGACGGCAGTCACCAGGCGGCTCTCGGAGTAAAGGTAGCTGCCCTGTGTGTCCTCGAGGATCACATCGCCGTGGGTGACGTTGCCGTGGGCATCCGCTTCACTCGCCGCATGGAGCGCGGACCACGAGCCGACATCGCTCCAGCCGGCGCTGAGTGGCACCACGACCGCGTCCGCGGTCTTCTCCATCACCGCGTAATCGATCGAATCGGCGGGACAGGCTTCGAAGGCGGCGGCGGCGATGCGCGTGAAGTCGAGATCCGCCTGCGCGGTGCCGAATGCCGCTTCGCAGATGCGCGCCATCTCCGGCTGGAAGCGCTGGAGCTCCTGCAGATAGCGCCGTGCGCGGAACACGAACATGCCACTGTTCCAGTAATAGTCCCCGGAGGCGACGAACTCGCGGGCGCTCTCGGAGTTGGGCTTCTCTACGAACCGTGCGATGCGAAAGGCTGCCCCGCTCGGTGCGCCGCGCTGGATGTAGCCGTAGCCGGTCTCGGGCGCGTCTGCGACCACACCGAAGGTCGCGAGCTGCCCCGCCTCGGCGGCGGCAATGGCGGTGCGCACGGCACGCTGGAACGCTGCGACGTCCCGAATCACGTGGTCGGCGGGCAGGACCAGCAGCACCGGGTCCACCGCGTTGGCATCGCTGCCGACGCCTTTCAGTGCCGCGTGCGCGGCCAGCGCGATCGCGGGTGCGGTATTGCGGCCAAAGGGCTCGAGGACGGTCGCCCGCGGGGTGATGCGCAGCTGGCGCATCTGCTCGGCGACGAGGAACCGATGCGCCTCGTTGCACACGATCACCGGCGGAGCAGCCGTGAGCCCCTCGAGACGCAGCACCGTCTGCTGCAGCAGGGTGCGGGTACCGGTGAGCGGCAACAGCTGTTTGGGATACAGCTCACGCGACAGCGGCCACAGCCGCGTGCCAGCGCCGCCGGAGAGAATGACTGGAGTGAGCACGCCTCGCGGACCCTGGCAGCCGCCTCAGGCTGCCGTCGGCAGTTTACCGCGCCCGACGGCGTAATAGGTGAGCCCGAAGCGGCTCACCATCGCCGGGTCGTAGAGATTGCGGCCATCGAAGATGACCGGCGCCTTGAGGAGCTCCCGCAGCCGCTCGAAATCCGGGCTGCGGAACTCCTGCCACTCGGTGACGATGGCGAGCGCATCCGCCCCGCGTGCGGCGTCGTACGCGGTCTTCGCGAGTGTGAACGCCGCAACGCCGGCGTAGAGACGTTGCGCCTCGGGACCGGCCACCGGGTCGTAGGCGTGCACGCGGGCGCCCGCCTCGAGGAGCAGCTCGATCAGAGTGCGCGAGGGTGCCTCGCGCATGTCGTCGGTGTTCGGCTTGAAGGCGAGCCCCCAGAGCGCGAGCGTGCGCCCGGTGAGGCCGCCGCTGAAGTGCCGCTGCATCTTGTGGAACAGCACCTCCTTCTGTCGCGCGTTCA
>Ga0318566_10000239_pt1 | contig 12688 bp, 10 predicted proteins | sample GRESIP066b5f22_FD_203492 | JGI IMG/M metagenome (GOLD analysis project Ga0318566, IMG submission 203492) | Tropical soil microbial communities from Luquillo Experimental Forest, Puerto Rico - GRE.SIPMG.066b5f22 | ecosystem: Environmental > Terrestrial > Soil > Tropical forest > Bulk soil... | reverse complement strand
CAGGACCATCGTCTGCGCCAGCGCCGCATCGAGTTTCGCGAGCGCTTCATCGCGGTCCGTGCCGTGGGCGATCACCTTGCTCAGCATCGGGTCGTAGTCGCTGCCGACCAGCGTGCCCGCCAGCAGAGACGAGTCCACCCGCACGCCGTCGCCGGACGGTTCGAAAACCTGCAGCACCTGACCGCCCGTGGGCAGAAATCCGCGCGCGGGGTCCTCCGCGTATAGCCGGGCCTCGATCGCATGCCCGCGCAATTCGATCTCGTCCTGGGCGAACGCCAGCTTCTCCCCGGCGGCCACCCGTAACTGCCACTCCACCAGGTCCAGGCCGGTGACCGCCTCGGTGACCGGATGTTCCACCTGCAGGCGGGTATTCATCTCCATGAAGAAGAACTCGTCCGGGCGCTCGGCGGACACGATGAACTCCACGGTGCCCGCACCGACGTAGTCGACGCTGCGGGCGGTATTGCAGGCCGCCGCCCCGATCCGCGCGCGAGTGGATGTGTCGAGCAGCGGCGAGGGCGCCTCCTCGATGACCTTCTGGTGGCGCCGTTGCAGGCTGCATTCACGCTCGCCGAGATGTACGACGTTGCCGTGAGTGTCGGCCAGCACCTGCACCTCGATATGCCTGGGCCGCAACACGAACCGCTCCAGGAACAGCGTGTCGTCACCAAACGACGAAGCGGCCTCCCGCCGAGCACTCACCAGCGCCCCGCGCAGCCTGGCCGGGTCTTCCACCAGCCGCATGCCCTTGCCGCCGCCGCCGGCCGAGGGCTTGATCAACACCGGATAGCCGATTTCTTCGGCCGCCGCGACGAGGTCGTCGTCGGTCAGTCCCGGCTTCGCCACCCCGGGCACCACGGGTACGTCGAAGGCGGCCACCGCGTTCTTGGCTGTGATCTTGTCGCCCATCACCTGTATCGCCAACGCCGGCGGCCCCAGGAACACCACCCCGGCGCGTTCGCATGCGGCGGCGAAATCGGCGTTCTCCGAAAGGAACCCATAGCCCGGATGGATCGCCTGGGCTCCCGTGCGCACCGCGGCGTCGACCACCTTGTCGATGTCCAGGTAGCTCTCGCGCGCCGCTGCGGGCCCCAGGCGGACGGCCGTGTCGGCCTCGAGCACGTGTCGCGCGTCAGCGTCGGGGTCGCTGTAGACGGCGACCGATCGGATTCCCAGCCGGCGCAAGGTCCGGATCACCCGCACCGCGATCTCGCCGCGATTCGCCACCAATACGGTCTCAAACACTGCACTCACATCCGAAAGACGCCGTAGGAGACCGGTTCCAGCGGCGCATGGGCGCACACCGAAAGGGCAAGCCCGACAAACGTTCTGGTGTCGGCCGGGTCGATGATGCCGTCGTCCCACAGGCGGGCCGTCGAGTAGTACGGGTTGCCCTGGTCCTCGTACTGCTGACGGATGGGCGCCTTGAAAACCTCCTCCTCGTCGGCCGACCACGGTTTGCCCGCCGCACTGAGCTGCTCACCGCGTACGGTGGCCAGCACCGACGCCGCCTGCTCGCCACCCATCACCGAGATCCGCGCATTGGGCCACATCCACAAGAAGCGCGGCGAATACGCCCTTCCGCTCATCGAATAGTTGCCCGCGCCATAGGATCCGCCGATCACGACGGTCAGCTTGGGCACCCGGGCGCAGGCCACCGCGGTGACCATCTTGGCGCCATGCTTGGCGATGCCACCGGCCTCGTAGTCGCGTCCGACCATGAAGCCGGCGATGTTCTGCAGAAACAGCAGCGGAATCTTGCGTTTGTCGCACAGCTCGATGAAATGTGCGCCCTTCAAAGCGGATTCGCTGAACAGCACGCCGTTGTTGGCGATGATCCCGACGGGGTGGCCGTGGATGCGCGCGAACGCGGTCACCAGCGTCTTGCCGTATTTGGCCTTGAATTCGCTGAATTCGCCGCCGTCGACCAGCCGCACGATGACCTCGTGAACGTCGTAGGGCGTCCGCGGGTCCGGAGGCACGACGTCGTAGAGCTCCGTCTGCGCATGGTTGGGCTCCACCGTGCGGCGCACGTCCCATTGGCTGGGCTCACGCGGGCCGAAGGTCGCCGCGATCGAGCGGACGATCCGCAGCGCGTGCTCGTCGTCGTCGGCGAGATGGTCGGTCACACCGGACACGCGGGAGTGTAGGTCGCCGCCACCGAGCTCCTCGGCCGTGACGATCTCGCCGGTGGCGGCCTTGACCAGTGGTGGGCCGCCGAGAAAGATCGTGCCCTGCTCGCGCACGATGACGGCCTCGTCGCTCATCGCGGGCACGTAGGCGCCGCCCGCCGTGCACGAACCCAGCACCGCGGCCACCTGCGGAATGTTTTTGGCGCTCATGGTCGCCTGGTTGTAGAAGATCCGCCCGAAATGCTCGCGGTCGGGAAACACCTCGTCTTGCCGCGGCAGGAAGGCGCCCCCGGAATCCACTAGGTAGATGCAGGGCAACCGATTCTGCAGCGCGACTTCCTGCGCGCGCAGGTGCTTCTTGACCGTCATCGGGTAGTAGGTGCCGCCCTTGACCGTGGCGTCGTTGGCGACGATCACGCACTCGCGCTCCGACACCCGGCCTATCCCGGTGATGATCCCGGCCCCGGGCGACTCATCCTCATACATGCCGTTGGCCGCCAGCGGGGCCAGCTCCAAAAACGGGCTGCCCGGATCGAGCAGGCGGTCCACCCGCTCGCGGGGCAGCAGCTTGCCGCGGCTGACGTGGCGTTCCCGCGCGCGTTCGTTGCCGCCAAGAGCCGCGGCCGTCAGCTTGGCATTCAACTCAGAAACCAGCCGGCGGTGCTCGTCCGCGAACGACGGCGCCTCAACAGCGCTTGTCACCGAGCCTCCTTGCCGTCGGGGCGGTTCTCGATTTCAGTTAATCTTGATTAACTGGGGTGAGAATACCATCGCCCACGGCGCCGCGTCCAGGGACGGATCAGGCGCTCAGCCTCTGCCACCCAGGTACTCGATCGCCTGCTGCCGCATCTCGGTTTTACGGACCTTCCCGGTGACGGTCATCGGGAACTCGTCGACGATCCGCAGGTAACGCGGGATCTTGAACCTGGCGATCCGGCCCGTACAGAACTCCCGCAACCCCTCGATGGTCAGCGTCGGCGCCCCTTCGCGCAGCATGATCACCGCCATCACTTCCTCGCCATACCTAGCGTCGGGCACCCCGATGACGTGGCCGTCGACGATATCGGGATGGGTATAGAGAATCTCCTCGATCTCGCGGGGGGAGATGTTCTCGCCGCCGCGGACGATGATGTCCTTGAGTCGGCCGGTGATCTGGACGTACCCATAAGGGTCCATCGCGGCCAGATCCCCGGTGTGCATCCAGCCGTCCGCGTCGACCACCTCGGCGGTGCGCTCCGGGTCGTTCCAATACCCGGCCATCACTGAGTAGCCCCGCGTACAGAACTCGCCGGCCACCCCGCGGGGCACGGTCTGGCCCGTCGCCGGGTCCACCACCTTGATTTCCAGATGCGGGCCCACCCGGCCGACGGTGCCGACGCGCCGCTCCAGCGCATCGTCGGTGCGCGTCTGCGTCGAAACGGGGCTCGTTTCCGTCATGCCGTAGCAGATGGACACGCCCGGCATGTGCATGCGCTCGATCACCTTGCGCATCACCTCGACCGGGCACGGCGAGCCGGCCATGATGCCGGTGCGCAGGCTGCTCAGGTCGTAGTCGGCGAATTCCGGCAGGCCGAGCTCGGCGATGAACATCGTCGGGACGCCGTAGAGGCTGGTGCACCGTTCGGCCTGCACCGCCCGCAGCGTGGCGTCCGGCTCGAAGGCCTGCGCGGGAATCACCATGCAGGCGCCGTGACTGGTGGCCGCCAGATTGCCCATCACCATGCCGAAGCAGTGATAGAAGGGCACCGGGATGCAGATGCGATCCTCCGCCGTGTAGTCGAGCAGTTCGCCCACCAGGTAGCCGTTGTTGAGGATGTTGCGGTGACTCAACGTGGCGGCCTTCGGGTATCCCGTTGTGCCGGAGGTGTATTGGATGTTGATCGGATCGTGGCGGTCTAGCGCCGCGGCGACCTGCCCCAGCGCGGTTGGGTCGATTTCCGTAGCGACCAGCTCGTCCCAGCGCTCGCTTTCCAGGAACACCACGTCGCGCAGCCCGGGGCAACGGCCCGTCACCTCGTCCAGCATCGCGGCGTAGTCCGAAGTCTTGAAGTTGCGCGCGGCAATCACCATCGTGGCCCCGGATTGCCTTAGCGCATACTCCAATTCGACGGCGCGATAGGCGGGGTTGACAGTCACCAGGATCGCGCCGATGTCGGCAGTCGCGTACTGGACCAGCACCCACTCCCACCGGTTCGGCGCCCAGATGCCGACCCGATCGCCCACGCCGATCCCGGCCCGCAGGAATCCTGTGGCCAGTCGGCGCACAGAGCCCAGAAGTTCGGCGTAACTCCAGCGTCGCCCGGCAGCGAAGTCGACGAGTGCGTCCCGTTGCGCATGCTTGGCGGCGTTATCGGCGAAGTTGGCGCCGATCGTCGTCTCGAGCAGCGGAGGCTTGCTCGGTCCGCGATCAGAGGAGAGCGGGTTGTGTGCGGCTCCTGCGGCTGCCACGGTTCCTCCGGTTAACAGCGAATAACTCATGCTACGTTAGTGGCGATTAACCGACCGGACAATCGCGGACGGAGGCCCGTCGTGACAACGTCCGCCCCAGAGGGCCAGCCTCGCGACACCCCAAATCGCCGCAGCCAATTGAAATCCGACCGGCGGTTGCAACTTCTGTCGGCCGCCGAACGGCTGTTCGCCGAACGCGGTTTCCTGGCGGTGCGCCTCGAGGACATCGGCGCCGCCGCCGGCGTCAGCGGTCCGGCCATCTACCGGCACTTCCCCAACAAGGAGTCACTGCTCGTCGAGTTGCTGGTCGGGATCAGCGCCAGGTTGCTCGCCGGTGCCCGGGACGTGCGCGCCCGCAGCGCCGACGCGGCCGCCGTGCTGGACGGGCTCATTGACTTCCACCTCGACTTTGCGCTGGGCGAACCGGACCTGATCCGTATCCAGGACCGCGACCTTGCGCACCTGCCCGAGGCGGCCGAAAGGGAGGTGCGCAAAGCGCAGCGCCAGTATGTCGAGGTCTGGGTCGGTGTCCTGCGCGAGCTGAACCCCAAGTTGGCCGAGGCCGATGCCCGGTTGACGGCGCATGCGGTTTTCGGCCTGTTGAACTCGACACCGCACAGCATGAAGGCGGGCGAAAACTCGCGGACCAAGCCGACGGGAGTGGCGCGGTCACGCGCCGTCATGCGGGCGATGACCGTCGCCGCGTTGCTGGCCAGCGATAATTGCCACTAGCGTCGGCCCAGGTACCCTGCAAGCCATGAGGTGGAGATGAACGATCCACGCCGACCCGAGCGGATCGACCCTCCCCGGTATCCGCCGCCGGTTGACCCGGCATACGCCGAACAAGCTCCCTACGCACCCACCTACGGCGGGCAGACTCCGCAATGGGCACCGAACTTTAACGAAACCAACCCGACCACACGGCTGCCGCCGTACTGGCAGCAAGACCTGCCTCCCTCGGGTGAGCTGCCTCCGCAGGGTCTGGCTCCCCCGGCGGCGCGCGGCCCGAAGTCGCCGCGCGGGTTGTGGATCGGCGCCGGCTTGGCGTTCCTGTTGGCCGTCGCGCTCGTGACCGCGCTGGTACTCGCCAACAACGCGATCAAGACTCAGACCGCCGTCCCCCCGTTGCCCGCCATGCCCGAGCCGAGTCCGAGCACACCGACCACATCGACGCGGGCTTCACGCTTGCCCCTTCCTCCCGTCATCCCCGCGCCGGTGCCGCCCAGCGACTCCGGCACTCCCACCGAGACGACCGGCCCGGCCACGATGCAGAGCGTCGTCTACAACGTCACCGGCGAAGGTCGCGCGATCAGCATCATGTACATCGACACCGGCGACGTCTTACAGACCGAGTTCAACATCGCATTGCCGTGGACCAAAGAGGTCAGCCTGTCGACGTCGGCCGTCCATCCGGCAAACGTCACGATCGTGAACATCGGCCACGACGTCACCTGTTCGGTCACCATTGCCGGGGTCCAGGTAAGCCAGCACGTCGGGGTGGGCATCACAATCTGCGACGCGAGAGGCTAAACTTTCGACGACTGTTCCGTTACGGCCTTGGCGCGCACCGGAACTCGGACCGCCAGCATCGCCAGCAACCCGGCGATCAGCACCAGGCAGATCCCGCCAAGGCCGGCGCGGACGGCGCCGAATGCGTCGACGAAGACGGAGAACAGCCACGGCGCCACGAACGCGACGGCGCGTCCAGTCATCGTGTAGAGGCCGAACGCGACCCCTTCCCTGCCGTCCTTCGCCATCTGCAACAACAGGGCGCGCGCCGATGACTGCGACGGCCCGATGAACATGCAGAGCAGCAGTCCGCATATCCAGAAGGCGACCGGACCGGACAGCACCAGCATCGTCAGCACCACCGTGACGATCGCCAGCAACGACCCCACGATGACCGGTTTGGATCCGATCCGGTGGTCGACGAACCCACCCAACACGGCGCCCACCGCGGCGACCACGCTGGCCACCACACCGAATATGAGCACGTTGGCCTGCGAGATGCCGTAGACCTTGACGCCCAGCACCGCGCCGAACGCGAAAATCGCGGCAAGGCCGTCCCTGAAGAGCGCACTGGCGAACAGGAAGTAGACCACGTTGCGGTCGCGCCGCCATTCCGCGGAGACCTCACTCCACAGCTTGCGGTAGCCGCCCAGCATGCTCGTCGGCGCGTGCACCTCCGCGGGCTCGGGTAATCGGTGTGCGACCAGCAGCAGTGGCAGTGCCAACACCGCCAGCCAGGCGGCGGCCACCAGCATCGCCTCCCGGACGTAGAGCCCGTCGTGAACCGGTACCCGCAACAGCCCACGCACCGCACCCGGGCCTGAGCCCGATCCGGAGATGAATACCGTATAGACCAAAAGCAGCAGCAGGACGCTGCCGAAGTAACCCGATGCCCAGCCCAGGCCCGAAATGCGGCCGGCGGTCTGCGGCGTCGAGAGCTGGCGCAGCATCGCGTTATACGGGACGCTGGCCAGGTCACCGCACGCGGCCGTCGCGCCGAGCAGCACCAATCCGGCCCAGAAGTAGCCGGGGTGATCGCGAATCAAGAACATCGCGCACGTCAGCGCGACCGCCAGGCCGGTCAGCACCCCCAGGGCCACTCGCCTGCGATGCGGGGAGTCCACCCAGACGCCAACAGCCGGCGCCAGCAACGCGACACTCAACCCGGCGATGGCCCCGGCACGCCCCAGCCAGCTGGCCGGCGTGGTGGGGCCCGACAGCCCCGCTCCCACGCTGGTGGTCAGGTAGACGGAGAAGACGAAGGTCGCGACGATCGCGTTCAGACCGGTCGAGCCGCACTCCCATAGCGCCCACGCCACCACCCGAGACGGCAAAGGTGAAGCCGAACGCAACCCCCCCTGACTCATGCCCGGAACTCTATTCTTTGGGCGGCTGTCTACGATTGCCGCATGCCGATACCCGCTCCCAGCCCCGACGCGCGCGCCGTTGTCACCGGAGCTTCGCAGAATATCGGCGAAGCGCTGGCCACCGAGCTTGCCGCCCGGGGACACAGCCTGATCGTCACCGCGCGACGCGAGGACCTGCTCAATGACCTGGCCAGCAGGCTGGCCGACAAATATGGCGTCGTCGTCGAAGTGCGACCGGCCGACCTGGCCGATCCGGGCGAGCGGGCCAAACTGTGTGACGAACTGGCCGCGCGTCCCATTTCGATCCTGTGCGCCAACGCAGGTACCGCGACGTTCGGCCCGGTCGCGGGCCTCGACCCGGCGGGCGAGAAGGCCCAGGTACAACTGAATGCCATTGCGGTGCATGACCTTACGTTGGCGGTACTGCCGGGCATGATCGACCGCAAGGCCGGCGGCATCCTGATTTCCGGTTCGGCGGCGGGCAATTCGCCGATCCCCTATAACGCCACCTATGCCGCCACCAAAGCGTTCGTGAACACGTTCAGCGAATCGCTGCGCGGCGAACTGCGCGACTCCGGTGTGCATGTCACGTTGCTGGCACCGGGTCCGGTACGCACCGACCTTCCCGATGACGCCGAAAAATCGCTGGTCGAAAGGCTGGTGCCGGGTTTCCTGTGGATCTCCACGGAGCACACCGCCCGGGTGTCGCTGGATGCGTTGGCGCGCAACAAGATGCGTATCGTCCCGGGGTTGACGTCGAAAGCCATGTCGGTGGCTAGCGGGTATGCCCCACGCGCCATCGTCGCGCCGATTGTGGGCAGCTTCTACAAGAAGCTCGGCGGCGCGTAGGCGCTACTTGCGGCCGCGTCCGCCGCCCAAGAGGCTGCGTACCAGTTCGCGTAGCACCGTATTGATGCCGCTTTTCACCGCCGAGTTCTCCAGCACTTGCTCCCACACCGCCGGCCCTTTCGGCTCCGCCGGCTCCGGCATCGGCGGAACCGGGGCATTCGGTGGGACCGGCGGGTAGCCGGACTGGGCCTGCGGCGCTTGCGGGTCTTGCGGCTCGGCCTGGGGCTGCGCCGGTTGTTCAGCCGTTTGGCCGTACTTCGCCTGCAGTGGACTGGATTTCACTGCGGCTTTCAACGCGTCGTCGTTGATGGCGCCCATCAGCGACCGCGGCACCCGCATCCGCGTCCACGCGACCGGTGTCGGTGCGCCCTTCTCGGACAGCACGGTGACGACGGCCTCGCCGATTCCCAGCGAGGTCAGCGCCGACTCCAGGTCATAGACATCGGTTTTCGGATAGGTGCGCACGGTCTTGCTCAGGGCCGCCTGGTCGTCGGGGGTGAACGCCCGCAACGCGTGCTGGACTCGGGCGCCCAGCTGGGACAGCACGTCATTGGGTATGTCCGTGGGCAACTGGGTGCAGAAGAAGACCCCGACACCCTTGGAGCGAATCAGTTTGACGGTCTGCTCGACCTGCTCGAGGAAGGCTTTCGATGCGTCGGTGAATAACAGGTGCGCCTCGTCGAAGAAAAACACCAGCTTGGGCCTGTCGACGTCACCGACCTCGGGGAGGGACGAGAACAGCTCGGTCAGCAGCCACATCAGGAAGGTGGAGAAGATGACCGGACGCAGCGGCTGACCACTGAACTCCAGCAGCGAAATGATGCCGCGTCCCTGATCGTCGCGCAGCAAGTCGTTCGGGTCGAGCTTCGGCTCGCCGAAGAACGTGTCGCCGCCCTCGCCGGCAAGGTTCACCAGCGCTCGCAGGAGGACACCGGCCGTCGTCGACGACACCCCGCCTAGGTCTTTCAGGTCGGCCTTTCCCTCGTCGCTGGCCAGGTGGCTGATGACACCGCGCAGATCGTCCAAGGTGACCAGCCGACGATTGGTTTTAGCCCAATGGAAGATTAGTCCCAGCGTAGACTCTTGAGTAGCGTTGAGCCCCAACACTTTCGATAAAAGAATCGGACCGAAGCTGTCAACCGTCGCCCGCACCGGCACGCCCACCCCTCCGGTGCCCAGCGACAAAAACTCCACCGGGAATCCCGTCGGCTCCCAATTGTCCCCAGTGTCTTTCGCGCGCGCGGCGGTCTTTTCGTTGGCCACTCCGGGCTGGGCCAGACCCGACAGGTCGCCCTTCACGTCGGCCATTAGCACCGGAACACCTGCCGCGCTGAGCTGCTCGGCGATCAACTGCAGCGTCTTGGTCTTGCCCGTTCCGGTCGCCCCGGCCACCAGGCCATGCCGGTTGATGGTGGCCAGCGGAATGCGAATCTGTGCGGTCGGGTCGGCCTCGCCGTCGACGACGACCGTGCCCAATTCGAGGGCCTTGCCTTGGACGGCATAGCCGCTCGCGATTCGCTTGGCGGGAGTTTCCGCTGATTCGGTGGTCATCCTGCCGCGCCCCTCTCCCCCAGTCGTTCCCCTCAAAATTCACCAACGCTCACACTACTTGCCGGGGGGAGGCAGCTGCATTGCCTGACGTGCGCCTACGCTGACGCTGTGCGCGACGAATTGGTGTGGATCGACTGCGAGATGACGGGGCTCGACCTGGAATCGGACAAGTTGATCGAGATCGCAGCCCTGGTCACCGACGCCGACCTGAACATTCTCGGCGACGGAGTCGACGTGGTCATCCACACCGACGACGCCACGCTGTCGTCGATGATCGACGTGGTCGCCGAAATGCACTCGCGCTCGGGGCTGATCGACGAGGTCAAAGCATCCACCGTGGACCTGGCGACGGCCGAGGCGATGGTGCTGGACTACGTCGCCACACACGTCAAGCAACCCAAAACGGCGCCGCTGGCAGGCAACTCGATTGCCACCGATCGCTCGTTCATCGCCCGTGACATGCCCAAGCTGGATTCGTACCTGCACTACCGGATGATCGACGTCAGCTCGATCAAAGAACTCTGCCGGCGCTGGTACCCGCGCATTTATTACGGCCAGCCGGCAAAGGGGCTCGCGCACCGGGCACTGGCCGACATCCACGAATCCATCCGCGAATTGCGGTTCTACCGACGCACCGCATTCGTGCTCCCGCCAGGGCCCTCTACCAGCGAAATCGAGGCAGTCGCTGCGGAGCTTCAGAACGGAGAAGTCGCGCCGGCAACAATCGATTCGGACACCGAGCCAACGACCGGCTAGTATCGACGTCGCCGCTCGTTGCCCCCGACCGAGGGCGGCTCGTGGCCATGGTGAGTGTAGTTCAGTTGGTAGAGCACCAGGTTGTGATCCTGGGGGTCGCGGGTTCGAGTCCCGTCACTCACCCCACAGATCAGAGGTGGTTTTGGGCCCCTCTGAGCCCTTTCCACCGAGCCGAGCGCAAGGGCGTCACTTATGCGCGCGAACCGGCGTCGAGAGATGTTGCGCGGCAAGGGATCTTTCCGGTGACGGTAGGGGTACGGTCGCCTCGCTGCGCTCATCCAACAATGCGTCCACAACGGAAGTGGACGGCAGTGGTCCACCCCACGCCCTTGCCGCCTGGCGGAGCAACGCCACAAACCGGAGTTCGGAGTCGATGGTCTCCTGGTTGCGCATGGGCCGAGGCTAGGCGCCCCGGGATTGGCCTACAAGTCACCCCGCCGCCTTCAGTCCCCTTTTCGTAACGCCCGCCTGGGCCGCCAGGGTGGCCCCGATGCGACGTTGGTCGTTATCCAGGCAGGAGAGGCCGCTTCAAGGTACAGACGATGCTCCATTCGAAATAATGGTCCCCGACGTTGTCATAGTCCTTGAAGTGGCGGGCGACTTGAACACGTTGCACCCCGGAGTTCACGATCTCCCACCCCTGATCGCCGTAGCCTTTCATCTGGCGACTCATCTCATCTATTACGGCTTCCAGAGACTCATTTGTGTAATGGATGAAGGTGGTCTCCCACCGCTGCGGGTACCACTTGCCGTCTGACGCCAACCACCAACCAGGCCCGGGTGAAGGAGTGCTCATGTCCGGGCACCCTACAGCGTCCACACTGCGCACAAATGAATTAATCACCGATCGACGAGGATGATGAGACCGTCGCCAGTGTGCGGGCCCGCGGCTGCTGTATTGCCGGGGAGTTTCAACCCCTGTCCCGTCGCCGACCACATAGGCGGCCGAGTGGTGATCCGACCCTGACCCAACCCGAACAGCCCAATATCAAAGAGAGGCAAGACGATGTCGAGCAACCTGACCGAACAAACCATCACCGGGGCCGTCCAGCGCACCTTCGACACGTCGACCGACGAACGCTTCCGGCAGCTGTTCGTCTGCCTGGTACAGCATCTCCATGATTTCGCGCGTGAGGTGCGGCTGACCGGTGACGAATGGTTCACCACCATGGATTTCATTGAGCGCCTGGGCAAAATCTCCAGCCCAACCCGTCAGGAGGTGGTGCTGCTGTCCGACATCCTGGGGTTGAGCATGCTGCTGGACAAGATCAACCAGCACGAAGGCTCATCGGCCACCGACTCGGCTCTGCTAGGACCGTTCTACGTCGAGGGCCGTCCGACGGCCGCCAATGGCGCCGATATTTCCGACGGCGTGGCGGGTACGCCGATGTTCGTCACCGGTCGGGTTGTCGACGAACGGGGCAACCCGATTGCCGGTGCCCACGTTGACACCTGGCACAGCGATGGAAAGGGGCACTACGACGTCCAGCTGACCGAGGAGCCACACGGCGAGTTCGCCATGCGGGCGCTGCTGACCACTGACCACGACGGCCGGTTCTGGTACCGGTCAATCACACCTCGCTATTACCCGGTGCCCACCGACGGCCCGTGCGGGGAGATCCTGCGCGCCGCAAATCGATCCATCATGCGCCCGCAACACGTGCACTTCTGGTTCCGCGCCGAGGGCTATCGGCCGCTGATCACCCAGCTGTTCTTGCGCGACGACCCCTACACCGACTGCGACGCGGTCTTCTCCGCGCAGGACTCGCTGCTGGCGGATTTCGTGCGCCATGAGCCCGGCATTGCCCCGGACGGCACGGCCGTCGAGGAAGCCTTCGTCACCCTTGACTGGACCTTCGTCCTGGCCGCCCAGCCGGCCGGACGGTAGCGGATGGCAAGCCCACGTCGCGGTCAGGTGTTGGCGTTGCCCGCTTTCCACACCGGCCAGGGGACGTTCCAGTCGCCCAACCCCTCGGTGCCCGGGAGCGTTGGCCCCACGGTGTTGATGATCTCGACGATGTCGCCGCTCTTGCTGTGGTCGTAGAACCACTCGGCGTTGCTGGGGCTCACATTCAG